>Ga0116169_1000316_pt1 | contig 51870 bp, 47 predicted proteins | sample AD_UKC130_MetaG_FD_89796 | JGI IMG/M metagenome (GOLD analysis project Ga0116169, IMG submission 89796) | Active sludge microbial communities of municipal wastewater-treating anaerobic digesters from Canada - AD_UKC130_MetaG | ecosystem: Engineered > Bioreactor > Anaerobic > Digestate | place...
AAGGAGTATACCGAGTTTATAAAGCTCCTCCGCTATTTTGTAGAGATCCAGGAGCCGAAAGTGGATGAGGTCCATGTGGTGATGGGAGACGATAAAAAGTACACCTTGCTCGATTCCAGCCTTCGGGTCATAAACAACGACATACTGGAGGACCTGGCCAAGGAGATCTCAGATAAGGAGATAAGCTACGATGACCTGCTGATAAGCTCTCTGATCACCATTGCGCCCAGAAAAATCACCATCCACCAGTTTGACAAGATCAAGAACACCGAGCTGCTAAACACGATAAACAATGTATTCAGCGGCAGGGTCACTATGTCAAAGGACAGTGTGATACCAAGAAAATACTGAAATCAGCCACGCGCTTATCCGGGGTAGGCAGGGTCCGACCCCGGTTTTCGTATATGGAGCAGCTTTACAAAACAGCATCATTGTATTAAAATGTACAAAAAGTAACAAAATGCTTGGGGCGTGTTGCAGTGCTTGACATAATTATTATGGCAATAGTCGGAGCAGCGATCGGCTGGTTCACCAATCACCTGGCTATCAGGATGCTGTTCAGGCCGCTGGTCCCATGGAAGCTACCGCTTATCGGGATCGAGCTGCAGGGGCTTATCCCGAAGCGTCGGAGGGAGCTGGCGGTATCGATCGGGCTGGCGGTGGAACAACAGCTGTTTAGCGCAAGCGATATAGTAAACAGGTTTGTAGAGGGCGAAAACAAGCAGGAGATCATATCTGGCATAAGGCACAAGGTATTGAATGTCATAGAGGAAAAGATCCCATCCATCATACCAGGGGTTATAAGGAATGCCATCGTCAGTAAAATCGGAAGCGTATTTGACAAGGAAATCGAAGGCATGTTCGACAGCATGATGGAAGACAACATACACAAGGCCGTGAGCAGGATCAACATCAGGGAGATAGTGGAGGAGAAGCTCAACAGCCTGGACCTTATGGAGCTGGAATCCCTGATACTGGAGATAATGGGCCGTGAGCTGAAGTATATAGAGGTGCTCGGAGGCGTGCTTGGCTTACTGATCGGTATCATGCAGGGACTCTTGCTCCTTTTTATATAGAATACTTGACATTATATGAAAGCAGATTTATAATTGCTGATATATGGTTATATGCGATGAGAAGGACGAGTAGATCGAACACCGTCCCCAGAGAGGGAATATCGCAGGCTGGAAGTATTCCCGGACAGGAGCTTTTGAAAACCACCTTCGAGCATACCGTTGGCTTACGTTACAGCCGCTAGAGTGGACATTTAGTGATGTCAATAAGGGTGGAACCGCGAGAAAGCTCTCGTCCCTTCAAGGGATAAGAGCTTTTTTTAGTTGTATTTACTCAGATAGCGAGAATATTTCTGCGATCAATATAAAGGAAGGAGTGTCATGTATGATAAACGTCAAGCTGAAAGACGGATCAGTAAAGGGATACCCGGAGGGGATCACTGTATTGGATATAGCCAGGGATATAAGCCCGAGGCTTGCCAGGGGTGCTATGGCCGGAGAGGTCGATGGAGATGTGACCGATCTGAGGGCGCAGCTAGATCGTGACTGCAGCCTGGATATCCTTACCTTTGACGATAAAAACGGCAAAAAGGCCTTTTGGCATACATCGTCCCATATAATGGCCCAGGCGGTCAAGCGCCTGTTCCCGGAGGCGAAGCTTGCCATAGGCCCGTCTATCGATAATGGCTTTTATTATGATTTCGATGTCGAAAGGCCGTTCAGCACAGATGACCTGGATGCAATCGAGCAGGAAATGGCCAGGATCGTAAAGGAGGACTACAAGCTTGAGCGGTTTGAGCTGCCCAGGACCGAAGCGATAAGGCTCATGGAGGAAATGGGCGAGCCTTACAAGGTGGAGCTTATAAACGACCTGCCTGAGGATGCGGTCATCTCCTTCTACAAGCAAGGCGAATTCGTAGACCTTTGCGCCGGGCCCCATATCATGTCCACAGGAGCGGTAAAGGCCGTAAAGCTGCTCAGCGTGGCGGGCGCCTACTGGAGGGGCAGTGAAAAGAACAAGATGCTCCAGCGTATCTATGGGGTTTCCTATCCCAAGAAGAGCGAGCTGGATGAATACCTGGCCAAATTGGAGGAAGCCAAGAAGCGCGACCACAGAAAGATCGGAAAGGCCCTCGACCTGTTCAGTATATTGGAGGAAGGCCCAGGCTTTCCCTTCTTCCATCCGAAGGGCATGATTATCAGAAATGAGCTTGAAAACTTCTGGAGGAAAGAGCATACGAAGAGGGGCTACCAGGAGATAAAGACTCCCATAATACTGAACCGCGACCTTTGGGTCCGATCGGGCCACTGGGACCATTACCAGGAGAATATGTACTTTACCAGGATCGATGATATGGACTTTGCCATCAAGCCTATGAACTGCCCGGGGAGCATGCTCCTATACAAGCGCAGGATACATTCCTACAGGGATTTCCCCTTGAGGGTCGGCGAGCTTGGTCTGGTCCATCGCCATGAGCTGTCCGGTGTATTGCACGGCCTGATGAGGGTCAGGTGCTTTACCCAGGATGACGCCCATATCTTTATGCTGCCGGAGCAGATAAAGGATGAAATAATCGGGGTCATTGAACTGATAGACTATTTCTACAGCATCTTTGGGTTCAAGTACCATGTGGAGCTGTCCACCAAGCCGGAAAAAGCAATGGGCAGCGACGAGGACTGGGACAGGGCGACCAACGCATTGAAGGAAGCCCTCGAAGAAAAGAACATCAAGTATGTGATAAATGAGGGCGACGGCGCATTTTACGGTCCCAAGATCGACTTCCACCTGGAGGACTGCCTGGGCAGGACCTGGCAGTGCGGGACCATTCAGCTGGACTTCCAGATGCCTGAGCGCTTTGACCTGACTTACGTCGGCGCTGATGATGAAAAGCACAGGCCTGTTATGATCCACAGGGTCGTTTTCGGCAGCATCGAGCGCTTTATTGCCATCCTGACAGAGCACTTTGCCGGCGCATTCCCGGTATGGCTGGCTCCGGTACAGGTCCGGATCATGTCCATCACCGACAGGTCGGATGAGTATATACGCGAGCTGGCGGACAACTTCGAAAGGTTCGGCATAAGGGTAGAGACCGATCTTAGAAATGAGAAGATCGGCTTCAAGATCCGTGAAGCCCAGATGGAAAAGATCCCGTATATGCTGATCATAGGCGATAAAGAGGTCGAGAACGGTACCGTGGCGGTCCGGTCCAGAAGCGCAGGCGACCTGGGCGTCATGTCGCCGGAAGGATTCAAGGCCCGTATCCTGGATGAGATCGCCAACAAAACGATATAATTGCTGACTAAATAGCAAAAACTGTTGACTTGAGCACAATGGTATGATATTATATCAATCGCGAATAAGTAGAAGTTATCCACTTCTCACCTACCGGCTGAGATATGCCAGGGCAGGTTGCTATGTTTGTTCAACCGACATGCATGTATTGGAGTGGGTAAGTATTTCTTCCCACTCCTTTTTGGTGTGGGAGTAGATTCGATACTCTTTACAAATTTCGGAGGTGAACAATTATCAGCAATAAAGAGCTCTCCATCAATGAGCAAATCCGTGAGAAGGAAGTCAGGGTAATCGACACCAATGGTGACCAGCTTGGTATCATGCCCACCAAAAAAGCGCTTGAGCTGGCCGAGCAAAAGCAGCTTGACCTGGTCCTTATCGCACCCCAGGCCAATCCGCCGGTATGCAAGATTATGGATTACGGCAAGTACAAGTTTGAGATAGCCAAGCGCGAAAAGGAAGCACGGAAAAACCAGCGCACGATCACTATAAAGGAAGTGCGTTTATCTGCGGCTATTGAAGAGCATGATATGAGTGTAAAGGCAAAAAATGCGGAAAAGTTTCTGAAAGCGGGAGATAAGGTAAAGGTAAGCATCCGTTTTCGGGGACGGGAGATGGCCCATAGGGAGATCGGTTACGAGGTTATGGAGAAATTCAACTCCATGCTGTCCAGGGATTTTGTCATAGAGCGACAGCCCAGGATCGAAGGCAGGAGTATGATCATGGTCTTAGCGCCGAAAGAATAGCTTGAGAGGAGGAAAACAAATGCCTAAATTAAAAACCCATCGCGGTGCAGCAAAAAGGTTCAGACTGACCAAATCCGGAAAGGTTAAAAGGGCCAAGGCCTACAAAAGTCATATATTGACGAAGAAGTCGCCCAAGCGTAAGAGAAATCTGCGCAAAGGCACATATATAGCTGCTGTTGAGGAAAAGAACATCAGACAGTTGATCCCATACAAATAATAACAGCAAAGGAGGTAGTACCTAAATGGCAAGAGTAAAAAGAGGCGTTAACGGTAGAAAAAACCAGAAAAAAGTGCTGAAGCTTGCAAGCGGCTATTACGGCGCTAGCAGCAGAAGGTTCAGAGCAGCCAATCAGGCAGTCATGAAAGCACTTGCCTATGCATATACAGGAAGAAAGCTCAAAAAGAGAGACTTCAGAAAGCTTTGGATAGCAAGGATCAATGCAGCGGCCAGGACCAACGGCCTCAGCTATAGCAGGTTCATAAACGGCCTTAAGCTGGCAAATGTGCAGGTAGATCGCAAGATCCTGGCTGATATGGCTGTAAATGATGCAGCCGGCTTCGCGCAGCTCGTCAGCCTGGCGAAAGAAAAACTGGAAGCATGACAAAAAGACCTCTTTACGAGGTCTTTATTGTTGAAAGCATTTGACAATGGCGGTATACTGAAATAAAAATAATCAGTACATAAATGAGTCGGAGGAGACTGCTTTTTCAGCCATGCCAGAGTACGGTTTTGATGTGATAACTAGCACCTCCAACAGCAACATAAAATTTATCAAGGCCCTGCAAATGAAAAAATACAGGGACGAATACGGCCTTTTTACAGCCGAGGGCATCAAGCTGGTGGACGAAGCGCTCGCATCCGGCCATAAGCTGAAATACCTCTTGCTTGCCAAAGCGAATGCTGATCTGACTGAAAAATACAGAGGGCAGGCAGAGAGGAAAGGGATACAGCTTCTGATCACAGCTGACCACGTCTTTGATTCCATATCCGATACAAAGACACCCCAGGGCGTGATGGCTGTCATACATAAAAAGCATTATGACCTGGATACCGTCCTGGGAGGGCTTGAAGGCTTTTTAGTGCTGCTGGACGGCATAAGTGATCCCGGCAATCTGGGGACAATAATAAGAACGGTAGATGCCGCCGGAGGGGCCGGCGTTGTCTTGCTGAACAGTTGTACTGACCCATATGGGCCAAAAGCTGTCAGGTCCACTATGGGATCCATATTCAGGGTACCCGTATTTGAAAGCAATGATGCCCCGAGCCTGGTGACCAGGCTCAAGAATGCCGGTTACCATATCGCAGCCAGCCATCTTGCAGGCAGTGATGTTTTCAGGTGGAAAGGAGGCGGGCCTAAGACCGCCTTGATAATAGGCAGCGAGTCACGGGGTGTCAGCCGGCAGCTGACGGACCTTGCCGACAGCCTCATCAAGATCCCGATGGCCGGCGGGGCCGAATCCCTGAATGCTTCCGTGGCAGCAGGCATCCTGATTTACGAAATTTACCGTAAAGGGATTAAAATGGACATGCAGTCCCTTGAATAGGCAGGTCTGGTATGCTATAATTACTTAAAATAACCTGCTGAAGGAGTCGGGTTCCATGCTGGCTGAGCTCTTTTGGAGGATTTTCGAGACAACAGGTTTACCAACCGCCTATCTGGTATACAAACAATTGATAATGCTTAAGTAAAGGCAATGACGGAGAGGAGTAGTCTCAGGAGACTTTATGCAGAGAGGGAGCGTCGCAGGCTGAAAGCGCTCCTATAAAGACCTGGATCGAAGTTCGCTCCCGAGCTGCGGGCTGAAACAGGAGTAGGCCTGGCCGGTAAAGACCGTTATATCTGAAAGAGGTTTCATTCATCATGAAATGAAATTGGGTGGTACCACGAGGTAATTGACCTTCGTCCCAAGGGGGGCGAAGGTTTTATTTTTTCACAACGCCGAAAGGAGCATACGCAAATGAGAGAAAAACTTGAGCAGATCAGGCTGGAAGCAGTACAAGCCTTAGAAAAGCTGAACAGCCTTAACGAGCTGGAGGATTTCCGGGTAAGGTTCCTGGGCAAAAAAGGCGAGTTGACGCTCCTGCTCAGGGAAATGGGCAGCCTGCCTGCTGATGAGCGCCCGGTAATGGGACGCATAGCCAATGAGATCAGGGCTTTTCTTGAAAATGAGCTCGAGACAAAGACCGCTGTATTGAAGGAGGCTGAGCTCAGGCAAAAGCTTGAGTCCGAAGCGATCGATGTAACGGTCCCGGGGAAACGCCCTGCTGCGGGCAAGCTTCACCCGCTGACCACTGTCCTTAATGAGCTTAAGGATATATTCCTTGGCATGGGTTTTGAAGTGGCCGAAGGCCCCGAGGTCGAATACGACTACTATAACTTCGAAGCCCTGAACATCCCCAAAAACCATCCGGCAAGGGACGTACAGGATACCTTTTATATCAATGATAACATACTGCTCCGCACCCATACGTCGCCGGTCCAGGTACGGGTGATGGAGAGCCAGAAGCCGCCGATCAAGATAATCGTACCGGGCAGAGTCTACCGGTCTGACGAGGTGGATGCGACCCATTCCCCCATCTTCCATCAGATCGAAGGCCTTGTCGTTGACAAGGGAATAACGATGGGCGACCTCAAGGGTGTATTGGATGTATTCGCAAAAGCCCTGTTCGGTCCTGAGACCAGGACCAAGTTCAGACCCCATCATTTCCCCTTTACGGAGCCCAGTGCAGAGGTCGATGTGTCTTGTGCCATCTGCCACGGGGCAGGCTGCAGGGTCTGCTCCTATACCGGATGGATCGAGATCCTGGGTGCAGGCATGGTCCATCCGAAGGTGCTTCAGTATGCAGGCATAGATCCTGAGGAATACAGTGGCTTTGCCTTTGGGATGGGCCTTGACAGGATCGCCAACATAAAATATGGCATTGATGACATCAGGCTCTTGTTTGAAAATGACATCAGGTTCTTGAAGCAATTTTAAAGGAGGCTTTGGAAATGAAGGTACCTGTAAACTGGGTCAAAGACTATACTGATATAAACGTGAGCGTCAAAGAGCTGGCCGACATGATGACCATGACCGGGTCCAAGGTGGAAGAGATCATTACTCTGGGTGAAGATATATCCAATGTTGTGGTCGGAAGGATACTGTCAGTCGACCGCCATCCCGATGCGGACAAGCTTGTCGTATGCAGCGTAGACGTCGGACAGGAGACAGTACAGATAGTGACCGGCGCCCCCAATGTAGAGGCCGGCCAGTTGGTGCCCGTGGCCTTGCATGGAGCCAGGCTGCCCGGGGGTGTAACGATCAAGCGCGGCAAGCTAAGAGGAGTAGAGTCCCAGGGGATGCTGTGCTCGGGAGAAGAGCTGATGCTCAAGGAGGAGGACTATCCCGGTGCCGGGGTAAACGGGATCCTGATACTTAAAGAGGATTATGCGCCGGGTATGGACATCAAGGAAGCTTTGGACCTGGGCGGTGAAGCGATCGATTTTGAAATAACATCAAACCGCCCGGACTGCCTGAGCATTATAGGCATTGCCAGGGAAATAGCTATTACCTGTGGTACGGAATTCAGGATGCCGGAAGTATCCCTGAAAGCAGGAGTCGGTGATATCAATGAAGAGCTGGCTGTCAGGGTGGAAAATCCGGACCTGTGCCCGAGATACATGGCCAGGGTCGTAAAGGATGTGAAGGTCGGGCCTTCGCCCCAGTGGATGCGCAGACGCCTTGCAGCAGCAGGCATCAGGCCGATCAACAATATAGTTGATATAACGAACTATGTCATGCTGGAAATGGGCCAACCCATGCATGCCTTTGATATCGAGGATATAGAGGGCAGGACCATAGTGGTCAGGAATGCCAGACCGGGTGAAACAATCAAGACCCTTGATGACAAGGACAGGCAGCTGACCGAGGATATGCTCGTAATAGCCGATGTAAAAAAGCCCATCGCGGTCGCCGGTGTGATGGGAGGCGCCAACTCTGAGATCACAGAAAAAACAAAATGCATAGTTTTTGAGAGCGCTTTGTTCAATGCACCCAGCGTAAGGCTGACCTCCAAAGCCCTTGGCCTTCGCAGCGAGTCATCGATGCGCTTTGAAAAAGGGCTCGACATCAACACCGTTGCCCTGGCCCTGGACAGGGCTGCACAGCTCGTACAGGAGCTGGGTGCCGGTACGGTAGTGAACGGTATGCTGGATGTACTCAGCGCATCCCTGGAGAAACGGACAATAAGCGTCAGGTGGAACCGGATCAATGAGCTGCTGGGGCTCAGCCTGACCGTTGACACTATATGCGGAATACTGGCCAGAGTCGGCATCGAAACGGATGTCCAGGGAGATACCTTGACTGCAGTCATCCCGACATATCGCAATGACATAGAAGGAGCTGCGGACCTTGCAGAGGAGGTAGCCCGAGTCTATGGCTATGACAAAATACCGATGACTCTGATGGAAGGGTCTGCGGCCAGAGGCCAAAGGTCCCGCAAGGAGAAGCTGCTGAGCTGTGTGAAGAACAGGCTGACTGGCGCCGGGCTCTATGAAGTAGTGACTTACTCCTTTACAAGTCCTGACATATATAGGGCAATAGGCTACACTGATCCGGCAGAGTACCCGCAGGCGGTGAAGATAGCCAATCCCCTTGGCGAGGATCAGAGCATCATGCGTAGGACCTTGTTGCCGAGCATACTGGAGGTGCTGTCCAGGAACTACAACCGCAGGATCAGCAGCTGCCGTATATTTGAGATAAACCCGGTATTCTTGCCCAAGTCCCTGCCCCTCACCGAGTTGCCCGACGAGGTATTGACTCTGGCCATAGGGGAGTATGGCAACGATACGGACTTCTATACCCTGAAGGGAGTAATAGAGGAGGTCGCTGACCTGCTCGGCCTTGGCGACAGGCTCTGCTTCGAGCGCTCGTCCCATCCCGCCCTGCACCATGGCAGGACAGCCCAAATCCTGCTTGACGGGAAACCGGTTGGGTTCATGGGTGAAGTCCACCCCAAGGTCCTGGAGAACTTCCAGCTAGATGTCAGATCATGTGTTGCAGAGCTTGATCTCCAGACCCTGCTTGATACGGCGAATACGGAGAAGCAATACAAGGCCCTGCCTCGTTTCCCGGCCGTCAACAGGGACCTGGCGCTGATAGTTGATAAAAAGGTGACTGCAGCACAGATAGAAAAGGTCATAAAGGGCAAGGGCGGTAAGATCCTTGAGGTTGTTGAGCTCTTTGACATCTATGAAGGGAAGCAGATACCGGAGGGCTGCAAGAGCATGGCCTACTCTCTGACATACAGGGCATCTGACAGGACATTGGTTGATGATGAGGTCAATGCAGTGCATCAGAAAATAGTAAATGCCCTTGAAGCCGAGCTGGGAGCCAGACTGAGATAACGCCCCTGAATGCAAAATATTTCGTATATTTTGACGAATCAGCTTGTATAAATATGGAAAGCAGTGTATAATGTAATCGGTTTATACAATATATTAGGGGTTGTTAGGAGATGGCGCAGAAAACAAAGGCAGTCGTTAAAATTGCGGGCAGGGAGTATACTATAAGGGCATATGAGACCGAGGAGTATATCCACAGTGTAGCCATCTATGTGAACAGAAAGATGGAGCAGATAGAACAGACACAGCCCGGCCTTAGCACCACCATGGCAGCGATCCTGACTGCCATGAACCTGGCCGATGAAGCCATAAAGCTCAAGGCTGAGGTCGATGAGCTCAAGGACAGGCTGAAGGAGCTGGAGGAAAAAGGCCGGCCGGCAGCCCAACCCACAGTTATCGATGTGCAGAGGAAGGCTAAGAGATAGAAAGAACAGCGTATAGCTGTTCTTTTTTTGCACCGCCTGTACAGATTGTCCTTTTTTTCACCGCATATAGTATAATATAATCAGAAAGGATGATCTGATGCACAGGCAAATAGAACTGCTTGCGCCAGCGGGCAGCAGGGACGCGCTTATAGCCGCCGTCCAGAACGGGGCGGACGCCGTGTACATGGGGGGCACCCGGTTCAGTGCCCGCAGGTTCGCAGACAACTTTGACGATGAAGCTCTCAGGGAAGCAGTTGATTATGCTCACCTGTATGGTGTCAAGGTATACATAACCCTCAACATACTTATAAAGGAAAAGGAACTGCGTGATATAAGGCCTTTCCTGGACCTGCTAAGCGACTTTTGCGTTGATGGGGTCATAGTGCAGGACCTGGGTGTTGCCGCCATGATCGCCAGGGAGTATCCACAGCTCTCTCTTCATGCAAGCACCCAGATGACGATACACCAGCTGGAGGGGGCAAAGGTACTCGAAAAGCTGGGCTTCAGCCGTGTGGTCCTGGCCAGGGAGCTGACCCTGGACGAGATAAGGCATATATCAAGCGGCACTGAGCTGGAAACAGAGTGCTTTATCCACGGGGCCCTATGTGTTTCCTATTCAGGCCAGTGCCTTATGAGCAGCATGCTGGGAGGCAGGAGCGGCAACCGCGGGATGTGTGCCCAGCCCTGCAGGCTTCCGTACACTATAGACAGCTGTAGCAGCGAGGGTGGCAGGGAGACCGCATATCACCTGAGCACCAAGGACCTCTCTACGGTTGATTTCCTTAATGAGATCGCAGAGGCAGGTGTTGTCAGCCTGAAGATCGAAGGCCGGATGAAGCGCCCCGAGTATGTGGCCGTGGTCACCAGGGAATACAGGAGGGCGCTGGATGCTTTGATGGGACCCGGCCGCTATGCAGCCGACCCCGGTTCCTACCGGGAACTCATGCAGATATTCAACCGCGGCGGATTCACGAAAGGGTATTACTACGGAACTGACCACACCACCTTGTACAGCCCTGATAAGCCCAACAACTGGGGGATCTATCTGGGGAAGACGGTCAAAAGGGACGGAAGGACAGTCTATGTTGAGCTCAGGGAGGACCTGGAGGTCGGCGACGGTATCGAATACTGGGTCCAGGGAGGAGAAGGCAGGGGGCAGACGGTGACAGCCCTCCTTTGGGACGGAAAGGCTGTGGACAAGGTGCCAAAAGGCGGCTTCGCTGGAATAAGGACTTCCATGAACATTTCACCCGGCACGAAAGTATATAAAACATCAAGTTCGCGCCAGCTTAAAGCTGCCCAGGCTACCTATGGCAATATGTACGGCCGAAAAATGCCTGTATCGGCCAGAGCAGCCTTTAAGCATGGCCGGGAGCCATATATAATACTATGCGATGACGAAGGCAATACCGGGCAGGCGAAGGCGGACAGCCCTGTACAAGCAGCTTTGAGCAAGCCCCTGTCAAGGGAGGATATCATAGCCCATCTGGGCAAGCTTGGTGATACTCCCTATACCATAGTCGACTGGGACCTGGACCTGGATGACAGCATCTTCCTTCCGGTGTCCGCTTTGAACAGGATGCGCAGGGAAGCCATCCAGGACCTCAGCGGAAACAGGATCAGGCATTATACTCAGAGGGCCCGTGTTAACGGCCCGGTAGTCCCTGCACCCTTCCCGGAGGAAAAGGAAACGGCTGAGACTAAAGCCATACAGCCGGTGCAGCTGAAGGGATATCTGAGCAGCCTAAGCCTGGATCCATCCGTCCTGGACGGGCTGGATACGATATACTACACGCCGCAGAAATATGATTTTGACCTGAAAGAGCTGGCAGAAAGGATCAGCAGGCTGAAAGAAAGGGGCATGAGGGTCGGGCTGTCCTTACCCCCGATAACCCGAAGGGCTGACCTGGACTTGCTTAATGGCCTGTCCCGATCCTTCTGGGGATTGTTCGACGAGTTTCAGGCCGGCAATATAGGCCAGCTTGACCTGCTTGCCGCCAGAGGCAATGATATGCTGTTCGGCGGCCATACACTAAATGTCATGAACACGGTCACCATTTCTGTCCTTCGCAGCCTGGGACTGAAGGGGGTCGTTTTGTCTCCCGAGCTTACGGCCGACGAAATATATGAGGTGGTAAGGGGCAGCAGCCTGCCCTGTGAGATCCTGGTCTTTGGCAGGGTAGGCCTCATGACGACGGAGTACTGCCCTCATGCCGGGAAGAGAAGCAGCTGCTGCGGATGTCAAAAGATGGATACCCGGACTATGACCGACAGGATGGGCTATGAGTTCCCGCTTGTCAAGCGGAGGATATCCAGGTGCTATACGGAGATACTCAACAGCGTACCGGTCTTTGTCGCAGACGACATGGATGCCATATGCCGCATCAAGGCAGCAGCATGGGGACTGCGGCTGGATATGGTGCCGCCTGAGGATATAATAGAGATCGTAGCCCTGTACAAGTACGCCAGGGACAACAGGGGTGGCAGTTTGCCGGCGTATTTGGCCGAAAGTGCTGAAGCTATCAAGGCTAAGGGTTTTACGAGAGGACACTTTTTCAGAGGTGTGGAGTAACCTGTCAGGGAGCTTATGAATATGGATGAGAGAACACTAAAGGTAGTGGAGTATTATAAAATCATAGCTATGCTGGAGTCGTACGCCCAGTCGGAGATGGGCAAGGAAATAGTCCGCAGCTTAAGGCCTGTGGCGGACAAGGAAAAGGTGGCAGAGCTGCTGGAGGAGACCTCAGAGGCCGAATCAATAATTGCCACTGAAGGCTATGGCTTTGTGTCATCATTTCCGGATATCAGGCTTCAGCTCAAGAAGGCGGCAATCGGTTCCGTCCTGACTCCGGGAGAGCTGCTGAAAGTCGCTCAGGTTCTGTCGCAGATCAGCAGTGTGACCAGACGGATGAATGAGTACAAGCGCAGGCCTGATCTCAGGATAGTACCTGCCCTGGTAGGTGGAATGATGCCCCAGCCTGAGCTGCTTGGAAGCATCAACAGGTGTATAGAGAGCGAGGATATCATCTCTGACAATGCCAGCCCTGCATTGGCTGACTTAAGAAGGCGGATCGCCCGGGCCAATGACCGCATACGGGAACGGCTGAACAGCTTCCTGCACTCGCCACAGACGCTCAAATACCTGCAGGAGCCGATCGTGACCATACGCAATGACAGGTATGTCATACCTGTAAAACAGGAGTACCGGACGAATGTCCCGGGGATAATCCATGACCAGTCTTCCAGCGGGGCTACCCTCTTCATCGAACCGGTCTCTGTGGTGGAAGCCAATAATGAGGTAAGGCAGCTGAAGCTCAAGGAAGAGGAGGAAATCAGGCGGATACTGGCTGAGCTGACAGCCCGGACCGCCCAGGTCGCAGATTCGATACTGGATTCTATGGAGATCATGGCAAAGCTGGACTTTATCTTTGCCAAGGGAGCTTTCAGCCGGGCGCTCAGGGGTATATCCCCTAAACTAGCTGACAGTCCGTCCTTCAGGATAGTCAGAGGCAGGCACCCCTTGATAGACAAGGATGAGGTGGTGCCTGTATCCTTTGAGCTGGGTAAGGACTTCAATATCCTGGTGATTACAGGGCCCAACACCGGAGGGAAGACAGTCACCCTTAAGACTGCCGGCCTTTTTGTCCTGATGGCCCAGTCAGGTCTGCACCTGCCTGCTGATTTCGGCACTGAGATGGGGATTTTCTACAATGTATTCGCAGATATCGGCGATGAGCAGAGCATAGAGCAGAGCCTGAGCACCTTTTCCTCCCACATGACCAATATAGTGCGCATCCTTGATGAAGCCGGGCCGGGAGACCTTGTGCTCTTTGACGAGCTGGGCGCGGGAACGGACCCGACTGAAGGAGCGGCCCTGGCCATGTCCATACTGGATTGGCTGAATGCAAGGGGCATCATGGCCATGGCCACTACCCACTACAGTGAGCTGAAGGTATATGCCCTGACCCGCGACGGTGTGGAAAATGCGTCCATGGAGTTCAACATAGAGACCCTTAAGCCGACTTACAGGCTGCTTACAGGCATACCGGGCAAAAGCAACGCCTTTGAGATATCCAGGCGACTGGGGCTTAACAGCCAGCTGATCGAAAATGCCAAGCAATACCTGAGCAAGGAGGACATCAGGTTTGAGGATGTCCTGCAGGGCATTGAGAAAAGCAGAGTGGAAGCCGAGCAGGAAAGGATAAAAGCCAGGGAATACCTAGAGGAGATCGACCGGTTGAAGGCCGAATACAAGGCAGCCCTGGAGAAGTTTGAGGAGAACAAGTCAAAGCTGCTGGATAAAGCCCGGGAAGAGGCCAGGAGCATAATACGGGATGCCCGGGCCCATGCGGAATCGATCATAGCCGAGCTGCGGGATGCCGCCCGAGAGCAGGACGCAAAGGAAATCAACAGGGCTATTGAGCTGTCTCGGAAAAAGCTCAAGGATACCCAGGAGGAGCTGGAACGGAAGCAGAAAATGCCGGGGCGGTCTTTGTCAAAGCCGCCAAAGGACCTGCAGCTTGGCGAGACCGTCCATATCGTCTCCCTGGACCAAAAGGGGCAGGTGCTGAGCCTTCCGGACGCCAATGGCAATGTTGCGGTGCAGGCAGGCATCATGAAGATAAATGTCCATATTTCAGACCTGCGGCGCACTGAGGAAGACAAGCCAAAGCAGCCCAAAACCGGCAGGGCGGTCAACCTGCGGATGCCCTCCATATCACCGGAGCTGGACTTAAGGGGGCAGAGCGCCGAGGATGCCATGCTCAATACCGACCGTTATCTGGATGAGGCCTTTTTGGCAGGCCTTAAGGAGGTCACTCTTATCCACGGCAAGGGGACCGGGGTCTTGCGAAATGCCATACAGCAGCTTTTAAGGAACCATCCCCATGTAGACTCCTTCAGGCTCGGAAAGTTCGGCGAAGGGGAGTCGGGGGTGACAGTGGTCGTACTGAAATAAAACTTGGGTCGGGATTGCCTGTATCAGGCAGGATAACATTTGCCGATATAGAATTATTTACATACGAACAAAACCTATATTGCAAAAGGAGGCTTTCTAATGATCTATTTGCTAGGCGTAGATATAGGTACTTCAGGTACCAAGACCGTGCTGTTTGACGCAGAGGGCAATACGGTAGCTTCTGCCCTGTCCGAGTATCCCCTGTATCAGCCTCATATCGGTTGGGCGGAGCAGGATCCGGAGGACTGGTGGAGAGCTACTGTTGAGACTATCTCCAGCGTTATAAAGAAAAGCGGAGTGAATCCGTCCGACATAAAGGGCGTCGGCTTGTCAGGACAGATGCATGGCATGGTATTGCTCAACAAGGAAGGCAGGGTCCTGAGACCTTCGATCATCTGGTGCGATCAGAGGACGCAGGCGGAATGCGATCAGATCACCGAAATCGTCGGAAAGAAACGCCTGATCGAGATAACTGCCAACCCGGCCCTTACAGGATTCACTGCTTCCAAGGTCATGTGGGTCAAAAACCACCAGCCTGACGTGTTCAATCAGATATACAAGATACTTCTGCCAAAGGATTATGTAAGGTACAGGCTGACCGGCGTGTTTGCAACCGAGGTGTCTGATGCGAGCGGCACCCAGTTCCTGGATGTGCCAAAACGCAGATGGAGCGAAGAACTGCTCAACCTGCTGGGCATAGATCCCGCATGGATGCCGGAAGTCTACGAATCCCAAGAGGTCAGCGGTACAGTGAGCAGTGAGGCAGCAAGGCTGACCGGCCTCAGCGAAGGGACTCCCGTGGTAGGCGGAGGCGGAGACCAGGCAGCCGGCGCTGTTGGCAACGGTATCGTGAGACAGGGAGTGATCTCTTCCACCATAGGCACATCCGGTGTTGTGTTTGCCCATATGGACGACATTAGCATCGATCCGGAGGGCAGGGTACATACCTTCTGCCACGCTGTGCCTGACAAGTGGCATGTGATGGGAGTCACCCAGGGGGCCGGCCTGTCATTGCAATGGCTGCGCAACAACTTCGGCGGTATGGAAAAGGATCTGGCCGCCCATATGGATATAGATCCCTACCAGCTCATGGACAAACAGGCAGAGAAAGCAAAGCCGGGATGCGATGGCCTGATTTATCTGCCATATCTGATGGGCGAAAGGACACCTCATCTCGATCCCTATGCCAGAGGCGTTTTCTTCGGTCTGACCGCAAGCCATGGGCGCCGGGAGATGATCAGGGCGGTCATGGAAGGCGTTGCATACAGCCTGAGAGACTGCCTGGAGATCATAAGAGGTATGGACGTGTCCATAACTGAAGTGAGGGCCTCGGGGGGCGGCGGCAGGAGCCCGTTGTGGAGGCAGATGCAGGCCGACATATTCAACAACCCGATCGCTACGATAAATTCCGCAGAAGGGCCGGCGCTTGGAGCTGCACTGCTTGCCGGAGTCGGAGCAGGAGTCTACAAGAGCGTTGTTGAGGCCTGCGATACAGCGATCAAGGTAGTGAGCGTACAGGAGCCCATAAAGGAGAATGTGCCCGTATATGATAAGTACTATGAGATATACGGAGAATTGTACAGGGCATTGAAGGACAGCTTCAGGAAGGTAGCAGGCATCACCAGATAGAGTTTTACAAAGGACATGCCATATTCAGCGACAAGAAGAAGGGCATGTCCTTATATGTTAAATCCGCATGCAGCAGGGGGATGAGCTGAATGAATGGTTACAGGATACTGGTAGTGGATGACGACTACAACATAGCCCAGCTGGTCAAGCTATACCTTGAAAAGGAGGGCTTTACGGTCGAAACACAGTCAAATGGCCAGGAGGCCGTGAAAGCCTTCAAGTCAAATCCGCCGAACCTCGTAGTGCTTGACATCATGCTGCCCGGCATGGACGGCTGGGAGGTCTGCAAGGAGATAAGGAAAATAAGCGATATACCGATCATCATGCTCACAGCCAAGGGGGAGACCTTTGACAAGATACTGGGCCTGGAGTTGGGTGCCGACGACTATGTCGTAAAGCCCTTTGATCCTAAAGAGCTTACAGCCCGCGTCAAAGCAGTGCTTAGAAGGCACAAGGGCTTATCAGGGGACACCAGGCAGGTAGCCTATCCCAACCTGGTCGTAGACATATCGAACTATACAGTTACCTATCATACGAAAGTCATGGAGCTGCCGCCAAAGGAGCTGGAACTTTTATACTTTCTTGCATCCAATCCCAACAAGGTCTTTACGCGGGAACAACTGCTGGAACAGGTATGGGGATTTGATTTTTTCGGCGATTCCCGTACAGTGGATGTACACATAAAGCGCCTGCGAGAGAAGTTCAACAATGAAAACGACACATGGCGCATCAAAACCGTCTGGTCCGTCGGGTATAAGTTCGAGGTGAAATAGATGTTTCGTTCCCTGTATGTGAAGCTGATGGTGACCTATTCGATCATCCTGATCGCCACCCTCATAGTGCTTGGCTTACTGCTGTCCTCCTTTTTCCAAAACAGCATACTGGATAAGCGTAAGCAGGAGCTTGAACGGGAAGGGAATGCGCTGGCACCCTATTTTGAGTTCTTTTCCTATGGGCTGATCGACGTGAAGACCCTGGAAGGCCAGTTCAAGGTTATAGACAGATTCCTCAATGTAAGCATATGGATGACTGATACCACCGGCCTCATATATTATGTCTATCCTGAGTCGGAGGCAATGATATGGAGAAACCACAGGCTCAATGATGAGGTGCTCAAGCCGGTGCTCGATGGAGAGACCCTGACCCTCACGGGTAACTTCGGAGATCGTTTTTCCATACCCGTGCTGACCGTAGGGATGCCCATCAGGCTGAACAACCGGATAATAGGCACTATTTTCATGCATTCCCCGGTACAGGAGGTAAACAGGACCCTGAGGGACACCTACAGGAGCATTTGGAGGTCTGCTTTCTTTTCGTCCATTCTGTCCATGCTCCTGCTATACTATGTATCAAGGAGGATCTCAAAGCCTCTTACCGAGATGAACACGATCTCCCGGGAGATCGCCTCGGGCAATTTCAAGCGGCGGGTCAAGGTGACTACTGAGGACGAGGTCGGCCAGCTTGGGGTGAACTTCAATGCCATGGCCGACTCACTGGAGAGCCTCGAGCAGATGCGTAGGAGCTTTGTCGCAAACGTATCCCATGAGCTGCGTTCTCCCCTCACTTCAATGAAGGGCTATATCCAGGGCATACTCGATAAAACGATCAAGCCTGAGGAGCAGGACAAATACCTTCGGGTCGTGCTCGATGAGACCGAGAGGATGAACCGGCTCATAAATGGTTTGCTGGATCTTGCCCAGGTCGAGTCGGGGCAGTTCTCCATAGATATAAAGGTGTTCGACATAAATGAGAAGATTCGCAGGATACTCATTGCCCACGAGGAAAGGATCAGCGAAAGCAATATGGAGGTAGAGGTGAAGTTCGGGGAGGATGTATTGTCCGTAGAAGCGGATCCGGACAGGATCCAGCAGGTAGTCATCAACCTTCTGGACAATGCCATCAAGTTCAACAGACCGGGCGGGACCATCTCCATAGAGACATGGAGGCACAAGGAGCTCGCTTTTGTCAGGATAGCTGATCAGGGGCAGGGGATCCCAAAGGAGGAGATAGCTCATATCTGGGAACCCTTTTATCAGGTTGACAAGTCCAGAAGCAGCAGGAAGGTAGGAACCGGATTGGGGCTTTCGATAGTCAAAAAGATAATTGATGCCCACAGCCAGCAAATCTGGGTCAACAGTACGCCGGGAGCCGGCACAGCCTTCGTGTTCTCGCTCAAAGCGGTAAAAAGCAGGCAATAACTGCATATTTGTTTACAACCTGTTCATATTTTATTAAAAATCCTGGGCTATAATCAAACTAAAGCAAAAATATGCAGTGGAGGTGCGATCGATATGCAGGATTTCTATGAATTTGATGAGGAAAGGTATCATAAGAGAACCAGTTTGAGGATCTATATCGCTGTAGCTCTGATATTCGCCATATTGGGCGGCACGATAGCATATGCGCTTACAACAACCTTTGGCAAGGCTCAGACCGGCCCGCTCAATCAATATGAGACCAGCAACCGTAACAATACGAACGATTCCAATGATGACCCGGTCCAGATCGGATTTGCCGGTGACCTGCTGATAGATGAGAAAAACCCGGTAGTCGATATTGCCAAAAAGGTTGAACCTGCAGTAGTAGGCATAACATCAACGATAGAAGTCACCATACCGGACTTCTTCTTCAACATCCAGCGCAAACAGGAGACCGAAGGCTACGGCTCGGGCATCATCATCAGCGAGGAAGGCTACATCCTGACCAATAACCATGTGGTTGCAGGCGCAAAGAAGCTGTATGTAGTGCTCTCAAGCGGGGACACGGTTGAGGCCAGGCTCGTAGGTGCCGACCCCCATACCGATATAGCAGTCATCAAAATCGAGCACGATAATCTGACTGTAGCAAAGATCGGAGATTCGACCAAGACTCAAAAGGGCGAGTTTGTGGTCACGATAGGCAATCCCCTGTCCGGCCATGCTCTGGCGGGCACGATAAACTTTGGCATAATCAGTGCAGTCGACAGGGAACTTAAGGTGGAGAACAAGGTCATGAAGCTCCTGCAGACAGATGCAGCCATAAATCGGGGCAACAGCGGCGGTGCCCTTGTCAACATGAAGGGCGAAGTGATCGGAATGAACACAGCAAAAATCGCCGGTGAATCAGTCGAAGGCCTTGGATTCGCAATACCGTCCGATGTGTTTGTACCGATAGCCCAGGAGCTTATCAAAAACGGCAAGGTCACCAGAGAAGCCCAACCCTGGCTGGGTATAATCAACCCGCTGGCGATCGATGAGAACATGTCCAGGGAATATGGCTATCCCGTAGGCGTACTGGTAAGAGAGGTCTATGAGGGAGGTCCGGCCTATGAAGCCGGAGTCAAGCCTGGCGACGTCATCATCGGTTACAACAACAAGACCATACGTACCCTGGATGAGCTCAAGTCCGCCATTTCGCAAAACAAGGTAGGAGATGTCGTTGATGTGAAGCTCTGGAGGAACGGAAATGAGTTTGTACTGAAAATAAAGCTGGGTGATATCAGCGTATTTGAACAATAGCCTTCCGGTATTAGCCGGAAGGCTATTTTTGTGCTGCGAAAGATTGCTTTAGTTGCTGCGATAGAGGTACTTGGCCAGGATGTAGGGGATACCGTCCTTGTTGCCCCATCGGTTGCCGAAAACCCTGACCTTTTGTCCGACAGTAAAGCTGTGTGTTCCAAAAAATTCGACATGTATCAGCTTCTCGTTACTATCCGTGCCCGTATTTACGATCAGGATATTCTTGGTCCCCGTTGAGTCCAGCTTCTTTATAACTCCGGTAAATACGAAGGACTGGCCGTTGTGCAGGTTTTCATTGCCTTTTAGCCTTTCATATTCGGGAGCCCAGGCTGACCGGGTATATGTTGCCTCATCCACAGTCCTGTCTATGACCAGCTCTAGCACCGAATCCTCCTTGCCTTCTACCCGGGCTGTCAGTACCAAGGGTGTATAACCCGATCTGGTTGCCCTGACATGGAGAACGAAATTGCCGGTGTCCGGATCCACAGCCGGTTCTTCCCTGGTCGGCAGACTTGATGAGAGGACTGCTTGTGGGTCTGTTGTACCGGTTATCTCCACCCATTCCTCGGCCGATGTGATAGGTATGGTCTGGTCGATGGCCAGGGGGATCTCCATTTGCCTGCGCTTCAAGGTGATCGTTTTTTCGTTGTCAGCATACCCTGGGTAGACTACCCTTAGGGTATAAGTCAGCTCAGGCAGGTCAGGCACCTCAAGCAGTACGGTCAGATTGCCGTCTTCGTCGACCATATGTGAATAGCTGTTGTCATCGATAAAGACTTCAGAACCCGGCTTGACCTTGATTATCAGCTTGTAATTGTATGCGTCAACAACAGCCTCGCTGTCAGCAGGCTGGATCATCGTTAGCGGGGCATATGCCACCGGCATTTTCAGCGTTATCTTGTCGAACCTGTCCTTATACCCATCTGACCGCACCTTGATATTTAACGTGATGTTGAAATGGCCGTCCACTATATCGTGATCCTGGCTCAGAAAGTCAGTGCTTAGGAGTATTAGCTCAGCCTTGCCGTTCACTACGGGCAGCTCATAGCTCAGATCCTGCTCCAGGTCTCCGGTGACTATGATCCTGCTGCCTTTGGTGGAATAGAAGGTGATCTTTTTTCCGTTTTCGCCATCCTGGATGATATCCTCTATATCATAAGTCAGATCCAGGCTGTTGGAAACCGGCGGCTGACCTTTCCTGCCCCACAACTCGGTATAACCGACATAGATGAGCAGGCAGGTCAGTACGCACAGCATTATTACAAGGCTGGCTTTCAAGAGCTTCTGGGCTCCGTGGCCCTTTTTGGAAGCGGCTTTCTTGTAGCGGCGCAGGGGCAGGGTCTCCTGAAGGTCAAAAGGATCATCTGCAGTTTTGGACTCGTCTGTGTCATCATATGAAAAGTCGAAGGCAGCTGAGCCTAAATTGCTGAAGAAGGTATCTTCATCGATCTTTTTGGTTCCTTCACCTTCATCAAGGTCTGTATTGAAGAAATCCTGGAATGATTCCAGCTCATTTTCCGGATTTTCATGTTCGCCCTGGGGTTGCTGTTCGTCTGTGACCAGACAGGTCCCGCAAAGGAAGCAATAGCGATGATAATAGTTGTTCTTTGTTCCGCAGTTTGGGCAGTACATGTCTGAAGCCCCCCTTTACAGATAAGATAAGCATACTTCAGCCTAAGCCTGTCATCGATACTTTAGTTATGTAAATTCGTTAAGCTTAAACTGAAATCCTGCTTAATTCTGCAATTATCAACAATGTTTTTAATTATTTTTAGGCCGCAGGGTTACGCTTGTTTCAAAATCATGTTACAATAATAGTTGAATCACAAAAGCCAGATACTCTGGCTGAAGTAAAGGGAGCGTGACCACAAGTTGGAATTTCGTGATCGAAGTATGAACCTTTTCCGTGAAGAATCGGTGCATAAAGTTGATACGAGTCTTAGCACTCTTCTTTATATCTTTACATACGGAGCGATGATTTTTTCCGGTATCCTGGCATTTATCTTTCTGACAGCGATCATGCAGGGACTATTCAATGAGTTCAACGTAATATGCCTTGTGCTTTTTGCCGGCCTGACTTTCGGCTTTTATATCCTGCGCAACAACCAAAGGGTAGAATATGACTATACCTTTACCAACGGCGTCCTGGACATAGCCAAGGTGATCAACAACAACAAGCGTAAAAAGCTATTGTCCGCAGATATAAAGGATTTTGAGATAATTGCGCCCATCAGTGATGAAGGCTTCAACAGGATGCTGAACCATCCGGGCATCAAAAAACTAAACTATTTCCTCAACCGCGGCGGAGGGCTCTATTACGGGGTATATACCAAGGATGGCGCCAAATCCCTCCTGGTCTTCGAACCAAGCGAGGAGATGGTGGCCTTGTTTAAAAAAGTCAGTCCAAAGAACGTAAAGGAGAAATAAAGCAAAAGCGCTCCCTGCCGAAGGGGGCTTTTTTCTGCTGGAGCCGGGGATGGCAAAGTAAAATCATTTATGGCAAAAAGGATAAACTATAAACCGATAACCACAACAGGAGCAATGTTATGGAAATGATATATCTGGACAATGCCGCAACTACGCCTGTGCTGGATGAGGTAGTCGAAGCCGTTGCTGACTGTTTGAGGAACTATTTCGGCAACCCGTCATCATTGCACAGGCTGGGGATACGGTCGGAAAAGCTGATAAAGGAGGCTGCGGACAGCGTTGGCGCAGTCCTGCATGTCGATGCGGACGAGATCATCTTCACCTCAGGGGGCACAGAGGCCAACAATATGGCCATACTGGGGACAGCCCTTGCCCGGCAAAGGACAGGCAGGCACCTGATCACCACAGCTATCGAACATCCATCAGTGCTGAGGGTTTTTGACCATCTTAAGTCCCAGTCCTTTGAGGTCACCTATCTGCCCGTGGACAAAAGCGGACTCATTTCACCGGACAGGCTGGAAAAGGAGATCAGGCCTGACACCACCCTGGTCAGCATCATGCATGTGAACAATGAGATAGGGTCAATACAGCCCATAGAGCAGCTGGGACGGATCATAAAAAGCATCAACCCAAACACTGTGTTCCATGTGGATGCGATCCAATCCTTTGGTAAGCTCGGGTTGTACCCTAAGAAATGGGGCATAGACCTTTTGTCCTTGAGTGGACACAAGATACACGCTCCCAAGGGCATTGGAGCTCTGTACGTAAAAAAGGGTGTAAGGCTCCAGCCAATACTTTTCGGCGGCGGGCAGCAAAGAGGATACCGCAGCGGCACTGAGAACATTGCCGGTATAGCCGGGCTTGGAGCAGCATCGAAGTTCATCAGGCGAGAGCTTGAAACCAAGTCCGCATACCTGTATGATTTAAAAAACAGACTTGTAGCCGGACTGAAGGATGCCCTTCCACAGGCGGTCATCAACGGGAGCCTGGAGTCAGGAGCTCCTCATATAGTCAATATAGGTTTTCCGGGTATGAAGGGCGAGGTACTCCTGCATGCCCTGGAGGATGAGGGTGTGTTTGTCAGCACGGGCTCTGCCTGCTCGAGCAGGGATAGGACGGTCAGCCATGTCCTGAAGGCTGTCGGGGTCGATGACAGGATCGCGGGGGGATCCATTAGGGTCAGCACCTCATATCTGACAACCATGGATGAGATCGATGCCTTCATATCCATCCTCGCATCCGTAGTCAGCAGGGTCGAGAAATATTCCAGGAGGTAAAGATGGAAAAGGTCATACTGATTCGCTACGGCGAAATACATTTGAAGGGGCAGAACAGGCCCTTTTTTGAAAAAGCGCTGCACAAGAACATAATCAAAGCCCTTTCCGGTTTCCCGGATGTAAAGGTCATTAAGGCTCAGGGACGGTACTATATCGAAAATTTCAGTGATGAAGCAGGGGTACTGGATGCCCTGACCCGGGTATTCGGCATAGTGTCCGTGAGCCCGGCCTACAAGACCGAGAAAGACTTTGACACGGTGGCGCATGCTGCCGTAAAGCTGATGGAGTTGTATCTGGATCGGCAGGGCGGTGACGGGCCTGTCACGTTCAAGGTGGAGTCCCGCCGGGCGGACAAGAGCTTCCCCATGGATTCAATGACCTTGAGCAGCAAGCTCGGGGGCAGGCTCCTGAAGGCCCACGACCGGCTTACCGTCGATGTTCATGCCCCTCAGGTCACGCTGAATGTGGAGATAAGGGAGCATGCCTACGTATACAATGAGAGCATACCCGGCGCAGGCGGCATGCCCGTCGGCACCAATGGCAAGGCTGCCCTCCTGCTTTCAGGCGGCATCGACAGCCCCGTTGCCGGGTACATGATCGCAAAACGCGGTGTGGAGCTGACGGCGGTGCACTTTCACAGCTTCCCCTTCACAAGCGACAGGGCAAAGGAAAAGGTGATTGACCTTTGCAAGCGCCTGACCCGGTATTGCGGGGCGGTCAGGCTGCATGTGGTCCCCTTTACGAAAATACAGCAGGAGCTGTATGAAGAATGCCCGGACAGCCAGCTTACGGTCCTGATGCGGCGCTTCATGATGAAGATCGCAGAGCGGATAGCTGAAAAGGAAGGGGCATTAGCGCTGATAACCGGCGAGAGCATAGGCCAGGTGGCAAGCCAGACCATAGAGAGCCTGGTGGTTACGAACGAGGCGGTTTCCCTGCCCGTGTTCAGGCCCCTGATCGGCTTTGACAAGGTGGATATAATGGAGATCGCCCAGAAGATCGGAACATATGAGATATCCATACTGCCCTATGAGGATTGCTGTACGATCTTTACCCCTAAGCATCCTGTCACCCATCCCAGGCTTGACAGGATAAAGGCATCCGAGCTCCTTGTGGACGGGGATACCCTGATCGAAGAGGCAGTGGGCAATACGGAGGTAATCGTGCTTTGAACCGGGAGAGGACTGGCTGTATATATCTGATACTTATACTGGCAATGTTAGTGCTGCTGGCATCCGGATGCCGGGTGGACTCAGCCTTCAAGGCGGGAGGCAATATCTATGCCTTTGTCCGTCCGACATATTCGGAGTACTGGCAGCAGATCGTCTGGGGCATGGAAGCCTATGCCTCGGAAAATGGCCTGACTTTGAACATAGTTGAGGTGGACGGCGAAAGGGAACCTGAGGACAGCCTCAAGCAGATAGGATATGCCGTGAGGAACAGCACGGATGCGATAATACTTGCACCGTTCAAAAGTGATAAGCTCAAGGACCTGATGGACAAGGCAGCCAAAAAAGGTATTTCAGTGATATATCTGGATCAGAAGGCTGAAAACGGCATAGAGGGCATATGTGTTTATTCAGACAATGAAAAGGCTGCCGAAAGGGCTGGAGAGGCTATGGCAGATCTGATAGGCGGAGCCGGGGATGTGGCTATGCTCAACATATCCTCCGAGGATCCGAATGCAGCTTACATGGAGTCAGGGTTCAAAAACGCCATTTCGGGATTTGAAGGCATACGGCTCATCAATGTTTATGAGTGCCGCAGCAACAGGGTCAATGCCGAAAAGACCGTCAATGACATACTTTTAGCATACCCCGGATTGAAGGGGATCTTTGCAGCATGCCCGGAGACTGCCGCCGGTGCTGCTGAAGCTCTTATCAGGCTTGGCAGGATCAAAGAGGTCGCCATAGTCACCTTTGATTATACGGAAGAGATCCTGGACCTTATCAGCAAAGGCCGGATACGGGCGGCAGTGGGCAAAAACCCCTACAAGCTCGGCTATATGGCAGCAGAAGCAGCGGCCCGGTCGATTGCCGGGGAAAAACTCCCGGAGATCATTGACATCGGGTATGATTTCCTCGAAAGCAGCAAGGCCGATCAAGAGTAGCTTTGGCTGAAAGCAACAGCATGTTCTAATACCGCTGTACGGATAATATAATTATCTAAGCGGTGGAGGTGCTGTTATATGAAGATCCCCAAGCTGTATGCAACGACCATACTGTACCTGGTCATAATCGCCCTGCTGTATGCAGGCCTGGAAACCCATCCGATGCTGACTCAAAGCAGCATTGATGCATCAGCCCGGCAGAAAGAAGCAAGGGAAGATAAAAACCCGTACGATATCTTCATAGATCTCACAGAATCCATGCTTTATCTTTTTGAAAACGGGCAAATGATCAAAAAGTACCCGATTGCCCAGGGTAAGCCAAGCACTCCCTCGCCGGTCGGCATCTGGCATATCATAAACAAGGCCCGCAACTGGGGTACGGGTTTTGGCACCAGATGGATGGGCCTGGATGTACCATGGGGGACCTATGGGATCCATGGGACCAACCGGCCGGACTCCATAGGTCGGATGGCATCCAAGGGATGCATCAGGATGAGGAACAGGGATGTGGAGGAGCTGTACAGCATAGTGCCATACATGACCAGAGTGGTCATTTATGGCGGGCCCTACGGAAGCATGGGCAGCCTCTTCAGGGTGCTTGAGCCGGGCGATCGGAGCGCACAGGTGGCAGAAGTGCAAAAGCGCTTGCAGAGGCTGGGCTACTACCAGGGCAGCATTGACGGGATCTATGGAGAGGGCATGAAGGCGGCCCTGCTCAGGTTCAAGCGTGACAACAAGCTGCAGGTCAACCACTATGTGGACTGGGAAACCTATAAGGCCCTTGGGATCTTTCCCTTTGAGTAAATACATCGCCATCAGGCGAATGAAAGCATATGGTTAATAATGGATGCATCCCGCATCAGTATAACTGATGTCAGGGATGCATTTTTTGTCCTTTCCTGCCCTATTTTCTGCAAATAGGTTTCAAAATCGGCGATGTGCTTTATATATAAGTAAAATAACGGGAGTACGGGAGGAGAAACCGGATGGATAAGCAGAACCTGCTGGCCAGACTTGAATATATAATCGAGGACTCCAACAGCGGCGTCCTGTCAACTGTAGATTCGGAAGGAAGGCCTCATGTGCGGTGGATGACACCGGTACTGTTGAAAGACCGGAAAGGGGTCATTTTTACTGTCACACCGCGGGATTGTGAAAAAACAAAACAGATCATGCATAGGCCCGACGGGGTATGGATGGTGCAGACCCGCGATCTGGATCAGATAATAACTGCCAGAGGCAAGATAAACATCCTTGACAACCCTTCTATAAAGTCGGAGGTCATGGAGTCTGCGGGAGACAAGCTGACGATGTTCTGGACCCTGAATAGGGACATAAGCGAATATGTCGTCCTGGAAACCGTGCTGGAGGAGGCTGAGTTCTACCAGCCCCTGAAAGACATAAGACAGTTTGTGCGCTTTGGTAATAGCTAAAACGGAGGTGGATTTTATTGGATCTGAAAAACCATGATACTGGATTTTTGCTGAAGCTCCTGGAGCAGATGCTTCTTATAAGACGATTCGAGGAAAAGGCTGCTCAAATGTACGGACTGAGGAAAATCGGTGGGTTCTGCCACCTTTATATAGGCCAGGAGGCCGTAGCAGTGGGGTCCATAGCGGCTTTGGACCTTGGTAAGGATTATGTGCTCACCGGCTACAGGGACCATGGCCATGCCCTGGTTTGCGGCATGTCGCCCAATGCAGCCATGGCTGAGCTTTTTGGGAAGGCTACCGGCTGTTCGAAGGGCAAGGGGGGTTCTATGCACTTGTTTGATACAGAACACCACATGTACGGCGGGAATGGAATAGTCGGCGGTCATATACCCATAGCTGCCGGCGTGGCGTTCAAAATAAAGTATAATGCTGAAGCTGGAGTGGTCCTGTGCTACTTCGGCGATGGGGCCATACACCAGGGAGTTTTCCACGAGACGTTGAATATGGCCAGGATATGGAACCTGCCTATCGTATTCATTTGCGAAAACAACCAGTATGGTATGGGTACGGATTTCAGAAGGGTATCTTCCGTGCTTGACTTTTCGGTGATGGGAGGCTCCTATGAGGTCCCGGCGAAGCAGGTTGATGGCATGAAAGTGCTTGAGGTATATGAGGAAACCGCTAAAGCGGTCAAATTGGCAAGGGAAGAGGGCATGCCCTCGTTCCTGGAGATGAAGACCTACCGCTACAGGGGGCACTCGATGAGTGATCCGGCACGATACAGGACCAAGGAAGAGCTGGATGAAAACAGGCGCTTGGATCCGATCCTGATGCACAAGCAGGACCTTATAGCAGCCGGGCTTTTGACTGAGGATGAATACAAGGCTATGGACAAAAGGTGCATAGCGATCTGCGATGAGGCTGTGCGCTATGCCGAGGAGAGCCCAGTGCCTCCCCTGGAGGCTATGTACGAGGATATTTTAGCATAGGAGGAGGGAAACAACATGCCTGTTATTACCTATCGGGAAGCCATAAGGCAGGCTATCGACGAAGAAATGGCGAGGGATGAGCGCGTGTTTCTGATGGGTGAGGAGGTCGCCCGTTATAACGGCGCTTACAAGGTAAGCCAGGGATTATTGGATAAATACGGCCCAAGGCGGGTCATAGATACACCGATTACCGAGGCAGGGTTCACGGGGATAGGCATCGGCGCAGCCATGGCGGGCTTAAGGCCTGTAGTGGAATGGATGACCTTCAACTTTTCCCTCCTGGCCCTGGACCAGGTGATAAACAACGCTGCAAAGCTAAGGCATATGTCAGGAGGGCAGGTCAGCATACCCATAGTGTTCAGGGGCCCGAACGGACCTGCCGAGTACTTGAGCTCTCAGCATTCCCAGGCCCTGCAGTCCCTGTTTGCCCACATACCCGGGCTGCTGGTCGTGGCTCCTGCGACCCCATATGACGCGAAGGGGCTTTTGAAAACCGCCATCCGCAATGACAATCCGGTGGTTTTCCTGGAGTCGGAGCTGATGTATTCGTGGCAGGGCGAGGTGCCCGAGAGAGAGTATACGATACCCCTGGGCAAGGCCGATATCAAGCGGCAGGGCAGGGATGTGACCCTGATAACCTATTCCAAGCCTTTGAAGCTGGTGCAGGAGGCTGCCCAGCGGCTTGCTGAGACAGGCGTGGAGGCTGAGATCATAGATCTGCGTTCCATACGGCCGTTGGACGAGGAGGCTGTATACAGCTCGGTAAAAAAGACCAACAGGTGTGTGATAGTGGATGAGACCTGGCCTTTTGCATCTGTGGCTTCACATGTGGGCTGGCTGATATCCTGCAACTGCTTTGATTACCTGGATGCTCCGGTCGAGATCGTGACCTCGGAGGATGTGCCCATGCCGTATAACCACAGGCTGGAGCTTGAGGTGCAGCCTACTGTGGAAAAGATCTTAAGGGCTGTTGAAAGGGCTATGTACAAGCCAATCGGCACATTCCAGTGATCATGAACGATTTTACTGATCCGGCCGGCTATTGGCATATATTTTAGAATGCAGGAGGGATGATGAACATGGCTGAAAAAGTATTGATGATTGCGCTGTCCCCTACCATGGACTCCGGGCTGATCGCGAGATGGCACAAGGGTGAGGGTGACAGGGTTGAAATAGGAGATGTTATATGTGAGGTGGAGACAGACAAGGCGACCATGGATTACGAATCCACCCAGGAAGGCGTTATTCTAAAGCAGCTCGTCAAGGAGGGCGAGAAGGCCGGGATAGGGGATACTATCGCAATTATCGGCGAACCCGGAGAGGATATAAGTGCTCTTTTGGATGATGACCGGCCGCTGTCCGGTGCAGGTTTATCGGAGACTGTGCATGAAACAATGGATAGCCTAAAAGGCACAGCAAGAGACAGTGAAACAGCCATTGACCAGGGCAGCGGAAAAGCAGGTGAAATTGAAGGCGGCAGGCGTATAAAGGCCTCGCCCCTGGCTCGCAGGCTGGCCGAGGAAGGCGGCATACCGCTGGACAGGATAAAAGGCAGCGGCCCTGACGGCAGGATCGTTAAGGCAGATGTAGAAGCATACTCTGCAGGGCTTGATAATGATACCCATATGCCGGCCGTAGATAAGGCACCGGCTATGCAGACGGTCGCAAAAAAGCCATTTGACAGGCAGGCGGCGGTCGATAAAGCGGGCGTTATGCCTGCAGACAAGGTCAGATATGTACCGGTAACGGGTAAAAGGAACATTATTGCAAGCAGGCTGTCGGAGTCCATGTACTCCGCACCCCATTACTACCTGACCGTCAGTGTAGTCGCAGATAACCTGATCGAAACCAGAAGGCATCTGAACGAAAGCACAGGCAGCAAGGTCTCCTATAATGCCTTGCTGATAAAGTATGTGGCCGAGGCCCTGAAGAGACATCCCATGGTGAATGCCTCATGGCTGGGGGATAGGATTGCCTTATTCACAAGCGCCGACATAGGCCTGGCAGTTGCCCAGCCTGACGGCCTTATCACGCCGGTGGTCAGAGACTGCGGCAATAAAGGCATCCTGGCGATTGAAAATGAATTGAAGGATTTGATAGAAAAAGCTCGAAATAATTCTCTGCTGCCTGAAGAATATCAGGGGGCAGGATTTACGATAAGCAACCTGGGCTCTTACGGCATCGAACAGTTTACAGCGATAATAAACCCGCCTGCCTCTGCGATACTGGCGGTCGGAGCTATGAAAAGAACCCCGGTGGTTGACGATGACAGGCAAATAGCTGTTAAGACCATTATGAAGCTGACCCTGTCATGCGACCACAGGGTCATTGACGGAGCGGTAGGTGCCGCTTTCCTGAAAAACCTCAAGGACATCATTGAAGATCCTGTATCTGCCCTGTATTGAACCATCGGCTGACCATGTGGAAAGCAGATATCTGTAGTGAGTTATATAAAGTGGCAAGTCCAAACATTATGGAGGATACGTTATGATGAAGCAAGATTTCGATTATGACCTGCTTGTATTGGGCGGCGGCCCCGGGGGATATGTGGCTGCCATAAGAGCTTCCCGGCTGGGCCTGAAAACCGCTGTGATCGAAAGGGATAAGCTGGGTGGGGTATGCCTCAACGTAGGGTGCATACCTTCGAAGTCGCTGATACACCAGGCTAAAATGTTCGATTCCCTGGGTGAGCTGGAAAGCTTGGGTGTTACCGTAGACCGAAAGGGCCTGGACCACAAGAAGGTGTATTCCAAATCCAGGAAGGCGGCAGACACCCTGTCCAGGGGCGTAAGCTACCTTATGAAAAAGAACGGGATCGATGTGATCCAGGCCGAGGGGGTGATCACCGGCAAAAACGAGATAAGCCTGTCGACCGGCCGGAAGGTTACAGGCCGGTTCATAATCATAGCAACGGGTTCAAGGCCAAAAGTCATCCCCGGCTTTGAGTTTGATGAAAAATATGTGCTTTCCTCAACGGGAGCCCTCATGCTTGACAAGCTGCCTGAAAAAATGCTCATATTAGGTGCCGGAGCCATTGGAGTGGAGTTTGCGTATATCATGAACTCATTTGGGGTAGAGGTGGTCCTGGTGGAGCTGATGGACCGGATCCTGCCCCTGGAGGATGAGGAGATATCAAGCCTGCTGGCCAGATCCTTCACAAAAGCCGGCATCAAGGTCATGACCGGAGCAAAAGCCCTGTCGGTGTCAGTAGAAGGAGATAAGGCAAGAGTTGAGCTTGAGGACAACAAGGGCACGAGGTCAGCTGTAACTGTAGACAAGGTACTCGTGGCGGTCGGCAGGACACCCAACACCGACGGCATAGGGCTGGAGAACATTGGTATAGCAACCGAAAAGGGCTACATACCTGTAGGTGACTATTACCGGACTTCGGTCGAAGGCATATATGCCATCGGCGATGTGGTGAATACTCCGCTGCTGGCCCATGTGGCTTCAAAGGAGGGAGAAATAGCTGCAGAAGACATAGCGGGCATAAGTACGCAAAAGAGGATCGATCCCTTGAGCATACCCGGGGCTGTATACTGCGAGCCACAGGTGGCGAGCTTCGGCTTGTCCGAATGGCGTGCAAAAAAGGAGGGTGTCCCATATGAAAAGGCATCCTTCCCATACAGGGGAGCAGGCAAGTCAGTAGCAGTCGGGCAGCCTGACGGCTTCGTAAAGGTGCTTTACGATCCCAGGACCAAGGAGCTGCTGGGCGCTCATATCATCGGGGCCGATGCCACCGAGATAATCCATGAGCTCCTCCTGATAAGGGCCGCGGAGCTGCTGCCGGAGGATGTCGCGTCCATGGTCCATGCCCATCCCACCATCTCGGAGGTAGTGATGGAGGTCATGCGGGCGGTCGAAGGCAAGGCGGTCCACGTATAGGAAAAGTGCCCAAAACTGACAGCATGCACATTTAAGCTGCGGATACCGCAGCTTTTATTTTCAATTGACGATTGTCCCTGATTATTATATAGTAGATTATGTTGAATATACGAAACAAAGGGGAGGAGCACATGAGGACAGGCAGCGGCTTTTTCAAAACTACTGCCTTCATCACGGCAGCATTGCTATTAGCCTTATTGCTGTGCTCAATCCTTATGCTTTCATACAGTATAGCGCATAGGTCATCACTCTCGGATCCATTGTCTGACAACGGGGCAGAGGCTTTCACCCCCCTGCAGACCAAATACAGCCTGATGGCCCTGCCTGAAAAGGAGCCGGCAAACCATGATATCAAGCTGGTGCAGACCGGCAGAAGGCTCTTTCAGGGCTTTTGCCGGGCACTTGTCTCGGTGCCGGCAAAGCTCTCCGTGCTGGCTCTTGCAGCGGTTGCCATAAGCGCTTTTCTGGCCTTTACCGGCAATATCAACAACCACACATCGGAGATATCCCTGCGGGTCGGAGGACATGCACCTCCTTTCCTTAAAGTGCACTAATAGGCTTAGAGTTGACAACGACATTAAGGGAAGGATGGAATCTATGAACAAAAAGCCAACCTTTTTTATAGTATTGGCAATTTCCTTGTTGATGGCATACACAGCGCTCAACGGACTGGTAGTGCCGCTTTGGAATGCCTGGGAGCTGACGGTAAAGGGCGCTCCTGATATCAGGTTCGGTATCGACATCAGAGGCGGTGTCGATGCAGTGTTCGTGCCTGCTGATATTGACAGGAAGCCAACTGCCGAAGAGCTGGACGCAGCCCGCTCCATCATTGAGACCCGCCTTGACAACCAGAATATCCTGGACAGGGAGGTTACGGTGGACAAGCAGACAGGCTCGGTCATCGTACGCTTCCCCTGGAAAGCTGATGAGACCGAATTTGACCCTGAGACTGCTATCGCTGAGCTTGGTGAAACGGCCATGCTGACCTTCCAGGATGAGGACGGCAACATCCTGGTCCAAGGCTCACATGTCAAGGAGAGCTTTGTATCTACCGACGAGTATGGCGCATATGTTGTCGCCCTGAAGTTTGACGAGGAAGGCACTGAGCTTTTCAGCAAGGCTACCAAGGAGCTGATAGGCAAACCGATAAGCATATATATGGACGAAACCCTGATACAGACCGCCACGGTCAAAGAGCACATAACGAAAGGCGAAGCCATCATTTCAGGCTTGAGCGGCATCAAGGAGGCCAAGGAGCTGTCCGACAAGATAAATGCCGGTGCCCTGCCCTTTTCCATGGTGACCAAGAACCATTCGACCATCAGCCCCATGCTGGGCAGCGGTGCGCTTGACATAATGGTGCTGGCAGGCGTAATTGCCTTTGTTATCATCTGCGCCTTCCTGATCTTCTATTACAGGCTGCCGGGCTTTGTTGCCAGCATCGCCCTGCTGATCCAGGTATCGGGCCAGATCCTTGTGATCTCAGTGCCCCAGATCACCCTGACGCTCACCGGTATTGCAGGTGTCATCCTGTCAATCGGTATGGGCGTTGACGCCAACGTCATCATTTCCGAACGTATCAGCGAGGAGATAAGCAGCGGCAAAAGCCTGGGCTATGCCATATCCTCAGGCTTCCAGAACGCATTTTCTTCAGTATTTGACGGCAACATCACCGTAATGATCGTGGCTGTGATCCTGATGATTTACGGCTCGGGTTCACTCCTGTCCTTCGCATACACGCTTATGACAGGTATAGTCTTCAATTTCCTGGCAGGCGTCACCGCATCCAGGCTGATGATAAGCTCATTGAGCCAGTTTGAGTTCCTGCGCAGGCCTGCCCTGTACAAATGCTTATCAAGGAGGGTTATTGTAAATGAAAATAATTAGATTCTATGAAAACCGTTGGATTTACTTTGCCATCTCATTGACCCTGTTCCTGGTAGGCATTGCTATGATATTTGTCAACGGAGTGCAGCTGGACATCCAGTTCAAGGGCGGTGCCATACTGAAATACAATTATGTTGGTGACATAAATGAGGATAGGGCGACCGATATAGCAGAAGAGGTCACGGGCCGGGTCGTCACCACCCAGATAACCTCCGACCTGGCCACCGATGAAAAACGCCTGGTCCTGAACATTGCCGGCAACCAGGGTCTTGACGCCAAGGTCCAGTCCGAGCTGGACGATGCATTGAAGGCGGAGTTCCCCGACGCAGGCCTCAAGCTTTCCGAGTCATCAATGGTAGAGCCCTTCTTCGGGCATAGGTTCCTGAGAAACGGAATTATAGCCATCCTGCTGGCATCCTTCTTCGTGGTCGTATACGTCTGGATCCGGTTCAGGAGGATCGGCGGCCTTTCAGCCGGCCTTATGGCCCTTGTGGCCCTGTTCCATGACCTTCTTGTAGTCTTTTTCACTTGCGTCATCTTCGGTATACCGATCGGCGATTCCTTTGTTGCTGTGGCCCTTACGATAATCGGTTACTCGATAAACGATACGATCGTTATCTACGACCGTATAAGGGAGAACTTCAAGAAATACCCCAGGCAGCCCATTGAATGGGTCACCAACCTGTCGATCTCCCAGTCCATGATGCGGTCCGTCAACACCAACCTTTGCGTGACATTGAGCGTTGCGATCGTTTATGTACTGGCTTTCGCCAACAGCATCGAATCGATACAGGGCTTTGCGCTCCCCATGGCCATAGGTTCCATAAGCGGCTGCTATTCGACCATATGCATCTCCGGCCCCCTCTGGGTAATGTGGAAAAAGCATAAGGCAGCAAAAAAATAGTTGGTGCGATGTAAAATATAGCTGACAGTGTAAGAAGACCCCCTGGAATGTAAGCCGGGGGGTTTTTTTGATACGGTCGGCCCCCACAAAAATCGAATAGACATTCGCCTGATAAAAATATATAATTTAATCAGCAAAGCAGGCGCTGATAAGGAATACAATGTTTGAGGAGCGAAAGGGATGAACATTGATCAGCTTATAGAGCAAATCAGATCCAACCGGGAAATCATGGACAATGTCACCCACTGGGAGGTCATAGAGGGCAGGGAGGCAGTTTATGGGCCCTTTCCTCAGGGCATAAGGCAGGAGCTGATAGAAGTGCTCGCCAGGAAGGGCATAAGCCGCCTGTACTCCCATCAGTCCAGGGCCATTGAGCAAGTCGGGCAGGGCATTGACGTGGTCGTCGTTACGCCCACTGCCTCCGGCAAGACCCTGTGCTACAACATACCCGTTATTAATGCGATCCTTGAAAACGATGATGCCAGGGCCCTGTATCTGTTCCCGACCAAGGCCCTGTCACAGGACCAGGTAAGTGAGCTCCATGAGATCCTCACCCTGCTTGATCATCCCATCAAAACCTATACATATGACGGTGATACTCCGGTCAGTGCCCGAAAGGCCATACGCCAGGCCGGGCATATAGTAGTGACCAACCCGGATATGCTCCATTCGGGTATACTGCCCCACCACACCAAGTGGGTAAAGCTGTTTGAAAATCTGGAGTATGTGGTGATCGATGAGATCCACTCGTACAGGGGGGTCTTCGGCAGCCATTTTGCCAATGTTTTGAGGCGCTTGAAGCGCATATGCAGGTTTTACGGGTCCAACCCCAGGTTCATCTGCTGTTCGGCGACCATTGCCAATCCGAAGGAGCTTGCAGAGCGCATAACAGGCCGGGAGATGGTTTTGATCGATCAAAACGGTGCTCCGTCAGGCCAAAAGCATATGATCTTTTACAACCCCCCCGTCGTCAACAAGCAGCTCGGTATTCGGAAGAGCTCGATTCTGGAAACGCGCAGGCTCGCTTCGATCTTTTTGAAAAATAGCATCCAGACTATCGTATTTGCCAGGAGCCGGCTCCTGGTCGAGGTCCTGCTGACCTACCTGAAGGACCTCACGCAAGCCAGCCCCGGGCGGCAGGAGACCATCAGGGGCTACCGTGGCGGTTACCTGCCCAACGAGCGAAGGGCTATAGAGCGCGGGCTGAGAGACGGCTCTATACTAGGCGTTGTGAGTACCAATGCCCTTGAGCTCGGCATCGATATTGGACGCCTGCAGGTGTGCATCATGTGCGGCTATCCGGGCACTATAGCCTCCGCCTAGCAGCAGGCCGGCCGGGCGGGCAGGAGGAGCGAGTCGTCCGTTGCCCTTTTGGTTGCCCGGAGCTCACCGCTGGACCAGTTTATCATCCAGCATCCGGAGTACTTTTTCAAAGCCAGCCCGGAGCTTGGCCTTATAAACCCCAACAATCTGTATATCCTGATGTCTCATATTAAGTGTGCTGCCTTTGAGCTCCCCTTTGAGGACGGGGAGACCTTTGGCGTAGATACCCTGGACCAGGTCCTGGAGTATCTGGAGGAGGAGAGAGTACTGCGCCATGTCGGCGGCAGGTGGCACTGGACAGCGGACAGCTTTCCTGCCGACGCGGTCAGCCTGAGAAGCGCTGCTGATGAAAACTTCGTCATAATAGACATATCCACACCTCATCACAGGGTCATAGGCCAGATCGACAGGTTCAGCGCTCCCATGTTTTTGCACGAAGAGGCTATCTATATCCATGAGGGGATCCAGTACCAGGTCGAAAAGCTGGACTTTGAGGAAAAAAAGGCCTATGTGCGCAAGGTTGATGTGGACTATTATACCGATGCGAGCCTGGCAGTCAACCTGAAGGTACTTGATGTGTTCAGGTCGGAGGAAGGGGACCGGATCGGAAGGGCCTGGGGCGAGGTAATGGTTACCGCCCTTGTCACGATGTTTAAAAAGATCAAGTTTGATACCCATGAGAACCTCGGCTGGGGCCCCGTCAGGCTGCCTGAGCTGGAGCTACATACCACAGCCTACTGGGCGACCCTGGAGGACCATCCTGCCGGCATACAAAGCCAGGATGAGCTCCAAAACGCCCTCATGGGAGTAGCCAACGTGCTGGGGCAGATCGCGCCCCTGTATCTGATGTGTGACCCAAAGGACATCAGTGTTGTGTATCACGTCAAATCGCCGTTTACACAAAAGCCGACGATATATATCTATGACAGCTGCCCGGGTGGAGTGGGCTTCAGTGAAAAGCTCTATGAGATCCATACCGACCTGTTTGAAAAGGCCTATGAGGTCATATCCCAGTGCGGCTGCGATACCGGCTGCCCGGGATGCGTAGGCCCGGCTGCGGAGGTCACGGATCAGGGCAAGGACCTTGCATTAAGGATACTGGGAGGAATAATCCTTGATAACCAACCTGAAGGCAAAACTCAGAGAAATGTCTTCGAGCTCCCGTTCAAATGAGTATATCAGGCCCAGGCCCCGGACAGTAGACAGGGGAGACTTCGGGGGCAGGGTTGTAGAAGGGGCTGAAGGCCGGTATGTTCTCAAAAGTGCAGTGTACGATGCTGACAGCAGCTTTGGGACCGTGCCCTTGAGAACGCTTCTCGGCGCAGATTTCAGTGACAGCTGCTGGTGGACGCGGCTGGATGAGGCTATAGACGTAAATGACATCGTTTTTCTGGATACGGAGACCACCGGCCTGGCCGGAGGCACAGGCACCATGGCGTTCCTGATCGGCCTTGGGTCCATAGAAGATGACAGGCTGGTCGTCAGACAGTATCTTGCCAGGGACTTTGACGAGGAATATGCCATACTGGCAGCGGTCCTTGAGGAACTGAAGAAGCGCAGGGTGCTGGTTACCTTCAACGGCAGGTCCTTTGACTGGCCCCTCTTGGAAAGCCGGATCATATATTCAAGGCTTAAGCCCCTCTGCTGGGACGGACGCCACCTGGACCTGCTGCACGTTGCGCGCCGCCTTTGGGGAGACCGGCTTGAGAGCTGTTCCCTGTCATCGCTGGAGGAACACATCCTGGAGCATTCAAGGCCAGATGACATACCAGGATCGATGATACCAGGCATTTACCTTAAATACCTGGATACAGGAGATATTGATGACATGCTTCGGGTCATGAGGCATAACGAATGGGACATCCTTGTAATGGCAGCCCTGCTAGCCCGCATGGCGTATATGTTCAAAAGACCTGCTGCATACTGTGATGATGTGGAGCTTTTGGGCGTGGCAAAGGATCTGGAGCGTGCCGGCAGGACCGAAGAAGCCTGCCGGTGCTACAGGGCTTGTATAGACAAGACCAATACAGGCTATGTAAGGATCCAGGCGCAAAAGCGGCTGGCATTCCTGGTAAAGAGGCATCAGGGGTCTGCGGCCGCCATGGATATATGGGCGGAGATGGCTGAAAGTCCAGGCAACATCATGGTGCTGCCCCTTATAGAGATGGCAAAGCATTTAGAACATAGGGAAAAGGACATTGACAGTGCCCTCAGTCTTACTGAACAGGCTTTGTCCATCTTGCAGACACATCGATCAATATCATCCGGGAAAATATATGACGAACTGCTTCACCGAAGGGCGAGGCTGCTCAGAAAAAAGGGAAGGGTTGAAGGATCGTGGGTTTGATCGGAAACATATATGGTATGCTCGGTTATGCATATCAGATAAGGGGCAAAGCTGACAAGGCTTTAGTATTGTATGAAAAGGCCATGGCAAAGGGGGTGTCCATCCCCGGCTGCCAGATGGCATATGGAGTTATGCTGCTCAGGAGGGGAGAGTTTGAGCAGGCCCGGCAGGTATTCGGCAGGCTGATTATCGAATACCCGCACAGCGACCCAGTAAGAAACAGGGCGAAAGTAAACCAGGCCCTGGCATACTGGAAGCTTGGCGACCTGGATACGGCCCTGGATATGCTCACCGAGGTCCATAACAAGCTGAGGAATTCAAGGACATACAGCATCCTGGGATATCTGCTTATTGAGGCCGGAGATCTGGAAAAGGCCCTTGAGTTCAACCTGGAAGCCCTGGACTACGATGATACCGATGAAGAAATACTGGACAACCTCGGCCAGATATATTACCTCAAGGGCGACCTTGATGAGGCACTCAGGTATTTCGGCAAAGCCTACGAAGAGAATCCGGACCAGCTATCCACCTTGTATCATCTTGGATGCATCTATCATGACAAGGGTGACAAGGCAAAAGCCCTGGAGTATTTGAAGAAGGCAAGCGCACGCGATATCTCAGCTCTTAGCACAGTAAGCCGGGACCGTATAGAGGAGAGGCTTCAGGCTCTTGAGCATGGGCAAGATGAGGGCTGAAATGCCTAGTCGCCCCTCCTGTTGAAGAACCAGTCCCATATGTCACCACCCCTGCCGGGTATTTCAACCTTGATGGTCTCGGTCGGAGTGCCTTCAACAGGCTTTCCATCCTGCTTCATCACTGTGTGTAAGGGCAATACGTAATAGCCATATGTCTTGCCTTTGGCTACCTGGTGATCGATTACTTCGATGGGGTCAAGGGTACCCGTAACTATCTGCCTGACCAGGGTGGGGGATCCCCCATCCTCTTCTATGCGCATTATGTTGTACGCAGCTAAGGTACTGGACGGTGTAAAGGATATGACGGGGAATCCGTCCTCGTTCAGAACGACGCTGAAATTGTACGGTGGTCCGGGAGCCACCCAGTATTCGGATTGCTCTGTCGGTACCGTATCCTTTCTGAAATACTCCTTCAGGACATATTCATCAGGAGTCATTGGAGAGGCCAGCACCACTCTATGCTCATCTTCAAGAGCTTTCCTGTCCAGATCTACCGTGATTACCCCCATTGGCTGCACAAAGTCCGGTGGTTCAGCTCCTTCATACAGAAAATCGAAGATCCTTCTTGCCAGCTGAGCGGGCATATTGCCGCCATACGTTCCCGATGGCAGATAGTTCTGCGCAGTGGTCCGGTCAAAGCCCATCCAGATGGCCAGAGTATAATCGGGATTGTAGGCAGCGATCCAGGCATCGTTTATGCCGCTGATTCCGTTAAATTCGGCCGTTTCCGGCAGCTGGACGGTCCCGGTCTTGGCAGCAAGCTTAAGGCCGCTCAGCCTCCATGCGGTGCCCCCGGGCCCGGCCGCCGATTGCAGTATGCTGCTTACCAGAAAAGCAGTCTCCTCCGTCAGGACCTGCTTTTTCTGCGGGCGATGCTCGTACAGCACGTTGCCATATGAATCAGTTATACAGCGGATCGTAGTGTAATCCTTATAAGCCCCCCTGTCTCCGAGCACCGTGTAAGCCCTGGCAAGGTCTATGGGGCTTATGCCCCGGACCAGTCCTCCCAGTGCTACGGTCAGGCTGTTCCTGTCCTTCGGGTCAAATTCCAGTCCCATCTGTTCTGCAAAGCTGATACCCTGATTAACGCCTATGTCATGTAGTATTTTGACTGCCGGAATGTTTATTGAATCCGCCAGCGCAGTCCTGACTGTCACAAAGCCGTCAAATTTGTTGTCTGCATTTCTAGGAGAATAATCACCAAAGGAGACCGGGGCATCTTCTACGAGAGTTGCCGGTGTATACCGGTTCAGCTCGATGGCCGGCGCATAGACCACCAGTGGCTTGATGGCGGAGCCCGGCTGCCGCTTCTCCAATGCCCTGTTCCATACCTTCCGCTGCCCCTCGGGGTATCTTCTGCCCCCGAGTATGGCTCGTATCTCGCCTGTAGTAGTATCCAGCACTATGAGGGCTGATTCACATGTCTCACCCGAAACAGGGCTCTTCGGAAACAGGCTGTCGTCCGCGTACAAGGCTTCAGCATGCTCCTGGAGAGACTTGTCCAGGGTCGTGTATATGCGATAGCCGCCCGTGTATAGCTGCTCCTGGCCGACATTAAGCAGGGAAGCAGCCTCTGACATCACCATATCCATAAAGTATCCATGCTCGTATTTGGGCTTGGTATCCTCTGCAAACTCGATCTTTTCATTCTTAGCAGCCTCACCTTCTTCAGGAGTCAGCTTTCCGTACTTGACCATCAGGCTGATGACCAGGTCTTTTCGCTGCAGGGCCCGGTCCATGTTTATGAAGGGTGAGTTCTTATGGGGGTTCTTTATGATGCCTGCCAGCAGCGCTCCTTCTGCTACGGTAAGCTCGGAAGCCGATTTGCCGAAGTAGGTCCTTGATGCTGCTTCTATGCCATAAGCACCTTCAGCAAAGTAGATTACATTCAAGTACATCTCAAGGATCTGATCCTTGGAGAATTTTTTCTCAAGCTGCCATGCCAGGAATATCTCCTTGACCTTGCGGTCAATTGTCTTTTCCTGTGTGAGGACAGTGTTTCTGATAACTTGCTGGGTTATTGTGCCCCCGCCTGCAACGATGCCCCCGGCCTTTATGTTCTGGAGCAGGGAGCCGAAAATCCTGCGGATGTCAAAGCCAGGGTGGGACCTGAACCGCCTGTCCTCAGCAGAGATAAAGGCATCCTGCACATGAACGGGTATTTCGCTCAAGGGTATTTGAATCCTGTTTTCTATGCCATGGATGGATGATATGAGGTTATCCTCGCTGTCATAGACGAAGGTGGTCAGCTGGTAGTCATCCAGTGCATCAGGATCGAATTTATCAAGGGTTCCCAGAATGGTATACAGGTATACCCCCGCAGCAATTCCGGCGACCGCTCCAAGAATGAGGAATACTGTCAATATTTTTTTGACAACGGACCAAATGGTCCTTTTTCTATCCTTTTTCCTCCTGTTTTCAATTCGGGATGCTCGCTTGGATCCAGACACCAGTCTCACCTTCTTTGATTTGGAAAATCCAATATAATTTTTCCCAACGGCCCATTAAATAAACAGAAGTCTGACCGAAAGACTGCCTAACTAAATATGGACTTGATCTGATTTATATTATATAATTGAACATATGCATGTATTATGTAAACCTATTAGGAAGGAGGGATTGTGGATGAGAAGAATCAGAATGGTCTACGTGGCTGCGATATTAGTGATCATCGCCATTGCAGCCTCAGCAACATTTTTGATGAAGCCGCCCCAAGCGGAAAAGCTGTCTTACAATGATTTTATCAAGGCGGTCGATGAAGGAAAGGTCGAAAAAGTATATCTAAACGACAGTGATGTCATAACAGGCACATACACGGACGGAAGAGCCTTTTCTACCGACAATCCCCGAAAGGAAGGCTTCAAGGAGGAGCTCCTTAAAAAGGATATCGTTGTAGATGAGCGTATCAAGCAGATGCAGATAGAGCAAACCGGTGGTATCATCCTGACCCTGGGCATATTCGGCGTAGCTCTGTTGCTCTTTCAAAAGAGGGCCAAGCAAGCCCAGGGGGGCTTTGGCAAGTCCGTATTGCTGAGCCCGGAGGAAAACATAAAAGTCACCTTTGACAGTATAGCAGGCAATGCTGAGGCAAAGGAAAGCATGCAAGAGCTTATAGATTTCATCAAATACCCTGATAAATATGCCAGATACGGTGCCCGTCTGCCCAGGGGCGTAATATTGTACGGCCCTCCGGGAACGGGTAAGACCCTGATGGCCAAGGCTGTTGCCGGCGAAGCCGGTGTCCCATTCTTTGCGGTTTCCGGTTCTGATTTCGTTCAGGTTTATGTCGGTGTCGGGGCCGCCAGGATCAGGGACCTGTTCAAAAAGGCCAGGGAGAGCGGCAAATGCGTGATTTTTATTGACGAGATCGATGCCATGGGCAAGAAACGCGACGGTGGGCCTGAAGGCGGGAGCAATGATGAGAGGGACCAGACCCTCAATGCTCTCCTGTCAGAGATGTCAGGGTTCAACGATAACGAAGGCATCGTGGTCATAGCTGCGACCAACCGGCTTGACACACTGGATGAAGCCTTGCTAAGGCCTGGCAGGTTTGACAGGCATATTGAGATAGAGCTGCCTGATGTAAACAGCAGGCTTAGGATACTGGAGCTCCACTCCAGAAACAAGCCCCTGGACAAGGATGTCGACCTTAGGAAGGTAGCCCGGCAGACAGCTTATTTCAGCGGAGCCAAGCTGGAAAGCCTGCTGAATGAAGCGGCGATAATAGCTGCAAGGAGCGATTGCGGCCATATACGCATGGAAGATATCGACAAAGCCTTCTATACCGTAATAGCCGGAGCTGAAAAAAAGGACAGGAGCACCATTGCCCAACGAGATCGGGAGATAACCGCCCACCATGAGGCAGGGCATGCCCTGGTCACGAAGCTGATCGCACCTGAGAACAGGGTGACCAAGGTCACCATAATACCAAGCGCAAGAGGGGCCGGGGGCTTTAGTATGAACATACCGCCCGACCGGATGTACCACAGGAAGGTCGATATGGAAAACAGCATAAAAATAGCCCTGGCCGGCAGGGCAGCGGAAGAGCTGGTTTTTGGTCCTGAAAATATCACCACAGGTGCCGCCAACGACCTGGAGCGGGCTACATCCATACTGCTCGACATGGTAAGGCGGTTTGGTATGAAAGAAAAATCAGGCCTGCTCAACTATGATGTACTGTACAGGAACGGTTTTGCCCAGGTCCAGGCTGATGTGGTGAATGATATAAAGGCATACATGGATGACCTGTATGCCATTACCCTGGATATGCTCAAGGCAAATATGCATGTGCTGAAAAGGATCGCAAACAGCCTGCTTGAAAAGGAAAGCCTTGACGAGAATGATCTGGAGGCCGTTATTCTATCTACCAAGGCTGCTGTATGAACTCTTTGCCGCCATCCTTCATACTATGTTGTTAAGAAGTATACCAAAAGCATTTATATGAAGGAGGCACTTTTATGCAATATGCAGACTGGGGCATGTACCATCCGTGGGATTGCATGTATCCGATAGGATATCATGAAAGATACGGGCATATGTACCCATCGATAGAGCCCGACATATACGATGATATGGTCTCACTGATAATGTACCCCGATATATACTACAGGATCTATCCATATGCCAGCATGATATGCGACCGCATGGACAATCCCTATATGATGTATCCCTCGGAAGCCCATGTGGAAAGCATGATCGATGAGTGTTACGATGTATGCGTCAGAAATATGCCTGATCTGATTGATTATGCAGATATGAAGGCACAGTCTGATGCCGAGGTAAGCCAGCGATTCAGGAGGATGCCCTTACTCAGGGATCTTATCGCAATAATACTGATCAGCGAGCTTTTCAGGAGGCGAAGGCGCAGCTACGCCTATGAAGGCGGTGGCGGATACTGGTATTGATACAAACAACATACAAGATGCAGCTAATTTAGCTGCATTTTTTTGCATCTAAGCAAAAATAGGTGTATAATGTTCTTAGTGCACAAAATTGAGCACAAAAGAAGGAGGCTTTGATATGGATTCAACGAAGTACAGCTTGAAGGATTTTTATGATATACCCGGGAAAGATATCATGGAAAAAGCGGCTGTATTCTCGGAGTATTCCGAGGATGTAAAGCGAAGACATCATTACCAGTACCGAAGGGTGTCATTGACAGGCTCCGGCCCGACCATGGAGGTAATCGATACATATACGGGCAAGGCCAGAGAGATGATCTATATGGCATCCAATGACTACCTGAACCTGACCAAGCACCCGAGGGTGATAGAAGCAGGCAAAAGGGCACTGGAGAAGTACGGGGCAGGGGCCGGGAGCGTACCCCTATTGGGAGGCACGCTGGATATCCATTGCGAGCTGGAAAAGGCCGTTGCAGAGTTCAAGGGCTGCAAGGACGCGATCATATACACATCCGGATTCGGCTCCAACTGCAACACCTTGCTGGCCATGCTCGGCAAAAGCGACATCGCCATACTCGACCAATACGTCCATGCCAGCATAGTAGATGGCTGCAGCCGGACAAATGTGCGCTTTTTCAGGCACAATAACCTGGAAGCTCTCGAAAAGCTCCTTGTAAAGTTTGAAAATGAGTATGTGACAAAGCTTGTGGTCGTTGACGGAGTCTATTCCATGGATGGAGACATAGCGCCCCTCGACCGGATAGTAGAACTTGCCCACAGTCACGGTGCCTATGTGATGGTGGATGAAGCCCATGCAACAGGGGTCATAGGCGAAAACGGCAGGGGCACACCGGAGCACTTCCATATCGAAGGCAAGGTGGACATAGTTGCAGGCACCTTCAGTAAAGGGCTGGGCGCTGTGGGAGGCTTCATAGCGGCCAATCCCGAGCTGATAGAGTACTTAAGGTTCTATTCCAGGGGATACATGTTCTCGACAGCTATGACGCCCCAGGTAGCAGGCTCTCTGCGGGAAGGGCTGAAGGTGATAGTTGATGAGCCCGAGAGAAGAAAACGCCTCTGGGACAACATCAACTACTTCAGGAACAATCTAAAGACCCTGGGCTTCAATCTTGGAAACTCCCAGACAGCCATATTCCCCCTGATCATAGGGGACGACATGAAAGTCAAGGAGATCTGCCGCCGGCTTGATGAAATGGACATATATGTGAATCCGGTATTCTATCCTGCGGTATCAAGAAACCTGGCCAGGATCAGGATCAGCCTGATGTCGGAGCACACCAGGGAACACCTTGACAAGGTGCTGAATGCCCTGGAGTATCTTGGCAAGGAGTATGATATAATATAATCGCAAGGCCCGATCGCGGGCGCGATTTGATAGTAAGCCACTGATCATCCTTTTATGTTTAAAATTAGCAGTATTGGACAAAATATTGCTGACTTTTAGCAGTGAAAGGATGATCCTTTTTATGGGAGAAACGCTCAACATTATGCCCCGAATGACCACGGCGAATGCCGGCAGGCTCAGGCGTGAGGGCTATATACCCGGAGTGCTCTACGGCGGTGGCGCCAATCAGCCTGTGGTATTCGATAAAAAGAGCGCAGAGAGCTTTGTCCTGCATAAGGGTGAGAATGCGGTTTTTCAGGTATCCCTGAATGGGCAGATACAGCCTGTGAGGATACGTGAGGTGCAGCGCCATCCCGTCACCGGCGAGATAGTACATATAGATCTGCAAAAAGTGCAGATGGACAAAAAGGTAAAAGCCACCGTACCGGTAAGGTTCGAAGACAGAGAAAAGATAAGCAGGCTGGGCTATATAATAAACCAGCAGCTCAACACGGTCGAGGTGGAGGGATTACCGGGCAGCATACCGCCCCATATAAGCATTCCCCTTAGGGCATTGGACGGCAGGCGGAGCATAAGGGTCAGTGACATCGAGGCCGCTGAGGAGTTGAGCATCATAAGCGATCCAAGTGACATAATAGCAACAGTTACCAGGGCTTCCCGGACTGAAGAGACAGATGAAGAGGACAAAGGCCAGCCCGGCCAGGAGCAATAGGGTAAACCCATATTGAATTTCTTTGTCGATTGATGTAAACTTATTAAGCAGACTTAAGTAAGGAGCTTGGGGACATGAAATTCGTTTACGCAATACTCACAGTACTGGAGAACAAGCCGATCATGCAGACCCTGGTAAGCAACCGGCAGCTTACGGGCAGGGAGATCCTGGACAAGGTAATACTGACGGAGGATGAGCGAAAAAAGTACAAGGCCTGGAAAGACGAGCACAAGATACTTGAAGACCTCAACAAGCATCAGTCGATCCGGGTAGAGATCCAGGAAGTAGAAGTGCAAAATTAGACCAAGCGATACCAAACCCCTTTGGACAAAAACCAAAGGGGTTGTTGCATTTAAACAGCAATTACGCCAAAAGCATACATTATTCGCTGAAGGATATTCCCTGGCTGCGAAGAATATAAACACTGATTATGACTCTTTCCAAGGGAGGTATACGTCTTGCGGCTAAACAGCAGAAGAGACAAGGATGTGCTGATAGTTGAGCTCTGCGGAGAACTTGACCACCATCATGCCGACGAGGCCAGGGAAAGGCTCGATGAGATGCTTGAGGATACTTCCATAAAGCATATGATATTCGACCTGAGCAAGCTGCAGTTCATGGACAGCTCAGGTATAGGAGTTTTTCTAGGCAGATATAAGACGATAGCCAGGCGCAGCGGTCAGGCTTGCCTGGCCGCCATAAATCCTCAACTGGACAGGATCCTGAATATATCAGGGCTGTATAAGATATTAAAGGTCTATGACAGTGTCGGGCAGGCCATAAAAGGCATTAGGGAGGTGCAGTGATGGAACTGAGGAACGAGATGCGGCTGGAGTTTTTGAGCAAGTCACAGAATGAATCCTTTGCCCGAGCTGCGGTAGCTGCGTTTGCGGCCCAGCTTGACCCCACCCTGGAAGAAATTGCCGACATCAAGACTGCCGTTTCCGAGGCGGTGACCAACGCTATAATACATGGCTATGAAAGTCCGGACAAATATGTACAGGTCATAACGAAGATATATGATGGCACAGTGGTCATAGAAGTGATCGACCATGGCAAGGGCATAGAAGACGTAGAGCTGGCGCGACAGCCCCTTTATACGACAAAGCCTGAGCTTGAGCGGTCCGGTATGGGCTTCACGGTCATGGAGACCTTTATGGATGAGGTGGAGGTGACCTCAGCGCCGGGGCAGGGCACAAGGGTACGGATGGTAAAGCATATCAGAAGTAATTCCGGAGAAACGGGGAATGGCTGATGTGTGCAGTTACTGACTTCGGGGAAGACAGAGAGCTGCTTTCCCATGAAGAGACCCTCAGCCTGATCAGGAAGGCCCAGAACGGAGATGAAGAAGCGAAGGACAGGCTGGTGCGCAAAAACATCGCCCTGGTCAAGAGTCTGGTAAAGAAGTTTCTGAACCGAGGCTACGAGTATGAGGATCTGTTTCAACTGGGATCAATAGGCCTCATAAAGGCCATACAGAACTATGAGCCCAAGTACAACGTTCGTTTTTCAACCTATGCTGTTCCATTGATAGTGGGGGAGATAAAGCGTTTCCTGAGGGATGATGGGATAATAAAGGTAAGCCGGTCCCTGAAGGAGCTTGTGAACAAGGCTTTGGCAGTCAAGGAGCAGCTCAAGGGGACCCTGGGCAGAGATCCGAGCATTCAGGAGATCGCAGAAGCAACGGGCAGTACTCCTGAAGACATCATCTATGCCATGGAGGCTGTGCGGACTCCGGCTTCGATATATGATGTGATCTATGAGGATGATGACAATCCGATCCTGCTGATCGACAAGATGGCAGAAGACAGCACGCAAATGGAGGAATCCACCAACAGAATGACATTGAAGGATATGCTGTCCAGGCTCGACAAGAGGGAACGGACAGTCATCATATTGAGATACTTCAAGGACAAGACCCAGAGTGAGATAGCCCAGCTCCTTAACATTTCCCAGGTCCAGGTCTCACGGATCGAAAAAAAGGTCCTGCTCAAGATGCGGGAGATGATGTGATATGATCTTAGGCTGTTCATTCTGACAGGTCTTTTTTTTATTTAAAGGATTTCACTTCATCCAGGCCTTGGAATGGTTTCCGTATAATACACACAAGGGCTGCACATACTAGCTATAGCATTTCGGGCTGATTAGGCCACTTTTATCTATCATGCATTGAGGGATGATGTACCGTGAGATCCGGAAGGATTATTTTAAGGCTTTTTGTCGCGATTTTACTGCTTGCCGCGATCAGCGCCCTGTCAGTTCTGGCCGTTGTACATTACCAGGCCATCAAGAACAAGACATACTCCGGGGCAATATACATAAATGTCTGCTATACTGACCTGATATGAACCGGCACGATCAAAATGGCAGGGTCATATACACCCAGTTCAAAACCGGATTCAGGGCTGAACCTGGCAAGCCGGTACTGATCGGAGATATCCTTGACATATCCTGTCCCCCGGGGCTTAAAGACAAAGTCGTGAGGATCCGGGTTTTTCCCGAGGGGATTAAAAGGCCTGTAAAGCTTTCAGCAGTACAGATCGTAGACATCATAACCTCAGAAATCGGGGATGCGGCCATAAACCATATGGGCAATACGAACATCCTGCTGGTACCGTCAAAACAGCAGAAGGAGAACAGGCTGTTTGCATACATAAGACTTATTCTCGCCATGATCCTCCTGTTTTTGGGGTCTGCCCTGGCTATAATGTACTTCCATGCTGACGTGAACATGAAGGAGGTCCACAGGTTGATCAGCCGCCTGATTAACGGGGACCGTGCCGCAAGTCCCTTGCTGTTCAGCATCCCCTATTCCCTGGGTATTGGTATCGGGATCGGGGTATTTTTCAATGTATTTTCGGGCAAGGACAAAAAGAGCCGGCCCGGCCCCCTGGAGCTGGAGCTGCATCAGAGCAAGCGGGAGCTTCATGACTATCTGATCGACATGGAGGAGCAAAATAAAAGTTGAGATACATCATTTCCGTGCTGACTGCACTTGCCGGCGGGCTGGCAGTAGGCGCAGCTGTTGTTGCATTTTTAACTGTACTGGGGGTTATTATAAGGATAGTGGAGCTGACCGGGGAAAGCTTCAGTATCCGTTGGTATCAGACAAGCATCATACTGGGGAGCTTGTTTTCCTGCGCCGCGTACTTCCTCGACCCGGACCTGTCAGGCTGCAGGATACTGGCTGTCCCGGCGGGACTTGTCTGTGGCATCTATATTGGCATGATCGCAGCTGCCCTGACAGAAACCTTCGATATATTGACGGTTGCGGCAGATACCTTCAGTATAGTTAGGTGGATCTACCTGCTGGTATGGACCGTTGTTTTGGGCAAGATCATAGGCTCGGTCATATTCTTTATGTATTAGTTCAATAGTTGCTGCATAGGGAGTGATGTTCAGATTGAACAGGGTCAGGCATCAGATCAGACAGCCTGAAACAGAAGGGAGAAACCCTGAGGAGAATGAAATACATCACAAGGAGATAAGTGATATCGCAATAAGCAAGGATATCAGAAATACCGCTATAGGAAGGGATACTTCCGAATAGCGGCGCGGATGAAGGAGGGACAGGCGTGTCAGTATACAAGATACTGGACCTTGTAGGGTCATCGACCGTAAGCTGGCAGGATGCGGTGGAAAACTGCGTAGCTACTGCTGCCAGGACCATAGATAATATAGTGGGTGTAGAAGTGATCAGCCAGACCGCTAAGGTTGAAAACGGCAAAATAGTGGAATACAGGGCCAATGTACATGTTTCCTTCAGGGTCGAAAACAGGGACTGAACAAGGCTGCAAGAGATAAGGAAAGAGAGGCATTTGCCTCTCTTTTCGTTGTTCTGTCACTTATCTATGCTGTTGTTGATATCATCATCTGCCGGAGTATATCCGTGCCAGCACCGTATCATAAGCAGCTACGAGGCTGTTCATTTTATCTCTGACCAGGTCTGGCTGCAGGTGAGGTATACTTGTGTAATAGGGCTGTCCGTCTCCTGGCGGCGCTACTTTGCTTTCTTTGAGGGCATTTTCTACTGCTTCGATCGCTTTCTCCAGTACGGTCAGCTCCTCCTGTGTCATCATGCTGCTATATCTGCGGATGTTGTCATTGATCTGGTCGATCAGCCTGCTTGCCTCAGCCTCAAGGGCAGGCCTCTGGCTTTCGGCTGCCTGCCACTCTTCAGTGTGCAGGTGGCAGAAGGAATCCCGCTGGGATGGATCGTAGTAGTTCATTTCCGAGTTGACGGGCTTGCGGAATGCACCGGGCACATATACTGCCAGCTCTTCATCGGTCAGCAGCTGATAGGGCGAATTCTCAGGGATCACTACGATGGACTTCCTGGCCAGATGCTCGGTCGGGCAGTAGGGCGTCGGAAGCTTGCCTGAATACTTGCATATGAGCAGCTCCTGATGCATATCGCACTCTTCCGTCGGTACGGCATAATCGGGATAGTATTCGGTAACCAGCTTGGTGCAATGCTCATTCGGCAGCTTGCCCGACAGGGCGCAGACCGTAGCTTTGGTGACTCCCTCGGGGACACTTTCGTAGAATGGCTTATTAGGAAGGTCCTTATGGATTTTTTCCATGAAGGCTTTCCAAAGGGGGGCTGCAGTCCTGCCGCCTGTACTGTTTGATGCCAGGGGCTTGTAGTCATCTACAGCTATGCCGACCACTGCTGTATAGTAGGGGGTGTACCCCGCAAAGAAGACACCTCTGTGACTGGTATTGGTACCTGTCTTGCCCGCAATGGACATGTTGGGAAAGGCTGCCCTGGTGCCCGTTCCCTTGGACACGACATCCTGAAGTATGTCGGTGATTATAAAGGCGGTGCTTTCCTTGAACACAGTGAGCTTGCGCTGAGTATTGTTGCTGAGTATTATGTTGCCGTCCTTGTCAAGCACCTTGGTAAAGGAGATCGGCTGGCGGTACTCGCCTTTGTTTGCAAGAGCACCATAAGCCCCGACCGCCTCGATCATGTTCACCGTGTCTGTACCCAGGGCCAGGTTGTTCGGCATGGGGTTATCCACATACAGCCGGGAAGTAATGCCGAGCTCTTTGAGCTTGTTGGCTGAATACTCGACGCCGACCCTTTCGAGAAGGGTCCTGGCTGAGGATACGTTATAGGATTGAACAATGGCTTGCCGCACCGGGGTAGGGCCGTAAAACTCGCCTGCTGTAAAATTGAAGGGATAACCCTTGTCACCTCCGTCATCCCAGCCTTTGATCGGGACAGGCACATCTTCTATTATTATTCCCCCTGGATAGCCTGCCTCAATAAAGGAAGCGTATACGCCCAGGGGCTTTATTGATGAACCCAGGGGGAAGCCCGCTTTAGAGCCGGCCCTGTTGAGCCAGCGCCTTCCCTGCGGTTCGATCCTGCCGCCGACTATGGCTCTTAGCTCGCCTGTATTATGATCCAGTACGACAGCAGCCGCCTGGGGCTGCGGCAGTTCTATGACCATGTCGCCAATGACCTGCCTGCGCACGCTGTCTTTGGGATTGGCAGTCTTGGGATAATTGTCCCAGTTGTACAAGGTATCCTCAACGATCTTCTGGATCTCGGGGTCCACTGTCGTGTATATGTGGAGGCCGCCGTTTAGCAAGAGGTTCTGGGCTCTGCTGTAGCCTTCATTGCCTGTCCAGCCGTTCTGCTTCATCAGCGCGTCGATGACA
>Ga0116169_1000321_pt1 | contig 51547 bp, 54 predicted proteins | sample AD_UKC130_MetaG_FD_89796 | JGI IMG/M metagenome (GOLD analysis project Ga0116169, IMG submission 89796) | Active sludge microbial communities of municipal wastewater-treating anaerobic digesters from Canada - AD_UKC130_MetaG | ecosystem: Engineered > Bioreactor > Anaerobic > Digestate | place...
CGCCGTTGACGTTGCCGCTCTGGTCGAAAAGGGCGCCGTCCGTAAGGGGCAGCCGGTCAAGGTTCTCGGTGGGGGAGACATCAACGTGGCGGTCCAAGTGACCGCCGACAAGGTGTCTGCTTCGGCCAAGTCCAAGATCGAAGCTGCTGGCGGTTCGGTCACCGTTTCCTGATTGCAGGAGCGATGTCCGCAACCAAGCGAACCTGATACGGGCGGGTTCTCCGATACGGAGAACCCGCCCGTTTCGCGCACTGTTACAGTCAGTCGGCGTATGCCGTTAATGGGAGGAAATCCGTGCTTAGAGTCTTCGTGAACGCATTCAGGACACCTGATCTGCGTCGCAAGATCCTTTTTGTTTTGGGGATCATTGTGCTCTTCCGTCTCGGCTCTGTCGTGCCGGCGCCTGGTGTTCACGTGCCAAACGTTCGCGAGTGCATCGACGTTGCTGCCGGTGGCGACGACGCGGGCCTGTTCGCCCTAATTAACGTGTTCTCCGGCGGCGCGCTGCTGAAGTTGACGGTTTTCGCGCTCGGCATCATGCCGTACATCACCGCGAGCATCATCTTGCAGTTGCTCGTGGTGGTAATTCCGCGCCTGGAAGCCCTCAAGAAAGAGGGACAGTCCGGCCAAACGAAGATCACCCAATACACCCGTTACTTGACTGTCGGCTTGGCGATTTTGCAGGCCACCGGCATCGTGGCGCTGGCTCGCAGCGGCCAACTGTTCGGCAGCCAGTGCAAACTGCCACTGCTTTATAACGAAGACAGCATCCTTGCCTTCCTGCTGGTTGTGCTGACCATGGTTGCCGGCACGACCGTCATCATGTGGCTCGGCGAATTGATCACTGATCGTGGCGTCGGCAACGGCATGTCGATCTTGATCTTTACCCAAGTTGTCGCAACGTTCCCCGGTTCGATGTGGAACATCCGCGAATCAAAAGGCTGGGCAACCTTCGCGGTCGTCGTCGCGGTCGGTCTGGCTGTTGTGGTCTTCGTCATCTTCATGGAACAGGCGCAACGTCGCATACCGGTCCAGTACGCCAAGAAGATGGTCGGCCGGCGGATGTTCGGCGGTACCTCGACCTACATTCCGTTGAAGGTCAACCAGGCCGGCATCATCCCGGTGATCTTCGCGTCGAGTTTGCTGTACCTGCCGGCGCTCTACATCAACTTTAATGGCGACTCGAAACTTGCCGCTTGGATCAACGACCACTTCGTCGCTGGCGATAGTCCGATCTACATGGTCACGTTCTTCGCGTTGATCGTTTTCTTCACTTACTTCTACGTTTCGATCACCTTCAACCCTGAAGAGGTCGCTGACAACATGAAGAAGTACGGCGGCTTCATTCCAGGTATCCGCGCCGGTAAGCCGACCCAGGACTACTTGGCCTACGTACTCAGCCGCATCACTGCACCCGGTGCGGTCTATCTTGGTTTGATTGCGCTCATCCCGATGGTCGCAATCGCTTTGGTCGGCGCGAACCAGAACTTCCCATTCGGCGGCACGACAATCTTGATTATCGTCGGCGTCGGTTTGGATACGGTCAAGCAGATCGAGAGCCAACTGCAGCAACGTAACTACGAAGGGTTCCTCAAGTAATGCGACTGCTCATCATGGGTCCGCCCGGCGCGGGCAAGGGGACACAAGCCGTAGCGCTCGCTGAGCGCATCAACGGCGCGCACATTTCTACCGGTGACATCTTCCGGGCGAACGTCGCGGCCGAGACCGAACTTGGCGTGACGGCCAAGCGGTACATGGACGCGGGCGAATACGTGCCCGACGAAGTCACCAACGCGATGGTTGCGGACCGACTCAACCAAGACGATGCACGCACCGCCTTCTTGCTCGATGGATACCCGCGGACGCTCGATCAGGTCGCCAAACTAGACGAGATCTTGGCCGGTATCGGCAGTGAACTTGACGGCGTGGTCGCATTGACCGTCGACAGTGATGAACTGATTGCTCGTTTGCTTGAGCGGGCGAAGGTCAGCGGCCGCACCGACGACACCGAAGAAGTCATCCGTCACCGCCAAGAGGTGTACTTGGCCGAGACCGAACCGCTCCTCGCGGTTTACCGTGAGCGCGGCCTGTTGTTCGAGGTCGATGGCATGGGCACGCCCGACGAGGTAGGCCAGCGCGTTGCCGCTGCCCTGCCTGCCTGAGTTGCAAGTTCTTTAGCGAATCGTGTTCAGCGAGTCGATCGAACTAAAAACACCAGCCCAAATCGCCTCCATGCGAGCAGCCGGGCTGGTTGTTGCTCGAACGCTGGAGGCGCTGCGCCCCCGGGTGGTTCCTGGTGTGACCACTGCTGAGCTCGATCAGTTCTGCCGCGAGCGGCTCGCCGCCGAGGGGGCAACGTCTAACTTCCTGAACTATCACGGGTTCCCCGCGACGATCTGTATCTCGGTAAATGACGAGATCGTGCACGGAATTCCGGGCAGTCGCACGATTTCTGACGGCGATCTTGTTTCGTTGGATTTCGGCGCAATTGTTGACGGCTGGCACGGCGATTCGGCGATCACGGTCGAAGTTGGGAACACCAGCGCCGAAGTGGCTGAACTGAACCGCGTCACCGAAGAAGCACTCTGGCGCGGAATTGCGGCCGCCAAAATAGGCGGCAAAGTTGGCGACATCTCGCACGCGGTCGGTTCGTACGTGAAGTCCCAAGCCAAACTTTCGGGTGGGCGGTACGGCATCACTGAAGGCTTTACCGGCCACGGCATCGGTTCGGCACTGCACCAATCCCCGGACGTGCCAAACACCGGACGGCGAGGCAAGGGCGCAAAGATCGTCGCCGGGATGGCATTGGCGATTGAACCGATGATCACCTTGGGCACTTCGCGCGCGGCAATCCTTGAGGACGAGTGGACGGCGGTCACCACCGACGGCACTTGGGCCGCGCACCACGAACACACGATCACGGTCACCGAAACCGGAGTTTGGGTGTTGACTGCACTCGACGGCGGCGCGGCCAGGTTGGCCGAACTGGGCGTGCCTTGCGGCGCGCCCACCTGAGCGCGCTCCTTGACCTGTTGGTTGTTAAGGGCAGACTTGGGCCATGCGTTCAGTTCTTCTCGGGTTTGCGGTAGCCGCAACCCTTCTAGTTGGCGGCTGCGGTAGCGCCAATCCAAGCTCGGGAGCTGGTGGCTCAGAGGCCAGCGCAAGCCAGACCGAACTGGCCGCTCAACAATCGCTGCGGTCGTACCTGTTGGCGGCCGACGCCGGTGACTGCGACGCACTGAAGGTAGTCGTACTGACCCCGCGCGACGTCGATTGTGACCAGGTCGCTGAGGCCGCCGGCCTATGGAGTGAGGGCGACAACGACTTGGCATCCTTGCCGATGGCGGCCGAAGTCAGCGACGAAAGCGCCATCGTGACGGTGACTTGGCATGATGGTTCGAAGGACTCTTGGGATTTGCAACGGGTTGAAGGTAAGTGGCTCGTGCTGGACGCGGACTCAGCAGACGACAGCTGACCTGCCCCGATTTGGGTCTTTTGCCGGGCACAGCGTAGACTTGTGTGTCGGCCTTGTCAGGTCCGTGTCCCCACGCCTTTGGGATCCCAATTTTGGGATGGGACACAGTCGTGCCTAGGTCGATCAGACGAGAAGAAGAAGTTGAGGTGTATGGCGAAAAAAGAAGGCGTCATCGAAATGGAGGGCTCGGTAGTCGAGGCCCTGCCTAACGCGATGTTCCGGGTCGAACTGGCCAATGGTCACAAGGTCCTGGCGCACATCAGCGGAAAGATGCGCCAGCACTACATCCGCATCCTCCCTGAGGATCGGGTAGTGGTCGAACTTTCGCCGTACGATCTCAGCCGCGGTCGGATCGTCTATCGCTACAAGTAAGAATCCAACTAAATAATCCACGTTCAGTTCGTACCGAAGAGAGAGCTTCTCGATGAAGGTCAACCCGAGCGTGAAGAAGATCTGTGACAAGTGCAAGGTGATTCGTCGCCACGGCCGCGTCATGGTCATCTGCGAAAACCCGCGTCACAAGCAGCGTCAAGGCTGAAAAGCCAAGACCTGTGAGTGTTTGCGAAGCAGGCATCTTCTTCAACGCAACACCACTGAACATCTGACGGCTCACTTCCAACTCGGAAGTGTTACCTCCGGCGCAGAGGCCGGAGCCCAATCGAGGCGATTGGGATGCCCCAGGTGACGACACCTCTGCCGAACCGAAAGGAACTGCCAGCACATGGCACGCCTCGTCGGAGTGGATCTACCGCGTGAAAAGCGCGTGGAGATCGCACTCACGTACATATTTGGGGTCGGTCGCACTCGTGCGGTCGAGACCCTCGCTGCAACCGGCATCGATCCGAACACCCGTGTTCACGAGTTGAACGACGACCAGCTCGTCGCTCTTCGTGACCACATCGAAGCGAACTACCAGGTCGAGGGTGACCTGCGTCGCGAGATTACCGGAGACATTCGCCGCAAGATGGAGATCGGCTCGTACCAGGGCCGCCGTCACCGTGCGCACCTGCCCGTTCGCGGACAGCGCACCAAGACCAATGCGCGTACCCGTAAGGGCCCCAAGCGCACCGTCTCCGGAAAGAAGAAGTGAGGTAGTCGATGCCCCCGAAGAATTCCGGCGCTAAGAAGACGCGCCGCAAGGAGAAGAAGAACATCGCTCAGGGCGAAGCCCACATCAAGAGCACGTTCAACAACACGCACGTGACGATCACCGACCCAACGGGTGCGGTTATCTCGTGGGCTTCCGGCGGAACTGTCGGTTTCAAAGGCTCGCGCAAGTCGACTCCCTACGCCGCCGGCATGGCTGCCGAGGCTGCGGGTCGTCAGGCAATGGATCACGGCATGAAGAAGGTCGACGTTTTCGTGAAGGGTCCGGGTTCGGGCCGCGAGACGGCGATCCGGTCGCTCAGTGGAATCGGCCTCGAGGTCGGCACCATTTCCGACGTGACTCCCAGCCCGCACAACGGCTGCCGTCCGCCCAAGCACCGTCGCCTCTGAGCTTCGGTCTTCGACTTTCTTCAAGGAGTAAGAACCATGGCCCGTTACACCGGACCTCTCACCAAGAAGTCACGCCGCCTCGGCGTTGACCTCGTTGGTGGGGACAAGGCTTTCGAGCGCCGTCCTTACGCCCCCGGCCAGCATGGCCGCGCGCGCGTCAAGGAATCGGAATACCGCACCCAGCTGCAGGAAAAGCAGAAGGCGCGTTACACCTACGGCGTTCTGGAAAAGCAATTCCGCAAGTACTACGAGACTGCTTCGCGTCGCCCCGGCAAGACCGGTGACAACCTGTTGATCCTGCTGGAAAGCCGGCTCGACAACGTTGTTTACCGCTCTGGCCTCGCGCGCACGCGTCGCCACGCCCGCCAGTTGGTTACCCACGGACACTTCGTGGTCAACGGCGTGAAGACGAACATCCCGTCCTTCCAGGTCAGCAAGCACGACATCATCGACGTGCGGACCAAGAGCCTGGAAATGACGCCGTTCATCATTGCCCGCGAGACCCACGACTCTGACGTGGTTCCCGGCTGGCTCGATGTCGCTCCTGACCGTGGACGGATCCTGGTTCACCAGCGTCCGGTACGCGAGCAGATCGTCGTCCCGATCTCCGAACAGCTCATCGTCGAGTACTACTCGAAGATCTGAGTTTCGTTCCACTTCATCCAACTACCCGGCCCTCATATAACGGTTGGTCCGGAAAGGAAGAAAAATGCTGATCGCACAGCGCCCAGTCCTGTCCGAAGAAGTCGTAGACGAATACCGTTCGCGGTTCGTCATCGAGCCTTTGGAGCCCGGTTTCGGTTACACCCTCGGCAACTCGCTGCGTCGTACGCTGCTGTCGTCGATCCCGGGTGCGGCTGTTACCTCCATCAAGATTGATGGTGTCCAGCACGAGTTCTCGACCGTCGAAGGTGTTACCGAAGACGTCACCGAGATCATCCTCAACCTGAAGCGCTTGGTTGTTTCCTCGACCATCGACGAGCCGGTCGTAATGTACCTGCGTGCCGAAGGCGCTGGCGATGTGACGGCCGCGGCCATCACCCCGCCTGCTGGTGTTGAGGTCCACAACTCGGACCTGCACATCGCGACGCTCAACGACAAGGGTCGTCTTGAGATCGAACTGGTTGTCGAGCGTGGCCGTGGCTACGTTTCCTCGGTCCAGAACAAGACCGGCGACGAAGAGATCGGCCGCATGCCGATCGACTCGATCTACAGCCCGGTACTCAAGGTGACCTACAAGGTGGAGGCCACCCGTGTTGAGCAGCGCACCGACTTCGACAAGCTGATCGTCGACGTTGAGACGAAGGCTTCGATCCTGCCGCGTGACGCGATCGCGTCGGCCGGTTCGACTTTGGTCGAGTTGTTCGGTTTGGCTCGCGAGTTGAACGTCGAAGCCGAAGGCATCGACATTGGCCCGTCGCCAGTTGACGAGCAGATGGCAGCCGATTTGGCGCTGCTGATCGAGGATCTGGACTTCACCGTTCGGTCCTACAACTGCCTCAAGCGCGAGGGCATCCACACCGTGGGCGAACTCATCACGCGCAGCGAGCAGGATCTGCTGGACATCCGCAACTTCGGTTCCAAGTCGATCGACGAAGTCAAGGCCAAGGTCGCCGAGTTGGGCCTGGCGCTCAAGGACAGCCCCGCTGGATTCGATCCGTCCGCCGTCGTCGATAACTTCGACGATGACACCTCTTACGCCGAGGACGAGCAGTACTGAGCTGCTCAACTCACTGATTCAGGAGTAGAAAAATGCCAACCCCCACCAAGGGTGCACGCCTCGGCGGAAGCCCGGCCCACCAGCGGCTGATCCTGGCGAACCTTGCTCAAAGCTTGTTCGAGCATGGCCGGATCACCACGACCGAGGCCAAGGCTAAGCGGCTTCGTCCGTACGCCGAGCACCTCATCACGAAGGCGAAGACCGACACGGTCGCCAATCGCCGTCAGGTTGTGAAGGTCATCCGCGACAAGTCCGTCCTGCACACGTTGTTCACCGAGATCGGTCCGGCCATGGCCACCCGTCCCGGCGGCTACACCAGGATCACGAAGATCGGTCCGCGCAAGGGCGACAACGCCCCGATGGCGGTAATCGAGATCGTGGAGGCCAAGGCTTTCGAAGCTAAGGCACCTAAGGCCGCCAAGGTCGAAGAGGCTGCCAAGGTTGAAGAGGCACCAGTCGAAGAAGCCGTAGAAGTAGTCGAGGCACCAGTCGAAGCTGCTGCTGAGACAGTCGACGAGGTCGCTGCTGACGCCGCTGAGGAAGCCAAGTAAGCAATAAAACCTCAAAGTGCCCGCCCCTGAATTGGGGCGGGCACTTTGCTTTTCTGCGTTCGGGAAGTGCTGGGGATTTAACCCGCTATGCTAAAGCCAATTCCCCTAGCTAGAACAGAGTTGAAATGCTGCGTAAGCCTCGTGTTGCTGCGGTCGGTTTGTTGAGTTCGTTTGCCTTGGTCGCGGGTACCTCGGCGGCGGTTGCCTCGCCCGGTACCGAGTCGCAACCTTCGACCGATTCGACCACCCCAAGCCCACGGGCAAGTGGAGTGATCGTGAAGTACGCAAAGGGCGAGGTGCGCATGGCCGACCTGGCCGCCACGGTGGACGAGCAGTTACCTGGTAAGGCCGAAGTCGCGGGGACACGCAGCGGCTCAAAGGGCCTTGGACTGATCGAGTTCGACCGTTCGGTCAAGGAGTCGAATCTTGATTCGGCTATCGAGTCGTTGAACCAGGACCCGGACGTCGAATGGGCAGTGCCGAACGGTCGCCGATACGCCGCAGCGACCGCCAACGACCCCTTCTACACCAGCGGAAAACTTTGGAACCTCACCGGCACTTGGGGCGTTCAGGCCAACGACGCCTGGGATGTCACCACGGGAGTTCCGAGCGTTCGGGTGGCGGTGCTGGACACGGGTATCCGCAAGGACCATCCAGACCTCGCGGCGAACCTCGTTGCTGGGTATGACTTCGTCGACGACGAATACACCTGTTCTGGGATCGGCGATTGCTGGTATGACCGTACTTTCCTCAGCGCGGGCGACGGCAACGGTTGGGACGCGGACCCATCTGACCCGGGCGATTGGGTGTCGGCCAATTACTGTGGATACTCCCATCCAGGCGCCAATAGCTCTTGGCATGGTACCCACGTGGCCGGCACGGTGGCTGCGATTCGTAACAACGGCACTGGTGTCGTCGGGGTTGCACCCGGAGTCAAGACTCAACCGATCCGCGTGCTCGGCAAGTGTGGTGGCACCGATTGGGATATAGCGATGGGCATGCTTTGGGCCGCCGGCGAAGACATCTACAAATACGACGCTTCCTATGGTCGACTTCCGGTGAACCCAACGCCGGCGAAGGTGCTTAACCTTTCGCTGGGCGGTACATACGAGGATCTTTCAGATGCTCAAGAAATGTGTGAGTTCTACGACGCTGTTTCGCAGATCGTCATGCAGCGGGGCGCGACAATTGTCGCGGCCGCGGGCAACGATGGGGGCCAAGCCAATTACACCGTGCCTGGATCCTGTCCGGGCTTCATCTCAGTCGCGGCTACGACTACGACCGGCGCGAAGGCGGTCTATTCAAACTACGGACCGACGGTAGATGTGGCGGCACCAGGTGGGTCTAGTGGCGATGCGGACGCCGACGGAATAAGTGACTACGTCCTTTCAACGTACAACCTCGGTACGACAACTCCCGGACCAAACGGTTATGCGGAAATGGCTGGCACGAGCATGGCGACTCCGGCAGTTGCGGGGACGGTGGCGTTGGCCTATTCGGTAGGTATAACTGACCCGGTCGTTATAGAACGAGTCTTGAAAGCCACAGCCCGGCGAAGCAGTTGCCCGGAAAGTCAGTGCGGCGCCGGCGTCGTCTCGGCGAAGAATCTGTTAGCGGCTAAGGTGCCGACAGGCGCACCCGTGATCAGCGGAGTTCCTCAGGTCGGCCAGACGTTACGAGCATCCACCGGCACTTGGCGCAACAACGATGCGGCAATCAACCTGACGTGGTACCGAGACTCCACTGTGGTGGGCACTGGCGCTACCTACCTGGCGACAGCTGCTGACGTAGGCGCGAACCTGTTCGTTCGTGCCCAAGCCTCGGGGGCAGCAGATACGGTTTTCGTCGATACGCCGGTAACGGTGAAGTACTCCTCAAGGGTTGCGATCTCGATTCCGGCGAAGGTCAAGAAGTCGAAGCGGGCGACGCTCACGGTGAAGGTTTCGGCTGGGTACACGCCGGTCGGATTGGTTTACGCCTATGACGGCAAGAGGCGCATCGCGAGTGCTCGGCTGTATGCCAGCAATCGTGGCGTAGTGAAGATCAAGTTGCCTAAGCTCAAGAAGGGCACACACAAGATCAAAGTCGTTTACGGCGGCTCGGCTCAAAACGCCGCGTCGACGAGTGCAGTAAAGACCGTTAAGTCGCGCTGAGTTTTCAAAGGGGTTGGTCGCTGAGGCTAAACGGCCTTGGCGACCAACACCCGAAAACCCTTCGTGCTGTTGACCCGTTCGGTCGGGTAGCCCTGTTCGGTTAGCCACCGTTGCAGCGAGTCCGCGCCGAGGTTTTTGCCGACCACGAGTCGGGCCTGGCCGCCTGGTTTGAGGCGCGGCAGCCAAGTAAGTAGCAACTCGTGCAGTGCTTCCTTGCCGATCCGGATCGGCGGGTTCGACCAGATCTCGTCGAACGTCAACCCGGCCGGAACGTCGGCTGGCAGCGCGGTCGTTACCGGCAAGTCGCCGGCATTCTCGGCGGTGAGTTCTAGCGCGCGTTCGTTGACGTCAACTGCCCAAACGGTCGCGCCAGCTTCGGCAAGGGAGCAGGCGATCGGCCCCCAACCGCAACCCAAATCCAACACAACCGAACCGGCCGCCGGCGGCTGACTTTCGGCCAGCAGGATCGCGGTGGCCTTGTCGAGTCTGCTGCCAGAGAACACTCCGCCGGCAGTCAGGTAGGTGCGGGTAGTTCCCCAAACGGTCGCCTCGATTTCGCGGCGTGGGCCCTGCGGTGAGGCGCTGTTCTCGAAGTAGTGACTCACCGGTTCAGTCTGGCATGAGCCAAAGTCGGTCGAGGAACTGAGCCTGCGCTGTCACGATCGCCCGGTAAGCCTTTTCCTTGGTGAACCACGCGACTCGATCCAATTCGGCGAACTGCTCGATTTGGCCGGTGCCAGGTGGCCACTGCAAGTCAAAGGTGCCGGGAACAACCGTGTCAGGGTCGAGGTCGGCCTCGATCGCCCAAATATGGACGTCCTTTTTCGACTGGCGAACAATGCCAAGATCAGTCCAGTCGCCGGCAGGTACTGCGACCCCGAGTTCTTCACCGAACTCGCGCCGGGCCGCGTCTTCGGGTGACTCGCCGGGCTCGATTTCACCCTTGGGTATCGACCACGCGCCGTCGTCGCGATTCGTCCAGTACGGGCCGCCGAGATGGCCGAGCAGCACTTGAGGCTCGCCGTCTCGAAACCGGTGCAGCAAGATACCGGCGCTTTGAATCCGGGCCACTACTCGTCCCTGCGTGACCTTGCCTCTTCGACCCGAGCGGCGAGTTGGTCATCGGCCGGGTAGACCACTTCCTCAAGGACGAGGCCATGCGCTGGCATGACCTTCACTCGCGGGTCGCGGATTTGGGCGCTCAAAATTTCGGCAGCGAACTCTGGCTCATAGCGTCGCTCGCCGACCGCGACGAGGCAGCCCATCAGCGAACGCACCATCGAATGACAGAAGGCATCGGCGCGAACGGTGGTGGCGATCGTCTCGCCGCCGCGGATCGTCCGCAGCGCCAACAGGGTGCGAATGGTGGTGGCGCCGTCACGCTTCTTGCAGAAGGCGGCGAAGTCGTGTTCGCCCAAGAGGTGTTCGGCTGCCTCGTTCATCAGGTCGATGTTCAACGGCTTGGGCATCGCGGCAACCATCCGCCGCTGCATCGGGTCCGGGCCGGCCGGATGATCGGTCATTCGGTAGACGTAACGACGCTCGAGCGCGGCAAACCGGGCATCGAAACCGGCCGGCGCTTCGCTGACGCCGATGATCCTAATGTCGCCCGGCACGATCCGGCGAAGTCGGCGTTCGACGACTCCTGGGTGGCTGTCAACGTCGACGTGGGCGACTTGGCCGCGAGCGTGAACGCCGGCGTCGGTGCGCCCCGCGCAGGTCAACTGCGGCTGTTCGCTGAGCCTAAGGACGGTGCCGAGCGCGGCTTGGAGTTCACCCTGGACGGTTCGCAGGCCCGGTTGGGCCGCCCAGCCGTGAAAGTCGGTTCCGTCGTAGGCCAAGTTGATCCGCATGCGCACTGCTACACCGTAGCGGTCGAGTGAGTCAGCAGCAGAAACTATGCTGACCAGATGCGTGCGTTCGTCAGGTTGTTTTCGTTGTTGCTTGTTTCGGCGTTGTTGTTGCCGGCTGTTCCTGCCAACGCGGCCGACTCAGGTGCCCGGCGGGTGTTGCTGACGCCGACGGCAAATCCGGCAACCTCCCAGTACGTTTCGTGGAGTCGCCGATCGGCTGCCAGTGGGCAGAAGGTCGTGGCAGTTGGTCCAGACGGCAGCGTCAGGACCGCAGCAGCGGTAAAGAAGCAGGGGACGACGAGGCGGCTTTCCGGCTCACGACAAGTGCGTTACGTCGCTCAGTTGACCCGACTTAGCCCCAACAGTTCCTACCGGTACCGAATCGTCACTCGGCCGGGGAGCACGACCTGGCGAACTTTTCGAACCGCCCCGTCAACTGGCGGAGATTTTGCCTTCCTGCAATTTGGTGACACGCAAGTTCGAAATGCCCAGATTCCAGCAAGGATCATTGACGCGGCAGTGGCGACGACGCCCTCAGCGAAGCTTCTAGTGCACGCCGGCGACGTGGTGAATCACCCGTGGGTTGGCCGCGAATGGAGCGACCTGCACGCCGCGCTGACTCCCTCAGGACAGTCGAAAAACTGGTTGACCGCCATCGGAAATCATGAGCAGTGTGTCCTAGTCAAAAGTTGCCGCTCCGGCCAGGCCCAAGGTTTCCGCTCCTATTTCCACGGCGCGTCAAATGGGTACGCAAAGCAGCGTCGAACCTGGTTCTACGTTGACTACGGCGCAGCGAGGTTCATCGTGCTCGACTCGTTTGGAAACGACCTGCCGCGCCAGCGGGCCTTTTTGGCTAAGGCGCTAGCGACCAATGCTCAGCCTTGGTCGATCGTGGTCATGCATGCGGGGCCATTTGCTTCAGACTCGAAGCGAAACAACGACAAGATCCGCAAAGCGTTCTTGCCGACGCTTGAGAAATACGGGGCCGACTTGGTGCTTTCAGGGCACGACCATTCCTACGCTCGCGGCAGCAAAGCTGGGGTCACGTATCTGACCTCGGTGAGCGGACCGAAGTACTACGACTCCGGCGCGGCAGACTGGCAGCGAGGTGGCGCAGTCCGTGAGGTCGCGGCGTATCGAACGTCTACCTACCAGTCGATTTCGGTTACGTCGACCGAGTTGAAAGTCAGCGCCATTGTTGGCCATCGCGCCAAGGGCGCATGGCCGCAAACCACAGTCGGCCAAGTCCTCGACACCTTCACTCTTCAAGCCGACTAGGCCAACACGAAAAAGGCGAGGGTCCCAGTCACGATGTGACCGGGACCCTCGCCTTTTTGAGCGAGTGGTTTACTTCCAGCGCTCGGCCGACGGCACGAACTTCAGCGTGCGATCGCCGGTGTAGAGCTGCTTGGGGCGAGCGATCTTCTGCTCTGGGTCGTCGACCAGTTCGATCCACTGGGCCAGCCAACCCGAGGTGCGCGGGATGGCGAACAGCACGGTGAACATCTCCGGCGGGAACTGAAGTGCCTCGTAGATCAGGCCGGAGTAGAAGTCCACGTTCGGGTAGAGCTTGCGCTTGACGAAGTACTCGTCCTCAAGCGCGATCTTCTCTAGTTCCTGAGCAACTTCCAGCAGCGGGTTGACGCCGGTGACCTCGAACACGTCGTCGCAGGCCTTCTTGATGATCGTGGCGCGCGGGTCGTAGTTCTTGTAGACCCGGTGGCCAAATCCCATCAAGCGCTCTTCGCCGTTCTTGACTCCGGCGATGAAGTCGGCCACGTTGTCCTTAGTCTTGATCCGCTTCAGCATCCGCAGGACGGCCTCGTTGGCGCCACCGTGCAGCGGGCCGTAGAGGGCCGCGATGCCGGCGCTGACGGCCGAATATGGATCAACCTGGCTCGAACCGACCGAACGCACCGCGTTCGTCGAGCAGTTCTGCTCGTGATCGGCGTGCAGGATGAACAGCACCTCAAGAGCCTTGGCCAGACGCGGGTCTGGTCCGTACTTAGGCTCGCTCATCCTAAACAGCATCGACAGGAAGTTCTCGGTGTACGAGAGTTCGTTGTCGGGGTAGATGTACGGCTTGCCCTGCGCGTGCCTAAAGGACCAAGCGCCGAGCGTCGGCATCTTGGCGATCAAGCGGATGATCTGCTCGTGGCGGATCTGTGGATCCTTGATCTGGCGCGACTCGGGATAGAACGTAGAAAGGGCCCCCACACTCGACAGCAACATCCCCATTGGGTGAGCGTCATAGCGGAAGCCCTGCATCAAACCTTTGACGTTCTCGTGAACGAAGGTGTGATAGGTGATCTGGTGCACCCAGGATTCGTACTCGTCCTTGGTGGGCAGCACCCCGTAGATAAGCAGATAAGCCACTTCGAGGTAGTTCGAAGATTCGGCTAGCTGCTCGATTGGGTAGCCGCGGTACTCCAAGATCCCCTTTTCGCCGTCGATGTAAGTCACCGAACTGCGAGTAGAAGCGGTATTGGTAAAGCCCGGGTCGTACACCGCAAGACCGGGGTCATCGGCGGTCTTGCCGATCTTGCCGAGATCGGTGGCACGAATAGCGCCATCGAAAATCTCGACTTCGTGTTCTTCGCCGGTGCGGTTGTCGCGGATGGTCAGCGTCTGGTTGTCGGTCACCATGGGTCTCCTGTGACGTCAGAAAGATGAGGCCGTGGGGTATACGACCTATTCCAACCTAGTGTGAAAAGGGTCCAAGCGCGAGAGCAGGGCCAAGAAAGGAGGCCCGTTTTGACCCCAGTGGGTCGAGGCAGGTAGTCTTGAGTGTCGTTGTGTCCCGGCGCTTCCTTGCGCGGACGTCACGACCGAAGCCCGATTCATCGAATCCGATTTGTAGCAAGAAGGTTATGCCGTGCGCACGTACAGCCCAAAGCCTGCTGACATCACTCGTCAGTGGCACGTAATTGATGCTCAGGATATTGTCCTGGGTCGTTTGTCCGTTGCCGCGGCGAATCTGCTGCGCGGCAAGCACAAGCCGACCTACGCGCCGCACATGGACGGTGGCGACTTTGTGATCATCGTCAACGCCGAAAAGGTCGCGCTTTCAGGTAACAAGCGTGCCGACAAGAACGTTTACCGCCACAGTGGTTACCCCGGTGGCCTAAAGCAGATCTCCTACGGTGACCTGCTTGAAAAGGACGCCCGCAAGGCGGTAGAGAAGTCGATCCGCGGCATGTTGCCGAAGAATCGTCTTGGACGCGCGCAGATCTCGAAGCTGAAGGTCTACTCCGGACCGGATCACCCGCACGCAGCACAACAGCCCCAGCCGTTCGAGATCACGCAGATCTCCCAGTAAAGCGAAGAAGAGCAGGTTTATCGTGGCCGAGTCCACCACCGCAGAGGTCGAATACACCGCAAACGCCGAAGGCGTTGCCTACACGTCGGAGACGGCTGGTTCCACCCCGCAAGGTGAAATCAAGTCGATCATCGCTCCCGGTTCGGCCACTGGCCGACGCAAGGAGGCCGTCGCCCGAGTCCGGATCGTTCCGGGCACCGGCAACTGGACCGTCAACGGCAAGCCGTTGGAGGAGTACCTCCCCAACAAGTTGCACCAGCAGATCGCTAAAGAGGCACTCGCCACCACGGGTCTGCTCGACTCCTTTGACGTGATCGCTCGCGTCACCGGTGGCGGTATGACCGGTCAGGCCGGCGCTTTGCGTCTTGGTGTGGCCCGTGCGCTGAACACGATCGACGTTGAGGCCAACCGTCCGACCTTGAAGAAGGCCGGCCTGTTGACTCGCGACGCGCGTATCAAGGAACGTAAGAAGGCTGGCCTCAAGAAGGCCCGCAAGGCCCCGCAGTACAGCAAGCGCTGATCAGAAGCCGTACACAATGGGCCGACTTTTCGGTACCGATGGTGTTCGCGGACTCGCGAATCGGGATCTGACCGCAGAAATTGCAGTCGATCTGTCGGTAGCAGCGGCTCACGTTCTCGGCGAGGCTGGCGCCTTTGTCGATCAACGACCAACAGCAGTTGTCGCCCGCGATCCCCGCGCCTCAGGTGAATTCCTTGAGGCCGCGGTGGTCGCGGGTTTGGCATCTGCAGGGGTAGACGTCCACCGACTCGGCGTAGTGCCGACCCCGGGTGCGGCCTACCTGACCGCCTTCCTCGAAGCCGACATGGGCGTGATGATTTCGGCCAGCCACAACGCGATGCCCGACAACGGCATCAAGTTCCTGGCGCGCGGCGGGATCAAACTCGATGACGAAATCGAGGCGGCAATCGAAAGTCGCCTCGAAGAACCTTGGGACCGTCCCACCGGCGCTGGGGTAGGCCGAATTGGCGACAGTCATGCTGGCTTGGGTGCCTACGTTCGCCATCTGCTGGACTCGATCCAGACCCGGCTAGAACCGCTCACCGTGGTGCTCGACTGCGCCAACGGCGCGGCCTTCGAGGCCGGGCCGGACGCGTTCGAACGCGCCGGTGCCAACGTCATCGCCATTCATGCCGACCCAGACGGGTTGAACATCAACGAAAACTGCGGTTCGACGCATTTGGGCGACCTGCAAAAAGCCGTCGTTGCGCATGGCGCCGATGTTGGTTTTGCCTTCGATGGCGACGCCGACCGCTGTCTCGCGGTTGACCAGAATGGCGTAGTCGTCGACGGTGACCAGATCTTGGCGATCTTGGCGCTGAAGGGCAAACGTGAACGCACCCTCGTAGCCGACACGGTCGTTGCGACCGTGATGAGCAACGTCGGCTTCTCCCGCGCGATGGCTGCCGCCGACATCAACGTCATTCGCGCCGCAGTCGGCGACCGCTACGTGCTCGAGCAGATGCGCGAAGGCGGCTTCGTCTTGGGCGGTGAACAATCCGGCCACGTGATTATGAGTCGATACGCCACCACCGGCGACGGCGTGCTGACCGCCTTGCAGTTGGCTTCAGAATTGGCTGAAACCGGAAAGTCGATGTCCGAGCTTGCCGGGGTCATGCAGCGTTTCCCGCAAATCTTGTTGAACGTGACCGGTGTGGACCGCACCGCGGTGGCAGACAACGAAGTCGTGGCAGCTGAAGTCGCTGCCGCCGAAGCCAAGCTAGGCGAAACGGGCCGGGTGCTGCTTCGTCCATCTGGCACCGAGCCGGTTATCCGGGTGATGGTGGAGGCCGAGTCGGCCGAACAGGCCGAAGAAATCGCTGAGCATCTCAGTGGTGTGGTGCGCGCCGAACTTTCGCTCTGACTGGACCGGCCAGACCGCACCAGTGCCAAACTGGTCCCTATGGAGTTGATCCTGCAGGCACCAGACCCAACCGATCACGGCGCATTCAGCGAGTTCGCTGACGTCTACCTTCGCGCCAAAGATCGGCGGATCGACCTGCCATGGCTACCGCCCGAACTGCAGGTGATTCTTGCTGGGGACGACTATGTGCGCACCGATGTCGTTCAAGCCAGACTCGGCGACGAAGTCGTTGCTGTCGGTTGGGCAGATCTGCCCGAGCGCGACAACACGAGCGTTGGGTACATCGAGATCGCAGTGCCGCCTGAGCACCGCCGCAACGGCTACGGCACGGCAATTTTGGATTGGCTGGCTGCTCGGGTGCTTGAAGACGGCCGCGACACGCTGCTTGGCGAAACCGTCAGGGCCGCCGACGAGGAGACGGGGCCGGGCCGTGAGTTCGCCTTAGCGCGCGGGTTCGCGTTCGACACGCTAAATGCCCAACGAGAACTGCTTCTGCCCAGCAGCCAGCCGCCGGCCGAACCGCGCGACGGCTACACCTTGCAGTCCTGGCGAGACGAACCACCAGCAGGTCTAATCGACGACTACGCCACGCTTCGAGCGCTACTAAACACGGAGGCCCCGTCGGGACAGACCGGCCTAGAGAACGAGTTCTGGGACGCCGAACGGCTGCGCCTTGAGGTCGATCAGTGGTGGCGTCAGCGTCGGACCGCGCAAACGGTGGTGGCATTGGCGCCCGACGGAACCCTCGCCGGGCACACCCAACTGTTGTTCCCAGCGAAGTCGACCGTGGTTTATCAGTGGGACACGCTGGTGCTGCCTGAGCACCGAGGTCACGGTTTGGGCTTGGCGCTCAAACGCGAAGCGATGCATGCCGCGGACGAACTGCTTGAAGGGCGCGAACGGATCGTGACTTGGAACGACGCCGCCAACGAGCCGATGATTCGCGTAAACACCGAACTCGGCTACCGGTTGAGTGCGTTCGCCGATCAGTGGGCAAAGAAACTGAACTGAGGCTTTAGAGCTTGCGCAGCCTGACCCACTGAACCGTGTGGTCGTTGGACTTTCGCAGCACCAGATCGGCTCGGCCGCGGGTGGTGGCGATGTTCTCGCGCAAGTTCGGCCAGTTGATCGAGTCCCACAGTTCCTCGGCACGCGCAACCGCCTCGGCGTCAGTCAGGGTGCTGTAGCGGTGGAAGTAGGACGCCGGGTTCGCAAACGCGGTCTCGCGCAGGCGCAGGAACCGGCTGATGTACCAGGAGCGAATGTCGCGACTAGACGCGTCAACGTAAACCGAGAAGTCGAAGAAGTCGCTGATCGCCAGCCCGGGTGAGCCGTCGCCGCGAGACCGCGGTGGAGCAAGCACATTCAGGCCCTCGACGATCAGAATGTGGGGGCGCTCGAGCACCTGTTTCTCGCCGGTGACGTTGTAGGTGAGGTGGTCATAGATCGGCGCCTCAATCCGTTCGGCGCCGCTCTTGGCCCGCATCACAAACCGCAGCAGGGCCTTGCGGTCGTAGGACTCCGGGAATCCTTTGCGGTGCAAGATGCCGCGTCGTTCCAACTCCTCGTTGGGTAGCAAGAAGCCGTCGGTAGTCACGAGCGCGACGCGCGGATGATCCTCGTGCTGAGCTAAGAGGTCACGCAGCAGGCGAGCAGTTGTTGATTTGCCGACGGCCACCGAGCCAGCAAGTCCGATGATGAACGGGACGCGCTCAGGCTGCGGTTCGCCAAGGAAGCGTTCAGTAGCGCGATAGAGCGCCTCAGAAAGGCGAAACCGCAGACTAATTAGCTGAGTTAGCGGCAAATAGACGTGTTGGACCTCGTCGAGATCCAACTCTTCGCCGACTCCGCGAAGCCGCTCTACTTCCTCGCCGGACATGGGCTGCACGGCATCTCGCGCCAGCTCAGCCCAAGCGGCGCGTTCCAGTTCCACATAGGGGGACAGGTCCCGTGACATAGACACCATTGTTCCCAGCAGGATCTGTGGCGATGCACTCGGTACCCTGAATGCCATGTGCGGAATCGTCGGATACGTGGGTCAACGCAATGCTCTCGAGGTAGTTATGGGGGGATTGCGTCGTTTGGAGTACCGCGGATACGACTCAACCGGGGTGGCACTGATCGACGGCGACCGAATCGCTTGGGCCAAGAAGTCCGGCAAACTCGCCAACCTAGATGCCGAACTGGCGCAAAACCCGTTGCCCGCGTCTACGACCGGCATTGGCCACACCCGTTGGGCCACCCACGGTGGTCCAACGGACGCGAACGCGCACCCGCACTTGGACGCCACTGAGCGCGTCGCGGTGGTCCACAACGGCATCATCGAGAACTTCGCGACGCTGCGCGCCGAACTCGAAGGCGAAGGCTACGAGTTCAAATCACAGACCGATTCAGAAGTTGTGGCGCACCTGCTTTTTCGCGAACTACAGACTCGGCCGGACTTGTCCGAGGCCACTCGGGCAGTCTGCCGAAGCCTCGAAGGGGCCTTCACGCTGGTGATCACCGATGCGTTGTCGCCTGGCAAGGTGATTGGTGCGCGCCGCAACTCGCCACTAGTGGTTGGCCGTGGTCACGGTGAGAACTTCCTCGGCTCGGATGTGGCCGCTTTTATCGAGTACACGAACGAGGCCGTCGAGCTTGGCCAAGACCAAGTCGTTGAGATCACTGCCGAGTCGATTAGGGTCACCGACTTTGATGGCCACCCGGTTCAGGTCACCGAATACACCGTCGACTGGGACGTCTCGGCAGCCGAAAAGGGTGGCTACGACTGGTTCATGCTCAAGGAAATCCACGAGCAGCCCCAAGCGATCGCTGACACCCTGCTCGGGCGGCACGACGAGCACGGCCGGTTGCAGTTGGACGAGATGCGACTGTCGGACGACGAACTTCGTTCAGTTGAAAAGATCATCGTGATCGCCTGCGGCACTTCCTACTACGCCGGCATGGTCGCCAAGTACGCGATCGAGCACTGGACCCGGATCCCGTGCGAGGTCGAGTTGGCCAGCGAGTTCCGCTATCGCGACCCGATCTTGGACCGCTCAACTCTGGTCGTGACGATCAGTCAGTCCGGCGAAACGATGGACACGCTGATGGCGATCCGGTACGCCCGCCAGCAGCGGGCCCGGGTGCTGTCGATCTGCAACACCAATGGCTCGACCATCCCGCGCGAATCCGATGCGGTGATCTACACCCACGCCGGCCCAGAAATCGCGGTCGCCTCGACCAAGGGGTTCTTGGCCCAGGTTGTTGCCTGTTATTTGCTGGCGTTGTATTTCGCCCAAGTCAAGGGCGTGAAGTACGCCGACGAAATCGGGCGCATCATAGACCAGTTGGAAGAGATTCCCGCCGCGGTCGGCCACGTTCTGGCGAGTGCCGATCAGGTGCGCGAGTTGGCTCGCGAACTCATCGACGAAGGCTCGTTCATGTTCCTTGGGCGCCACGTCGGCTTCCCAGTAGCACTTGAAGGCGCGCTCAAACTCAAGGAACTGGCCTACCTGCACGCCGAGGGGTTTGCCGCCGGTGAACTCAAGCACGGCCCGATCGCGGTAATCGACGAAGGCACGCCAGTGTTCGTCGTCGTCCCACCAAAGGCGCGAGACCAGCTGCAAGAGAAAATCATCAGCAACATTCAGGAGGTGCGAGCCCGCGGTGCCCGCACGATCGTGTTGGCCGAAGAAGGCGACGACATGGTCACCTCAGTAGCCGACCATGTCATTTGGTTGCCAAAGGTGCCGACGCTGCTGCAGCCGCTAGTCGCGACGGTTCCGCTGCAGGTGTTCGCCTGCGAGTTGGCCAGCCTGCTTGGTCACGACGTCGACCAGCCGCGCAACCTCGCCAAGTCCGTCACAGTCGAGTGAGTTGACATGCTGACCGCGCACACCGTCGCGCAAATCCGCGCAGCTGAAGAAACTGCTGGTGCCGCGGTCGGTTTTGACGCGCTGATGCAGCAGGCGGCCGCCGGACTGGCTGAACGGCTACTGGAGCTAATCCCCGCCGGCGAAGCCGTGGTGGTGTTGGTTGGGCCGGGAAACAACGGCGGGGACGCGCTATTTGCTGCTGCTGCGCTGTGTCAGGTGGGCCGGCGAGTGAACCTGTGCCTGCTTGACCCGGCCGCCGTACACCTAGCCGGGCTCGAGGCCGCCGTTGCTTCCGGTGCGAAGGTCGTCGACTCCCCGGCAGGTCACCGGTTCGTCGTCGACGCGCTGTTCGGCATCGGTGGTCATGTCGGTCTAACTGGCAAGGCCGCCGACTGGGCGAATTGGGTTGAGGCTGATCGCCCGCTTGTGGTCGCCGTTGACGTGCCCTCTGGCATCGGCGTTGACGACGGCACACTTTCCGGCCCGGCGATTCGAGCCGACCACACGGTGACCTTCGCGACCCGCAAATACGGACTGCTGGTCGGTCCTGCCGCCGCGTTCGCTGGCGAGGTGAGCTTGGTCGATATCGGTCTGGACTTTGCCGGTGAGCCAGTGTTGACGGCGCTCGAGGCCGGTGACGTCGCTAACTTCAAAGATCGGCTCGTACCCACGAGCGAGTCGCACAAATACACCCGTGGCATCGTCGGGATTTCGGCTGGCTCGGCGGCCTATCCGGGAGCGGCTCACCTGTGCGTCGCCGGCGCTCAGGCCGGTCCGGCGGGCATGGTCCGATTTGCCGGCGAGCAACAGTTGGCGATGCGGGTTATCGATCGCGCTCCCGAAGTCGTCGCCGCGACCGGTCGCGCCGATTGCTGGGTCGTTGGGCCCGGGGGCGATGACTCGGCCGCGCCGCTACAGGCAGCCTTGGCAACCGGTTCGCCCATCGTGGTTGACGCCAGCGCCCTGGCGCACCTGCCGGGGCCTTTCGAAACTGACGCCCTGTTGACCCCACACGCTGGCGAACTCGCTCGGTTGCTTGCAGTCACTTCTGGGCAGGTGGCCGCCGATCCGCTGCGCTTCGCCCGCGAAGCGGCCCAGAAGTTCTCGGCGACCGTGCTGCTCAAGGGCGCACGGACCATCATCGCCGCGCCAGATGGGCGCGTTGCGGTAAACATCTCGGGGACGTCTTGGTTGGCCACCGCTGGTGCCGGCGATGTCCTGGCCGGTCTGGCCGGTTCGCTGCTGGCTGCGGGCCTAACTGCTTTTGAAGCCGGCTCGCTGGCCGCATTGCTGCACGGGTTGGCGGCCGATGAGATCGGCGGTCCATTTGTCGCTTCGGAACTGGCCGTTGCTGCTTCGGACTCGTTCGCCGGCTTTGTGATGAATGATGGTTCAGATGGCCGCTAATGCTGAACTGATTGTTGACCTAGACCAGTACCGCGAAAACCTCACGGTACTGCGATCGTTGGCGCCGACCGCACTGCAGTTGGCGGTCGTGAAGGCAAACGCCTACGGCCACGGCATGTTGCCGGTGGCGCGTGCGGCCCGCGACGTTGCCGACTGGCTGGGCGTCGCCACCGGTGATGAGGCATTGGAGTTGCGAGCGGGCGGCGACAGCGGCCCGTTGCTTTGCTGGCTGGCCGCCCCGGGAGCGCCGTTCGCGCAGTTGATCGCCGCCGACGTCGAGGTCACGGCATCCGCGGTGAGCCAACTAGAAGAAATTGCTGCTGCAGGCCGGGCGAAGGTCCAACTCAAAGTGGACACCGGCCTGTCGCGAGGTGGCGCCCGCGGCCACGACTGGGACGAACTCGTCCAAGCCGCGGCCAGACTCCAGCGCACGGGTCGGATCGAAGTCACCGGAATCTGGTCACATTTCGCCTGCGCCGACGAGCCCGCCAATTCGGCAAATGAGGCTCAAGAAGCCGCCTTTAGGCAAGCGATCACCCAGCTAGAGGCCGCCGGAATCGAACCCGGGATACGTCACCTCGCCAACTCGGCGGCCACCGTCACCCGACCTTCGGCTCACTTCGACCTCGTTCGGGTGGGCATCGCCTCCTACGGAATTAGTCCTAGCCCGACGATTCAAGTACCTGGGGTTAGGCCAGTGCTGACTGCTAAAGCAAAGTTGGCGCAGGTCAAACGGATCGAGGCCGGAACGGGAGTTTCCTATGGCTATCGCTGGATCGCCGACCACGAAACCACGGTCGGTTTGGTGCCAGTTGGCTACGGCGATGGGATTTTCCGGACCGCTAGCCCCGGCGCCGAAGTCGGGTTCAATTCGGCGAGGATCCCGGTCCGTGGCACGATCTGTATGGATCAATTTGTCGTCGAGTTGGGCGAGTATTCGGCCAAACCGGGCGACATGGTGACGCTCTTTGGCCCAGGTGACGACGGTGAACCGACCGCTCAAGACTGGGCCGATGCGGCCGGGACGATCGCCTACGAGATCGTCACCCGGCTTTCTGGAAGGTGGACTCGGACATACCTAGGAACACGATGACTTCGCGTGCCGGACGACTAGCCGCTACTGCGGGAGCCTTTGCTGCGGCCGGTTTGGCTGGCGCGGCCGCAACCCGAATGAAGAACCGCCAAATCGAACTTCGGCGGTTGGCTCGCGGCGACCAAACGGAGTTCGGCTCGCTGCACGGCGCCTCCTACTACGTCACGGCCAGCGACGATGTTCCCATCCACGTCGAAATAGATGATGGCCCCGAACCGACGGTGGTGTTCGTCCACGGTTGGCTGTGCGACTTAGACACTTGGCATTTTCAGCGACTGTCGTTGCGAGGCCAGGCGAAACTGGTGTTCATGGATCTGCGCGCCCACGGGCGTTCTGGCAAGTCGACGATGAAGAACTCGTCCTTGGAACGTCTGGCCGACGATCTTCATCGAGTAATCGACCACCATGCGACAGAAGGGCCAATCGTCCTAGTGGGTCACTCGATGGGTGCGATGACGATCATGCAACTTGCCGCTAGCTCGCCAGAACTGTTCGGCGATCGGGTTCAGGCGGTCGTGCTGGTTAGCACCAGTTCGGGCAAGTTGATGAAGTCCAGTCCGGCGATGAAATACATCGCCCCACTGATCAAGGTCGCCACCCCGGCACTGGATTGGGGTCGGGAGTTCAACAGTTACTCGGTGATCAAGCGCTATGGCTTTGGTGCTTATGCCGAGCCCGACGAGATCGACATGGCCACCGAAATGATCATGCGGGCGCCTACCTCGGTATTGGTTAACTTCTATCCAAACTTCGTCAAACTTGATTTGTCGAAGAGTTTCAAAGTACTTGGCCGAGTCCGGACCTCGGTGGTTTGCGGAACCAAAGACGTGATGACACCGTTCTCGCACAGTCGCTGGATTGCCCGCCACGTTGACGGCGCCGAGTTGGTGCCGGTGACAGACTGCGGGCATTTGGTGATGTTCGAAGAAGCAGATCAGGTGACCGAGGCGATTGAACGAGTACTCAAGGACATTTCATGAGCACCGAACTCAACGTTGATCTCGTCGGGCCCGAGCGGGCCGCTGAGGTTGTTGGCGTCATCCATCGGGCTTTCGCCGCTAGGCCGAAACTCGATCCACCGGCAACCGCTGGCGATGAGACAGTCGAGTCGGTGGCCAGAGTTCTTGCTACCGATGGCGGACTGTTGGCTACCCGGCGCGGCTACCCGATCGGTGCGATCTTGTTCGACCAGTCTCGGCCAGGCCAGTTGGGACTAAAACGTGTCAGCGTCGACCCGCAGGGTCGCGACCGAGGCGTGGCTTCGGCGATGGTGGGCGTGGCTGAGGACTTCGCCGAAGAGCGCGGCGCGGACGGGATCTGGCTGCACGTTCGCCAGGAACTGCCTGAGAACATGCGGTTTTGGACGCACCGGTTTTACCGGCCGATCAGCCAAGAGGGAACCACGATCGAATTTGCTAAGACATTGTGGCTGGCCCGCGAGATTCCAGACGCGGACCAGATGAAACTCTTCGCCAGCAAGGTCGCCTCGATGCTCCGGGCCGGGGACGTGCTGGTGCTCACCGGCGAGCTGGGTGCCGGCAAAACAACATTCACTCAAGGATTAGGTGAAGCCTTGGGGGTTCGTGGGCCGGTCACTTCGCCGACCTTCGTGATCGCTCGGAACCACCCGAGTCTGGTCGGTGGGCCGAGCCTGGTTCACGTCGACGCCTATCGCTTGGGCGAGGCGGCCGAGATCGACGACATCGACCTTGACGCCACGGTCGAGGACTCGGTGACTGTAGTTGAGTGGGGAGCTGGCATGGCCGAACAACTTAGCGATAGTTGGCTCGACCTCAAGATCGAGAACCGAACCGCCACCGGCGCAGATCCTCTCGGCACCGCCTGCGGAATCGAATCCGATGAAATGCGAGTTATTTCGGTGCGACCGAACGGGCCGCGCTGGTTGCGAACCCCGCTTCGGTCGACCCTGTTGGGCTGACGACTAAGGTTGAGCCGTGCTGCTGCTCGCGTTTGATACCGCCACCCCGTCAATTGGCGTGGCCGTTCACGACGGCGAAAAGGTAGTCGGCCAAGCCCACGGCGAAGGCGCCATGGCGCACGGCGAACTGCTGGCCCCGGCGATCAAGTCCGCGATGGCGGCGGCGGGCCGAACGATGGCAGAACTGACCGACGTCGCTGTTGGGGTCGGTCCGGGGCCGTTCACCGGGCTGCGAGTCGGCGTGGTGACGGCGTTGACGCTCAGCCAGACTCTGGGCCTTCGCGCACACGGAGTTTGCACTCTTGACACGCTGGCGGCCGAAGCGGCAGCCCAGGTCGGTACCGACTTCGTCGCCGCGATCGACGCGCGTCGCAAAGAGGTCTACTGGGCCCGCTATGACGCTTCGGGACAGCCGTTGACTGGCCCGCAAGTTGACCGCCCGGCCGAAGTCGCCGAACTGGCACTGCCGGTAGTTGGCCGCGGCGCGAAGTTGTACGCCGAGCTGCTCAACTGGCAAGAATCTGCTCCGCTGGATCCGTCAGCAGCGGTCATGGCGGCCAAGGTCGCCGCTGGTCAAATCACCACCTATCCGCTTGAGCCGCTTTATCTACGTCGGCCGGACGCGACTGCACAGGTCGGGATCAAGCACGCATGATTCGAGCCGCCGGACTGCGTGACCTAGACACACTCGAATCGATCGAGCGGGCAAGTTTTGGCCCGGACGCGTGGACGGCCGTGCAGATCGGTGACGAACTGCACGCAGACCGGATCGTGCTCGCGCACGTTGACGAGTTTGGTGTTCAAGGGTTCGCCTCGATCAGGGTGTTCGCCCCAGATGCTGAGCTGATGCGGATCGCGGTCGGGCTCGGCTCGCGTCGCGAAGGGGTCGGTTCGCGGTTGCTGGCCGCAGTCGAGGACGCCGCCCGAAATCGGGGAGCCGAACGGATGCTGCTTGAGGTGGCTTCGGACAACGACTCGGCGCTGACCTTTTACTCAAAGGCCAGTTATCGCGAGACCGGCCGTCGGCGGTTCTACTACAAGTCCGGCGCCGACGCCTTGCTGCTGGAACGAGACTTGAGGTGACCGAGGCGCTCGACGCGATCCGTACCTGGCCGTGGGCTTGGGGGTGGTCGGCACTGTTCGCGATCGTCACCTTGCGTGCGGGCGCGACCTACGGAATCGGCCGGGCGATCGCGGCTGGCTGGACCAGCCGACGTGAGCCAAGTGAAAGGCTTACGGCCGCAACGGCGAAGGTGATTCGGTGGGGTCCGCCGGCGATCGCCTTGAGTTTCCTGACCGTTGGTGCCCAAACCGTAATCAACCTTGGGGCCGGGTTAGCAGGAATGAGTTTGCCGCGATATTTGACTGGTCTATTGCCCGGTGCGGCGATTTGGGCGACGGTCTGGTTCACCGTCGGTATGGGCATCATCGAAGCGGTCCGCCGTGGCGATACGAACCAAATTGTCTGGGCAGTTCTGGCTGCCTTGATCGTGCTGGCGATTTTGATTTTTAGGTCGGCAAGAACTCGGGTTTGATGTGCATGCGCCCCGACTCGTGGCAGTCTGGAGTCATGAGTGATCCGCGCAATCAACCCCCGTCACCTGCCCAATACCTGAGCCAGGATCAAGATGACGACACCTTGCTCGGTCGCGATACCCGAGACCCGTTGGACGAAGGTCTGACCGCTCCGGAGCGGTGGTCGCCCGGTGAAGGGTTCGGGACCACCGCGGACGAGGCCGTACAAGGTGAGTCCTTTGAACAGCGGCTAAGTCAGGAAGAACCCGACTTGGACCCAGACGCCGAGTGGAGCGAAGACGACCTCGACGATGGCGAGGTTGGCTCGCGCCGCTCTGGCCGCTTGGTCGACCCAGACGGCGGCTTCGGCGAGGACGTGGAGTCGGAGCTGTACGGCAATGATGTCGGCATCGACGGTGCCGGTGCCAGTGCCGAAGAGGCAGCCGTGCACATCGTCGAGGAATTCGACTGAAGTACCTGTCGGCCGCGCATGGGTGAACACATGTGCACTAGGGTTCATTCATGCGCGACCTGACATATCCGCCGATCATCCTTACGGCCAAAACGCTGTTCAAAGTGCTTGGGATGAAGTTCCAGTACTCCGGCACCGAGCACATCCCACGCACCGGCGGCGCGATCCTCGCTTCGAACCACGTTAGTTATGTGGACTTCATTTTCAACGGTCTGGCGGCTCAGCCAGCGAAGCGTTACGTGCGGTTCATGGCTAAGAAGGACGCCTTCGACAACAAAATCTCCGGGCCGATCATGCGCTCACTGCACCACATTTCGGTTGACCGTTCCCAAGGAGAAGAGTCGCTGCTCGCGGCCATCGACTACGCCCGAAACGGTGAAATCGTTGGCGTCTTCCCCGAGGCCACGATCAGTCGCTCAATGGAAATCAAAGAGCTAAAAACCGGCGCAGTCCGCGCCGCCGCCGAAGCCGGCGTGCCGCTGATCCCGATGGTCGTCTGGGGTACTCAGTTGCTCAAGACTAAGGATCACGAGCCGGATCTGACCGGCCGAGGCAAGACGATCGCCTTGCACGTTGGCGAGCCGATTCCGGTCACTGGCGAGGACCCGGTCGCCGAGACTCAGTTGCTGCGCGAAGCACTCTCAGCACTGCTCGAAAAGGCGATTCGAGAGTTCCCGACCCCACCGGAAGGACAGTGGTGGGCGCCGGCGAGTTTCGGTGGCACCGCCCCGACGCCGGCTGAAGCCAAGCGCCTCGACGAAGAAGAGTTGGCTGCCCGAGCAGCCAAACGCGCCGAGCGCTCGTAGTCCTTTAGTTCGAACCGGGCACAATGGTCGTCGTGACTGAACCGTTGGTGCTGGGTATCGAATCTTCCTGCGACGAGACCGGCGTTGGCATCGTTCGCGGGACGACCTTGCTGGCGCACGCCGTCGCCTCAAGTGTCGAGGAGCACGTCCGGTTCGGCGGGGTGGTGCCGGAGGTGGCGAGCCGCGCTCACCTTGAAGCGATGGTCCCCACCCTCGAAGAGGCCTACGCCCAGGCAGGGGTGGACGTGCGCGACGTCGACGCCATTGCCGTGACCAGCGGCCCGGGACTCAGCGGGGCGCTGCTGGTCGGGGTGGCCGCAGCGAAGGCGTTGGCACTGGCACACGACAAGCCGCTCTATGGCGTGAACCATTTGGCCGCCCATGTTGCGGTCGACCAACTCGAGCACGGCCGCTACGACGAACCGACAATCGCACTGCTGGTCAGCGGTGGCCATACCGAAATCTTGCTCGTCAACGACATTGCGACCGACATCAAACTGCTCGGCGGCACGATTGACGATGCCGCCGGCGAGGCGTTCGACAAGGTCGCCAGGCTGTTGGGGCTGCCGTATCCGGGCGGCCCGCAAATTGATCGAGTTGCGGCCGGCGGCGACCCGAAGGCGATCGACTTCCCTCGCGGGCTCACTACTGGGCGAGACTTGGAACGCTACCGCTGGGACTTCTCGTTCTCGGGCCTAAAGAGTGCGGTTGCCCGGCACGTTCAGCACGAACAGCGGATGGGCCGCCAGATCGTCGTGGCTGATGTGGCTGCTTCGTTCCAGGATTCGGTTTGCGATGTGCTCAGCAAGAAGGCGATCGCGGCTTGTGTCGCGCACGATGTCCCGCGGTTGGTGCTTGGCGGGGGAGTGGCCGCCAATGAGCGACTGCGCAAGTTCGTCCTCGAGCGCGCGGATGCCGCGGGAGTTGAAGTTCGCATTCCGGCCAGGTCGCTGTGCACCGACAACGGGGCGATGGTGGCCGCGCTCGGCGCCGAAGTGGTGCGGCGCGGGATCGCCCCCTCGGACTTGAGTTTGGCCGTCGATTCGAGTCGGCCGGTTACCGAGATAGTTGCCTAGAGCGAGCTCAACTTCTGGCCCGACTGAAACGGATGGTGTCGCCGGGGCGCACATGGGCCAACAAGTCGGTGTCTGCGTCCGCGACTACACCGATCACCGGGTAGCCGCCGGTCACCGGATGGTCCGGCCCCAAGATGACAGGCCGCCCAGAACTGGTCACTTGGACGCTGCCGCGAACGACCGGCTCACTGGCAAGTTCACCGATAACGCGCCTGGCCAAGTTCGGTCCGGCCAAGCGAATCCCAATCCGGTCCGAATCGGCCTCGACCAGCCACGGCGCCGAAAGCAAAGTCGCGATCGCCTCGGCGCTGTACCAGTCGTCGCGCGGCCCGAGGGTGAGTCGCACGGTCAACTCACCGGCCGGTAGGTAGGCCGGAAAAGTCTCGGTCGAAATGCGGCCAGCGGGAGCCAGCACCCGGAGTTCGTCGCCGACCGCGACGGCGGGTGGGCCGATCTGGCCGAGGGTGTCGGTCGACGCGCTGCCCAGTACAAACGGCACGTCGAACCCGCCGGCGATGCCCAGCGTCCAGCGCAGCCCCAGCGTCGGTGTGCCAAGGCGGAGGATGTATTCGTGATGCAGGCTGAGCGCTCTGCCGGTGGTGACCGGTTCGCCGTTTATCGTCACCGGTCCGGCCGCCCCGGCGATCGCGACGACATGGTCGGCGGTGGCAATTATGGCGAGCCCGCCGCCGAGCGCTTCGACTACCACAGCATTTGGCTGGTTGCCGACCAGCAGGTTCGCCACTCGTTGACTTTGGCGATCGAACACGCCCGAGTTGCTGACCCCCAACTGGGCGTAGCCGGGTCGCCCAGCGTCCTGGTACAGCGAAAGCGGTCCAGCATTTAGGACTCGAAGGCTCATTGGCCCACCTGCTTGAAGGAGACGGTGTCGCCCGGTTGCAGCAGGGCCGGCATCGGCCGGTCCAAGTCCCACATGACTGCCGTGGTGGAGCCGATCAACTGCCAGCCACCGGGGGAGGACCGCGGATAGATCCCGCTGAACCTCCCGGCCAAGCCAACCGAACCGGCTGCCACTTGCGGGCGGGGACGATCAAGTCGTGGAACATCGAGTCGCGGGTCGCCGTCGGTCAGGTAGGCGAACCCGGGCGCGAACCCGGCAAAGCCGACCGTCCACTCCGAGCCAGTATGCGCGGCAATCACCTCGGCGATGGCGAGTCCGCAATACTCGGCCACTGCGGCCAAATCGGGGCCGTCGTAGGTCACCTCGATCGTGACCTGGTTGCCCGTGCGGTGTTGCTCGGGGCTGACCGAGGTAGCCGAAATCAGGGCTCGCAAACTTGCGGGCTTCCCCCGAAGGAGCACCGTCGTCGCACCCAAAACGGTGGGCACCTGATCGGCGAGCGCGAACTGCCAGCTCCTAGCTTCGGCGGCGGTTGCACAGTCCAACAGCACCGCCTGATCGCCGCAAGGCAGCACCCTCATCGAAGCGGCATCACTTGTGAACAGGCCCGACGGTGAACCCTTGACGCTCCAGGCCAGCGCGAACCGCAGCGAGCAGGTCAACCGCGCCGGGACTGTCGCTGTGGACGCAAATGGAGTCGACCGAACTGGCCAAGTTGACGGCTTGACTCGCTGCTTTGGCCGGATCGGTGATGAATGCGTCTGGCTGATCGCGACCGGTCAGTGAACCGTCTGGCAGATACGTGCGGTCAGCGAAACCCTCGAACACGACGTCAATGCCTTCGTCGTCAGCGAACTGAAGGGCGAGCGACCCGGCCATGCCAACTAGCGGCAGCGGGTTGGTGTCGGCAAGCAGCGCTTCGACTACCGCTGAGGCTTGAGCCTCGTCGTGACGAATCTGGTGGTACAGCGCCCCATGAGGCTTGACGAAGGTGACGATCCCGCCCACCGCATCTGCCAACTCGCTCAGGTGGTCGATCTGGTGGCGGATTTGATCGGCCAGATCCCTCGGCGGCACATCGATGAAACGACGACCGAAACCAGCGCGATCGACGTAGCCGACCTGAGCGCCGATCTCGACCCCGTGCTCGACCGCGGCCGCGCAAGTTTCTCGGATCAGGTCGTCGTCACCGGCATAGGCGCCACAACAGACGTTCGCGCTTGAGGCGAAAGCCAACAGGCGAATGTCTTCACCCGACTGCCACCGCTCGGCCGATTCGCCAAGGTCCACACCAAGATCGATTTTCCCGTCCATGGGTAGACCGTATCGCTCAGCCGATCAGGTGTCAGTCGGTCAAATAGCCTTCGGCCCGAGCATGGTTGACCAGCGAATGTGAGTTCGTTGGGCCGAGCCCCCGTTCGCGGAACACCTCGGACACCCGGTTGACGTGCTCGTTGACCGTTGAGACGGCAACCCCAAGTTGGCGGGCGATCGACTTTCGAGGAAGGCCCTCCGCGATCAGACTCAAGATCAAGACCTGTCGGTCGCTGAGGAGGCTTTCGACCTCGCCGTGGGAGATCAGATTGGCCGCCAACGGGCCGGAGTAGGCCTCCCGGCCGGTGCTCACTAGGCGGATCGCGCCAGCGATTTCCTCGACCGGGTCTGACTTCAGGGCCAGGCCGAGCGCGCCGGCCTCGACAGCGCGCACGATCGGGATCGGTTTGGTCTCGCCGGTGTAGATCAGCACCTGAATATCGCTGGCGAGCAGACGACGAATGTTCTCTTGGGTGTCTTGGCCGTCGTGCAAAGTCAAGTCGAGCAAAACGACATCTAGATCAGTGGTTTCGGCCAGGAGTTCGTCGACGTTGGCTGCGATCGCGACCAAGTCGATATCGGCCGCCGTGTGGGCCAGTTCGGCGGCAAGTCCACGCAAAACAACCGGATGATCGTCAACCGCGCCAACCCGCAGAATCTGCTCTTGTTCAGCCATCATCAACTCACCGCAATTCATTCAGGTCGACCAAAGTTGCGTCGTCATCGGTGTCGATGGCCACTGAGGTGGCCAGACCCTGAGTCGTGACCGCGTTTTTGAGGCTATCGCTCTGGCGGGGCGACCAGGGCGGTTTGACCACTCCGCGAACGCTTATCGACTCTTCGTTGGCACGAATGGTGATCGTCAACTGTTCGGTCGTGGTCGCTGACAGCAGGGAAATAATCAGCCGATTTGCTTGTGCTGGCCAAGGCGCGGGGGCGGTTGACCTAACTACTACGATCGCACCGCGACGGCGTGCCGAATCTAGTTCCTCTCGCACTGCTGCCGGCCAAGCGCCAGGCTGCTCCAACTCGTCGCGAACCCGAGCGGCCAACACGGACGCCTCACGTTTGACCTTCGGGTCGGCGAGGTCAAGGTCAACCGCGGCGGCGGCCAAGAAGTCGCCAAGATCGTCACCGAGTCGTTCGGCTTGTTCGGCCCGAGAAAGTTCATTTACTTCGGCGAGCAACGCCTGGGCTCGGGAGTGGCGGGCAAGATCAAAAGCTTGAGAGGTTCCTCGCCACGCGAGCAGAATCGATCGGGCCACTAACAGGCCAGCGACGGTGAAGAAGAGAGTTTGCAAAATGGCGCCGATTGCTTCGATCGGTGAAACCGTCGGGTCGACCACCGCAGCCCACCAGGTCGTTGCCGAGATGCCGATTGCGGCAAACAGCGGCCACGTTGGCGGCAAACTGGCCGCCATCGCCAGCGCGACATTTCCGGTCATGCCGATCGACCAACTGCGAAAACTCAAGACTGCGCCGTCGCCAGCGTTAGCCAACCCGATCGCGTTGAGGATTGGCAGGCAGACCATCGCGACTACGCCGATCAGTGGGACCCAGCGGGTGCCCGCTGCGGTGATGACCGCGACGGCAATAACTGAGGTGGTGATCGCTACCGCGAAGGTGACCGTTTTTGAGCCGTCCTGCAGGCCGTAGCGAAAAACGAGGTACCAAGAACCAAGCATGAGCGGAAGTGCAAACAGTCCCACTAGGCGACGTGGTCGACCGACCATGTCCACTAGCGCGTCGTGAAGCCCGCCTTCAGGTTTCGGATACCAGTTGAGGCCGATTTCGGTGCCGGTATTTGGGTCAGTTTTGACCGAAACGGTGCCGTCAACTTCAAGCATTCGTTCGTTGATCGAATGAGTTAGGCCGAAGCCAGCGCGGGTGCCCTCGCCCATTCCGGGACCGTTGTCTCGGACGCGAACCCAAACGCCCTTCTTGTTTGTTTCAACTTGGACGACCACGGTGCTGCCGGGTGCGTGGCGCAGGGTGTTGCGCAGTGCTTCGGCGGTGGCGCCAACGATCGCGTCTTCGACTTGGCCTGGCAGTTCAGGCGTGGTCCCGGTCGCGCGCAACTTTGCCGAGCCATGCGCGTCGACGAGGGCGGCCAGTCGGTCAAGGAAAGACAGCTTGGTTGTTGTACTGCTCATGGTTGCTCACCCTCTAGCTGAATTGCGTTGGCCGCCTCGGCGCAAGCTTGTCGGACAGCTGCCAGGTCAGGGATGGATTCGCGTGCGACGCTGGTGAGCGCTGGAATCGTGAGGTCATGCATCCGTAGTTGCGCTTCGCGTCCAGCAAGTGACTTTGCCTCGGCTTTGGCTTCATCGAGGCTGGCGGCCAGTTGCTCGGCGCGGGCGGCGTCGGCCCGCTGGGTGCCGATGCCAACTGTTGCCGTGGCAAAAGCAATTGCGATTACCGCCGAGGTTACTTGGGCCACTTCATCGACTGCACTGCCGAATCCAGTTGGGTCAAACAGTTTGTGGGCCACCAGATAGGAAATCAAAATGGCAGCGGCATAGCTGATGCTGCGAGGTAGCCAGAGGGTGACCGAAAATGTGATCGCCGCCATGACTGCGTACGCAAATGCTGGACTTGAATCGATCCCGGTTCCTGAAGTGGTCGTTCGTTCTAGCCAAATCGACAGGAGGCTAATGGCGCTGAAGGCCGCCCCTGTTCGCCAGGTTGTGCGGCCGCGCGCCGCCGAAATGACGGTCGCCACGGTAAGGGCCAAACCAATGAGGAATACGAGCGAATCGATATTCCAACTCCAGTTTCGAACCAATGCGGTCGTTAGCGGAATGACGTGAGCGGCGGCCACGAGTAGCAGTAGGCGAAGTGGCAGTCGTCGCAACTGCGGCAGCAGTTGGGGCGACTCGGTGAGGTCAGTCATCTAATTCACCGTTTCGGTGTTCGGTCACCAAGAAGGCTCGACCTTTTTCGTTGACGCGCGTCAGCACCACGATTGCGGTCTTGGACCCCTTCAGCCCAAGGCGTTTGATGAGTTGCTCGGGGACCACCTGTACTCCACGCTTCTTCACCGTCAGGGTGCCGATGTCCTTCGCGCGCAGCGCGGCTTTTAGCTGCTTTTCGCGATACGGCAGTTCCTCGACGACCTCAAAGCAGCGACCTAGCGGCCCGACGTATGGCTCGGTCGAAGTAATCCAAGCGATGTGCGGATCCAGCAGGTGGCCGCCAATATTTTGAGCAAGTTCAGCAACGAGACCAGCCCGGATCACCGCATCGTCGGGCTCGATTAGGAACGTCAGGGGTTCGCCTGTGTCGGCGCGAGCGTGCCGACCGAGCAGGGTGGCGCCAGCAGGCAGCACGGTTGCTTGCCGATTGTGCGGCAGGGCGAAACCGGCCCCCCACAAACAGGCTTCCACTAGGTCGCCGGAGTCGCTGACCCACTCGGGGTGCACCCCCGGCGGCACCGCGTCGTGGGCGATGCCGGGCATCACCTTGGCTAGAGCGCGACCTTGCAGCAGTTCGGTAACGAACTCCCAAGACGGCACGAGCGCGTCAAGGCTGAAGGTGCGTCCGCGCCCGTCGCGGCGGGCTGGGTCAACGAAAGCGACCTCGGTCGGATTGATCGTGGCCAAGGTTGCGTCACCGACTTCGACAGTTCCGGGAAATCCTGCGGCCGCCAAGTTTGCTTGGGCGATCGCGGCGCGCACCGGGTCGGCCTCGATGCCACGCACCGTTAGTCCGGCGCGGGCGAAGGCGATCAAGTCGCCGCCGATGCCGCAGCCTAGGTCGACCACACTTGTCGCGCCCAGGTCGACCAGTCGGTTTGCGCGGTGGGTGGCCACGGGCCGACGAGTTGCCTGCTCCAACGCGTCTGCGGTGAACCACATGTTTGCTGCCAAGTCCCCGAATTTGGTGACTGCTTTAGTGCGCAATCGGTGTTGAGTCAGTGCCGCGGCGACCAGTTCTGTCGGGTAGTTGCGGCGTAGGCGAGTGCCGATCGCCAACTCAGATTCGGCCGGGTCGAGTTCGCCAAGTTGACCCATCAACTCACTGCCGCGCTGGCCGAGTAACAGCTCGAACGTTGACAGGTCCACGGCCAAAGTCTGCCCGAACGCGTTGGTGCGCCCCGGCGGAACCTAAAGACTTAGCACTCGCTTGGGTGGAGTGCCAGCCGGTGCTAGGCTGAACACTGGCACTCTGAAGTTACGAGTGCCAACTATTCGTGTCATCCATCCGAAAGGGGAGGTCGACCAGTGTCGGTCACCATTAAGCCACTCGAAGATCGCATCGTCATCAAGGCCGCGGAGGCAGAACAGACCACCGCGTCGGGCCTCGTAATCCCCGACACCGCCAAGGAAAAGCCGCAGGAAGGCGTCGTCGTCGCCGTCGGCCCTGGCCGCGTCAGCGACGCCGGTGAGCGCCTGCCCGTCGACGTTGCCGTCGGCGATCGTGTGCTGTTCAGCAAGTACGGCGGAACCGAACTCAAGCACGGTGGCGAGGAATACTTGATCCTCAACTCGCGCGACGTGCTCGCGATTCTGGCCTGAACGGAATCTGCAAATGCCAAAGATTCTGGAATTTAACGAGGACGCCCGTCGCGCCCTCGAGCGCGGTGTCGACAAACTCGCCGACACCGTAAAGGTCACCCTCGGCCCCAAGGGTCGCTACGTGGTCCTGGACAAGAAGTGGGGCGCGCCGACCATCACGAACGACGGCGTGTCCGTCGCTCGTGAAATCGAACTCGACGACCCCTTCGAAAACCTCGGCGCGCAGTTGGCCAAAGAGGTTGCCACCAAGACCAACGACGTCGCCGGTGACGGAACGACCACCGCCACGGTGCTCGCCCAGGCGATGGTCCACGAGGGCCTGCGGGCGGTCGCTGCTGGCGCCAACCCGATCGGCCTGAAGAAGGGCATCGAGGCTGCGGTTGCGGCCGTCGAGACTGAGCTTCACTCGCGTTCGCGCGCGGTCGCTTCGGTTGCCGACATGGCTGCGGTTGCCACGGTTTCGAGCCGCGACGCGGTCATCGGCGAACTCATCGCCGAAGCGTTCGACAAGGTCGGCAAGGACGGTGTCATCACCGTCGAAGAGTCCAACACCATGGGCACCGATCTGGAGTTCACCGAGGGCATGCAGTTCGACAAGGGCTACCTCTCGCCATACATGGTCACCGACACCGAGCGGATGGAGTCGGTCCTCGACGATCCGTACATCTTGGTGAACCAGGGCAAGATCTCGGCCGTTTCGGACCTGCTGCCGTTGTTGGAGAAGGTCGTCCAGGCCGGCAAGTCGCTGTTCATCATCGCCGAAGATGTAGAAGGCGAAGCACTTTCGACCATCGTCGTCAACAAGATCCGTGGCACCTTCACCTCGGTCGCAGTAAAGGCCCCGGCCTTCGGCGATCGTCGCAAGGCGATGCTGCAGGACATCGCGACCCTGACCGGCGCGACCGTCGTCACCCCTGACGTCGGCCTGAAGCTTGACCAGGTCGGTCTTGAAGTCTTGGGCACTGCCCGTCGGGTAGTAGTGACCAAAGACGACACCACCATCATCGACGGTGGCGGCGAAGACGCCGAGGTCGCGGGCCGTGTTGCCCAGATCAAGGCCGAGTTCGAAGCCACCGATTCGGAATGGGACCGCGAGAAGCTGCAGGAGCGGTTGGCCAAGTTGGCCGGCGGCGTCTGCGTGGTTCGCGTCGGTGCCGCTACCGAGGTCGAGCTCAAGGAAAAGAAGCACCGCATCGAGGACGCCGTTTCGGCTACTCGCGCGGCGATCGAGGAAGGAATCGTCCCCGGTGGCGGTTCGGCTCTCGTTCACGCTGTCGGTGTCCTTGATGACGAACTCGGTCTGACCGGTGACGAAGCGTTCGGTGTTCGGATCGTGCGCAAGGGCGCTGACGCTCCGCTGGAGTGGATTGCCCGCAACGGCGGCGAATCCGGTGAGGTCGTAGTGGCCAAGGTCCGCGAGTCGGGCCAGGGCTACAACGCGGCCACTGGCGAGTACGGCGACCTGCTCGAGCAGGGCATCCTTGACCCGGTCAAGGTGACCCGTTCGGCGTTGGCGAACGCTGCCTCGATCGCGGCCATGCTGCTGACGACCGAGACGCTGGTCGTCGACAAGCCGGCCGAAGAGGCCGACGAGCACGCCGGTCACAATCACTGATCGAAGCTCAGTTTGAACGCCCCGAGCAGCCATGGCTGCTCGGGGCATTCGCTTTTTTGGGGGCTTGGGAGCCACTAGTCGGTGATGGTTACTCTCACCGTTTTGGCGTTGCTCGCACCGGCAAAGGCGTCGCCGAGGTAGGTCACCTTGGCCGTTTTTGCCCCTGGCTTGGTCGCTTTGGCAACCTTGATCTTGATTGTCGCTTTTGAGTTCTTCAACTGGAGAGTTTTTGTCTTTCCGGCGAAGTTGACCCGGATTTTGCCGGTCGGCTTCACCGAGGGGCTGGAGACGGCAATTTTGAAGACCGCTACCTTGCCGCGCTTGACCTTCGTCTTAGCCGACTTGGCCTTCACAGTCGTCTTGGCTTTGGACACTTGAACTTTGGCCGAAGCGGTCGCGGGTGAGAACTCTCCAGCGACTCCCGGGTAGGAGATGGTCACGGTTCGATTCCCTGGGGCCAAGGACTTTGCTGGCAACACAACGCGGGCCTGACCGTTTGACAAGGTGCCAGTTACTTTCTTCGTTCCTGCCGTGACCGTTACCTTTCCCGTGGCACCGGAGGTAAGGGTCACCAGCAGTTTCGTCGGCAAGCCGTAGACCTGTTTGACTGCTGGTGCCGAGATCGAAGTTGAGACTGGCTCGGGCTCGACTTCTTCAACCGGAGTGAGCACGAACCCGCGACTACCGTCGGCAGTGTCGGCGGTACCAACGATCTGCCCCGAAGCGTTGATGTCGGCCGCCGACTGCAAGGTCACATCCGCTGGCAAGTTGACCACGCGCTCATTTAGGTTGACTACGCCATGGTCATCCCAAGCGATGGCCGCGCCACCAAACGAAGTGTTTGCGGCGAACTTTGAGGCGTAGCCGACGACGACATCGTCGGCGCCTGCCGTTGCTGCGGTGTGGGTGTAGTCGGCGATCGTGGGGGCAGGCAGAACACTGGGTTCGTCTTGGGCATCCCAATGGATCGCGGCCTGAAGTCCGTTGATCGTCGCGCTACCGAGCACTTCACCCTCATCAGTGAACTTCGTGACGCTCGGGCTTTTCGCCGCCGGCGGTACGGCCAGGAGTTTGCCGTCTGTGCCAATGCGCCAGATGGCGGCGTAGACTGGGCATGGAAGTGGTCGTTGTGGGGGACGTTCACCCGAGCCGAGCCCGCGATGTCGCCAGCTTTTGAGATCGCTTTTGCACCTGAGCTGAGCAGCACTGAACCGGCGACTGGCAGCACCGGGCTTGTCAGCAACTCGACCGTGTCGTCGGCGGTCAACCGAACCGCGTGCGAGGCCGCAGTGCCGACCGCCGTGCCGGTGTCGTTGACGTCGTTGAGGACGCCTAAGCCAGTCTCGCTGAGGCTGGTGATGTGGGTTGGTGCTTGGTCGCCGAGCCAGCGGACGCCGACGCTGTTGCCGGCGTCGTTGAACGCCTCGCCAACGATCGTCTGGTCCTTGTTGATGGCGAACCCGCGGGAGAAGTCCGAACCGGCAAGGTTCGCCAGCTGGTGGGCGTGGAAGTGGTCGCCGTGGCGCTCCCACAAGACGGTGAACTGGGGACGCGCGGTTGTTCCGGGTCGATTGACGCCGACGACGTCGCCCGAATCGTTGATTCCCAGAGCGCTGCTTCCCGCCGAGGTGTCGGGGGTTTTGAGCACTTCGATGGTGTAACTCTCGGCCACGTGCCCGTGCTCTTGGCTAGGTGAGGTGGCTACCGCTGGCGGGACTAGGACCGCGGTCGGCACAGCGACCGTTACGACGGCCGCGAAGGCGCTGAACGTAGATAACTTCATTTTTCTCCCTTGTTTGGGCGTTGGCATGAACAGATTTGAGACTAACAATAGTGATTCTCATTATTGACTAGCGGGTAGGGTTTGGCTCGCGCTCTGCGCCAACCCCGGCGAGAGAGGCGGGGCGCAAACACAGTTGGCCCAGTTATGCTCGTGACATGTCTGGCACCGCCACGAACGTCGCGTTCACTGAAGCTGGGCGGCGCAAGAGTCGTCCGCGTCAACTCGTGCGCGAGCACCTCGATACGGTCGAGGCGTTTTGCAGCGCCCAGCAGATCCATGACCAGTTGCGAGACCAAGGCGACAAAGTCGGTTTGGCCACGATTTACCGAAACCTGCAGGCCATGGCAGATGCTGGTGAAGTCGACGTGGTGCGCAACGGTGACGGCGAGATGCTCTACCGCAAATGCGGAGAAGTCCACCATCACCATTTGGTATGTCGCAATTGCGGGCTTGCGGTCGAGATCGCCGGGCCGGCCGTTGAACGCTGGGCCACCAAGGCCGCCAGTGATAACGGATTCATCGAGGTGACCCACACGATCGAGCTTTTCGGTCTTTGTGCGAGCTGCGCCTCAGCCAAGGGAACCTAACTAAGTTTTAGGCCAGACCGCTGATCGAGCCAAAACCCGCTCAGGTTACGTTGGGGTAACAATGCGCTCACGCCTACTGCTGTGAGCCTGTGAGTGAAGGACGCGGAAGTGGAACCCTTGGATTCAAAATTGGTCGACGTCTATGACGAAGTAGTTCGCCGTAACCCCGGTGAGACTGAATTTCATCAGGCTGTGCAGGAAGTCCTAGCCAGCCTCGGACCGGTTGTGTCCAAGCACCCGCAATACGCAAACGCGAACATCATCCGCACCCTTTGTGAGCCAGAGCGTCAAATCATCTTCCGCGTGCCGTGGGTCAACGATCAGGGCCGGGTGGAAGTAAACCGCGGCTTTCGAGTCGAGTTCAACTCCGCTCTCGGCCCGTTCAAGGGCGGCCTGCGCTTCCACCCCAGCGTTTACCTAGGAATCGTGAAGTTCCTCGGCTTCGAGCAGATCTTCAAGAACGCGCTGACCGGCATGCCGATTGGTGGCGGCAAGGGCGGTTCGGATTTTGACCCCAAGGGCAAGTCCGACGGCGAAGTCATGCGGTTCTGCCAGTCCTTTATGACCGAGCTTTACCGCCACATCGGTGAATACACCGATGTTCCCGCTGGTGACATCGGCGTCGGTGGCCGTGAAATCGGCTACCTCTTCGGTCAGTACAAGCGAATCACCAACCGCTACGAGTCCGGCGTACTTACCGGCAAGGCGATCGCTTGGGGCGGCTCGCAGGTGCGCACCGAAGCTACCGGTTACGGCACGGTGTTCTTCGTCGACGAAATGCTCAAGGCAAAGTCGCAGAGCCTAGACGGCAAGCGTGTTGTCGTCTCCGGTTCGGGCAACGTTGCTACTTACGCAATCGAGAAGGTTCACCAACTCGGTGGAACTGTCGTGGCCTGTTCTGACTCGACCGGTTACGTCGTCGACGAGGCCGGTATCGACTTGGAAACGCTGATTGACCTGAAGCAGGTTCAGCGCGGCCGCATGTCGGACTACCCCAAGTTGCGCGGCAGCGGCTCCTACGTCGAAGGCGGCAGCATCTGGGATGTCAACTGTGATGTCGCGATGCCTTGCGCCACCCAAAACGAACTAGACAGCGACGCGGCCATCGCGCTGGTCAAGGGCGGCTGCACGGTCGTTGCTGAAGGCGCGAACATGCCTTCGACTCCCGACGCGATCAAGGTGTTCGGCTCGGCCGGCGTTTCGTTCGCACCAGGCAAGGCCGCGAACGCCGGCGGCGTCGCCACCAGTGCGCTGGAAATGCAGCAGAACGCCTCGCGTGACAGCTGGTCGTTCGAGCACACGGAGGAGCGCCTCGGCAAGATCATGCGCGGCATCCACCGCACCTGCTTGGAGACCGCTGATGCGTATGACCGGCCCGGCGACTACATCGCCGGCGCGAATATTGCCGGTTTCACCCACGTAGCAGACGCGATGCTGGCGCTGGGCGTCATCTGAGTAAGCGGTCCAAAAACGGGGGGTGACCCCCGTCACATTCTATGTTACATTCACGGTGTCACATTGATTTCACCGGGGAGTAACCATGACGATTCTCGACGATCGCGCCGCGATTCAGTTTCGCCAAAGCATTGACACCGATGCCGAATTAGAGCGCCTGCTCGATTCGGCATCGGTGTTGTCTTACGACCCTGACAATGAGATCGACTGGCAGGCGCCGCTGGACCCGACGAAGTACGGGCTGAACCCCCAATGGTCGACGCTGTACGGCACCCGCCTATGGGACGAGATGACCGAGCAGCAGCGAATCGACCTGACCCGACACGAAGTCGGCTCCATCATGAGCACCGGCATCTGGTTCGAGACCATGCTGCAGTCGATGGTGCTGCGGTCGCAGTATTCGGCCGATTACGGTGACCCAGAATTTCGATTCGCCCTCGTTGAAATCGCCGACGAATGCCGGCACTCGCTGATGTTCAGCAAAACCTGCACCAAACTGGGTGTGCCGCACTACCGGCCGCGAAGGCTCTATCACGAACTCGCTCGCGGTTTTCGCTCCACCGCGAACGGCGAAATGTCGTATGCGGCGATTCTGGTGGCAGAGGAAGTGCTCGACGTGATGCAGCGCGACTGGATGCGCGGCGACGACGTACTCGAAGAGGTCCGCACGAGCTCGAAGATCCACGTGGTCGAGGAGGCGCGGCATATGAAGTTCGCCCGGCTGCAGATCAAGGAATACCTCGACGGCGTGAGTAAGCCGCGGCGGCATGCGGCCGCATTCGTTGTCTCAGTGGTGGCCGCGATCATCGTCGACTCGCTCGTGAACAAGCGGGTCTACGCCAACGTCGGCCTCAACGCTGAACGCGCGATCGCTGAGGCCAAAGCCAATATCCACCATCAGAACTTGATGCGGATGAGTTGCGTCCACCTGATGGATTTCTTGTCCGAGGTGGGATTGCTGACGCCAACGTCGATGCGGATCTACCGCACCGTCCACATGCTCTGAGAAGTCGAGGCAACGCTGTGGCCTACGCCATCACTCAGTCCTGCTGCAAAGACACCTCGTGCGTCTCGGTTTGCCCAGTCGACTGTATTCATCCCACGCCCGACGAGCCCGATTTCGCCACCGCCGAAATCCTCTACATCGACCCGAAATCCTGTATCGATTGCGGGGCCTGCGCAGACGCCTGCCCGGTCTCGGCAGCCAAACCAGTGGAGTTGCTGCGCGGCGCCGACCAAGTGTTTGAACAGCTAAACGCCGCCTACTTCCAGAACCGGCCCGAGCGCCAAAACCCTCGAGGGTTCACTTGGGATGAGATGGGCGGCGATCTGGTCAGGCCGCTTTCGGTAGCGATCGTTGGCACCGGGCCGGCGGCCTCTTATGCGGCCAGGCAACTGCTGCTCGGCACTGACGCGAAGGTCACCATGATCGATAAGCTGCCGGTGCCCGGCGGATTGGTGCGCGGCGGAGTCGCCCCAGATCACCTCGAAACCAAGCAGTTCCAAGGGATTTTCCATTGGGCCTACAAGCATCCACGCACCAAAATGGTGATGAACGTCGACGTTGGCACTGACGTCACCCACGATGAACTGCTCAGATTCCACGACATAGTGCTCTACGGCGTTGGGGCGCGAAAAGACCGCGAACTCGGCGTCAGCGGCGAACAAACTCCGGGCGTGCTCGGTGCGCCGGACGTAGTGGCTTGGTACAACGGCTCATTCCAGGTTGCCGGAAATGCAGTGCAAATAGTCGGCGATCGGGTGGTCATCGTCGGCAACGGAAACGTCGCCTTGGACTTGGCGCGAATCTTCCTGCAGGATCCCGAAGCTCTAGCCCAGACAGACATGTCCGATCACGCGGTTGCCGAACTTCGGAAAAGGCGGGTGCGTGAGGTCGTCTTGCTGGGCCGACGGGGGCCGGCCTCGGCGGCGTTCACCCGTCCCGAACTCTTGACGATGCCGGCCGGAATTGAGGTTGTCGTCGCTCGCGACACCGACACCGACACCGAAGCAGAGTTGGCCGGCGCCGAGCCAGAGTCAAGTGCAGAACTGCTCGCCTCGCTGCCGCTGGTTGATCTTGACCTGACAAAGGACCCGGTGGGGGAGCGCCGACTCGTGTTCGCGTTCGGTCGAACCGTCAGCGCAATCCACGGAACCGACCGGGTCAGTGCGGTTGAAATCGCCTCGTCGGCGACCGAAGCGCCAATCGTGGTGCCGTGCGGAACGCTAATTCGCGCGACCGGTCACCTGGGGGAGGCGATTGCTGGACTGCCGTTTTCGCCCGAGTCGGCCACGGTGCCAAACAATGCGGGCCGAGTGTTCGATCCGCAAACCGACGAACCAGTCCCCGGCACGTATGTTGTCGGCTGGATCAAGCGCGGTGCGCACGGCGGAATCGGGGCAAATCGCGTTTGTGCACACGAAACCGTCGGCACGATCGTTGCGGACGCAAATGCTGGCGTGTTGCGAACTGCGCCGCAGCCAGCGTCAGCCTTTGACGCGTTCGTGCGCGAACGCGTCGACCAAGTGGTGGGCCGTCGGCGGATGCTCGCGATCGAGAAGGCCGAAACCAAGCGAGGTGTCGCTCAAGGCCGGCCGCGAGTGAAGTTCGAGACCGTCGAGGAGATGCTGAAAGTGAGATCGACCACTTCGGTGTACTGAGGGCCGCTGGCGGTTTCGGCGTCGCCTGCCCTGGTCGCTAGACTCGATCCATGGTGGGCATCCCCGATAAATTCGCTGATCTTGGTCTAACTTACGACGACGTACTGCTCTTGCCGGGCGAAACGGACGTCATCCCGAGCGAAGTGGACACGACCACACGGCTCACCCGCGAAATTTCGCTGCGAATCCCGCTGCTTTCGAGCGCGATGGACACCGTCACCGAGTCGCGGATGGCGATTGCGATGGCCCGCGAGGGCGGCATCGGCATCTTGCACCGCAACCTCTCGACCGAGGACCAGGCGTATCAAGTCGACTTGGTCAAGCGGACGCAGACCGGGATCATCGACAATCCAGTAACCATCGGCCCCAAGGCGACCCTCGAAGAGCTTGACGAACTGTGCGGCGAGTACCGCGTCTCGGGTCTGCCCGTCGTCGACGAAACCAACACCCTGTTGGGCATCATCACCAACCGCGACCTGCGGTTCACCCCGCTCAAAGAGTGGGCAACCACCTACGTCGGCGACGTGATGACGCCGATGCCGTTGTTCACCGGCAAGGTGGGGATTACCCGCGAAGACGCCTCGGCGATGCTGCGCCAACACAAGCGCGAGCGTCTACCGATCATCGACGAAGCCGGCAAGTTGGCCGGGCTGATCACGGTCAAGGACTTCGTGAAGTCCGAGCAGTTTCCGTTGGCCAGCAAGGACGCCGATGGCCGCCTGCTCGTCGGCGCCGGGGTCGGTTTCTTTGGCGATGCCTACGAGCGCGCGGGCCGACTGATGGAAGCGGGCGTTGACGTTCTAGTAGTGGACACCGCCCACGGTCACGCTCGTGCCCTGCTGGACATGGTTCGCCGACTCAAGGCCGATCGCGCCTTCGACGGCGTGCAGATCATTGGCGGCAACGTCGCCACGCGCGCCGGCTCGGCCGCGCTAGTCGAAGCCGGTGTCGACGCAGTCAAGGTCGGGGTTGGGCCGGGCTCGATCTGCACCACGCGCGTTGTCGCCGGCGTTGGCGTGCCACAGATTTCCGCGGTTTACGAGGCCTCGCTGGCCGCGGCCGAAGCGAACGTGCCGGTCATCGCTGACGGTGGCCTGCAGTACTCCGGCGACATTGCCAAGGCGCTGGTCGCCGGCGCCGAATCGGTGATGGTCGGTTCGCTGTTGGCCGGTTGTGAAGAAAGCCCCGGCGACTTGATCTTCGTCGCCGGCAAGCAGTACAAGGCGTACCGGGGGATGGGGTCGGTCGGCGCGATGGCCTCGCGCGGCAAGAAGTCCTACTCCAAGGACCGCTACTTCCAGGCCGACGTGACCAGCGACGACAAGATCGTGCCCGAAGGCATCGAAGGCCGGGTCGCCTACCGCGGGCCGCTCTCGACGGTCGCCCATCAACTCGTTGGCGGTCTACACCAGTCGATGTTCTACGTCGGTGCGCGCAACATCGCCGACCTGCGCGCCAACGGCCGCTTCGTGCGGATCACCGCGGCCGGCCTCAAGGAATCGCACCCCCACGACATCCAAATGACGGTCGAGGCACCCAACTACACAATCCTGTGACGGGCGGGACTCCAGGCGGTGCAGATAGGCTGTGACCCGTGAGCATCGACATCGGCCTGGCCAAGCGTGCGCGGCAGGGATACCACTTCGACGACATTTCGATCGTGCCCAGCCGGCGCACCCGAGACCCCGAAGAGGTTTCGACGCACTGGCAGATTGACGCCTACCGCTTCGACCTGCCCATTATTGCCGCGCCAATGGACTCGGTGATGAGCCCAGAGACTGCAATCGCGTTGGGCCGGTTCGGCGGTTTGGGCGTGCTCGATCTCGAAGGACTCTGGACGCGGTATGAGGACCCCACGTCGCTGTTGGCTGAGATTGCCAGCGTCGACGCCAGCCAGGTCACCGGTCGACTCCAAGAGATCTACAGCGAACCGATCAAGGCCGGACTGATCACCGAGCGCCTGCAGCAGATGCGCGACGCTGGCGTTACTGTCGCGGCCTCGCTCTCGCCGGGCCAGACCAAGCGATTTGCCGAAACGGTGATGAAGACCGGCGTGGACCTGTTCGTCATTCGCGGCACGACCGTCTCGGCCGAACACGTTTCTAGTAACGCCGAACCGCTCAACCTAAAGCAGTTCATTTACGAGCTCGACGTGCCGGTCATCGTCGGCGGTTGCGCCACGCACCAGGCCGCGTTGCACCTCATGCGTACCGGCGCAGCTGGTGTCCTGGTCGGCTTCGGTGGCGGGGCGACCCACACCACCCGCAGCGTCTTGGGCGTTTCGGTGCCGATGGCTTCGGCAGTCTCAGACGTCGCCGCGGCCCGGCGCGACTACCTCGACGAGTCTGGTGGCCGCTACGTTCACGTGATCGCCGACGGTTCGATTGGCCGCAGCGGTGACCTAACCAAGGCGTTCGCTTGTGGCGCCGACGCCGTGATGATCGGTTCACCGTTCGCCCGGGCCACTGACGCGCCAGGCAACGGTTTCCACTGGGGCGCCGAGGCTTGGCACGGCGACCTGCCGCGCGGCGAACGAGTCGAGATCGGCACGGTCGGCACCCTCGAAGAGGTGCTGTTTGGCCCCTCGCGAGTCCCGGACGGAACCATGAACATGGTCGGCGCGCTGCGTCGGGCGATGGCCACCACCGGGTACACCGACCTCAAAGAGTTCCAGCGGATAGAAGTCGTCCTCGGGTGAACCTCACGGTCGCGACTGGTCAGTTCGCCTCGACCGGCCACGTTGAGGCCGACGTCGAAACGGTGCTGGCCGCGATCGAGCAGGCCGCTGGTGCCGACCTGCTGGTGCTGCCAGAGTTGTTTCTAGGTGGTTACCAGTTGCCGCCATTGATTGTTGATCCCGACGATCTGCTGCTCGATCGAATCGAGCAGGCCGCGACTGCCGCTGACCTAGTCGTCCTAGTGGGGGCCTGCCTCGACTCGCCGGCCGGACAGACGATCTCGACGCTCGGCTTCGGCACCGGCACCGACGTGCCGCGCCGGCTCTATGACAAGCAGAATCCCTGCGGCGACGAGAACGACCACGTGGTGCCCGGCTCGGCCGGGGTGCTGCTGAATCTTCGGGGTTGGTCCATCGGGCTCGCAATTTGCTACGACGGCTGTTTTCCCGAGCATGCGCGGTCACTCGCGGTTGCCGGAGCCGAGGTCTATGTCGCCTCGGTTGCGTATTTTGCCGGCAGTGCTCATCGCCGCGAGCTGTACTACCGGGCTCGGGCACTGGAGAACGGGATGTTCGCCGTGGTGAGTGGAGTGAGCGGCGAGCTTGGCCCGCTGAAGTTCGACGGCGGCAGTGCAATCTATGACCCTGAAGGCAGAGTGCTGGCCGAGGTGGGCGACGGCGACGGCATAGTGAGTTGGCAATTAGATCGCGAACTGCTTGAGGCGACTCGCCAAACCCATTCGATGCTCGCCGACGTCCGAGAGCCGGCGCCAGTCTCACAATTCGAAGTTATGTGACATTGCCACTGTCGCATAATCCTCGGCAGAGTAATCTAGGTCACATGTCCACTCCTGCCTTGCTGACGGTTGCGCCGCGCCGCGTTACCGAACTGACCTCGCTGATCCGTTCGACCACGACCGAATTGCGCACCACGGTCTCGCCATTGACCGGTGACGAGGTCGCCACCGTGCCGGTCTCAAGCAACGCCGACGTCGAGGCGGCATTCGCCGCGGCGCGCGCAGCCCAAGTGATCTGGGCCAGAACGCCGTTGCACGTGCGCAAGAAAGCGCTGCTGCGACTGCACGACTTGATCTTGGCGCACCAGTTTGAACTGCTCAACCTGATCCAAACCGAGTCAGGCAAGGCCCGCGCACACGCCTTCGACGAGGTGCTGCACACTGCGTTGACCTGCCGTTACTACGGCCGCCGGCTGAACCGAATCCTTGGCCCCCACCGTCGTTCGGGCGTTTATCCGCTGCTCACCGGCGTGCGCCAGTACCAGCATCCCAAGGGCGTCGTGGGGCTGATCACTCCGTGGAACTATCCGCTGTCGATGGCGTTCGTCGACGGACTTGCCGCGGTCGCGGCCGGTAACGCCGTGGTGCAAAAGCCGGACAGCCAAGCACCGCTAACGGCGTTGGCCATCGTCGAACTAATGCGCAAGGCAGGCTTCCCGGCCGACCTGTGGCAGATCGTCAGCGGTGCCGGTTCGGTGATCGGCTCGGCCATCATCGAGCGAGCCGACTACATCTGCTTCACCGGGTCAACGGCCACCGGAAAGCGGATCGCCGAACAGTGCTCGCAACGGCTCATCGGCGCCTCGCTCGAACTCGGCGGCAAGAACCCGATGATCGTGTTGCCGGGCGCCGACGTGGACAAGGCAGTCGAAGGCACCATCACCGCAGCGTTCAGTTCGGCCGGGCAACTGTGTGTGTCGATCGAGCGGATTTACATTCACGAGTCGATCTACAACCAGTACCGCGACGCGTTGGCCGCTCGGGTGAGCGCAATGTCGTTTGGCGCGAACGGCGACTGGGAAGTCGAAATGGGCACCCTGGTTTCGCCGGCCCAACTCGCCACGGTCGAAAAGCACGTGCAGGACGCGCGCGACAACGGCGCAGTCGTGGTTGTCGGGGGCAAAGCTCGGCCCGACATCGCCCCGTGGTTCCACGAACCGACCGTTTTGGAGAACGTCACCGAGGCGGCGCAATGCTTCGCCGAAGAAACGTTCGGCCCGGTCGTTTCGCTATACCCCTACACCGTGATCGGTGAGGCCATCGACCAGGCAAACGCCACCGTCTACGGCCTCAACGCCAGCGTCTACGGTCCGGCTCATCGGGCCGCTCAAGTCGCCGCCAAAATCCAGGCCGGCACGGTCAACGTCAACGAAGGGTTTGCCGCCACCTTCGGCAGCATCGACGCGCCGATGGGCGGGATGAAGCAGTCCGGCACCGGCCGGCGCCAAGGGGCCGAAGGGTTGTTGCGGTTCACCGAATCTCAGGCCGTCGGCGTCCAACGAGTGATGCCGGTCGCCGGTCCGCCCCAGTTGTCGCACGAGGCGTTCAGTCGGCTCATCACCTTGGGTCTGCGTGCACTTCGCCGACTCACTTGGAAAGCGTGAGGGGCCGCCAGTGAGCGAGTTCGATTACGACATCGTCATCATCGGTTCGGGGTTCGGCGGCAGCGTTTCGGCGCTTCGGCTGACCGAAAAGGGCTACCGGGTTTTGGTTGTTGAAGCAGGGCGGCGGTTTGCCGACAACCAGTTCGCCAAGAGTTCTTGGCGGCTGCGCGAATACCTGTGGGCGCCGCGACTGGGCTGCTATGGCATCCAGCGAATCAACCTGCTGCACGATTCGCTTGTGCTGGCCGGCGCCGGTGTCGGTGGTGGGTCTTTGGTTTACGCGAACACGCTCTACGAACCGCTCGACCCGTTCTTCGACGACCCGGCGTGGAGCCACATCACCGACTGGAAGTCCGAACTGGCGCCGTACTTCGACCAGGCCAAACGGATGCTCGGAGTGACTCCGGTGACCCAAATGAGTCCCTCGGACATCGTGATGAAAGCCACCGCCGACCGACTCGGCTACGGCGACACCTTCCACTTCGCTCCAGTTGGCGTGCTGTTTGGCGACAAAGAAGGTCAACCGGTGCCCGACCCGTACTTTGGCGGCGTCGGTCCCGAGCGGCGAACGTGTACCAACTGCGGCGAATGCATGTCGGGCTGTCGGCACAACGCCAAGAACACGCTGGTGAAGAACTACCTCTACCTCGCCGAACAGGCCGGCGCGAAAGTCCAAGAACTCACCACCGTCATCGACGTGCGCCCGAACGCCGCCGGAGGCTATGACGTGTTCGCCGAATCAACTAAGCGCCGCAAGCAGCCGCTGCCGGTGATCCGAGCAGAGCAGGTGATCTTCTCGGCGGCTTCCCTGGGCACCCAAAAGTTGCTGCACAAACTTCGCGACAGCGGCAGCCTGCCAAATATCTCGGACCGGCTGGGGGTGCTCACCCGGACGAACTCCGAGGCGCTGATGGGTTCGGTGGCGATGCACCGCGAAGTCGACTACACCAAGGGCGTGGCGATCACCTCGTCGATTCACCCGGACGAGACGACCCATATCGAGCCGGTCCGCTACGGCAAGGGCTCGAACCTGATGATGTTCGTCCAAATGGTCCTGTCGACCGATGGCAGCGGCAACGCCAAGCCGAGCCTGTGGACGATGGCCAAGAACGTCGTCAAGATATTTCCGCGGATGCTGAAGCTTTACGACCCGCTCCACTGGTCCGAGCGCACCGTCATCGCGCTGGTGATGCAGGCGCGCGACAACTCGATCACGACCTACACCAAACGCACGCTGTTCGGCGGTCGCAAAATGACCACGAAGCAGGGGACCGGCGAACCCAACCCGACCTATATCCCCCAAGCGCACCGGGCCGTTTCGGAAATGGCCGATTACATGGACGGAGTCGGCGGCGGCATCGTCACCGAGCCGATCGGGATCCCGATGACGGCGCACTTCATCGGCGGCTGCGCTATCGGCGATTCCGCCGAAACCGGCGTAATCGATGCGTATCAGCGCCTCTACGGCCATGAGGGCCTGCACGTGATCGACGGCGCGGCAATCAGCGCGAACCTCGGCGTGAACCCGTCGCTGACGATCACCGCCCAAGCCGAACGCGCGGTCTCGCTTTGGCCGAACCGCGGCGAAGCAGATGAGCGGCCGCCGTTGGGGTCGGCGTATGTGCGGATCGCGCCGATCGCGCCGCAAAGTCCGGTCGTGCCGGCGGACGCGCCGGCGGCCTACCGACTGCCGATCGTGGACGTCACCTGACCGACTACGGCTGTTCGGGTCGAAACACACCCGCCTCGGTGAGCACGAGGTCGACTCGGCGGTCGTGCGGTTCAGCGGCCAGGTGTTCGACGAGTTCGTCGGCGAACACGACCGCGCAAACAACGCCGCTGAAATCAGCGAGCGCGCGGTCGTAGTAGCCGGCGCCGCGACCGAGCCGGTTGCCGCGGTGGTCGACCGCGACGGCCGGAATCAGCGCGAACTCACACGCCGAAAGCTGTCGGGGCTCGCCAGTTGAGTCGGGTTCTGGCACGCCGAGGGGACCGACGCTGACCTCGCCGGGGGAGTAGTCGACCCACGTCATCGACCGGTCCGGGTGCGAGATCGGCACGAGCACCTCGGTGCCGCGGCCAGCCAGCAACTCAAGCAGCGGTCCGGTGCCCGGCTCGCTGGCCATCGACAGGTAGGCGGCAACCCTAGTAGCGCTGGTCAACGCCGGCAAAGTTGCGGCGTGAAAGGCCAGCGCCTCGGCGATTTGGGCACGTTCGGCAGCCGAGCGGTCGCGACGGCGGGCGAGGTGTGCTGACCGCAATGTTTCCTTGGGTTGACCCATGATCGGCGACATGACGCTAGCCTAGGGCCGGTGAAGGCACTGGAAGCGGCGCAGGCAAAGATGCGCGCCGATGGGCAACCCCAGCAAGCAATCGACGTTTTTTCGGCGTTCTATCGCCAACTCGAGCACGGCGCTTCGGGGCTGATCGCCGAGGCCGACATCGAACCGTTGGCGAACATCCCGAGTCTTGAAGAGTTGAACTACTCGGCCGAGGAACTGCGCGCTGCGGCAGGCCAGACGGTAGTAATCAAACTCAACGGCGGCCTAGGCACCGGTATGGGGATGGAGCAGGCCAAGTCGTTATTGCCGGTGAAGCACCAACTGAGCTTCCTGGACCTGATCGTCGACCAGATTCAATACGTGCGGTCTTCGCTCGGCGTGCGCACGCCACTACTGTTCATGAACAGCTTCCGTACCCGAGCAGACACCCTCGAGGTTTTGGCCAAGCACCCGGACCTGGCCGTCGATGATTTGCCGCTGGACTTCGTCCAAAACCGGGAGCCGAAACTCCTCGAGGACACGCTCGAGCCGGTCAGTTGGCTGGCCGATCCGGCCCTCGAATGGTGCCCACCAGGGCACGCGGACATATACACGGCGCTGGACTCGTCGGGGATCTTGGACAAGTTGCTCGCCGCCGGGATGCGGTACGCGTCGATCTCCAACTCGGACAATCTTGGCGCCAACCCCGATCCGGCGATGATGGCGTGGTTCGCCCAGACCGGTGCGCCATACGCTGCCGAAGTTTGCCGCCGCACTCCAGCCGATGTGAAGGGCGGC
>Ga0116169_1000324_pt1 | contig 51256 bp, 53 predicted proteins | sample AD_UKC130_MetaG_FD_89796 | JGI IMG/M metagenome (GOLD analysis project Ga0116169, IMG submission 89796) | Active sludge microbial communities of municipal wastewater-treating anaerobic digesters from Canada - AD_UKC130_MetaG | ecosystem: Engineered > Bioreactor > Anaerobic > Digestate | place...
AATGTCCATGAGGTGATTGGGGAGATTTCCATGGTGGGATGATTTCACATCCGGTCGCGCTAGGAGTGGCTGAAAAAGAATCAACCCCGGTGAGCCTTTCGGCTTACCGGGGTGTTTGGCGCGCCCGTAGGGATTCGAACCCCAAACCTTCTGATCCGTAGTCAGATGCTCTATCCGTTGAGCTACGGGCGCACGCCCACAATGGGCATCGGCCACTCTACCGTGCCCGAGCCAAACGGCGTAATCGGGTCGGTCGAAATAGGAAAAACTGGCTTGTTTTAGGCGCCGGGCAGACCTGATTAGTTTTCAACAGTCGTGGGCCGGTATCCTGAACCGGTTGTTCTAGGAGATGTCGCATAGTGGCCTAGTGCGCCCGCCTGCTAAGCGGGTTGAGGTTTAAACCTCTCGAGGGTTCAAATCCCTCCATCTCCGCTGTGATCTCTCAAGATCGGAAAGTCCTGAACCTGTGAAAACAAGTTCAGGACTTTCGCTTTGTAGAGGGCCGGCCACCCGCCGAAGACTCAGGCGGTCGGGTCGAACCGGCGGTAGCCGTTCGCGGTGTTTAGCCGGTCGTAGACGTCACGGATCAGTTCGGCGCGCTGCTTGCGATCGACGAGGTTCAACTCAAGGCCGGTGACGTTGCCGGCGGTATCGGTGAAACGCAGCATCCCGTCGGCCACCGCAACGTCTTCGACGTCTTTCCAAGTCCCGTTGTCGCCCTTGCCGCGGGTCGTGTATCCGGCCGGGTCGAGCGTCAGAACCGTCGGTGGTCGCAAGTTCAGCACCGCCGCCAACAGCAGCACGATTCCGGCTACTGACGCGGCAATAATCGAGATGGCTTCAGTGAGTTGGCTGTTCTTCGGCAGCCAAAAAGCCACCAGCACACAGGCCGCGGCGATGAAAAAACTAACGCCGGCAGCAACCATAAGGTGCGCTCGGTCGATTCGGTATCGAGTCACGCAGAGGGGGCGGGATTCGAACCCGCGGCTGACATTGCTGCCAGCGACCGCTTTCAAGGCGGTTCCGATCGGCCACTCCGGCACCCCTCCTGGGCCACCGCCGAAACGATGACGCCGGAACCGATTCTCTCACCTACTACTTCAGCGGTGCGAGGCGCTTCGGTTCTACCCGTTTGGGGAGCTGAACTGCCCGGGCTGAACGCCGACCCCGTGGCCTCATCAACACTGCTCGAATGACTAGACCAATGACCAGGCCGAGGATCGCGCTGTAGAGCGTAGAAAGCGCGAAATAGCTGGGGTAGGCGGCCGGGTTGACGAGCGAAACGGTCACGATCACGCTGCCGACGACAGCGAGGACGCAGATCCACCAACCTTCGCGGTACCGCGAACGCAGTGACGTGCCAACGATTAGCGCGGGGAAGCCGATTAGGAATTCATAAGGCCGAGGAACACCGACAATGCTCTGCCGCATCCAAACGATCGATTCGTCAAGGAACGTGGTTAGGGTCGCCGAGCCTGAGGTGCGCAGGAAGCTGCCGTAAAAGAACAGCGCAACCGCTACGAGGGCAACAACCGCCAACGGTTTCAAGTGGTGCTTGTTCAGGCCGTGCAGGCCAGAACCAAGACTCCAAACTGTTGCTACCGCGAACACAACTGCGACCAACATCGCGACCAGACCGAACATACGAGGGTTCACATTGGCGTTCCATGCGGCCACACCAATAGCACCGCTGATTGACAGTGCCAACAAGACCGCATATTCGCGAAGTGCTTTGAGGGCCGTGGGTGCAGGTTCGGTGAAAAGCACGGCGGTGACTGCCGAAAGTACTGCTGTCGCTCCGGCCGCTCCGGCAAGCAACGTGTTCATTCCGGTCAACCAGGCCAAGATCGCCAGCACCGAGGTCAACGTCACCCAGATGCGCATATGGCCGCCGACACGGTGAGTCAAGATGAGTGAAAAGCACACTAGGAGCGCCGCAGCGGCCGGTCGCCAGAGCCAACTTGGTGCACCGACATCGACGATCGCGGTCGCCGCGACCAGGGTGCTAACCAGCCAGGCAACGAACGTGCCGCGAATTAGGCGTTTGCTCCACCCGGGCGAGTTCACGCGAGGGTTGCGGGTGACTACCTCGTAGGTCGGCGATGCCGAAGCGTCGAGGCGTCGACGTCCCGGTTCAGCGGTGGTCACAGTTCCCAAATCCTCCGGTTGGCAAGCGAGGGGTTTACCTCGCGTGAATGCCGCACATCTTCACCCGAAAGATCCACGGTAATCGGTCCATTGCCCCCGATGGCCTCGTCCACGATAGTTCCCCACGGACTACTAACCAAGCTATGGCCGGTGTAACGCTTGCCGTCCTGGCCGGCGCCGAGCACCCAAACGGAGTTCTCGATGGCGCGAGCCTGTAGCAGCGTCCGCCAATGAAGTTCCTTATGTTCGCCGGCGACCCAAGCGGCCGGAACGACAAAAGCCTCGGCTCCGGCATCGACCAACAAGCGACCCAACTCGGGGAATCGCAAGTCGTAACAAGTCATCAAACCGACGGTCAGCCCCGCGACTTCGACAGTCGTGGGTTGAATCGGTCCGGCCTGCAGGCGGGCAGATTCTCGGTAGCCGAAGGAGTCGTAAAGGTGGATCTTGCGGTAGGTCGTAACCAGCGATCCGTCAGGGCCAACGACCAGCAAGGTATTGAATGGTAGGCCGTCAGTCTGTTCGAACATGCCAGCCACGATCGTGGCTTGAAGTCGACGTGCATGGTTCGCTAGAAGTTGAAAGAACGGCCCGTCCAAAGGTTCGGCAATCGCGGCCAGATCGTGGTTGATCGAGCCAAAATCGTGCATGGTTGCTTCGGGCAAAACAACCAGATCAACGTCGCCGATAGCCGCCAATGACTCGTCAACGAGTTCGCGGTTCGCCGCCGAATCGGTGGAGGACGCCAGTTGCACGAGTGTTGCCCGCATTGCACCAGTGTGACCGGTCACTACGGTGGACACCATGCGCGCAGTAATTGTTAGCGAACCAGGCGGCCCGGAGAACCTCGAGATCGGCGACATTCTCGAATCCGCGCCAGGGCCGGGCGAAGTGGTGGTCGAAGTTGTGGCGGCAGGTGTGAACCGCGCCGATATTTTGCAGCGTCAAGGTTTCTATCCGCCGCCGCCGGGCACAACTGATGTGCTCGGGCTTGAGTGTTCTGGCATCGTGTCGGCAATCGGCGAACAGGTCACCTCGGTTACCGTCGGCGATGAAGTGGTTGCGCTGCTGACTGGCGGCGGCTACGCCCAGCAGGTGGTAGTTCCGGCCGGCCAAGTTGCACCGGTGCCGACCGGTTTGACGCTGCTTCAGGCCGCAGCGGTGCCAGAGACGTTCGCGACGGTCTGGTCGAACGTGTTCATGACGGCGGGACTTCGCCCGGGAGAGAAACTTCTCGTGCACGGCGGAACCAGTGGGATTGGCACGACCGCGATCCAGTTGGCGAAGGCTTTCGGCGCCACGGTTGTCACCACGGTGGGTACCGAGGAGAAGGCTGAGGCGGCCAGAAAGCTCGGCGCCGATGTCGTGATCAACTATCGCGAACAGGACTTCGCCGAAATCTGCAAGGGCATCGGCGGCGTAGACGTCGTCTTGGACATTGTCGGCGCCAAATACTTGAGCCAGAACGTCTCGTCGTTGGCGCGTGGCGGCCGCATCGTAGTAATTGGCTTACAAGGTGGCGTCAAGGGCGAACTCAACCTGGGTGCATTGCTAGCTAAACAGGGCACGGTGTCGGCCACGTCGTTGCGGTTCAGGCCGGTCGAGGAGAAGGCCGAAATTATGGCCGAACTGGTCGAAAAGGTTTGGCCGCTGATCGCCACGGGTGAGGTCGGGCCGGTGATTGATCGGGTGCTCGACTTCGGTCACGTGGCCGATGCTCATCGACTGCTCGAGTCGTCGACGCACATCGGCAAAGTTGTGTTGGACCTGACCGGTGAAGGCAACGAGCAGGCTCCTAGGCTGGACTCATGAGCGACGACCGGGTTATCGATCCCCAAGGCGAACCCGTTGAGGTTCAGCCCGAATCGACCCCGTTGAGCGATTTGGTTGAACAGCCCGCCAAGGTCATGCGAATCGGCGGGATGATCCGCCAACTCCTCGACGAGGTGAAGTCCGCGCCACTGGATGAGGCCAGCCGGAACCGCTTGCGTGAGATCTACGATCAGTCCGTCGACGAACTCAAAGACGGTCTCGCGCCGGAGTTAGTTGACGAACTTGAGCGGCTCAGTCTGACGTTCGGCGACGAAGCGCCAAGCGAGTCGGAATTGCGGATTGCCCAAGCCCAACTCGTCGGTTGGCTCGAAGGTCTTTTTCACGGAATTCAGGCCGCGTTGTACGCCCAGCAGATGCAGGCGCAGAATCAACTGCAGAACATGCGGTTGGCGCTGCCGGGTTCTCCTGAACGTGACCAATCTGACGTTGAAGATCCAAGGACTGGGCCCCCATCGGGGGGAATGTACCTCTAGGCTGGGGTGCAGAGAACGAAAGAGGAGATGGCAATGAAGCCGACACTCCCACCGTGCGCAATGGCGCCGGAGGTCTACCAGGACGAAGTCCTGCTGTCCCCGCCCGCGCGACGTGAGGTTACCGCCGATGAGTGGCGTGAATATCAGGCTAAGCGTTCAGCGGCTCACCGCCGTTGTGCCGGCTGTGAAGTCCTAGACGAGTGCCTTTACCGCGCGGTTGTTGAAGTCGATGTGGCTGGCTTCCTCGCCTGCACCAGCGAAGCCGAACGCAAGCGGATGCGTCGTGAGTTGTCGATCGACGTCCAAGTTGATTCGAGCCCCTACGGCACTGCTCGTGTCGGCGGCGGACCGGTCGATCACGACGAAGTGATCGCGGCCCGCAAGGCTCACCCGGACGATACCTGCCGGCAGTTGGCTGAGCGTCTCGATTGCTCGACTTCGACCGTCAAGCGTCACCTACGCCAAGAGCGCGAAGGCAAGGCGAAGGCGGCAGTCGCGGCGATGGACAAGCCGACCATGGACCAGGTGCTCGACACTTTCGACCGGCTCGAAACTGCTCGTCGCGCCTGACCCGTTAGTACCTGCGGTCAACATTGACTCGCTCTGGCGTGTGCAGACGCACCATCGTGCGGCCGACGTTCGTTGGTCGCGTCGAACGGGTCAGCAGCGAACCGAAAATCATCAGTGAGAACCCGATCGGCACTGACCAGATCGCTGGTTGGCTGAGCAGTGTTCCGGCCCAGCCGTCAAGGTCCGACACCAGCGTCACGAACGGAGCGGTGGCCGCAGCGATGCCGCCGCCGATTAAGCCGGCGATCGCGCCAATCGCGGTCAGGCCGCGCCACCAGATCCCCAATATCAGTAGTGGCGAGAACGTCGAGGCAGCCAAGGTGAACGCGAAAACGACAGAGTTGGCGATCGGTACTGAGTCGGCGTTCAACGCCAGCACTAGCGGCACCGAAATGCACAGCACTGAGGCGAGCCGAAGTGCGGTGATTGACGAGATCCGACCCTTCGCCGGGCGTTGGGCCGCGATCGCCTGACCGACCACGCCGGAGATCGCCATGGTGACCCCCGACGAAGTGGACAGGAAAGCCGCGAAGGCGCCTGCGGTAATCATCGCGGTTAGTAGCTCGCCGCCAGTGCCGGCGATTAGTCGACCCGGCAGTTCGAGTGCGACCGTGTCGGCCCGGCCGGCCGCAATGAGGTCGCTGGCGTAGATCCGGCCGAGCACGCCGTAGAACGTCGGCAACAGATAAAAAGCCGAAATGAGCAGCAGCACAATCAACGTTGTCCGCCTGGCCGCACGACCGTCTGGGTTTGTATAAAACCGGACTACGACGTGCGGCAATCCCATCGTGCCAAGGAACGTCGCGAGGATCACCGCGTAAACCGAATAGAGGTGCTCGCCGGTCGCGACTCCCAATGGCTCAAGCCAGGCCTGGCTCTGCACGGGGTGCGGTTCGCCGTCGCGCGACCAAGCCAGCAGCAGGAACATCAACGGAACCAACAGCGCAGTCAACTTCAACCAGTATTGGAAGGCCTGCACGAAGGTAATGGATCGCATGCCGCCGAGTGAAATGTTGATCGTGACGATTGCCGCGACCAATACGGTGCCCACCCAGCGAGGCGCATCCAGCACGGTTTGCAGGGTCAGGCCCGCCCCTTGGAACTGTGGCATCAGGTAGAGCCAGCCAATGCCCACCACGACGACCATCGACACTCGCCGGGCCGCCAATGACTGCAGTCGAGACTGAGCGAAGTCTGGGATCGTGTAGGCCCCAGAGCGCCGCAGTGGGGCAGCAACGAACACGAGCAAAAGCAGGTAGCCGACGGTCCAACCGATCGGATACCAGAGCATGTCGGCGCCACCGACCAAGATCAGTCCGGCGACACCAAGGAACGATGCCGCCGATAAGTATTCGCCGCTAATGGCAGAACCGTTCAGGCCCGGCGAGACCGACCTGGAGGCGACGTAGAAGTCACTGGTTGTGCGACTGAGTCGAAGGCCGAAAGCGCCAATGACCAAGGTGGTAATCGATACGGCCGCAACCGCGACAATCCCCCAAGTAGGGTTCATCGCCGTGGTCTTTTCGAACGCCGAGGTTCAACCAAAGCGGCGAATGAACGCTCGGCTCGCTCGGCGTAGCGAATGTACAACCAGCCAAGGGCGATAACCGCCGGATAGACCCCGGCACCCAACACCACCCAAGGCAGTGGAATGGGGCCGACGCGTACATCGTTTAGCCCTGGCAGCGCCGCGAAAACTAGCGGCAAACTCGCTATCGTCAACAGCACCGTGACGGTCACGGAAACCGCGGCGCGAAACTGCGACCGGATCAGCGAGCGCATATAGACCTCGCCGACGCCGGTTGCCTCGTCGATCTCTTCGCCGACGGTTCGTCGCACGTGTGCTGGGGCGGTTGCTTGCGAACTAGTGACTCGAACTCGCTGGCCGGGTCCAGGTTCTGCCGGGTCAGGCGACTGGGGCTTGCTCACGGGGTGCGCTCGCCGATGAGTTCGCGAAGTGCGCGGGTGTGGCGCCGCGCCACTTGCAACTCGATTTTGGTCTGGTTAGGTCCGGGAACGATGATGCTGGCACGACCGGAATTCATCCGAACCTCGGCGATATGGGCGCGGTTCACCATGATGCTTCGGTGAATTCGTAGGAAGCCAGCGTCGGCCCATTCCTCGGCGAGGGCGCCCAGCGGAGTGCGGATCAGGTGGCTGCTTCCGTCGAGCGTATGCAGGCGAACGTAGTCGCCCTGGGCTTCGGCGTGCGAGATTTGCGACCTGGAAATGAATCGGGTGACTCCGGCCAACTCCACCGCGATCGAGTCGTCCTGCTCCTTTGGTTCAACCTCCAGGCTCGTTGCGGCACGCCGCACACTTTCGCTAAGTCGTTCTTCACGAATCGGCTTGAGCAAATAGTCCACGGCGTTGAGGTCAAAAGCCTCGATCGCATGCTCATCGTGTGCGGTCACAAAAATGATCTGTGGCGGCGACTTGAACTTATCGAGCAGGCGAGCAATTTCGATACCGGTCAGGCCAGGCATGGCGATGTCGAGAAAGAGCAGGTCGATGTCGCCGGCCTCGAGTCGGCGCAGTGCCTCGGTGCCGGACTGGGCGGTGTCGATCTTGCCAATGCGTTCATCTCGGCCGAGCAGCCAGACGAGTTCATCGAGCACGGGCCGTTCGTCATCTACGACCAAGGTTCGCATTGCGCGGGTCATAGAAGTGAGCCTAGTCACATTCTGGATCGGTGATGCCTCGGGCGTGGAGCGCGTCGCCAGTGGAATAGGCGTGGGCGACGACCCGCACCGCTGCCGGACTCAATGTCGCTCTCGGACTGCGCCCCATGCCTCGGGCGACGGCCGCATCGCGGGTTTCACCGAAGATGGTAAATACGGTCGGTATCGAAGTCAGCATCAGCGAGAACGTCAAGGCCACCACGTCAGGGTTGACTCCGAACCGACGAAACGGGCCCAGCCAGCGGACGATTGCATCGAGCATTTCGTCCATCGCAGTGGTGGCAGTCACTATCGAAGCGGCCACAACTAGTCCAAGGACGGTAGCCAAAACCTCCACGGCCTTCGGCCAGCCTTGGGCCCAGAGTTGGTAGCTGACCGCTACGGCCATCACCAAAGCGAGCGGTCGCAGCGTATCGATCAGGGCTCGTCTGGAGATCCCCACCCAGCGCGCCACGATGACGGCAAGGACGAAGGCGATAACTGGAACTATTGGTCCAGGTGAGGCGACGATGGCGATGCTAAGAACCATCAGGGCACTCAGCTTTGGCCCCGGCGACAACCGATGCAGAACGGTGTCGCCGGGGATATGCAAGCCAATCGGGAGGCTTCGCCTCATGGGCTGACGCTCGCTCGATAGAAATCGACGGCTTCAGTGGCGGCGCCGTCAAAAATGACTCGGCCAGATTCGATCACCAGCGCGCGGTCACATCGACCTGCCAAGTCCAAGTCGTGGGTGACCAAGACCAACTGTTGCTCAAGAGAGAAGAGCCGCTCGGCCACCGCGCGGGAGTTTCGTAGGTCAAGCAGCGTCGTCGGTTCGTCGGCCACCACTATTGCGGGGTCGCACGCGAGCACGCCGGCGAGGGCTAAGAGTTGCTGTTGTCCGCCCGAAAGTGCATGAACGCTGGTGTCGGCCCGATGGCCGAGCCCGAACTCCTCGAGGATCTCTGAGGTGCGCGCGGATCTAGCCTTCTTGTCTTTTATCGTGCGGCGAAGAGAAAGCGCGATGTCCTCGGCCGCGGTTGGCATGACTAGCTGGGAAAGCGGATTGGTGAAAACGAACCCAACCTTGCGGCGGACCTTCGGCGCTTCCTCGGCGACGTTGAGCCCTTCGACGATGACGCTGCCTGAGCTCGCCCCAATGAGGCCATTGGTCAACCGAGCAAGGGTTGATTTGCCGCCCCCATTGCCGCCGATTACCGCAATCCGCTGTTCGGTCAGCTTGGCCGACACACCGGTTAGAAGGGTGAGTTCGCCGACCGGGCCAGGGACCCGGACGTCGACGTCGACGAACTCAATCACGTCAGTTCTTACCGAGTAGCTGCGGGAAGGCGCGATGGACAACCAGTGCGATCGCACCAGCAAGGCCGAGCTTGAGGATGTCGGCCGGAACGAATACGGCGAGCGACTTCACGGTGGGCCAGTAGGCGGTGTCAAGGACGAGGCTGACGCTAAGCGCGCCGGCGAGCAGGTTGATGCCAATGCCGAGAAGGCCAGCGAGGAACAGGGCAACGGGGCGAGCCCAGCCGCTGGTTCGCTCAACCGCAAGGCCTACGAGGAGGGCAACGATTGGGAAGGTGATCAGGTAGCCGGCGGTTGCGCCAGTGAACGCGGCGATTCCGCCGGTGCCGTGCAGGAAGACCGGAAGGCCGGCGGCGCCAACAACGAGATAGAGGACGATAGCGAGGAAGCCGCGACGAGCGCCGAGGACTGCGCCGGCCAAGAACACGGCAAATGGCTGCAGGCTGAACTCGACACCATTGACCGAGAACGGCAACGAGAACTGGGCGCAGACGGCAACAAAGGCGGCAAAAACTGAGATCAGGGCAATGTCAGTTCCCACATGGTTGCCGGAGTTGGCTGGCTTGGTTTCGGTCTTGGTCGCTTCGGACACGGTGGCTCCTGATTTAGAGTTGAACTGAACACTGTTCACCTGAACGGCGTTCAGGCTACCCGATAGGGTGGGCGCATGGCTAACTCGCTCGATGATGTGGTGTCAGGTGCCCTGCGGGTGCTGGACGAATATGGGCTTGAGTTCTGCTCAATGCGGCGGGTCGCAAGCGAGCTAGGCGTGCAGCCAAGCGCGCTCTACCACCACGTGCCGGACAAGCAGCGTCTGCTCGCGCTGATGGCCGACCAGATAGTGGCCCAGGTGGAAGTAGGCGCTGATCCGGCCAAGACTGCCCTGGCGCTTCGCGAAGCGATGTTGGCCGTTCGTGACGGGGCCGACGTGGTCGCGACCGCGTCGGCATTTCGGCTCGGAGACTCCCGGATTGAGACCGAGTTGGCAGCCCAAACTTCCCCCGATGTGGCGCGCACCCTGCTGCTTTACGTCTTTGGGCACACTCAAGCCACGCAGATGCACCGCCAGGCCGCCCAAGTCGGGATCCTCGCCGAAGACCCCGACCTTGACGACTCATTCGCACGCGGCCTCGACCTGATCTTGCGCTGACCCGTTCCGTCACCAGGAAGCGTGCAAGGGCCGACCTTCTTCATAGCCAGCACTGGACTGCAGGCCAACGATTGCCCGCTCGGCGAACTCGGCCAAGGAACGGGCGCCGGCGTAGGTAAACGAGGACCGTACGCCCGCGGTGATCTGATCGAGCAAGTCCTCCACCCCGGGTCGGTCGGGATCGAGGTACATCCGCGAGGTTGAAATGCCCTCCTCGAACAGCGACATCCGAGCGCGTTCAAATCCCTCTGCATCGCGAGTGCGGTTCGCCACCGCTCGACTAGACGCCATCCCGAAAGACTCCTTGTAGGGGCGACCGTCGGCGTCAAAACGCAACTGCCCGGGGCTCTCGTGCGTGCCGGCAAACCATGAGCCGATCATCACGCTACCGGCGCCAGCAGCAAGGGCGAGTGCCACGTCGCGGGGCCAGCGAACGCCACCATCGGCCCAAACTTGGGCGCCCGCTTCACGCGCGGCCTCCGCGCATTCGAGCACCGCTGAAAACTGCGGCCGGCCAACGCCGGTCATCATCCGCGTGGTGCACATCGCGCCCGGGCCAACCCCAACTTTGATGATGTCTGCGCCGGCCTCGAGCAAGTCACTGACCCCGGCCGCAGACACCACGTTCCCGGCCGCAATCGGCAGTCGTCGCCCAGTGGCAGCGGCGTACTCATCGCGTACCTGGCGCACCACGGTCAACGCGCTAAGCATTTTCGCCTGATGGCCGTGGGCGGTGTCGACGACGAGCACGTCGATCCCGAGGTTTATTAGCGCCTCGGCTTTGGACCGGACGTCGCCGTTGATGCCGACTGCCGCGCCGACCGCAAGCCGTCCTTGCGGATCGGTCGCCGGCCGGTAGATCGTCGAGCGTAAAGCCGCAGTCCGAGTCATCACCCCGGCCAACTGGTCACCCGAAACCACCGGCGCGAACGGCAAATGCTGGCCGGTCAACTCGTTGAACATGGCGCGCGCGTCCATGCCGGTTGGCAGGGTGAACGGATCGGTAACCATCACCTCGTGGACTTGCGCGAACCGATCGATCTCGGCCGCGTCTGCCGGGGTGAACACGCCCAACACCTTCTGCTCTGGCCCATTGAGCGTGTCTACCACGACAGCCCCACCGTGCGAACGCTTCGGCACGAGCGTCAGCGCCTCGCCAACTGTCATCGTTGGGGTCAACGTGACCGGCGTGTCATAGACCAAATCAGCCGCCTTGACCCGAGCGATGCTGCGCGAAAGTACGTCGATCGGAATGTCTTGGGGCAGGATCGCGATCGCGCCGCGGCGTGCCACCGTCTCGGACATCCGCCGACCCGCCACCGCGGTCATATTGGCGACCACGATCGGTAACGTCGCGCCGGTGCCGTCGGACGTTGCTAAGTCAACGTCGAACCTTGAGGTCACCTCGGAGCGACCAGGAACCATGAAAACGTCGTTGAACGTCAGGTCGTGACTAGGCCGAAGGTCGTTTAGAAACTTCACCCTTGGAGTCTAGGCCGACCTAGTCAACCGTTGCGGGGGTGAACTTTGGAATCGACAAGGTGACCTTCGTGCCAAGACCGGGGCCGGTCTCGACTACGAGACCGTGATCGTTGCCGTAGACGGTGCGAAGGCGCTCATCGACGTTCGCCAAGCCGACCGAACCAGAAGTTTGGCGCCCCGACAACACCGCCCGAACCGTTTCGGGGTCGGCGCCAACGCCGTCGTCCTCGATCGTGATCCGACATTCGGTGCCAGCGTCCTCGGCAATCACGGTGAGGCTGCCCGGGCCGGGCTTGCGTTCAAGACCGTGGCGAACTGCGTTCTCCACTAGCGGCTGAATCGTCAGAAACGGCACCGTCAGGCTGAGCACTTCAGGCGCGATCCGAGTGGTGACCTTGAGCCGATCGCCGAAACGGGCCTTCTCCAAAACGAGATACCGCTCAATGGACCGCAACTCTTCGGCCAAGGTGGTGAAGTCGCCGTGCTGCCTGAACGAATACCTGGTGAAGTCGGCGAACTCCAGCAGCAGTTCGCGCGCCCGTTCCGGATCGGTGCGGACGAAAGAGGCAATCGCGCCGAGCGAGTTGTAGATGAAATGCGGCGAAATCTGGGCGCGAAGGGCCCGCAACTCGGCCTCCATGAGTGCGGTTCGTGAGGCGGCCAGTTCGGCCAATTCCAACTGGCTCGAAACCCAGCCCGCGACTTCGATCGTGGTACGCGCCAAACCAGCCGAAGCGTTCTCGTCGACGACCACAATGCTGCCGACGACCCGTCCCTCTACCGAAAGCGGCGAAACGATCACTCGATTCGAAGCTTGAGAGCGACCGTGCGTCATCGCGGACTCGATTAGTGGTGCGGCCAATTCACTCTCGTCGGTGCCGGACCAGCCAAGCGGCACATCCAGATCGGTGATCGCCACGGTACGTACGCCCAGCAGATCGCGAAGATGCGGCAGCGCCTTGGCGACGCTTTCGGCGTTGAGGCCGCCACGCAACGCCGGCGCTGCGAGGGCAGCAGTGTGCAAAGTCTGAAAGGTCGCCCGATCTTCGGCCGAACCCAAACTGCGACGGCGACTAAGCAGGATCCAGCGGGTCAACCCGGCCAACCCCACCAAAAAGGCACCGATCGCCAGTGCGACCGTCCAGTCAACGGTTCCCATGATCAATCCAAGGACAGCAGGACGGCGTCCGGCGGGTCGGGGTCGACTGCTAGGGCCGATTTGTCCACGACTGACCGCAGGCAGCGAGTCTCATGCCGCAGCCTTAGCGTCCCGGTCCCGCTCGCATATTCGCGCCAAAGTTCGTGGACCGAACCCATCGCAGATTCTGGCACCGAGGCACGTTTCGTCTGCTCCGCGAACAACAGGAGTTTGTTCAAGTCGAGTTCTTCCCAAGCGTTAAACACCTCAACCTCCGGCGGGGCGAACAGCCCAGACGCCGAGAACGTGTCGACCGCAGGTTCGTTGGCTTCACGGTCGCCGGTGATTTCGCGAAGCCGGCGCATCCACGGGATCGAGTCGTCGTAGCGGCGGCTCATCGTCGAAAGGAGGCCACCAGGAACCAGCACCCGCGCGAACTCAGCCAACGCGGTCGGCGACTCCTGCAAAAAGCCAATGATCACCGCATCGAAGGCACCAGAACGCAACGGCAGCCGGTCACCTTGGGAGCGGATATAACCCAAGAGGGGGTTGCGGATGGCGGTCACTTCATCGCCCAGCACGGTGACCTCGTGACCAAGTTCTGCTAGTTCGTAGGCCAGCGGTCCGTCACCGATATGCAGGACGGTCGACAGGCGGTTGCCGACCAGCCAGTTCGCCGCCTTCGCCGACGCCATCGTGTCCATCTTCTGAGGCTACCGCTGGCCGCGGCAGGTGTGTGGCTGCGCGGTCGATACGCTGCCATCGTGTCTGACCCCTTTATCGCTGCCGCGTCGCTGGAGGGCGTCCCCTCTGCCTTCCAGTCCACGCGTGACGGAATCGATGCACTGTTGCGCGATCGCGGACTGCGCAAAACCAGCCCAGAAGACACGGCGCAATCGCTGCTCACCGGCGCGTGGGCGACGGCCACGCTGGAGGGCAGCGCTTTCACCATCGAGGAACTTGCCGCAGGTGGCGGCGACGCTACCGCGCGTGCGGCCGTGCGCATGTCGACCGAACTACTGGGCTTGTTGCCGACTTGGCGACGTTCCCCGGTTCAGGCTTTGGCCAGAATCCACGCCTTGGCTGCGGCCGATTCGGTGCCCGAAGATTCCCTCGGGCGACCGGTTAACCCCGAAGGTGGCAAGCGACTGGCGGCCCTAGCCGACATGTTGAGCGCCCAAAGCAAGGCGCCGGCTTTGGTGATCGCCGCGCTCACGCACGCTGAAATTGCCGCCGCGGGCGCCTTCGTCTCGCATAACGCGGTGGTGGCTCGGGCGGCGGAGCGGTTGGTGTTGGTTGCCCGTGGCGTCGACCCGGCTTCGGTCACCGTCCCAGAGGCCGGTCACGTTTCGGCATCCCCGGACTATTTCGCCGCACTGGCTGGCTATTCAACCGGACCAAATGGCGTACACAACTGGTTGCTCTACGCGGCCGAAGCGTTCACTCGCGGAGCTGAAGCGTCGCCACTGGCTACCGGTGCAAATTAGCCGGCTCGGAGCATCTTTCGCCGCTTGATCAACGCGGTAACTCCGGCCGCGATGAGGGCCAGCGAGGCGGTCGCCCCGGCCGCCGCCACTGCTTTGCCGGTCTTCGTTTCGGGGACTAGTCGAGGACGCAACGAGGTCGGCCGTTCGAAAGTCAGAATCGGCCAGCCCTCCTCGAGGGCCTTACGGCGCAGTTGTTTGTCCGGATTGACCGCGAACGGGTGACCTACCGCCGAAAGCATTGCGATATCAGTTTGTGAGTCCGAGTAGCCAAAACTCCGGCTCAAGTCGTAGCCCTCGCGTTCGGCCAGTTCTTTCATCGCGACGACCTTGTTTGGGCCGTAAACGTATTGGAGGATTTGGCCGGTGTATTTGCCGTCTGCCTCTTCTAGCGTCGTCGCGATCGAGTGGGTTACGCCAAGCATTTCGCCAATCGGCGTGACCATTTCGGCACCCGAAGCCGACACAATCACGATGTCGTGTCCGGCCTGTCGATGTTCGTCAATCAATGCCAGCGCTTCGGCGTAAACCAGCGGACTGATCACGTCATGAAGAGCCTCACGAACGATCTGGCGAACAGTCAAAACATCCCAACCGGTAACCATCGCGGAAATCTCTTGACGCATTTTTTCGACCAGTTCATGGTCGGCGCCGCCGAGTGAAAAAACTAGTTGGGCATAGGCGCTGCGCAGCACGGTTCGTCGACTGAGTAGGCCCTCGTCGAAGAGTTGGCGACTGAAGGCCAAAGTGCTCGACGTGGCAATGATTGTTTTGTCGAGGTCGAAGAATGCGGCGGGTCGTCCAAGAGTGGGCGCCATGACCACAGCCTAGGCGGTTTTTGATTCAATTACGGCAGGTTGCTCCACAGAAATGGTGCGAGTTGCTCACATTCCACAGGGCCCAAATTGGCCGTGGCGGGTGCTTGGCTCGGCGTACGACGGTGGAGTCATGAGTATTGGTCCTTCGCCAACGCGTCCACTGGTTGTCGCCTCAGATGAGGCCTTTGTTGAGAGCGCTCGACGGTGGTGCGCCGCCGCCGGAGGCGAAGCCGAAGCGCTCGATGATCCAGAAAGAGTCAGGCGAGCCTGGCGAACAGCGCCAGTAGTGGTGGTCGATGCGGGCCGTCTCGATTTGGTGCAGCGCCTCGACCTGCCGAAGCGAGATGCCGTTCTCGTGGTTGCTCCTGATCCGCAACGCTCTTGGCGACCGGCGCTCGACGTTGGCGCCCGCGACGTGATTTGCGGCGCCGACGAGACCGCCATTGTCGAGGCCTTAGTCAGTGCGATGGACGGCTCGGGTGAAGCCTGCGTGGTGACCGTGATTGGCGCCTGCGGAGGCGTTGGCGCCTCCACGTTGGCGGCCGCCACCGCTCAACTGGCAGTGCAGCGGGGGTTGCGTTCGGTCTTGGTCGATGGCGACGGCGCGGCCGGCGGTATCGACCTGTTGGTCGGTGCTGAAGCCGCGGACGGTTTGCGCTGGCCTGACCTAGACGGCGCCATCGGCCAAGTCGCAGTCAGCGAGTTGGTGTCGACCCTGCCGCAGCATCGCGGGCTACGGCTTGTCAGTCACGGGCGTGAAGGACTTCCAGTTCGAGCCGGAACTCCGGTGGTTTCGGCGGCAGTTCGCGGTTTCGACGTCGTGATCGCCGACGTTCCTCGGCAACTGGATGAACTTGCGCGCGAACTCGTCGCCAGGTCCGTGCTGACGGTGATCGTCGTGCCGCGTCGACTGGGCGGAGTGGTGGCGGCAAACGCCCTAGTTCGCCGTCTCGAGCCCTGGGCAGGCTCAGTGGCCTTGGTGACCCGAGACTGTCCGGGGGCAGTTTCCTCGGCGGCAATCGAACGCGATGTTGGCCTGCCGGTGCTGGCCGAGTTGGCTTCGTCGCGGCGGCTTGCCGCCGATCTCGAACACGGGCTCGGCCCTACCCAGGCCAAGCCCGTGACTCGGGTGGCCAGGCGGGTTCTCGACACGGTCGGACTGCGATGACTCAGGTCCAAACCGCAATCGTTGATCGGGTTCGCCGACGTCTTGCCGCCGGCGGCATCGAGCCCACTGCCCACAGCGTCGCCGGCGCGCTGCGCGCCGAGGACCAACTTTGGGGCACCACGACCGTGCTGGCGATCGTCGATCAGCTCCGAGGCGAGGCCATCGGCGCGGGGGTGTTGCAGCCTTTGCTCGACCGCGACGGCGTGACCGACGTGCTAGTAAACGGAACTTCGGGAGTTTTTGTCGATGCCGGGCAAGGGCTAAACCGGGTCGAAGACATTCGACTACCCGACGAAGCCTCGGTTCGCCGACTCGCTCAACGGCTCGCCGCTGCCGCCGGGCGACGACTAGACGACGCTTCGCCCTGGGTCGATGGCCGACTTGCCGACGGCACTCGGTTGCACGCGGTGCTGGCGCCGGTCGCCCAAACCGGGACGACGATCTCGCTTCGAGTGCCACCTCGGCGAACCTTCGGGATCGCTCAACTTGAGGACACGGGTTCGGTGGCTCAACCGATGGCCGAAGCGCTGAGGAACCTGATCACCGAAAAGCGCAGCTTCTTGGTTACCGGCGGCACCGGCTCTGGCAAGACGACAGTGCTGGCCGCGCTGCTGGGCCTGGTGCCAGCCCACGAACGGATCGTGATCGTCGAAGATTCCGAGGAACTGCGACCGGCGCACCCACATGTCGTTGGCTTGGTCGCGCGCGCCGCCAACGCCGAGGGCGTCGGTGCTGTCTCTCTACGCGACCTAGTGCGCCAAGCCCTGCGAATGAGACCGGACCGGTTAGTAGTTGGCGAGGTGCGTGGCGGGGAAGTTGTCGACCTGCTCGCTGCCCTAAACACAGGCCACGAAGGTGGCTGCGGAACCGTTCACGCTAACGCCCCCGTCGATATTCCGGCTCGGCTTGAGGCGCTCGGCATCGCCGCCGGGCTAAGCCGAGAAGCGGTCCACGCTCAGGCAGGGGCCGCGCTCGATGCCGTAGTACATGTCGTTCGCCGACCAGGTGGCCGCCGTGAAGTTGCCCAAATCGCCAGCATCGAATCGGACCGATCGGGCCGGTTGGTGGTCCGGACGCGACTGGAGATCGTTGACGGTCAGGTTGTCGGACCGTGACTTTCCTTAGTGCCGCACTCGCCTTCGCGGCAGTTCTGCTTTGGTGGGCGCCTTGGCCGATAGTTCGGGTGCGCACGACAGGGTTCCGGCTCACCCGAGCCAAATCGGCCTGGTCGCGAACCGCAGTAGGACTTGTCGTTGTCGGTTCGGTGCTGATTTTGCCGGGACCGCCAACGATTCTGGTCTGGACTGCAGTCGCAGTTTGCTTCGTGCTTTGGCGTCGCCATCGCCGGGCGAAACAACGCGTTCGAGCCGCGGCCGTTGCCGAAGAATGTCACCGAATGCTTGACGTCTTGGTGAGCGAACTCAGCAGCGGGACGCCAGCCCAAGTCGCTGCCAAGCGGGTGGCCGCCGAGAACCCGGCACTTGCGCCAGTAGCAACTGCAGCGGCCGCCGGCGGCGACATCGGGTCAGCATTCATCGCGGTCAGTAAGACCGCTGGCGCTCACACCTTGGCCCAAGTTGGCGCCGGCTGGGCGGTCTCTGATGTCACCGGTGCGCCGCTAGGAGAGGTCCTCGCTCGGGTTCGAGACTCAGGACGAGAAGACGTTGAAATCGACCGAGAAGTTGCCGCGGCGGTTGCCCCGGCCCGAGCCACCGCGACCCTGATGGCGGCGATGCCACCATTGGGACTTTCGCTCGGTTCGGGTTTGGGCGTCGACCCGCTCGCAACGATCACCGGTTCGATTGCCGGTGCGGGGTGCGTCGCCTTGGGCACGTGCTTCGCCCTCGTCGGAATCACCTGGATTGATCGAGTTGCCGACCGACTCGAGTTGGCGTCTTGATCAGTGGAGTGATTGCCGCTTTGGCGGTGCTGATGGCTTGGCCAGCCAGCGCACGTCGCCGGCGACGCGAAGTGCTCCGCCCGGGAGTTCGCCGCCGCCTCGACCTGGTCTTGGTGGCCACAGTTTTGACCCCGCTGGCCGGCTACCTGATTTTTGGAACCATTGGCTTGATTGCCGCCACGGCGGCCACCCCGGTCGTGCGCAAACAAGTGCGTTCGTTGGGCACGATCGCCGCCAGGAGACGAAATGAGGCGATCACTCGCCAAGCGCCGGCCGCGCTCGACCTGATCACGGCCGCGCTGCGGGCGGGCCGACCACCAGAAGGCGCTTTGACGGTTGTCGCCGAACACACTCCCGATCCCTTGGGTGAACTTCTGCAGGACGTGTCGAGGCGGATCCGAATGTCGGCCGATCCGGCCTCTGCGTGGCGGGTGTTGGACGGCACCCCACTAGAGGTAGTCGGTAGAGCCTTCGCCCGGTCGGATTCATCAGGTGCGGCGGTGGTGCCACTGGCGCTCGATGCCGCCGAGGACCTGCGCCGCCGGGCCAGAGCGGTCAGGCGTGAATCAGTTGGCCGCGTGGCAGTACAAACGACGATTCCGCTCGGGCTCTGTCTTCTGCCGGCTTTCGTACTTGTCGCAGTGGCGCCGATAGTGCTTGCCGTAGTTACCAACATCAGTCTCTAGCCGGCTCGATCCCCAACTTTGGCCGCGACAAAGTGGCCGTCCACACCGAGCAACTTTCACCGCAAAATCGACGGCCCCGGCGCCATCTTCGGGTGTAAATGATCCTCCTTCGAAAGGAACCAAATGTTCAACTTCAAGAAGTTCTTCTCCGGTCGTAAAGCCGAACGCGGCATGACCACGGCCGAGTACACGGTCGGCACGTTGGGGGCCTGCACCGTTGGTGGCGTCCTGGTGAAGGTCGGCCAGAGCGACTGGTTCGGTGCGCTGGTTCGTGACGTGCTCGACAAGATCCCGAGCATCCTTCCGTTCTGATCGATTCCTGCGGCACCCGGCACCCACCTGCGGGTGCCGCAGGCCCGATCGGGTGGGAACTTCAACGGGAGAACTGATGAGCACAAAACTTCGTACGCAAAAGCAGGAACAGGGCCAAGTGACCGCCGAATACACCGTCGGCACGCTCGGGGCGGTAGTCATTGCCGGCATCTTGATCGGCCCGCTCGTGAGATACGACAATTTCTTGAGAGATTGGATGCGCGAAATGCTCTCAAAGGCATTCGAGATAGATCTGTCCTTGCTGTCTTGGTGGCCGTGGTGACCCGTCGCGAGAGTGGAATGGTGACCGCCGAAACCGCGGTGGTGCTGCCGTTCGTAATTCTTGTGGCCGCATCGTTGACGTGGGTTGTTTCGTTGGGCACAACTCAGATGCGAGTCAGCGACGCTGCCAGAGACGGTGCCCGGATCCTGGCGCGTGGCCAGACTGAAGACCAAGCCAGAGCTGCGGTCAGTGAGCTCGTGCCTGATGCGGTGGTCTCGGTTCAGGTCAGCAGCGGTCGAGCGACCGTGAAAGTGCGAACGCGGGCCGAAATGCCGTTGGTGCCGAAGGCGGCGGTGAACCTCTCGGCACGAGCAGTCGCGGTGATCGAATGAAGCGAAGTTCGGCTCGAGGTTCGGCGTCAGTTCAGGCGCTGAGCGTCGTTGCTTTGCTCCTGCTTCTTGCGATGGTCTGTCTACAGGCGGCACTCGTTATCGGGCTACGACAAAAAGCAGCCCAAGCGGCCGACTTGGCGGCGTTGGCCGCTTCGCGAACGAGTGTCGAAGGCGGTGAACCATGCGAGGTCGCGTCGACAGTCGCCAAGGAGAACGGCGCGACGCTGCGCGACTGTCAGATGGACGCCGATGTGGCGACGGTGAAGGTGCGGGCTCGGGCCGAGCGGTGGGCGATTGGGAACTGGTCGGCCGAGCAACGAGCACGGGCGGCACCCTCTTGGTACTTGGAATAGTTCCTTGAGCCAGTCAAACCGAACCGGCGGCCGGCGCGTTGGCTAGGACAGCGTTCAACAGAATCAACGCCCCGGCCTTATCGAGTGGGTTGTTGCCGTTGCCGCACTTTGGTGACACCACGCAGGAGGGACAACCGTCCAGACAACCACAGTCGGCCACCGTGTCGCGAGTCATCTCAAGCCATCGAACCATCTGCTCGAAGCCGCGCTCGGCGAAACCGGCGCCGCCGGGGTGGCCGTCGTGGACGAACACCGTCAGCTCGCCGGTGTCTGGGTGATAGTTGGTCGAAAGGCCGCCGATGTCCCAGCGGTCGCAGGTCGCGAGCAGCGGCAAAATCGCGATCGAAGCGTGCTCGGCCGCGTGAGCCGCGCCAAGGAAGCGCTCCGGTTCCAGTAGCGATTTGGTTAGCTCGGTTTCTAGCGTCCACCAGGTTGCCGTTGTCGCCAGCGTTCGCTGCGGCAGCGCCAATTGCTCATCGCCAATGATTCGTTTGGTGCGCTGATCTCGAACTTGATACCCGGTGACCTGGCTGACTACTTCAACGTCACCAAAGCTCACGGTCGCCGGCCCCCAGTGTTCACTGAGGCGCTCATTCAGGATCGTCACCGAGCGATCGGTTTTCGCGCTGGTCGAATGGTGAATGTCGGCCCGTCGGGCCAGCGCCGTGCCGCCTTCAGGGTCATAGGCTTCAACCAAGTAAACCTCGCCGCGATGGGTGTACACCGCACCCTCGTGGACCTCGCCATCAGCGTTGCCCGCATCGACGGTACCGATCAGCCGCCCGGTTTGGCTCTCCACAATTTGCACCGGCAGGCCACCGGCCGAGCGGATATCGGCCAAGTCCGAAGCGCGGTCGCGGCTCGTCCAGAACCAGCGGTCGCCGCGCTGGCGAAGCAGCCCAGCGGCAGTCAATGCGGCCACACCGTCGGCGGCGCGCTCACCAAACGGACCAAAGTCGGCGACCGTTAGCGGCAGTTCTTGGGCTGCGGCCGCCAAATGAGGTCCGACCACGTACGGGTTGTGCGGGTCAAAAACGGTCGCCTCGATCGGCTCGCCCAAGACCGCATCCGGGTGGTGGACGAGGTAGGAGTCCAATGGGTCGTCGCGGGCGATGACCACGCCGACACTCTCGTTTTGGCCGCGCCCCGCGCGCCCCCAACGTTGCCACAAGGCGGCTCTGGTCCCGGGGAATCCGAGAGTAATCACTGCGTCGAGACCGGCAATGTCGATCCCGAGTTCAAGAGCGTTTGTGGTCGCTAGGCCCAACAGTTCACCAGTTCGCAGCGACGCTTCGATTGCTCGCCGCTCCTCGGGCAGATAGCCGCCGCGATAAGACGAAATACGTTTTGCCAGTTTGGGGTCCGCCGCGCCGACCAGTCGCTGGGTCTGCTGCGTCAACTCCTCAGCGCCACGTCTGGATCGGACAAACGCCAGCGTCCTGGTTTCGGCCAGGACAAAATCTGCCAACAACTCGGCCGCTTCGGTGCCGGCCGCTCGCCGAACTTGCACGCCCTCGTCGACGGCAACTAGTGGTGGCTGCCAAAAGGCGATAGTTCGACCGGCGCGGGGGGCCGCATCGTCGGTGACGGCGGTAACTGGTGCGCCGATGAGACGCTCAGCCGAACTGGCCGGTTCGGCGACGGTGGCCGAGGACAAAACGAAAACCGGTTCAGCCCCGTAGTGGGCCAAGATTCGGTTTAGGCGACGCAGGATCAACGCAACATGGGCACCGAACACGCCGCGATAGTGGTGACACTCGTCAATGACGACAACTCGAAGGCCAGACAAAAATCTGGACCAACGCTCATGCATCGGCAAGATCGTGTGGTGAAGTACGTCCGGGTTCGCCAGCACCCAGTTTGCGTGGTCGCGTGCCCAAGCCCGTTGCTCGCGCGAATTGTCGCCGTCAACCGTTGCGGGACGAAGGTCGGAAAGTTCGGTCGGAAGCCGACGAAGTTGATCGGCGGCGAGCGCTTTCGTTGGCGCTAGGTAGAGAACTGTCGGGCGTTTGGCGCCGGCCAGAGCGCTGCCGCCGCGCCCATCGTGAAGTCGCTGCAGGGCGGCGGCCTGGTAAACCAAAGATTTTCCCGAGGCCGTGCCGGTTGCCACGATGACGTTCTTCCCGGCGCCGATCAGGTTTAGTGCCTCGGCCTGATGGCCCCAAAGCTGCTCAACCCCATCGGTGGCGAAGAGTTCGCGAACTGATTCGTCGAGCCAAGTGGGCCAAGGTTCAATTACGGCTTCGGCGGCGTCGATTTGCTCCACATGTACAAGTCGGTCCGAGTGTCGGGCCAACGCCGGATGCAACGCCATGGTCGAAGTGTCTCCCATCGCCACAAGCAGACGGTTCAGCGGTGACACCACCCCTCGGCAACAATGGGTCCATGGTCGAGAAGAGCATGTGGATGAACAAGGTTGAGGCCGACCCCAACCATTCGCATTGGTACGTCCAGCGGTTCCGAAAGCTCGCTGAGGCCGGTCACGATTTAGCTGGCGAAGCCAGACTGGTGGACGCGATGGCTGCTCGCGGCTCTCGAATTCTTGATGCCGGTTGCGGCCCAGGTCGAGTCGGTGCCGAGTTGGCCGCCCGCGGCCATCAGGTCGTCGGGGTGGACGTCGACCCCGTGCTCATCGCCGCCGCCCGCGAAGACCACGAGGGCTCAACCTGGGTCGTCGCCGATCTAGCCGAACTCGATCTGGCCGAAGAAGGGATCACCGAACCTTTCGACCTAGTCGTTTCGGCTGGCAACGTGGTGACCTTTTTGGCGCCCAGCACCCGAAGGCTCGTGTTGGCGAACTTGGCTGCGGTATTGGCCGATGACGGCCGAATCGTGGTCGGGTTTGGTGCCGGGCGCGGCTATCTAGTCGACGATTTTTTCGCCGACGCGGCCACCGTGGGTCTTGCTGAAGATTTGCGCCTCGCGACGTGGGACTTGCGTCCGTGGACCGAGGACTCCGACTTCCTCGTCGCGGTGTTGCGCCACGTCGGCGAGTCGCAGTTTGGTCACGGGGCGAAAGGCTAGTTCGCGTGATTCAATGCAGACATGGAACTGACGATCACCGAACGCGAACAACCGCCGTTTCACGTCGTCACTGTTGATGGCGAAATCGACGTCTACACGGCACCGAAATTCCGTGAGGTCATCGTGGGAGCAATCGAGAGCGGAAACACCCGCCTGATCGTCGATATCGAGAGCGTTGACTTCCTCGATTCGACCGGGCTTGGCGTTCTAGTGGGCGCGCTGAAGAAGGTCCGCGCCAGCAATGGATCACTGGACATCGTCTGCACCAGCGATCGGCTTTTGCGAATCTTCGCGATCACCGGCCTCGACAAGGTCTTTGGGATCAAGTCGTCGCTGGCCGAAGTGATCTCTTGACGGTGGACACAGACCACATCGCGCGTCTGCGGGCCGCGATCGACGGGTTCACTGTCGATGCGGTTCACGCCCAACTTGGTGATCCGGCTTGGCGCGCGCTGGCCCGAAACGAAACGACCCCCGGGTTGCGGGCGACTGCCGACGGGTCGAGGTTGTCGACCTTTATCCGGCTGTTCCAACTTCAAGCGGTCGTGGCTCGCCAGGCGGCCGCAGCGGCGTTTGCGGACGCCTGGCTCAGCGCCCAAGCGTTGGGCCTGGTCGAGGTTGACGGCGACCAGGTTCGCGCGGCCCTCGACCTGCGGCCCTACGGCGACGAAAACACCAACTGGTGGGTCGTTTGTGACCTAACCCCTGGCCTTGACGGTCGCAAACACAGCCAGGACCCGCTGCACGTTCTGGGAATCAGCGAGGCTTCGTCGTCGCTGGCCCAGTTGACGGTTCGGCCGCAAGTCGACAGCGCCTTGGATCTTGGCACTGGCTGTGGCGTCCAAGCCCTGCACCTGTCCGGACATGCGAAACGAGTGGTCGGCACCGACGTCAATCCGCGGGCACTCGAACTGGCAGCGTTGACCGCAAGCCTGAACGGACTGGAGTTTGATCTTCGAAACGGCAGCCTGTTCGAACCGGTCGCCGGGGAAAAGTTCGACCTGATTTGCACGAACCCACCGTTCGTGGTTTCGCCGCCAGACGGCGATCGGTTGGTCTACCGCGAAACTGGTTTCGCCGGCGACGACGTGGTCCGGCAGATCATTTCGGGCGCCTCGGCTCACCTGAATGACGGTGGCTGGTGTCAGATCCTCGCGGCTTGGATTCACGAGGATGAACAGCCTTGGCAGGAGCGACTGGCGGCCTGGATCGAACCGACCGGTTTGGATGCGTGGGTGGTTCAACGCGAGCGCGTCGACCTGCCCGAGTACGCCGAAATGTGGCTCGCCGATTCCGGTCGCTGGCATGGAAGCGACCACCTTGATCGCTACGACCGTTGGCTGTCGTGGTTCGCCGACTCGAAGATCGAAGCGATGGGCTTTGGCTGGATCACCTTGCGCAAAGCAGTCCGTGACGTGCCCCAAGTGCGAATCGAAGAGTGGGCCGCGCCGGTCAGTCAGCCGGTAAGCACCGATTTTGCGGCCTGGGCCGACCGTGCCGACTCGTTGGCCGCCGCCAACCTGCTCGACGTCCACTGGCGCGTTGGCGCCGATGTCATCCAAGAAACAGTTGGGCAGGTTGGCGCCGAAGATCCGGCGATCATCCGGGTCCAGCGAACCGGTGGACTTCGGCCAGCGAAACAACTCGACACGATTGAGGCCGGGCTGCTGTCTGCGAGCGACGGCGACTTGACCGCCGGGCAGATTCTCGACGCCTTAGCGCACCTGCTCGACCAAGATGCTGTCGAAGTTCGGCGCAGTTATGAGCCGGTGATCGCTGAACTCGTCGCCGATGGATTCCTCACCGCTGCTAACGGTTGAGAACTTAGCGTCGGGCCTTGGCAGTCACTGCCCGTTGCCCGCCTAGTGAAACGACAGCGATGGCGGTGGCCACCGCGCCGCCGACGGCGAAGCCAGCCCACGCCCCCCAATGGTCAATGCCAAATCCGACCAGTGGGGCGGCCACTGCTCCACCGATCGTGAAGGCGGTCGCCTGCCACCCCATCGCCTCGCCGCGAACGGACTCTTCAGTCAGTTTGGCGATCCATTCGGTGCAGGCGGTCATGATCGGGGCGCACAGCAGTCCGGCCGGGATCGTCGCGAGCGCCAGCGCCCACGGGGCATGGGCGATGCCGATAGGGATCGTCAGCACGCCCATCGCCAATAGGAGGTGCGACGGTCTGGTTGAAACTGGTCGCATGCCGTAGACCAGGCCGCCGACCAGCGAGGAAAACCCCCAGCCGAGATACACCAGACCAACTAGTTCAATCGCGTCCAACTCGCGCAAGGCGGCGATGATGCCCAAATCGGTGGCCATGAGCGCGATCATCGAGCCGGCCGAAACTAGGAACAAGAAGAGTAGGTCGCGAGTTACCCAAGTGCGCGCCGGTTGGCGCTGGTGCGGTTCGGCGGCGGTGCTTCGAGTCGGCGGGTTCAGTTTCCACAAGATGCCCAAGCCGATAGCGACGGTTGCCGCCACGGTTAGTAGGGCGATGTCGGGTGAAGCCACTACTACTAGTGCGCCTGCTGCGGCTGGCCCGATGATGAATGACGCTTCGGCCACCACCGAATCGAGGGCAAAGGCGCTGCGATGCATCCGTTGCGGCAGGGTCGCGGCCAACGAAACTCGCACGACCGAGTGCACCGGAGCAATAAAAAGTCCGGCGATGAAAGCCAGTGGAAGCAGCCACCAAAAACTAACCAAGGTGACGATTGGATAGGCGACCGCCAAGGTAACCAGTGAGGGCATAAGCGCTCGCCGAAGGCCCGCTTTATCGATCAGTCGGCCGCGCCACGGCGAGCCGATCGCGGCGCCTACGGTTTCGGCGGCAGCAACGAGTCCGGCCTGGCCGTAGGTGCCGCCCAAACCCTCGACCACTAACAGGGTCAACACCAGTGGCAGCGCCATCATTGGGATGCGCGCGAGGAACGCTGCGAGGTAAAGCGGGAGTACGCCAGGGGTCCTAAGGACTGCCGAATAGGTGACTTTCTCCACTCGCCCAATTCTCCCATCTGTGACACCTGTGACCAAAATGGTTGAGTAGACGCGCTACGGTGGGCCTCCGTTGGCCACTTCGTCAGCCCAGCAAGGTCAATCAGGAGCAGCAATGACCACACTTGTGATCGTCGAGTCACCGAACAAGGTTCGGAGCATTCAGGCGTACCTAGGTGACGACTACGTCGTCGATTCCTCTGTCGGTCATATTCGTGACCTGCCCAAGGGCGCCGACCAGGTCCCAGCCAAGTACAAGGGTGAGCCCTGGGCGCGGCTTGGCGTCGACGTCGACAACGGCTTCGAGCCGGTCTATGTAGTGCCGGCCGACAAGAAGGCTCAGATCACCAAACTGAAGAAGTTGCTAAAGGACGCGGACGAACTCGTGTTGGCAACTGATGAGGACCGTGAAGGTGAAGCGATCGCCTGGCACCTATATGACGAGTTGAAGCCGAAGGTTCCGGTAAAGCGGATCGCGTTCAACGAGATCACCAAAGAGGCCATCAGCCGGGCAATCGCCAACCCGCGCGAGATCGACCAGGACCTCGTTGACGCCCAGGAGACGCGGCGAATCTTGGACCGCCTGTATGGCTACGAAGTCAGTCCGGTGCTGTGGAAGAAGGTAATGACTGGCCTTTCGGCCGGTCGAGTCCAGTCGGTGGCCACTCGACTAGTCGTTGAACGTGAGCGCGAACGGATGGCGTTCCGGCTGGCGGCCTACTGGGACTTGGAGGCGACGTTCGACAGCGGCACTGAGCCCGCGAAATTCACCGCGAAACTGTCAAGCATCGCCGGAAAACGGATCGCTTCTGGCGCGAACTTCGACAACAGCGGCGAACTCAAGGCCGACGTCGTCCACCTGGATGAAGCTGGGGCGGCCGCACTGGTCGAGTCGCTCGCTGGCCGTGACTTTGAAGTCAAGGCGGTCGAGTCCAAGCCGTACACCCGGCGTCCTTATGCGCCGTTTAGGACGACCACCTTGCAGCAGGAGGCATCGCGCAAGCACGGCTTTGGCGCCCAGCGCACGATGTCGATCGCACAGAAACTCTATGAGGGTGGCTTCATCACCTATATGCGTACCGACTCGGTAACGCTGTCGCAGACTGCGTTGACTGCCGCCAGGGCGCAAGTCAAGGAGCTTTACGGCGCCGACTATTTGCCCGAAAAGCCGCGGGTTTACTCCTCGAAGGTAAAGAACGCCCAGGAAGCCCACGAGGCTATCCGCCCGGCAGGCGAGTCATTCCGCACTCCAGCCCAGACGGGTCTTTCGGGCGATGAACGCAAGATCTACGAGATGATCTGGAAGCGCACGATTGCCTCGCAGATGGCAGACGCCAAGGGCAACCAGGTAGCAATCCGGATCGGCGCCACCGCAGCCGACGGCCGCGACGTGATCTTCTCGGCAAGTGGGCGCACCATCACCTTCCACGGCTTCTTGAAGGCCTACGTCGAGGCCACCGAGGACCCCGATGACGAGGGCGACGATCAGCAGACGAAGTTGCCTAATCTCAGCGAAGGCGATGCGCTTTCGGTGCTGAACTTGGCAGCGGCCGGGCACCAGACGAAGCCGCCGGCGCGGTTCACTGAAGCTTCCTTGATCAAGGAGCTGGAAGACCGCGAGATTGGCCGGCCGTCGACGTACGCGTCGATCGTCAACACGATCCAACACCGTGGCTACGTCTACAAGAAGGGCACCGCGCTGGTTCCGGCGTGGGTTGCTTTCAGTGTGGTGCGGTTGATGGAGCAGCACTTTGGCCGACTGATTCAATACGAATTCACCGCCGAACTCGAAGACGTCCTTGATGAGGTCTCCAACGGTCGCGAGGATCGCCGCGCGGTGTTGGAGTCGTTCTGGGCTGGGCAGGGCGAACGCAGCACCGGGTTGAAGTTGATGATCGAGAACCTGCCTGACATTGACGCGCGCGCGTTGTCGACCTTCGAGTTGGGCGACGGCGTGGCAGTGCGGGTCGGCCGCTACGGCCCCTATGTTGAAGGTCCGCCGCTGGTTGCAGCGACCGATGGCGGCGACCCGACGCCGACGCGGGCAAACATTCCTGAAGATTTGCCGCCAGATGAGTTGACCTTGGAAAAGGCCATGGAACTGTTGGCTACTCCGGCCGGTCTGGAAAAGGAACTGGGCGTCCACCCAGAAACCGGGTTGGCGATCGTGGCGAAGAACGGTCGCTACGGCCCATACGTCACCGAGGCATTGCCAGAAGGGGCGAAGAAGGGGGCCAAGGCGCGCACCGCGAGCCTGTTCAAGTCGATGGATTTGGACTCGGTCACGCTCGAGGACGCGGTACGGCTGTTGACGCTGCCGCGTGTGGTTGGCGCTGACGTCGACGGGGTTGAAATTACCGCGCAGAACGGCCGCTACGGTCCGTACCTGAAAAAGGGGACCGATTCGCGGTCGATTGAGACCGAGGACCAGTTGCTCACGTTGACCGAGGAGCAGGCGCGGGCGATCTACGCCCAGCCAAAGACGTTCGGTCGCCGGGCGGCAGCAGCACCGTTGAAGGAACTTGGCGAAGATCCCACCAGCGGCAAGCCGATCGTGGCCAAAGACGGCCGCTTCGGCATGTATGTCACCGACGGGGAGTACAACGCAACTTTGCGCAAGGGCGACGACTTGGAAACGTTGACGCACGAGCGGGCGGTTGAACTCCTAGCCGAACGGCGAGCGAAGGGTCCGGCGAAAAAGGGCGCTAAGAAAACGGCGAAAAAGTCAACCAAGAAAGCCCCGGCAAAAAAGGCCGCGAAGAAGACCGCGAAAAAGTCAACCAAGAAAGCCCCGGCAAAGAAAGCCGCCAAGAAAACATCCTGAGTTGGGATGCAGTGCGTGACTAGTCCGCGTTTGCGGGTCTAGAGTCACGGGCATGAACTACCCGCTTTCGCAACGACTTGGTGCTGAGGCACTGGGGACCTTCTGGCTGGTCTTCGGTGGTTGTGGCACGGCGATTTTCGCCACCACAAACCCCGATGTTGGGGTCGGCTGGCTCGGTGTGGCATTTGCATTCGGTTTGACCGTGCTCACTGGCGCCTACGCGTTCGGTCCGGTATCTGGGGGTCACTTCAACCCGGCCGTCTCGGTTGGTTTGGCCTGCGCGAAGCGGTTCGCCTGGAAGGACGTACCCGGCTACGCCGCCGCTCAAATTGCCGGCGCCACGATCGCCGGTGCGGTGCTGCTGCTGATCGCCAAAGGAATCGAGGGCGGGTTTGATCCGGTGGCTACCGGATTCGCTTCGAACGGCTACGGCGAACGCTCGCCGATGGGCTACAACCTGACTTCAGTGTTGATCGCAGAAACCGTACTTACTGCGGTGTTCTTGTTCGTGATCCTCGGTGCGACCGCCAAGCGAGCCGCTGTCGGCTTTGCCGGACTTTCCATCGGTTTGACGTTGACGCTGATCCACCTGATCAGCATCCCGATTTCTAACACCTCGGTGAACCCGGCGCGCTCGCTGGGCGTTGCCTGGTTCGCTGGTCCGGACGCGTTGATGCAAGTTTGGGCGTTTATCCTCGCGCCGGTCGTCGGCGCCGCGATTGCCGGATTGCTCCACGATCGCATTTTGGGTTCGGACAGCGAGTATGCCGAAGCGTGAGTAGGTTCCAATTCTGGTGGCACGTCGTCACGACTTTGGTCGTGGCGACGTCGCTGTTTGGTCAGCTGGCTTCCAGCATCAACGCTGGCATGTCGCCGGTCGACTTTTTTAGTTATTTCACGATCCAGTCGAACTCGTTGGTGCTTGCCGCTGAACTGTCGATCGTGCTGGGCCTTGGCGTGGGGGCCACTTGGTTTCGGCTGCTCCGTCTCGCGGCTCTCACTGGAATAACCGTTACGTTCTGCGTTTACGCTGTCCTTATCGGGCCGAAAGTTAGCCTGACTGGAATCGACTGGTGGCTTGATCAGGGTCTTCATGTCGTCACGCCGTTGCTGGCCGTGTTCGCACAGGTCATCGTTGGACCGCGGACTCGATTCGACTGGCGGGACCTTTTGTTTGTCGGCTGGCCGGTGGCGTGGCTTGCCTGGACATTTAGTCGCGTTGCGTGGGGCAATCCCCGCTTCCCGATGCCCGATGAGTCATTCGCAACGGTGCCTTACGACTTTCTGGATACTGAGTTGAACGGGACCGGGGCGGTAATGGTCACGGTCGTGCTGATCACCGCATTCTTGCTCGCAATCGCGGCCGGTTTCATCGCGGTTTCACGACGATCCAGCGCATCACCCGTGGCTGCGCCGGTAGTGAAATAGCGTCGTGACGATGTTCCGACTCGTAGCGCCATGCGATCGAGCCGAATCGCGTCCGGCCCCATCGCGAGACGATGTCGCCCCGTCCGACTAGGCTCGCCCCCATGCAGTCCTCGTCCGAACCGCTGGTCACCGAAGTCGGCGTTTTTGTTGCGTTCGAGGGTGGAGAAGGCTCGGGGAAGTCGACTCAGTCTCGGCTCTTGGCCGACTGGCTCCAGGCCGGCGGCTATTGCGCCCTGCTGACGCGCGAGCCAGGCGGCACGCAGGTCGGTTCGGCGCTGCGATCGATCTTGCTCGACCCGGCCACTGGAGAGCTATCTCCACGAACTGAGGCGCTGATTTATGCCGCCGACAAGGCCGAGCACGTTGACACGATGATTTTGCCCGCACTCGCCGACGGGCAAGTCGTGATCACCGATCGTTACGTCGATTCGACACTCGCCTATCAGGGTGCGGGCCGCGACCTACTGCTGAGCGAGCTTGAACCGCTGGCTAGGTGGGCGACCGCTGACCTTCGACCGCACCTGACCGTTGTCCTGGACGTAGATCCGCGGATCGGCTTAGGACGAGCCGGGGAACCGGACCGAATCGAACGCGAACCGCTAGCGTTCCACGAGCGAGTCCGTCAGCATTTTCTCGATTTGGCTGCGGCCGACACGGCCCACTATCTGGTAATTGATGCTGATGGTGAGCCCGAAGAGATTCACGCGCTCGTGCAGTCCGCGATCACCCCATGGCTGCAACAGGCGAAGGCAGCAAATTGAGTGCCCCAGTTTGGGCCGAACTCGTTGGCCAAGAGCGGGTCGTAGCGCAACTGGAGAGCGCGGTGGCCGGTCAGATGACGCATGCTTGGCTATTCACCGGTCCGCCCGGCTCTGGTAGGTCAAATGCGGCGTTGGCGTTTGCCGCTGCCCTGCAGTGCGAGCAGGGCGGTTGCGGGACCTGTCATTCGTGTACAACTGCGGCGGCCAACAGTCACCCCGATATCGCCATCATCAACACGGACGGGCTGAGCATCGGTGTCGATGCGGCCAGGGACGCAGTTCGGCGATCGGCGTTACATCCGTCGTTGGGGCGCTATCAAATTTTGGTGGTCGAGGACGCGGACCGGCTAACCGACCAAGCCGCGAACGCCCTGTTGAAGTCGATCGAGGAGCCGGCGCCGGGAACGGTTTGGCTGCTATGCGCCCCGGCGGTCGAGGACGTTCTGATGACGATCCGGTCACGGTGTCGGCCCGTGCTGCTGCGCACCCCGCCAGTTTCGGCGATCGCCCGACTACTGCACGAACGCGACGGGCTGGACTTGCAGGTCGCTCAGGGGGCTGCGGCGGCCTCACAGGGCCATATTGGGCGGGCGAGGGCGCTAGCTAGAGATTCCGATGCCCGAGCTAGGCGAACAGAGATCCTTGCGCTTGCGGTGCGTCTACGTGGGCTTGGCGACTGCGTTTTGGCAGCGAAGTCGATCGATGATGAAGCCACCGCCCGTGCCACCGTGCGCTGCGACGAGTTGGACGAGCGCGAACTCGCCAACTTGCAGCAAGCGTGGGGAGTCGAAGAGCGAGGTCGGCGGCCGGCCGGCTACGCCGGTGCGCTTTCGGCGCTGACGAAGGAACAGGATCGCCGGCGAAAGCGGATGGCGCGCGATTCCATCGACGGCGTCTTGCTGGATCTGCTCTCGGTTCAGCGAGACGTCCTGTCGATCCAGTTGGGCACCGGCGCCGACTTAATCAACGCTGACGCGATCGCGGGCATCAACTCGATCGCCGAGCACCATTCGGCCGAGCACACCTTGGCGGCAATCGACGCGATTGTGGATTGCCGGGTTGCGCTCTCGGCCAATGCGGCCCCACAGTTGGCACTCGAACACATGATGACGAGGTTTCTGTAGTGAAGCGATTCTTGATTCTGCTGGTCTCCATCGGGCTGGTCATTGGCATCGGCGCCGCCGGGTTTGCGATTTACCGCTCAAATTCCACCGGGCCTGATCCGAAACCGACCGCAGAGAATCCGCCGGCCGGGTTGGCTCGGTTTTACGCCCAAGACCTCAAGTGGACAAAGTGCGATGACGACGTTTGCACGAAAGTCAAGGTGCCGATCGACTACGAGAAGCCGACCGGCGACACGATCGAGTTGGCCCTTAGGCGGGTTCGTGCGACCGGGGCCGGGGGGTCGGTGATTTTCACCAATCCTGGCGGGCCTGGCGGGTCGGCGACTGACTTCGTCAACTATGTGGCGTCGTCGGTGTCGGACGAAATCAGAAAAACGTACGACATCGTCGGCTTGGATCCTCGTGGAGTTGGCGAAAGTTCCCCAATGGAATGCCTTTCGGACGCAGACTTCGATGCGTTCATCGACATCGATCCTGATCCTGACAACGACGAGGAGATCGCTGCGGTTAGAGACTCGGTTCGAAACATGGGCAAGGCCTGCGCGCGAAACTCTGGCGCTTTGGCCGGTCATGTCTCCACCGAGGAAACGGCCCGCGATCACGACATTGTGCGGGCACTTTTGGGACAGAAGAAAATGATTTGGTTGGGCTTCTCGTACGGGACCCAGTTGGGCGCGACCTACGCCGAACTTTTCCCCGAGAAGGTTGGCCGGATGGTCCTCGACGGTTCGGTCGATGTCACCTTGGATTCGATTGGTCAGGGGCTTGGTCAGGCCGAGGGATTCCAGTTGGCGCTGGAGTCGTACCTCAAGAACTGCTTAGACGAGGACGTCTGCCCAGTTGGCGACAGCGTGGCGAACGCCTCGGCGAATATCGCCAAAATGTTGGCTGCGCTAGATGCGAATCCGATAACGGTGCCAAGTGGCCGCAAACTCACGGTCGGTCGCGCGTTCTATGGGATAGCAATGTCGTTGTATTCGCGCGAGTCCTGGGACTACCTGACCACAGCGCTAGAGGGGTTGGCCAAGGGTGACGGGCGAGTGATGCTGATTCTCAGCGATGCCTATTTTGAGCGAAAGCCAGACGGGTCATTTGCCGACAATTCGGGACAGGCGATCTACGCCATCAATTGCATGGACACCGATGACGCGCCCAACCTTGCCGAAACTCAGGCCGTCTTACCTGCGTTCCGCAAGGCATCCCCGGTATTTGGTGCCGCTCTCGGTTGGGGCGTGATGGCTTGTAATGACTGGCCGATCAAGGCTCCGCACCCACAGCAGGCGGTTAAAGCGGCCGGCACTTCGCCAATTCTTGTGGTCGGCACGACCAAGGATCCGGCGACGCCATACAAGTGGTCGGAGGCAATGGCAGAACAGCTGGAGTCTGGAGTTTTGCTAACCCGCGAGGGAGACGGCCACACTGCGTATCTTTCAGGCAACAAGTGCATTCAGGCCGCAGTCGACAAGTACCTTTTGACGGGGGTCGCCCCTGACGATGGGACAGTCTGCGGCGAATAGTGAGGCCGCTGGCCGGCTAGTCCCGGATGGCCTCATGGTGCCGGATAACCTCGCCGATGATGAAGTTCAAGAAAGTTTCGGCAAACGCTGGATCTAGGTCCGCTTCGATTGCTTTGGCGCGCAGTCGAGCGATTTGTCGGGCCTCACGTTCAGGGTCGGCCGGAGGTAGGTCGTGAACGGCCTTTAGGTGGCCGACGCGCTTAGTGCATTTGAAGCGTTCGGCCAGCAAGTGAACTAGGGCCGCATCGATGTTGTCGATGCTGCCGCGAATGTCATCGAGTTCGGCCTGGGTTGCTTCGTCCACGCGCTGATCATACGGTCCCAACCCGGGTTGGGACAGCAACGGCACCAACAGGTATAGTCCAGACTTGGTTCGGCGGGCGATCCTCGCCGAATCTTGCCGCCTTAGCTCAGTCGGTAGAGCATCTCACTCGTAATGAGAAGGTCGTCGGTTCGATTCCGACAGGCGGCTCCACCTTAACGGCAATTTTTCGCCGTTCTTCCTAATGCCCATTCCCGCCGCCGTGCGCTAATCGTCGCCTACGCAAGCGCGGTAGCAGAAGGGTCAACTGCGACACCCCCTGGGGTAGGGGCCGTGTTCTGGGGCTTGGGGGGGGTAGGTTTGTGGTGTTGCCCCGGCTCTTCGGCGGTGGGCAGCTTGGTCGGAACGCAGCACCGACCAAAAAAGGGGACCGCCCCAGCCAACTTCGGGAGGCTGGGGCGGTCTTTACTTTTGACTGGTGTCAGCTAAAGACACCGAACTCCTTGATGGAGTAGCCGTACTTCGTGGCACGAGTGTCACCAGCGAACCTCACATACCGAGCCGAAGTCTTCGGCCGTAGCACGTCAAGTCCACCATTTTGACCCGTCGCGGTGACGGCGTTGGTCCAGCTCACGCCGTCGTTGGAGACCTGAATCCGGTAGGACTTTGCGTATGCGGACTCCCACTCGATCGTTACCCGATCAACCGGGCGAACCGAACCGAGATCGACCTGCAGCCACTCGTTGTTGTTCCAGTCGCTGGCCCAACGCGTAGACGTCTTACCGTCGATGGCGCGGTCGGCCTTGTAACTGGTGAACGGGTTCCATTCGGCCGAACTCGCGGTCGCCTTCGCACCCCTGGCCAGGTTCGCGCCAGGGACGAAACCGGTCGTCGCTGCCCAAGTGTTCAGGTAGGACTGCGAACCGGCGTTCAGGTCGGCGATGATGTCGTTCCCGGCCAAAGTGCGCAGGCTCTCCAACCAGTCAGGAACCATGCCGTAGTGGGAAACACCTTCGGCGTTGTAGTCCCACGTGCGGTTGCCGGTTACCTGCTTGGTGAATACCGTGCCGTGCGAGTCGGTGAACGGGTAGTTGATCTTGCCGGCTGCGCTGGATGGGCCAGCAGTTCCGCCGAAGCCATTCATGTCCGTGCCGTAGGCGTAACCGACGTTGTACTTCTCGCGCACGTCTTTGGTCTCGTCCCACTGCTTGACGAACCCGTCGGCCTGATGGCCGTACTGGGCGGAGAATCCGCCGAGTGCGTACAGGCGATCCATGTAGGAGTCAGACATCCAGTCGTGGCTGGATACGGCGCCTGGGTAGGCCTCGGATTCGAGGATGTCCAGGGCGCGACCGGCCGCCTTGGCGCTCATGTGGTCAAGTTCGACGATCATGTTGCGCTTGATCATGCCGCGCAAGGCGTACTCGCCCAGGTCAGTAAGACCTCGCGGGTTGCAGTGCGGACCCTTCGGATATAGCGGCAGCAGGGCCGGCAGTCCGGGGACGCCCGATAGTTCCTTGGGCATGACTCCACCGATGACGGTGTTGTCGGCCGGCTCGCCTTCCTTGCAGGTCTGCGGATTCCACCAGGTGCCGGTGGTGAGGAACTGACCCGCGTTGACCAACAAGCCAGTCACGTCGGCGTCGTAGCGGACACCGCAAAGCGCGTTGTCGAACTTGTGGCACAAGAACATGCTGCTGACGCCCTTGCCCTTGAGTTCGTCAAGGCCGCGGTCGATGTCGGCCTTGGAGCAGCCGGCGATGCCGAGGGTCTGCTTGCAACCGAACGGTTCGGAAACTTCGACGCCCAAGACCACGGCGAGCTTGCCGGCCTTGATTACGTCCGTTGCTTCCTGCGGATTCTTTACGACTCGGTACCAGCCCTTGCCGGTTCCGCCGTACTGGCGATCGACAAAGTCTTGCAACTTGTAGGTCGCTTCGATTTGGCGACGGACGGTGTCCATGTCGTTGCAGCTGTACTTGTTCGGTCCAGCAACGACGCCGATGATCGGGCACAAGCCTGGGTTCGAGACCATGTCGTTGACCATGATTCGCTGGCCGCCGCGCCAGGCGCGCTCAACCCACTTGTAGTACATCTGCTGGTGGGTCAGCGACGAGTAGGTCGGCCAATCCTTGAAGTTTGGCCAGCCTTCGGTGTCGTGCTTGTCGAGGATTCCTCGCCCGGCCGCACCGTTCGTCAAGTTCTCGAGGATGGATACGCCGTGGTTGTTGCAGTCCTTCAGCGCATCGGCGATGCCCTTTTCGCTGTAGGTCGAACCGCAGACCGCGTTTCCGCCCATGCCCAAGTCCATAAACATGTGGGTGTGAGCGTCAACGAAGCCGGTGACTTCGCCGGCGACGTTCGTTCCCTTGTGGGGCTCACCGGTGGCGTTTACTTCGGATTCGGGTGAAGGGGTCGAACTAGCGACCCACCAATCGGAATTGGCACTGGCCATTGTTCCGCCGCTAACTAGCAGGAGCGTTCCAACACCGGCAACTAGTGCAACTTTTAGTGTTCGCACCTCTTATTTGTTCTCCTCGTTCGGCCCCCCCAGGACATACGTCCTCCGCAGGACTCTAGCGCGTGAGATACGTCACAAGTTACAAAAGGTTACAAATGGCTGAGAATTTTCTTTGAGAAAGTTGTGCGCTAAACGTCTAGTCGTGAGTGGCGCTGGAGGGGATCGCCCGCCCGAGTCCAACGCGCCGCGCGAACGCTTCGGCGGGCTCACTGGCTCGGGGAGTGCAAACGGTTGATTCGGCCGTAACAGCCAAGCCGATGGCGGCGCTGGCCTCCAAATCGATTACCTGTTTGGCGCGAACTGCGGCAGCTGGCTCGAATACGCCGACGAAAACCCAGGTGGACAGCCGCCCCCACTGGGTGTCGGGGAAAAGGGACTTCAGCCGCCGCGCAATAACGAACATGACTTCGTCCTCGCGGGCCTCCGCCGAAGTAGGTGAAATATCGATCCTGACGGCGACGTTGCCAACTGGGACCGCATCTTTGAGCAGTTTTATGGTTGCTTTTCGGCCGAGCGTTTGGGTGCTCGGGTCGTGGCCGTCGAGTTCACCAGAAACCGCCGGGAAGGATTCGCGATCGACGCTGGAGCGCACGGGGCGAAGCATCACGACCCAACTCTGGTTTTCTGTCCGCGACAATGGGTCGACCTTGTGGATGTGGGCCGAGGTTCGGATCTTGCCCCCTTCCATCGCGAGGTCGATCGGCTGACCATCGGCAAACGGTAAAGCTCGTCCAAGAATTGATTCAGCAGGCATCCCGCGACTCGGCCGGTCGCCGGTAATCAACTCGAGTAGCCGGTTCGCGTTTCCGTTCCAATCCTGAAGCTTCCCGTCGTGGTCAAAGACGAAAAGGAATACCCCAATCGAGTTGAGCAGGCTGTCGCCTCGGGCCGAGGAAGTCGCCCAGTCTTCGGGGTGGCGACCAATCCAGACAGTGAACACCGCACCAACCACCACGACAAGGTTTGCCATTTCGCTGCCGGAGAACTCCAGGGCGATCACCGAGATCACCAGAACCTGCGAGGCAAAGACAAAAGTGCGCACGCGTCTTGACGGATCTCGCTGGCGGACGTTGACGGTCAGGCTTACGGCAACGAGTAGGGCAAAGCAGTAGGCGGCGTGGGCGATGAACCACCACGTCTGGCGAAACTGCGCTGACGTCAACTCTGCGAGAACCTGCGAGCGGACCAAACTGATTGCGATCGGCTCACTGACCATCACAATCAACAGCGGCAGCGGTACTCGCCAGTGTCCCGAAACCAGCCTCCGGGCCGAGACCAGTGCGCACGCCGCGCAGGCCGAAGCGGCGGCCAGCATGACCGTGTTTGCGGTGGTGGAAGCTGAATTGACGCCGGGGTTTGCTTCGGCAACTGCGGCCGCGGCGGACCAAACTGCTGCGCTGAAGCAAAATCCTGCGATTGAGCGGGCGGGGGGATGTTTTCGTACCGGGACAAAGAGCATCGCGATCAAGGCGATGGCGGCGGCCGCCGCATGTACTTCAACCACGACGACATTGTGGCAGTAGAACGGCGACGTGGCGGGTTGTCTCAACTAAACCGCAGATAGAAAAAGGTCGGCCCGCCGTTCTCGGGGGGTGAAACGGCGGACCGACGGCGGATTCAACGGCCAAAGCTCATCAAACCAGCAATACAACTCTACAGCCGGATTCAAAATTGGGAAGCGAATTCGATTGAAAATTCCATTAGAAATATGTCGCTGCTGAGTCGCTTGAGCCAATGGGCACAATTGGCCCCATGACGACAGCAGCCAAACAGGGCAAAAAGTCGCGAATTCTTCTCGTGCTCGGCCTCGTCATGGTGTCTGTTGGCATCGCACTTTTAGGCTGGGTGGGTTGGCAGTATTGGGGAACGAACACGGTCTCAAAACGTGCTCACCAACAGATTGCGGCCGAAGTAATTCGAGACTGGGAGGCCGGCAAGACTCCAGTCGAAGGCGTTGGCCTGCTGCGGATACCGCGCTTCGGCGAAAACTATGAGGTGCCGATTCTCGACGGTGACGACGACCCGACCCTGGCGCGCGGGGTAGGTCGATACCTGGAAGGTGGCGATCCGGGCCAAATCGGCAACCTCGTCTTGTCCGGCCACCGGGTCACCCACGGCGAGCCATTTCGTAACTTCCTCGAACTAAGAGCCGGCGACGAGGTCATCGTCGAAACCAAGACACACATCTATACCTATGTACTGAGTCAGGACGGCGATGAAACCAGGGTGCCGTTCACGACCAGCTGGCCGCTTTGGCCCGTGCCAGACCCCGAGGCCGAAGGTGAAAAGCCAACAGCGGCGAAGGTGACGCTGGTGACCTGTGCCGAACTGTTCCGCACCAACGACCGCAATGTGGTTGTCGGGACGCTTGCCAAGACCGTAGAAAAACCGAACCGAACCGACCCCTAGGCTTGGCCCGTGCATGACTACCAGCGAAGGTTTATTGAATTTGCCCTAGAACATGAGGTTTTGAAGTTCGGTTCCTTCACCCTCAAATCCGGCCGAACGTCGCCGTACTTCTTCAACGCCGGCGGCTTCAACACCGGGGCGCGACTCGATGCCCTCGGCGGGTTTTATGCCGACGCGATCGCTCAATCGCAGGTGGCTTTCGATGTTCTCCTCGGCCCGGCCTACAAGGGCATCCCGTTGGCTGCGGCCACGGCGGTGAAACTGGCCACCGAGCACGGTCTAGACGTGCCGTGGTGCTTCAACCGCAAAGAAGTCAAGGACCATGGCGAGGGCGGGCTTTTCGTTGGCGCCGAGCCGAAGGGCCGCCTGCTGGTGATCGACGATGTGATCACGGCGGGCACCGCCATTCGTGAAGTTATCGAACTTGTGGCCAACTTAGCTGCCGAAGTGGCAGCAGTGATGGTTGCCGTCGATCGCCGCGAGCGAGGCACCGGCGAACTGTCGGCGATTCAGGAGGTCGAACGCGACTACGCGATCTCGGTGTACTCGATCGTCAACTTCGACCACATCATTGAGTACCTCGAACAGACCGGCCGCTACGGCGAGCACCTGCCAGCGGTTCGTGAGTACCGCGACCGTTACGGAGTGTCGTGACCGTCGGACCGTGGGTCGGGCCGTTGCCCGAGGATCCGCGCTATGACCCCGAACTTTTGGCTGAAGGCGACTCGCGAAACGTGGTGGACCGATACCGCTATTGGACGGTCGAAGCGATCGTCGCCGACCTAGACCAGAGTCGGCATCAGTTCCATGTTGCGATCGAAAACTGGCAACACGACTTCAACATCGGTTCGATCGTGCGGACCGCTAACGCTTTCAACGCTGCCGGGGTGCACATCATCGGCAAGCGCCGCTGGAACCGCCGCGGGGCGATGGTCACCGACCGGTACGTCCATGTTCATCACCATCGGACTGTTGAGGAATTCGGCGACTGGGCGCGCGAGGCCAAAGTCGAGGTAGTGGGCATCGACAACCTCCCCGGCGCGGTCGGGCTCGAATCGACGAGCCTGCCAGTGTCCTCGGTCTTAATGTTTGGGCAAGAAGGTCCGGGCTTGACCGACGAAGCAGCGTCCCTGTGCAGTTCGATGGTGGCGATCGCTCAGTTTGGTTCAACAAGATCGATAAACGCCGGCGCGGCCGCCGCTATTGCGATGCATGCGTGGATCCGCGAGCATGCGGCCGACCTGCCGGTGGAATACTGACCCAGACAGCCGTTTGCTCCAGGAGGATCCATGCCCGTCGCCACTCCCGAGGTCTATGCCGAGATGCTCGACAAGGCCAAGAATCAGTCGTTCGCTTATCCGGCCATCAACGTCTCGTCTTCGCAGACGCTCAATGCTGCGCTCGCCGGGTTCGCTGAGGCTGGCAGTGACGGCATCATTCAGGTTTCTACCGGTGGGGCTGAGTATTTCTCCGGCCCGACGGTCAAGGACATGGTCTCGGGTTCGCTAGCGTTCGCCGCCTACGCCCACGAGGTCGCCAAGAACTACCCGATCAACGTTGCCCTGCACACCGATCACTGCCCCAAGGACAAGCTCGACGGTTTCGTCCGTCCGCTGTTGGCAGTTTCGGCCGAGCGCGTCAAGAACGGCGAACTGCCGCTGTTCCAGTCGCACATGTGGGACGGTTCGGCAGTTCCGTTGGCCGAAAACCTCGAGATCGCCAAAGACCTGCTGGCTAAGGCGAAGGCCGCGAACATCATCCTCGAAGTTGAGATCGGTGTCGTCGGTGGCGAAGAGGACGGCGTTGAGGCTGAAATCAACGACAAGCTCTACACCTCGCCCGAAGACGCGATTGCCACGATCGAGGCCCTCGGACTCGGCGAGCAGGGTCGCTACCTGACCGCGTTGACCTTCGGCAACGTGCATGGCGTCTACAAGCCGGGCAACGTGAAGTTGCGCCCGGAGGTCCTCAAGGCTGCCCAAGATGCCGTTGCCGCCAAGTTCGGCAAGGATCGCGCCTTCGACTTCGTCTTCCACGGTGGCTCGGGTTCGCTGCCTGAAGAGATCAGCGCCGCCGTTGACTACGGCGTAGTGAAGATGAACGTCGACACCGACACGCAGTACGCCTTTACCCGCCCGGCCGCCGCCCACATGTTCCAGAACTACGACGGCGTGCTCAAGGTCGACGGCGAAGTCGGCAACAAGAAGCAGTACGACCCGCGGGCTTGGGGCAAGGCGGCCGAAGCGGGAATGGCCGCCCGTGTGGTTGAGGCCTGCCAGAACCTGCGCAGCGCTGGAACGCACTAACTTTTCCGGAAAAATCGACCCTTTGGGTCGAACTAGTTGGGGGTAGTTATGTCAAAAATTGTGGTCACTGGGGTGGACCAGTCCGAAACCGCCGCTGCTGCCGCGCGTACTGCGGCGGGCTTGGCGGCAGCAATGGGCGCGAAACTGCACGTCCTTTCGGCCTACGGAAATTTCGAGGCCGAGCAGGTCAGCGTCGGATCCGAAGAGATTTTGGTTAGCAGCGAACAGTTCGCCGAAGAAGTTGCCCGCGACGTTTTCGTCGAGATCCGACGCGAGTTTCCCGACCTTGAGGTCGAGTACGCGCCGGCGGAAGGCAATCCGGCGGACGCGCTGGTCAAGGCTGCAGAGACATTGAACGCCGACGTGATCGTCGTCGGCAACAAGCGGGTGCAAGGTCTGGCTCGAATCCTTGGCAGCATCGCTCGCGACGTGGCCGCTCACGCACCGTGTGATGTTTACATCGCCCACACTCACCGAAAGTAGTTCACATGACGAATCTCTTTGGCGAGCCGCCCGAAACGCTTTTGCCTCAAGATCCGGGAGCGGCTTTGCTCGCGGACGGTGCGGCCGCCGAAGACGTCGCCCGACAGCAGCCCGATTCGGTTGCCGCTTGGGCCAAGTTGGCTGATGCAGCATTGACGGCCGGGCGCGACCTGGAAGGTTATGCGTTCGCACGCACCGCCTACCATCGCTCGCTGGACTTGCTGCGGCGAAACGGCTGGAAGGGCCACGGACCGGTGCCGTGGTCCCATGAGCCGAACCGTGGTTTCTTGCAGTCACTGGCGGTGCTTGCGACCGCAAGTGAGCGACTCGGCGACGAGGCCGAAGCGCACCGGTGCCGCGAATTCCTGCGCGAATCGAGTCGCGAAGGTTACGACGCGCTAGTTGACTGACGGTGATCGCCGGTAGGATTGGCGAGTACGAGCCCGCTTGCGGGCTTTCCGTTTGACTAAGGAGTGGCAGCAAATGCCCGCAGTCGTGATCGTCGGAGCCCAGTGGGGAGACGAGGGCAAAGGCAAGGCAACGGACCTCCTTGGCAGCCGCGTCGACTACGTCGTGAAGTTCAACGGCGGAAACAATGCCGGCCATACAGTCGTCATTGGTGACGAAAAGTACGCCCTCCACCTGCTGCCCAGTGGCATCTTGAGCCCGGGCTGCGTGCCGGTGATCGGCAATGGCGTTGTCATCGACCTGGACGTCTTGTTCCAAGAGATTGACGCGCTCAATGAGCGCGGGATCGATACGTCAAAGTTGATCGTCAGCGCGAACGCTCACGTCATCGCCGACTACAACCGGACGCTCGACAAGGTCAACGAACGCTTCCTCGGCAGCCGCAAGATCGGCACCACCGGTCGCGGAATCGGCCCGACCTACGCCGACAAGATGAACCGTCTGGGCATCCGCATCCAAGACACCTTCGACGAAAAAATCTTGCGCGCCAAGGTCGAGGGTGCGTTGGAGTTGAAGAACCAGATCCTGACGAAGGTCTACAACCGCCGTTCGGTCGAGGTCGAAGAGATCGTCGAGCAGTTGCTCTCGCACGCCGAGCGCCTCCACCCGATGGTTGCCGACTCGGGGCTAGTGCTGCACGAGGCGCTCAAGGCCGACAAAACGGTATTGCTTGAGGCCGGCCAGGCCACCTTGTTGGACGTAGACCACGGCACCTACCCGTTCGTCACCAGTTCCTCGGCCACGACCGGTGGGGCGTGCACCGGATCGGGCATCGCCCCGACTGAAATCACCCGAGTCATCGGCATCGTGAAGGCCTACGCGACCCGGGTGGGCGAGGGGCCGTTCCCGACCGAGTTGTTCGACGCCGACGGCGAAACACTGCGCAGCAACGGCGGCGAGTTCGGCACGACGACGGGCCGACCGCGGCGCTGTGGTTGGTACGACGCGCCGATCGCGCGTTATGCGGCCCGAATCAACGGAGTGACCGACTTCGTGATGACGAAGCTGGACGTGCTGACCGGTTTCGAACAGATTCCAGTTTGTGTCGCCTATGACGTTGACGGCCAGCGAGTCGATGAAGTTCCGATGACGCAGACCGACTTCCACCACGCTAAGCCGATTTACGAATACTTCCCCGGCTGGACCGAGGACATCAGCGGCGCGCGCGAGTTCGCCGACCTGCCGGCGAATGCCCAGTCCTATGTGCGCGAGATCGAGGCGATGAGTGGCTCGCGGATCAGCGCCATCGGGGTCGGCCCAGACCGCGAAGAGACGGTCGTCCTGCACGACCTGCTCTGAGTCACCGATACCCTCAACGGGTGAAGGTTCTCGTCATCGGCACTGGCGGCCGTGAACATGCATTGTCCCTAGCGCTTTCGCGTGACCCACAAGTCACTGAAGTGCACGCTGCTCCGGGCAACCCCGGCATGGCTGCGATCGCCACTTTGCATCCGGTCGATCCGCTCGACGGCGACGCGGTGGCCGCATTGGCCGTTTCGCTGGGCGCGGATTTGGTTGTCGTCGGCCCCGAAGCGCCGCTGGTTGCCGGTGTCGCCGATGCGGTGCGGTCGGTCCAGATCGCCTGCTTCGGCCCGACCGCCGAGGCCGCTCAACTTGAAGGTTCCAAGGCATTCGCCAAGCAGGTGATGGCCGCGGCTGACGTGCCCACCGCGATGGCGCGGGTTTGTGAAACTGCCGAACAGGTCGCCGACGCACTCGACGCCTTCGGGCCGCCCTATGTCGTCAAGGACGACGCACTGGCCGCCGGAAAGGGCGTCGTCGTCACCGAGGACCGCCAAGAGGCAGTCACTCATGCCGCCTCCTGCGACCGTGTTGTGATCGAGGAATTCCTCGACGGTCCAGAAGTTTCACTGTTCGCCATCACCGACGGTTCGACGGTGTTGCCGTTGCAACCCGCCCAAGACTTCAAGCGTGCCTACGACAACGATGAAGGCCCGAACACCGGTGGCATGGGGGCGTACACGCCGCTGGATTGGGCGCCAGAAGATTTGGTTGTCGACGTTTCGCGGCGCGTGCTGGTGCCGACCGTCAAAGAGATGGCCGCTCGCGGCACGCCGTTCCAGGGCCTGCTGTACGCCGGTTTGGCGTTGACGAGTCGCGGAACCCGAGTCGTGGAGTTCAACGCCCGGTTCGGTGACCCAGAGACTCAAGCGCTCATGGCCCTGCTCAAGACGCCACTTTCGGCGCTGCTTTACGGTGCTGCCACCGGAACCCTCGGCGAAGTGGGCTTGCCCAAGTGGCGGTCGGGTGCGGCGATCACCGTGGTCATCTCGGCGGAAAACTATCCCCAAGATCCGGTAAAGGGCGACGTGATCACCGGCGTTGACGAGGCGAACGCTCTCGAAGGCGTGGACGTCATCCACGCCGGCACGGCGCTCGACGCCGACCAGAACCTAGTGACTGCCGGCGGGCGCGTGCTCTCGGTCACCGCCAGCGGCGAAGATTTGGCGCAGGCTCGGGCGCGGGCATATGCGGCAGTCAGCCTGATCAAGATCCGGGGCGCGCACTACCGCACCGACATTGCGTTGAACCTGCCCACGCTTTGAGGTTGGCCTCTGTGGGGGTGCGCGGCCGTAGTTTCTAGGCTGCGACAATGGAGCAGTGACCACGCCGAACGTTCTCGCCTCCCGTTACGCCTCCGCTGACCTAGCCCGCATCTGGTCGCCCGAGCACAAGATTGTTCTCGAGCGCCAATTGTGGATCGCGGTGTTGAAGGCCCAACGTGACCTCGGCATCGACACTCCCGAAGGTGTGATCGAGGCGTACGAGGCCGTTATCGACCGAGTCGACTTGGCGTCGATCGCCGCGCGTGAGCGGATCACCCGCCATGACGTGAAGGCGCGAATCGAAGAGTTCGCCGACCTCGCTGGCACCGAACACATCCACAAGGGCATGACCTCGCGTGACTTGACCGAGAACGTCGAGCAACTGCAGGTCCGGGCCTCCCTCGAACTGGTTCGCGATCGCGCAATTGCGGCCGCTGCCCGGCTTGGGCGACTCGCCGCCGAGAACGCCGAGGTTGTGATGGCTGGGCGCAGCCACAACGTCGCGGCGCAGACCACCACGTTGGGCAAGCGGTTCGCGACGGCCGCCGACGAACTCATGGTCGGCATCGAGCGGGTCAGTGAACTCATCGCCCGCTACCCACTGCGCGGCATCAAGGGCCCGGTAGGGACCGGCCAAGACATGTTGGATCTGCTTGGCGGCGACGAAACCAAGTTGGCCGATCTGGAACGTCGCGTCGCGACCCACTTGGGCTTTGAACGCACCTTCACCAGCGTCGGTCAGGTCTACCCGCGGTCGCTGGACTACGACGCAGTCAGCAGCCTGGTGCAGTTGGTTTCGGCGCCATCGAGCCTGGCGTTGACGATCCGGCTGATGGCCGGTAACGAACTAGTCACCGAGGGCTTCAAAGAGGGCCAGGTCGGCTCCAGCGCGATGCCGCACAAGATGAACACGCGTTCGTGTGAGCGAGTCAACGGGCTTGCGGTGGTGCTGCGCGGTTACGCCTCGATGGTTGGCGAACTGTCAGGCGACCAGTGGAACGAAGGCGACGTTTCCTGCTCGGTGGTTCGCCGAGTGGCGTTGCCAGACGCGTTCTACGCCGCGGACGGCCTGTTCGAGACGTTCTTGACCGTGCTCGATGAGTTTGGCGTGTTCCCGGCGGTTATCCAGCGCGAACTGGACCGCTACCTGCCGTTCTTGGCCACCACCAAGGTGCTGATGGCCGCGGTTCGCCACGGTGTTGGCCGCGAGGTCGCGCACGAGGCGATCAAGGAGCACGCGGTCGCCGTGGCTTTGGAGATGCGCGAAAAGGGCACCGCCGACAATGACCTGTTTGACCGTCTTGCCGCTGATCCGCGGTTGGGTTTGACCGCTGAAGACTTGGCGGCGTTGGTCGCCGAGCCGTTGGCGTTCACTGGCGCGGCGGTCTCGCAGGTTGGCGTCGTCGTCGGCCAGATCGAGTTGCTGGCCCAACTTCGCCCCGAAGCCGCCGCGTACAGCCCCGGCGACATTCTTTGACCCAGAGCCATTGGCGTGGCCGCAGTGTGCGCCGACTAGCCTGAACCCATGCCACTGGAGATCCCCGGAGCCACCCACCTGCACTCGGGCAAGGTCCGTGACCTTTACACCTACGGTGACCACCTGCTGATGGTCGCGTCGGATCGGGTCAGCGCCTACGACTTCATTTTGGAGCCGGGCATTCCGGACAAAGGCGAGATCCTGACTCGGATGAGCCTTTGGTGGTTCGACCAGTTGGCCGATTTAGTGCCAAACCACGTAATCAGTGCCGACGTGCCGGCTGAAGTTACCGGTCGCGCGTTGATCGTCGAACGCCTCGACATGTTCGCGGTTGAATGTGTTGCTCGCGGCTACCTGACCGGTTCTGGGCTAATCGACTACAACGAAACCGGTGCCGTGTGCGGCGTGGTCTTGCCAGACGGTCTGGTTGACGGCTCGCGGTTGGCCGAACCGATCTTCACCCCCGCGTCGAAAGCAGAGCTCGGCGAACACGACGAGAATGTCTCGTTTGATGCAGTGATTGAAACTGTTGGCGGTGAAACGGCCGAGCGGCTGCGCGAGTTGACCATGGCGGTCTATGCCCGCGCCGAGCAGATCGCCCGCGAACGCGGCATCATTTTGGCTGATACGAAACTCGAGTTCGGCGCTCGCCCAGACGGCACGATCGTCTTGGCCGATGAGGTGCTCACTCCTGACTCATCCAGGTTCTGGCCGGCCGATCAGTACGCGCCGGGCAGGTCCCAGCCAAGTTACGACAAGCAGTTCGTCCGCGACTGGTTGACTTCGCCCGAATCGGGTTGGGATCGCAAGAGCGACACCCCGCCGCCGCGACTGCCGGTTGAGATCGTTGAAAAGACTCGCGCGCGCTACATCGAGGCCTACGAACGGCTCACCGGTCAGACTTGGTGACTGCGGGCCAACCCCCGAACGGATCTGCTGGTTAGAGTGGGCAAGGTAACCCAGCTCACACCTCGACCTAACAGGAGAACTCGTGACGAATCTGGCCGCGATCCTTGACGAAACCGCCGCGAAATACGGTGACCGAACTGCCATTGTTTTTGGCGACACCCGGTTGAACTATGCCCAACTCAACGGCGCAGCGAACCAGGTGGCGAACCTGTTGGTTTCGCGCGGTATCGCCCCCGGCGACAAGGTTGCGATTTCGATCCCGAACCTGCCGTACTTCACCATCGCGTACTTCGGCATCCTCAAGGCTGGCGCGGCCGTCGTCCCGTTGAACGTGCTGTTGAGTGAGCGCGAAGTCGCGTACCACCTCGACGACTCGGACGCGAAAGCCTTCATCGCGTTCGAGGGCACGCCCGACCTGCCGATCGGTGACCGCGCTTGGGCGGGCTTCAACGCTACCGAGTCGTGCACCGAGTTCTTCTTGATCAAACTTGATTCGGCCGCCCCCAAGCCCATCGAGGCGCCGGAGTTCTATGGCCCGCTAGTGGCCGAGCAGTCCCCGGTGTTCGAAACTGTCGATCGCGCCGACGACGAGACGGCCGTAGTTCTTTACACCTCGGGCACCACCGGCCAGCCCAAGGGCGCCGAACTGATGCACCGGAACCTGCGTGACAACGCCGCCTTGGGCACCTCGCTGTTCGGGGCCGACGCAAGCAACCCCGACACCTACCTCGCGGTCCTGCCGCTGTTCCACATTTTCGGCCAGACCGTCATCCAGAACAGTGCAGTGATGTTCGGCGGCACGATCGTCTACCTGCCGCGGTTTGAGCCGGCCGCCGCGCTCGGCCTGCTAGCCAAGGAGAAAGTCACCTTCTTCGCCGGCGTGCCCACGATGTACTGGGGTCTTTTGCAGGCGCTCGCGGCCGCCGACGGTGCGGTCGACGTGGCCGAGATTGCCGCGATCATGCGCACTGCCGTTTCTGGTGGCGCCGCCTTGCCGGCCGACATCCACCGCCAGTTCGCCGAGAAGTTCGGCATCGTGATTCAGGAAGGCTACGGCCTATCGGAGACCTCTCCGGTGGCCGCGTTCGGTGTCCGCGGCGAGGAGGCTCGCGTCGGCTCCATCGGCAAACCGGTCGAAGGCGTCGAACTCAAACTCATCGACGACGAGTGGAACGAAGTCGAACACAACGCCGACACGATCGCTGAAATCGCGATCAAGGGCCACGGCATCATGAAGGGGTACTACAACCGGCCAGCGGCCACCGCCGAAGCGATTCGTGGCGAGTGGTTCCGTACCGGCGACCTGGCCCGCCGAGACGACGACGGCTACTACTTCATCGTTGACCGCAGTAAGGACATGATCATTCGCGGCGGCTACAACGTCTACCCGCGTGAGCTAGAAGAAATCCTGATGACCCACCCGGCGGTCTCGCTCGTGGCGGTACTGGGCGTGCCGCACGAGTCGCTCGGTGAGGAGATCAAGGCGGTCGTGGTCAAGAACGCCGACGACGCGACCACCGCAGACGAACTCCAGGCCTGGGCCAAGGAGCAGTTCGCTCAGTACAAGTACCCGCGCATCATCGAGTTCCGCGACGAACTGCCGATGACGGCGACCGGCAAGATCCTCAAACGAGAGATCAACTGAACCGAGAACTGAACTCAGTGGGGGCGGCCGAGTGCCCGATACGTCCAGCCGGCCGCCCGCCACGAGTCAGCGTCCAACGCGTTTCGGCCGTCGAGGATGCGCGGTTCGGCGACTAGTTCGCGAACTGCCACCGGATCGAGTTCGCGGTATTGGCGCCACTCGGTGAGCAGCAGCACCAGATCGGCGCCAACCAAAGCCTCCGCGACGTCTTCGACGTATTCGAGTTCGGGGTAGGTCTTGCGGGCGCTGGCGATCGCGGCCGGGTCGGTCACGCGGACCTGAGCGCCTTGGCGACGAATCTGCTCGGCGACGTCCAACGCCGGCGAGTCACGAATGTCGTCTGAATCGGGCTTGAACGATGCCCCCAAGACGGTGATCTTGCGCCCTTCGAACGAGCCGCCCGATTCGGCGCGAGCAAGGTCAACCATCCGCACTCGGCGGCGCGTGTTGATCGCATCAACTTCGGCCAAGAAACTCAACGTCTGGTCGGCGCCAAGTTCGCCCGCGCGGGCCATGAACGCGCGAATGTCTTTGGGCAGGCAGCCGCCGCCGAACCCGAGGCCAGCGTTTAGGAACCGGCGCCCGATCCGCTCGTCCATGCCGATCGCATCGGCTAGTGCGGTCACATCGGCGCCGGTGCGTTCGCAGAGTTCAGCCATCGCGTTGATGAACGAGATCTTGGTCGCCAAGAACGAGTTCGCCGCCACCTTGACCAACTGGGCAGTGGCGTGGTCCATCACGAGCCGAGGGGTGTCGGCGGCGAGGATCGTGGCGTAAACCTCGTCGAGCACGGCGACCGCTCGCTCACCGGACGGGCCGGCCTCAACCCCATAAACCAAGCGGTCCGGGTGGAGAGTGTCTTCGACGGCGAAGCCCTCGCGTAGGAACTCCGGATTCCAAACTAGGGTCGCGCCAGGCTCCTTGGCCTCGAGGTCATCGGCGAGGCGTTCGGCCGTACCGACCGGAACGGTCGATTTGCCGACGATCAGGTCACCTGGTTTGACGATTTCGAGCAGTGCGGCGAACGCCGACTCGACGTAGGAAAGGTCTGCAGCGTATTCGCCAACCAACTGCGGGGTGCCCACGCATAGGAAGTGGACGTCGGCGCTGGTGGCTTCGCTCAGGTCGGTGGTGAACGTTAGGCGCCCGGTGGCCAAAGTGCGTTCCAGCAGTTCGGGTAGGCCCGGCTCAAAGAATGGCGCTCGACCGGCGGCGAGTTCGGAAATCTTGGCGGCGTCGGTGTCCACGCCAATGACTTCGTGGCCCAATTCGGCCATGCTGGCGGCGTGAACTGCCCCGAGATATCCGCAACCAATGACACTGATCTTCATGGCCATACCGTAGCGACAACGAATGTGAAAGGGTCGAGGTATGGCAGTTGAGTTCATTCATGATGCGCAGGCGGGCCGTTACGAGGTCCTATTCGATGGTGAGCAGGTGGGGTTCGCGGTCGCCCGCGAAGAGGGTGACAAGGTCGTGTTTCCACACACCGAAATCGACGAACGGTTCGAGGGACGCGGGCTGGCCCGGCAGTTGGTCACCTTTGCGCTCGATGACGTTCGCGCGCGCGGCAGGCTGGTCGAACCGCACTGCACCTATGTGAAGCGTTTCATCGACCGCAACGTCGAGTACCAAGACCTTTTGGCCAAGTGACGGGGGCGCTACGGCGCCGGCTGGCCCTGATGGGGCCAGCATTTGTTGCTGCCGTCGCCTATGTAGATCCTGGCAATGTCGCCACCAACATCACCGCTGGCGCTCGTTTTGGATACACCCTCGTCTGGGTGATCGTGCTGGCTAACCTGATGGCGGTTCTGGTGCAGTACCTGTCAGCGAAACTGGGTTTGGTCACCGAAAAGTCGCTCGCTGCTCAAGTGAGCAGCCGGGTGTCGCCGGTCACCCGCTTTTGTTTTTGGCTTCAGGCCGAAGGGATCGCGATCGCGACCGATCTGGCCGAAGTCATCGGCGGCGCGATCGCCTTCCACCTGCTCTTTGGCATCCCGTTGCCGATCGGTGCAGTACTGACTGCGGCCGTGGCGATGGTCGTGCTGGCGATCGGCGATCGGCGCGGCCAAGGCGCACTGGAACGAGTGATCATCGGCTTCTTGCTGCTGATCGCGGTGGGATTCCTAGCCGGCCTAGTGGTCTCACCGTCATCGGCCGCCGGGGTCGCCTCTGGCCTGGTGCCGTCCTTCGCTGGTGCCGACAGTGTCCTGCTTGCTTCGGGCATCGTCGGTGCGACCGTGATGCCGCATGTGGTCTACCTGCACTCGAGCCTGACCGCCGGTCGCCTCGGCGGCAGAGGTGAACGGTCGAGCCTGCCTGAACGGCTTTCGGCCACTCGACTCGATGTGGTGTTGGCGTTGGCGTTGGCCGGCCTGATGAACTTGGGCCTGTTGCTGATGGCCGCCACGAACTTGTACGGGCTCG
>Ga0116169_1000328_pt1 | contig 51004 bp, 31 predicted proteins | sample AD_UKC130_MetaG_FD_89796 | JGI IMG/M metagenome (GOLD analysis project Ga0116169, IMG submission 89796) | Active sludge microbial communities of municipal wastewater-treating anaerobic digesters from Canada - AD_UKC130_MetaG | ecosystem: Engineered > Bioreactor > Anaerobic > Digestate | place...
CCCGCCCACGTCGAACAGGTCGATGCCCATCGCTTGCGGGTGTGGCTCGACGAGCCAGCCTACTTCTCGGGCCTGATCGGCCGGTCAATTCTGCAGGGCATCCAACGCGACGCTCCGTTCCCCGCCGGTGAGACGTTCGCAACCGACGAGTTCACCGTCGAAGTCACCCGCGCCGATGCCACGGGCGTGCAAGAGTTCCTCTTCACGTTCAACCGTCCGCTGAGCGACCCCACCTACCACTTCTTTCTTGCATCGCCCACTTTCGACGCATACCCGCTGGCGTTTCGATGAGCGGTTCATGGTTGAAAGAAGGCTTGAGACTTGACGACGTGAGGCTTGAGGGAAAGACACAGAGCCGTGGTCAGGGGCCCGGCTGCGAGGTGGCCGCGGCGTGCGGAAAGATCAGCTCGTAGGCCATGAACTGCGGTGATCCGAGGTAAAAGTGGTAGTTGGGCGAGTCGAGCGGCTCGCGGAACTCGTAGAGCAGTTCGCGCACGCCCTCGTCGTCCATCTTAGTGAGCGTCACGGTGAACAGGCCGGCATCGATCTGTTGTCCCTGACGCAGGTTGCGATCGATGCCCATGACGCCCAGGAGCATGGTTCCGGTGGTGCCGGCCAGGTAGGGCTTGTCGGCCGGCGCCCGGATGCGCAGGCGGTGCCGATCCAGCACTTCCACTTCGCCGGGCGATTCCATCCGGATCAGATCGGGCGAAAAGACCAGCACGTGGCCCTTGAGATCACGGTACCCGAGTTCCTGTTCGATGGCGGGCACGACGTAGTAGGCGAGCACGGGAAGGTTGATGAAGAACAGATGATCGCCGTCGCGGAGCGGTTTCACCTGCCGCTTGACCTCGCGCACGACAAGGTCTTCCGATAGCACGCCGCGCACGTAAGCAAAGCCCATGCTCCAGGCGTATAGGCCAAGCCCGACGGCCAGAATGAAGATGATGCATCCACACACGACCGCGCGGATGCCGGCGCGTGGCGAACCGGGCGATCGGCCAGCAATGGCGGCGATGCCGGCGGTGAAAAGCAGCACCATGCCCAGGCCCGGCAGATACAGATGATGCGGCGAGGCGAACACCAGCATCACGGGCGCGATCAGACACCCCAACCAGACGAGGGGCCACAGCAGGCTCGGCCGAAAGCGATACGCGGCCCAGATCACAGCAATCAACGCAAGAACAGCGACAAACAGGCCGTAGAACACGTCGAGCCGTTCGGCGAAGTAACTGCGGCTGCCCACGGGCACCACGGGCACGAAGAGAAACAAGCCCAGTGCGTACATCACGATCTTGTAGAGGACGTACTGCACGAACTCGAGACTTGCGGAAACGGGCTCGAGATACGGCGGCGGCGGCACGGGGAATCCGCCCAGCGCCTCATACCGCAGGACCATGTAGAGCACGAAGACCAAGCCCATGGCCACGTGATCCCAGCGGATCCACCGCGGTCGTGACGTGCCGATGAGCCGGTCGCCCAGCCAACAGACCAGCGGGAAGAGTGCTGCATTCTCGCGGCAACCGAGAGCCAAACCGTAGCAGACCATCGCGATCATCGCGTAGATGAACGACCCGCGCGAGCCGTGCTCTGCCTCGCCCTCTTTCGCCGCGTCGCCGCGTCCCCGCGTCGCCGCGTCATTCTGTTCCCGCTCCCGATGAAACCAACAATCGCCCCATCCCGCGTACCGGGCATAGGCGAGAATTCCCAGGAGGAGAAACAGCGTGGTGAGCAGTTCGGTCTGACAGGCGATCCAGTACACCGTCCCGACGTGGGCGGGATGGATGGCCATCAAGCACGCGGCGACCAGTCCCCAAAACCGCCGACCCAGTGCCCGAGCGGCCACGGCCCCGACGAGCATCGAGCAGGCGAAGTGCCAGCCCAGCGAGAGCACGTGCATGCCCAGCGGGTTCCAGCCCACCAGCGTGTATTCGGCCCGCATGATCCAGAACGCGATGGGCCGATAGAACCGCAGGCCCGCCTCCTGGCGACCCCAGAGATCGAGCACTTCGCCGACGATGCCCAACCGGGCCGAATCCACGGCCGAGCGATACGACCAGTCGCCGTCCCGCAGATGCTCGAAATGGGCGTAATCGTCGAGGTACAGGCCTGTGTTCACCGACCAGGCATGCCCGATGATAACGAACAACGCCACCACACCCGCGATGCACCGTCCGCTCAGTTCGGGCGAGGTCGTGGCCGGCAGCGAAACCGACTCGTCCGGCACCTCATGCGTTGTGGCTCGAGGCTGACTGGTAACCAGAGCGTCCGACATTCGGATGTCCCGCACACAAAGAACACATTGCGGCACGCCCCCTGGGGGCGCCGACCGCACAATCTAGACCGCCGCGACGGGTAGGACAAGCGCAGCCATGCCGCGGAGCGATTCGAAACATGCCTCGCAGTTATAATTCCGGCCGACCGGGATCACGGTGTTCACCGGCCGGCTGATCATCCCGGGCTTCGATCGTGTGTTCATCGCGCCCGTTGCCGCTGTGATCATCGGCGCAATGATCCCGCTCGCGCTGGCCGCCATGGGCGTAGACCGGCACGTCTCGCTTCCCCTGGCGATCGGAGCGGTGCTATGGGTTCTGCTCAGTTGGGGACCGCCCCTCGCCGAGTGGCGGCTCACCGGCCACCACCGGCTGATCCCGCCCAGGAGTGCAGCTGCTCAGTATGTGAAGCCTTGAGATCAGTTGGTCTTGAGCAGCAAACCAGTTTGGAAGAGGCTGCTCTTGAGAGAGCCCTGACCACCGGGCGGCGTCAGCGTGCTGACCTGGTCGTGGACGACCCACACGCCCGTGCTCTGGTTGTAGAACGTGTACTTGTTCGTGCCGAACATGGTGGTCACGCCGAAAATGGTGGTCTGCGTGCCGTTGAAATCGTACTCGACGGTGTAGGTGCCGCCGGAGCCCTCGGAGCGGATAACGCGGACGGTGTAATCGACGCTGACCGAGCCGTTGGCCGGGTCGTTGTAGGAGTACTGGAAGCGTTGCGTCTGCGTGACGTTGAAGACGGTGAGCGTCTGGCTGGGCACGCCGCCGGCGGCGGCCGTGTTCAGCGAGATGGGCCGATTCTGGGCGTCGAACACGACGGTGAGTGTCGATTGAACCGGCGAGATCTCGATGACGGTGCCGTTGAGTTCGCTCAGCTGGCTTTCGCCGCCGATGGTGCCGCGATAGGTTCCGGCCGCGATGGGATCCGAGATGCTACCCGGCATCTGGCATTCAGCACCCATGAGAAGGCAGAAACTCGTTACCGTCAGTATCGCAATCCTCATGCGCATTGGTGGCTCCCGTCCCCGGCCGGTCCGGCACGTACCGTTGCCGGTTGTTGATCTTGGCTCCTCTCGAAAGGCATACGTCCCATCTGCTCGAGGCGGGCAAGATGCCCGCCCCCTAAGAGGGCCGCGTACCTATGAGGCTGCAAATCGTAGCCCGAGGCGGCCCAAAGCTCAACGGCAAGACCTGACGCTCGCGACAGTCTCCAGAGGCGTTTCCCAGCGAGCGGCGGGGCTTGTCCCCACCGTCCCTTTTCCCCGTCAGTTTGCCTGACTCCCGGTCCTTCCAGCGAAAAACCTGACCGCTAACACCTACTCGAGTCTGCACAGTGCAGGCAGGAGTACGTCTTTAGCGGTTGTTTTTTTCGCCGGGTTGATCGCCGTTAGCGTCATATTGGTCCAGCGCGTGTCTTGCGTTCAGCCCCGAAGGGGCGAGAAGGCGCCTGCCGCACGCTAAACACGTACGGTGGGATGGCTGCACCACAATACGATCAGTTGAAGCGGTTCTTGATGAGGAAGAAACGCAGATCCTCGGGCGAGAGTTTGCCGACGTGCGTGCCGGCAACGGTGCCGTCGGGACGCAGAACGACCAGTGTGGGCACCTGCGTCACGCCCAGCTTGTCGGCCTCGGGGCGATTCACGAAGAAGTCCTGACGCACGGGCACAAACTCGCGCATCATCTCGCGGACTTTGGCGTCGGTGAAGACCGTCCAGTCCATCTCCCGACACTCGGGGCTGCTGGCGGTGGCGAAGAGCACGACGACCCGCTTGCGCTGCCGGGCGGCCGACTGCATGGCCAAGTCGTAACTGTAGTTCCAGGGCACGGCTTGACAGCCCGTCAGCAGCGTGAGCGAAGCCAGAGCGATCAGACCGAGCGATTTCGCGTTACGCATAAAATCCCTCAAATCCCGGCCACATTCTGCCAGAACCGCACAGCGATGCAAGAGCGCGAAAAGCGTCGCCCCCGTCCCGTCGCAGCACGGGACCATCTCGTCACGGGTTTCGCTTGTACGTGTTTAGCGTGCGGTACCTTCTCGCCCCGTAGGGACGCCGGTCACTAGCCGGCGGCGTGAGCCGCCGGTGCGGGCCCCACACCAATTCCCTTTGTCAACCTCAGGGCGGCTTCGCTGCCCTCAGGTTGTCAAAGGGATGGTTTTTAGGAGCCAGCGGTACGTGGGCTTACGCCCACGGCTCCTCACTTGGCGCGCCTTCGAGGCGAAGCCGCGCGGATCTCTACTGACTTCGCGCCCTTTCGGCACGGTGCTACGTCGATCTCATGCACGGTAAACACGTGCCTTCGCTTGCGAAACCTCGCTCGCCGTCTATGCTATGCCTCTGCAACCCGGAAATTCTGTCGCATCAACCACAGGAGGCCCCGTGATGAACACGCACGCTCGCGCCTGCACATGGTATTTCTTTCTCCCGGTCGTAGTCTTTCTGTTCGGCACCGGCGGGTCCGGGCAGGCTCAGGCGGAATCGCCGGTGACCGGGCAGATGGGGCCGCCGGCGAATCTGCGGTGCGAGTATCGGGTGAACCCGCTGGGGATCGACATCGTTCGGCCGCGGCTCAGTTGGCAGGTGCAGGACTCGCGCCGCGGAGCCAAGCAGACCGCATACGAAATCACGGTGAGCACCGACGAGACGTTCGCCACCGCGGTGTGGGCCACAGGTAAGGTCGAGTCGGATCAGTCGACGCACGTGGAGTACGCCGGCCCCGCCCTGCAGAGCGGTCGGCGCTACTACTGGCGGGTGCGAACGTGGGACGCGCAGGGCAAGCCGAGCGAGTGGTCCAAGCCGGCATGGTTCGAGATGGGCCTCCTGAGCCCGGCTGATTGGAAGGCTCGCTGGATCACGGCTGAGAAAAAAGCCATCGCGGCGTCCGCCGGCGAGGAAGACAAGCAGAACGGCCCGCGCCGCTCGTTCTGTCTGCGCAAGGAGTTCGAGGCCAAAGGCAAGCCGGTGCGGGCCCGGGCGTACGTAACCGGCCTGGGCGTGTACAAGCTGTACATCAACGGCAAGCCGGTGGGTGACGATATCCTCTCGCCGGGCTGGACCGATTACCGCAAGCGCGTGCAGTACCAGACGTACGATGTCACCGAGCAAATCGACGCGGGCGTCAACGCGGTGGGCGCGATTCTCGGCAACGGCTGGTGGTCGGGCGGCCTGGCGCAAAGCACCGAGGCGTATTCCAGCGGCAACCTGCGCTTGCTCATGCAACTGGCGGTCGAGTATGCCGACGGCACGCAAGACCTGATCGTCACCGACGACAAGGGTTGGAAGGCCCACGCCTCGCCCATCACGCAGGACTCACTCTACCACGGAGAAACGTACGACGCGCGACTCGAGATGCCGGGCTGGGCGGCGTCGGGCTTCGACGCGGCGGCGTGGACGAACGCCGTGCTCGTGCCCGAGGCCGAGCAGAAGATCGCCGTCGTGGCCGACGTGTGCGAGCCCATCCGTGTGACGCAGGAACTGCCCGCGGTGTGGGTGAACGAGCACGAGACCGACAAGGGCACGTTCATCTTCGACTTCGGACAGAACGCGGCGGGCTTCGTGCGGCTCAAGGCCCGCGGCGGTGCGGGCACGAAGATCCGGCTGCGGTTCGGCGAGGAGCTGGATCCCAACGGCCGGCTCTACCGTGACAACTACCGCAGTGCCCAGGCCACCGATTACTACATCTGTAAGGGCCAAGGCGAGGAAGTGTGGGAGCCGCTGTTCACCTACCGCGGCATGCGCTACTGCGAAGTGACCGGCTATCCCGGACGTCCCGCCAACGACGCCCTGATTTTCCGCGTGTTCCACACCGACGTGCCGCAGGCGGGCGTGTTCGAATGCTCGCATCCGCTGCTCACGCAACTGTTCAAGAACATTATGTGGGGCCAGCGGTCCAACCTGCACAGCGTCCCGACCGACTGCCCGCAGCGCGACGAGCGTCTGGGCTGGACGGGTGATGTCAACGTCTTCGGCCCGACGTCGTGCTGGAACATGGACATGGCAGCGTTCTATCACAAGTGGATGCAGGATGTCATCGACTCGCGGGGCCCCGAGGGCTGGGTGACCGACGTGGCTCCGGCAATGGTGACGATGGGCCCGGCCGCTCCCGGCTGGGGCGACGCCTGTGTGACCACACCGTACACGGTGTGGCAGTTCTACGGCGACACGCAGATCATCGAAAAATCGTTCGACACCATGGTCGGGTGGATCGAGTACATGCACGCCAATCGGGAGTCCCGGACCGGCTTGTACGAGCGCAAGGGCTACGGCGACTGGGTGGCGACGGTCGAATCGCCCTCGCACACCATCGGTGCCGCGTACTATTACTACTCGACCAAGCTCGTGTCCGAGATGGCGCGGGCCATCGGCCGCAGCGCCGAGGCGGACAAATACGCCAAGCGGGCCGAAGAGATCGCCGCGCTGTTCAACAAGCACTATCTGAACGCCGAAACCAACCAGTACGCCGGCGAGACGCAGACAGCCAACCTCCTGCCGTTGTATTTCGGCATCGTCCCGCCCGATCGCCGCGAGGCCGTGCTCAACAACATCGTCGAGAACATCAAGGCCCGCGGGTATCACCTGTCCACCGGGTTCCTCGGCACAGCCTATCTCATGAGCGCACTGGCCGACGGCGGGCGCCAGGACGTGGCGGGCAAGTTGGCCACGCAGACCAGCTGCCCGTCGTGGTTGTACATGCTCCTGAACGGGGCCACCACCATGTGGGAGCGCTGGGACACCGACAAGTGGGGGCCGAACATGAACTCCCGCAATCACTACGCGTTCGGAGCCATCGGACGCTGGATGATGGAAGACGTGGCGGGCATCCGGTTCGATCCGACGCAGCCCGGCTTCAAGCACATCATCATCCGCCCGCAGCCGACGGCCGGCCTGACCTGGGCGAGCGCGAGCTATGCGTCGATGTACGGCGACGTGAAGAGCGCGTGGCGCCACATGGTTGACGATGGCCGCGATGTTCTCACGCTCAACGTGACCGTTCCGGCCAACACGAGGGCCCGCGTCCATGTACCCACGCTGGGCCGTGCGGACGGCGCGGTGTACGAGAGCGGCAAGCTCGTGCAGAACGTGGGCGGCGCCCGAGGCAAGGTGGAGAAAGTGCCGGGCGTCACGCCGGTCGCCGTGGAAGGCGGCTTCGTGATCTTCGACGTGGGCGCAGGCAAGTATGAGTTCCGGATTGAAGGCCGATGATCGGCGACCTTCGCGATGAGGCCCTCAGATAACCTGGCGATAATTCCGATGGCCGAAGCGTGCACGTTCCGCGAACTTGCCGCGGCGGATCGGTCTTCGCTCGGACGGTTTTGAGCTGCGCGTCGCACGTGAGGCTGCTCCGGTCGCAACCGTGCGCTGGGCGGAGATCCAGTCCATTCGAGCGTACAAGCTCGACCGGTGGGTGCACGACGTCATTTGTCTGGCATTTCAGATTGGCCCCGACCACTGGGTGGAAATTTCCGAGCAAGACGAGTCGCTCAGCCAGGTTTGCAACGAGATGGCGGCACGCTTCCCCGAGATCCCGCCCGGCTGGCTCTGCGACATCGCCGTGCCGGCCTTCGAGTTCAACGACACGGTCCTGTATCCGTTCGATGCGAAAGCCTATGCAGCTCAACTGAAGGCCAGAGCCGATCGGCGTTCACCGCCCGACTCGCTCTCCATGTGGGACCACGTCCTCCTCTCATGTGGAACCGCCAGTGCGTTGATCCTGATCGCTGCGGGGCGCTCCCTCGCTACAATCGTCCCCCTCCTCACCGCCTTGGCCACCGTCGTGCTGGGAATCGGACTGCGACGCAAATACGACGTACACACCGTATCGCAGCAACTGGTGGACAGTGCGTGGCGAAAGTGGTCGCTCCGGAGAGGCGACGCGAGGTATTTGACCGGCTCACTCGCCAGAATTTCAACCGTGTTGTGCCCCCGCGTCTTCGCGAGTCGTCCTGACACGAGAAACAGGATGCCTATCGGAATGTATAGAAGCACGAGGCCGAGGCGTAGTCTCGGAAGCCAAGAGCGCGCCGACACCGAAAATTCCGGCCGGGGCCAGGATTCTGGCGGCGGTGAGATAGGGTGTGCAGGCCGCCCAAAATGCATCCCAGGCGAGACTTCGCAGGGCGGCCAAGTCGTAGAGAAGGCCGCATTCCGGACAGCGCTCGATGGTCTGGCCGCGAAGGTCGCAGCCACACTGTGGGCAGTGGTATTGCCGGGGATCCCAGGCCATGGCCCGGACATTGTATTTGCATGAACCGTCACCGTCCATGCACGCGAAGTGGATACCTATGATCCCATGTACCGGTTCATGCTGAATCCGCGGGATGACCGTTGGTTTCCGCAGAGTCGAATCGGGGCTCGGCTAGGAGTGGCCATGGTGGAAAACGAGCGTTACCGCATCGGCATTTCCGGATCGTACGGCGGACTCAACCTGGGCGATGAGGCCATCCTGGAGGGAATCCTTCAACAGTTGCGAGCCACCGTGGCGGCGGAAGTGACGGTGTTCTCGCGGAACCCGGAGGACACGCTGCGGCGACACGCGGTCGAGCGAGCGGTGCCCGTGCGTTCGATGAGCCGTGAAGAAGCGCGGGCGGAAATCGAAAGACTCGATCTGCTCGTCCTGGGAGGCGGCGGCATCCTGTACGACGGCGAAGCGGAGGTGTACCTGCGCGAAGTGGCGATCGCTGAGTCGGTGGGCGTGCCGGTGGTGGTCTATGCCATCAGCGCCGGCCCGCTCGCGTCGGCCGCGTCACGGAAGGCGGTGGCGACGCACCTGCGTTCGGCCGCGCGTATCACGGTGCGCGATCGCGGGGCCCGCAAGCTGTTGGAGGAGGTGGGCATTCACAACGATATCCATGTGACGGCGGACCCCGCCCTGCTCATCGCCCCCGAGCCGTTGGAGCCGAACGTTCTCACCCGCGAAGGGCTCGACGGCGGCCATGAGCTGGTGGGCATGTCGGTCCGCGAGCCGGGGCCGGCCGCTCCCGACATCGACGTGGAACACTACCACGCCCTCCTGGCCAACGTGGCGGACTTCATGGTCTCGCGCTATGACGCCCAGGTGGTTTTCGTGCCCATGGAGCGCAAGAACATGGACCTCCAGCAAAGCCACGCCGTGGTGTCGCGGATGAAGTCGGCCGACCGGGCGACCGTGCTCAAGGGCGACTACAGTCCGGGGCAACTGCTGACGCTGATCGGGCATTTCGAGTTCGGGCTGGGGATGCGTCTGCATTTTCTGATCTTCTCGGCCATGCAAGGCATTCCGTTCGTTCCGCTGCCCTACGCTTCCAAAGTGCAAGGATTCATCGAAGACTTGGAGATCGAGATGCCGCCGCTCGAGCACGTGACCACCGGGCATCTCATCGCGCACATCGACCGCTCATGGGATGTCCGTGCGTCGGTTCGCGACCACATTCGATCGCGGGTGCCGCCTCTGCAGGCGCGGGCGCGGGAGACGAACCAGTTTGTCCTCCAAGTCCTGCGGAGCAAGCCTCCCAAGGAACAGGGGCCGGACCTCGCCCATGCCGCCGCTCAAACGACCTGACGCTTCGATTCCGGTGGTTTTGCCGCCCCGCCGCGCGCTGCACGCAGCGCGGACCGACGTCCTGGTGGTGGGCGGCGGCCCGGCCGGACTGGGGGCGGCCCTGGGAGCGGCGTGGGCCGGCGCGAAGGTCATCCTGGTCGAGCGATACGGATTTCTGGGCGGCAACGCGACGGCGGCCCTGGTCATGCCGCTCATGTCGTTTCACACGCAGCGAGCGGCCATCACCCGAGGAACAACCCGGCTGCTGCCAAACGACCACGGTCCGGGCGAGCCGATCATCGCCGGCGCGCTCCTGCGGTTCCTCGAACGGCTGGTCCGCAACGGCGGCGCGATTCCCCCCTCGCTCGACACGGGCTTCGTCGTGCCGTTTGATCCGGAGATCTTCAAATGGACGGCGATCGAGATGCTGGACGAAGCCGGCGTGGAGTTCCTGTTCCACGCATTCGCGAGTGGCGTGCGAGGCGATGGGCAGGTCGAGGGCGTGGTGTTCGAGACCAAGTCGGGCCCCATCGTGATCGAGGCGGGCGTCACGGTGGACTGTACCGGCGATGCCGACGTTGCCGCCCAGGCGGGCTGCTCGTTCGAAGTCGGCCGCGAACCGGACGGGCTCGTTCAACCCATGACGCTGATGTTCCGGGTCGCCGATTTCCGGCATTCGCCCTTCTACGAGTATGTGCGGACGCATGGCGATCAGTGGCGCGGCGTGCACGGCCTGTGGGAGCTGGTGCAAAAAGCGACGCAGGCGGGTGAACTCAACTTGTTTCGCGAGGACATCCTCTTTTTCGATACCATGCATTCGAACGAGGTGGCGGTGAACAGCGTAAGGGTGATGCGGGTGTTGGGGACGGACGTGTGGGACCTGAGCTATGCGGAGTATCAGGGACGACGGCAGGTGCGACAGATCATCGCATTCCTGCGAAAGCACGTGCCGGGGTTCGAGGAGTCGTACGTGATGCAGACGGGTTCGCAGATCGGCGTGCGCGAGACGCGCCGCATCGCCGGTGAGTACCGGTTGACGGCCGACGATCTGCTCAAGGCCCGCAAGTTCGAGGACGGAATTGCCCGCGGCTCGTATCCGCTGGACATTCACAACCCGGCGGGCAAGGGCACCGAACTAAAGCATCTGCCGCCCGGGGAATGGTACGACATTCCGTTGCGGGCCCTGCTGCCCCAACACGTCGAGCGGCTGCTGGTGGCGGGCCGAAGCATCTCGGGCACGCACGAGGCACATTCGTCGTACCGCATCATGCCCATCTGCATGGCGACCGGACACGCCGCCGGCGTGGCTGCCGCTCTGGCCGTCCGCTCGGGCCGTGCGATTCGCGACGTGCCCGCCTCGCAAGTCCAGGCGGAATTGCGGCGACAAGGGGCCAGCGTGGGCTGAGGGACCTTTTCCACGACCTGTAGAATTTTCTTCACATCGCTCACCTGTCGGGCTTGAGGCAACTCGATAGCCTGACGATTGCCGGCGACTTTACCGAGGCAGGCGTGCTTCGGTTGCGCCAGCACCCCGGCCTGACGTGCCTGTGGGTCGTGACCCCCCGCCGACTGAGCGACGACATCGGCGACAAGCTGGGGGCCGACTTGCCGACTCTGTTTTTCTTCCAGTACGGCTCGGATTGGCAGCGGATGCGTTCGGCTCGCTTCACGGAAGCGCGGGTGAGGGTGAACTGACCCCACCCCGAGCTGGAACGCACAACACGGTGCGGTTAGCGAAGAAGCCATTTCCTCTTATGAATCCCCTTACGGAAGAGACGGCGGGGTTATACCCCTGCCGCTCGCTTGCGGACCACTGTTCGCGCAGATGGGCGGGACTCGCGACGTTTCGAGAATCCGCGGCTTTTTGGCGGACTGGCGAGGGCGGTATAGAATAGAGGGCTTGTGCCGGAAAGCGCCGGCGGAGGCAAGCCCCGGAACCCTGTTTAGCGTGCAAGAGATCGGCGCGGCTTCGCCCCGAAGGGGCGAGAAGGTGCCGCACGCTAAACACGTGCAAGCCCCGCCGCTCGCTTGGCTTATCGCTCATAGCCTATAGCTCACAGCTCATCTATGCCCGAATTCAAACTCGTCAGTCCGTTCAAGCCGGCGGGTGATCAGCCGGCGGCCATCGAGAAGATCGTGGAGGGCTTCCGAGCCGGCCGCAAGTTCCAGACGCTTCTGGGCGTGACCGGATCGGGCAAGACGTTCACCATGGCGCACGTGATCGCCGCGTTGAACCGCCCGGCGCTGGTGATCAGCCACAACAAGACGCTGGCCGCCCAGTTGTACGAGGAGTTCAGCGAGCTGTTCCCCGAGAACGCCGTCGAATACTTCGTCAGCTACTACGACTACTACCAGCCCGAGGCGTACATCCCGCAGCGCGACATCTACATTGAGAAGGACGCGTCGCGAAACGACGACCTCGACCGGCTGCGGCTCAGCGCCACCAGCTCGCTCGTGTCGCGGCGGGACACCATCATCGTGGCCAGCGTCTCGTGCATCTTCGGCCTGGGCTCGCCCGAGGACTTCAAGCGAAGCGTGATCTCGGTCACGGCGGGCACGACCATGGACCGCGACGAGTTGCTGCGGCGACTGGTAGACCTCCAGTACTCGCGGAACGACATCGACTTTCGCCGAGGAACGTTCCGTGTGCGCGGCGACGTGGTCGAGGTGCATCCGGCCGACGAGGAGTTCGCCTACCGCATCGAACTGTTCGGCGACGAGGTGGATCGCATCGACATGATCGACCCGCTGACCGGCCGGACGCTGGCCTCGCAGGAGTCGATCTTCATCTTTCCCGCCGTGCACTACGTCATGCCCGAAGAGCGGATCGCGGCGGCGATCAAGAGCATCCAGGAGGAACTGGACCATCGCGTCATGGAGCTGCGTCAGATGGGCAAGCTGCTGGAGGCCCAGCGGCTGCTCGCCCGCACGAAGTACGACCTGGAAATGATCCAGGAGACGGGCTATTGCAGCGGGATCGAGAACTACTCGCGGCACTTGAACGGCATGCCGCCGGGCTCGCGGCCGTTCACGCTCATCGACTATTTCCCCGAAGACTACGTGCTGTTCATCGACGAATCGCACGTGACCGTGCCGCAGATCCGGGCGATGTACCAAGGCGATCGCAACCGCAAGGAGACGCTGGTCGAGCACGGATTCCGGCTGCCGAGTTGCCTGGACAACCGGCCCCTGCGGTTCGAGGAATTCGAGCAGATGTGGAACCAGGTGCTGTTCGTCAGCGCCACGCCGGGGCCGTACGAGCTGAAGCTCTGCGGCGGCGAGGTGGTCGAGCAGATCATCCGGCCCACGGGGCTGGTGGACCCCGTGGTGCAGATCAAGCCGGCCCGCGGGCAGGTGCCCGACCTGCTGGACCGCATCAGCGAGCGGGTGGCGATGGGCGAGCGGGTGCTGGTGACCACGCTGACCAAGCGACTCGCCGAGGACCTCTCGGCGTTCATCGAGCAAAAGGGCTTCCGCGGCAAGTATCTGCACAGCGAGATCGACACGCTGGAACGGGTCGAGATTCTCAACGACCTGCGGCGCGGCGAATTCGACGTGCTGGTAGGCGTGAACCTCCTGCGCGAAGGGCTCGATCTGCCCGAGGTGTCGCTGGTGGCGATCATGGATGCCGACAAAGAGGGCTTCCTGCGGAGCGAGACGTCACTCATCCAGACGATCGGCCGCACGGCCCGCAACGTGAACGCGGAAGTGATCCTCTACGGCGACAAAGTGACGCCGAGCATGCAGCGGGCGATGGACGAGACCAACCGCCGGCGCGAGATCCAACTCGCGTACAACGCCGAGCACGGCATCACGCCCGAGACCATTGTCAAGGCAATCCGCAACAGCCTCGAGCAGGAGATTTCGGCTCGCAAGACAGCCCGCGAAGCGATCCAAGCGAGCGAGATGGAGTACGACCGGGCCGAGCTGATCTCCAAACTGGAAGCCGAGATGTTCGAGGCGGCCCAGGCGCTGGACTTCGAGCGGGCGGCCCGCATCCGCGACCGCATCCGCCAGCTCGAGGGCACGCCGATTCTGGAGAAGGTGGCGGGGAAGAGAAAGCTCTAAGCTGTAGGCTATGAGCTATAAGCCAAACAGCGAGCGGCGGGGCTTGCCCCCGCCGTCTCTTTTCCTTGTCAGTACACGCTCCCCTCTCTTTTCCTCGCTTGTCGTTGCGCATGCAGGCAGGTCCTGCGACAAGCGCGTGGCCGTGGGCGGGATGCCCTTCCCACGAATAAATTGTGGTGCACGCTTCCAGCGTGCACAGTGCGAGCAGGATGCCCTCCCGTCGGGCATTGACGGCGCGGCGGCATCCCCGTACCATTCACTCATGCAATCATTGCCTCAGGCAACTAAATTGGACCGGAGCCGGCAGGCCTGTGCGGGAGCGCTGCTGGGCGTGCTGCCCGGTCTGATGCGGTTCGTCCGCCACCACATGCGGAGCCGACGAGCCAGCGGGCTGTCGATTCCGCAGTTTCGGACGCTGGTTCAGTTGTATCACCAGCCCTCGGCCTCGCTGTCGGCGATCGCCGAGGCGCTGGGAGCGACGGCTCCGGCGACGTCGCGCATGGTGAGCGGACTGGTGCGCAAAGGGTTCGTGGTGCGCAAAGACTCGAGCCGCGACCGCCGGCAGGTCGTGCTGGCGTTGAGCCCGCGCGGCCGCGCGGCCATGAAGTCGGCGTGGTCGGGGACGCAACAGAGCCTGGCCGACCGACTGGAGGGGTTGTCCGGTCCGCAACTTCAGGAACTGACCCGATCGCTCGTTTTGTTGTCCTCGCTTTTCGATCCGCAGGGCAAGCCGCCCGAGCCAGTCCGTCCGCGGACGAGCTTCGTTCTCACGCCGCGTTCGTCCCACTCGTCACGGTGACCTCATGTGGATTGTTCGCCTCGCCCTGCGCCGCCCCTATACGTTCGTGGTCGCCGCCCTGCTCGTGGCGATCCTCGGCGGGGTAACGTTGTTGCGCATGCCGACGGACATGTTCCCGTCCATCGACATCCCGGTGGTGTCGGTCATCTTCTCGTACCGAGGCATCTCCGCCGAGGACATGGAACGGCGGATCGTGACGCCGTTCGAGCGTTCTGTCACCACGACGGTCAGCGAGATCGATCGCATCGAGAGCCAATCGCTGAACGGCATCGCCGTGATCAAGGTGTTCTTTCAGCCCGGGGCGAAGATCGAAGCGGCGGTGGCCCAGATCACCGCCGTTGCGCAGAGCGCCATCCGCAACATGCCGCCCGGCACGCAACCGCCGCTGATCATTCGGTACAACGCAGGCAACGTCCCGATCCTCCAGCTCTCGCTGAGCAGCGAGACGATGCCCGAACAACAACTGTTCGATTACGCGGTGAACTTCATCCGGCCGCAGCTGGTGACCATTCCCGGCGTGCAAATCCCCTACCCCTACGGCGGCAAGCAGCGCCAGATCATGGTGGACCTGGACCCCGAGCGGCTGCACGCCTGGGGCATCTCGCCGGGCGATGTGTCGGCAGCGATCAATGCCCAGAACCTGATCCTGCCCGCGGGCAGCACGAAGATCGGCACGCAGGAGTACCAGGTCCGGCTCAACAGCAGCCCCGAGACGGTCGAGGCGCTCAACGATCTGCCCATCAAGACGGTGAACGGCACCACGGTGTTCATCCGCGACGTGGCGTCGGTCCGCGACGGCTCGACGGTGCAGACCAACGTCGTGCACAGCGACGGTGTGCGCGGCGCGTTGATGTCCATCTACAAGTCGAGCGATGCCTCCACGCTGACGGTGGTGAACGCGATCATGGAAGCGCTGCCCCGGATCCAGGCGACGGTGCCGCCGGACCTGCGGATCACGCCGTCGTTCGATCAGTCGCTATTCGTGCGGGCCGCCGTCGAGGGTGTGATCAAAGAAGCGGCACTGGCGGCCGGCCTGACGGGTTTGATGATCCTGCTGTTCCTGGGCAGTTGGCGAAGCACGCTGGTCGTGGTGATCTCCATTCCGCTGTCGATCCTCGTCTCGATCATCACGCTGTACGCCCTGGGCCAGACGCTCAATGTCATGACGCTGGGCGGCCTGGCGCTGGCGGTGGGCATCCTCGTCGATGACGCCACGGTCGAGATCGAGAACATTCACCGCAACCTCCACCAGGGCAAGCGGCTGGTCCGGGCCATCCTCGACGGCGCGCATCAGATCCTCGTACCGGCGTTCGTCTCGATGCTCTGCATCTGTATCGTGTTCGTGCCGGTGGTCTTCATCGGCGGCGTGGCCAAGTACCTGTTCACGCCGCTGGCGATGGCCGTGGTGTTCGCCATGGTCACCAGTTACCTGCTGAGCCGCACGCTCGTGCCGACCATGGTGCGCTATCTCCTGGCGACCGAAGTCGAACGATACGGCGGCCAACCCGATCCACTGGACCTCGACGACTCGTTGGGGACCGGCGGCTCGCGATGGTTGAGCCAGCGCGGGCGACTCGCGCTGATGGTGGCGGCCGCGCTGGCGGCGGCACTGGTGTTCGCCCTGCTACACGTGCCCCACGATCCGGCGTCCGGATTCTGGGGCCGAGCCCGGGAAATCGGCGGGGCCGTGATCGCCTACCGTCGAACGCTCGGTGGATGGCTGCTGGTGATCGTCGGCGGAGCCGGCCTGCTGTGGGGTATCGATCGCTACGATCTCATCTGGCGCGTCCACGCCGCATTCGACCGACGCTTCGAACAGTTCCGTCGCTTCTACGGCGGGCTTTTGGCATGGGCGTTGTCGCATCGGCCGACGGTGGTGATCGGCTTCCTGACGCTGGTGGCCGGCTCGTGCGGGCTGCTGCTCGGGCGGATCGGAACCGACTTTTTCCCCAGCGTGGATGCCGGGCAGATTCGCCTGCACGTGCGCTGTCCGGCCGGCACACGTCTGGAAGAGACCACGCGTTACGTCGCGCGGGTCACCGACGCCATCCGGGAGATCATCCCGCCACAGGAAATCGCGACCATCCTCGACAACATCGGAATTCCGTACAGTGGCATCAACCTGTCGATGAGCGACGGCACTATGATTTCGCCGGCGGATGGCGAAATCTTCATCTCGCTCACCGAAGAGCACGGCCCGACAGAGGAATACGTGCGGCGATTACGAGCGGAATTGCCCCGGCGGTTCCCGAACGTGACGTTCTTCTTCTCGGCCCCGGACATCGCCACGCAGGTGTTGAACTTCGGCCTGTCCGCCCCCATCGACGTCCAGGTGAGCGGGCCCATCCAGAATGCGGAGGCCAACCGGCGGCTCGCCGGGCGTCTGCGAGACGAACTCGCCCGAATCCCTGGTGCCGTCGACGTGCGGCTGCAACAGGTGGCGCAGACGCCGGACCTGAGGGTCTCGGTCGATCGCGTGATGGCCAGCCAACTGGGGCTCACACAGCGCGACGTGGCCAGCAGCCTGCTTATCTCGCTCAGTTCGAGCATGCAGACGGCGCCCAACTTCTGGCTCAACCCCGCCAACGGCGTGAACTACAACGTCGTGGTCCAGACGCCCCAATACGCGATTCGCTCGCTCAATGACCTCCAGAACACACCGGTGATTCCGGAGGGAACGGCCAACCGCTCGGAATCGACGCAGATCCTCGGCAATCTCGCGGAAGTGAGCCGAGGAGTGTCGGCGACGAACGTCACGCACGCGAGCATCATGCCCTGCTTCAACGTGCTCATGGACGTGCAGGACGCGGATCTGGGATCGGTGTCGCGGGCGGTTCGAGAGGTGATCGACCGTTTCCAGGATCAATTGCCCCGTGGCACGCGGATCACGGTGCGCGGCCAGGCCGAGAGCATGCGCACGTCGTTCAGCGGCCTGGGCTACGGCCTGCTGTTCGCGGTCGTGCTGGTCTACCTGATCATGGTGATCAACTTCCAGTCCTGGCTTGATCCGTTGATCATCCTGATGGCGCTGCCAGGAGCGGCGGCGGGCATCCTCTGGATGCTCTGGGCGACCGACACCAACATCTGCGTGCCCGCCCTGATGGGGGCGATGATGAGCATCGGCGTGGCCACCGCCAACAGCGTTCTCATGATCACGTTCGCCAACGACCAGCGCAAGGTCGGGCATAACGCCCGCGACGCCGCCCTGCTGGCGGGCCTGACGCGGTTGCGGCCGGTGATCATGACGGCTCTGGCCATGATCATCGGCATGCTCCCCATGTCGCTCGGGCTGGGCGAGGGCGGCGAGCAGAACGCCCCGCTCGGGCGGGCGGTGATCGGCGGCCTGATTCTGGCCACGTTCGCGACGTTGATCTTCGTGCCGGTGGTGTACAGCTTGCTTCGCACTCGGCCGCCGCGTACGCACATCGAGGAGGAACTCCGGTGACGAGTCCACCCCTGACCACCGATCGACCGGGTCATGAGCCGTCTCATGCTCCCGCGCGTTCGGCCGAGAACACGACCGCGACCCAGGCTGCGGTCCACGATGCCGCATACGGGCGGGACGGAGAAGCGATCGTTCGCGAGACCGTGCCCACCGATCTGCCGCGGATCGGCGTCGGGGCCGTGTTGCTCCTGGTGGCCGCCCTGCTCTGCCTGCTCGGCGGGTTGTTCGTGCTCGGCTACTTGCCCGCGAAGGCGCGTCACGAGCGAGCGCATGCGACGGCGGCGGCCCTGACCGGCAGTGCTCCCGTAGTAAGCGTCGTGCGGCCTGAGCCCCCGGCCGATTCGACCGAGTTGGTGCTGCCCGCCAACGTCGAGGCCTTCCAACAAACGGCCATCTATCCGCGAGCCAGCGGCTACCTGCATCGTCTGGCGGTCGATATCGGCGATACGGTCGAAGCCAACCAGTTGTTGGCGGAACTCGAGACGCCGGAAACCGATGCGCAGCTCGGCCGGGCTCGAGCCGCCGCCCAACAGGCGGAGGCCAGCCTGGCCAAAGCCGAAGTAGACTTGGCTTTGGCCGAGTCCACGTTCAGGCGTTACGACGAAGTTGCTCAGGCCGGCGGCGTGGCACGGCAGGAGCTGGACGAGAAACGCACACAGGTGGACCAGGCCCGAGCGGGCGTGAACGTGGCCCGGGCCAACCTCGAGGCCGCTCGCGCCGAAATCCAGCATCTCGAGGCGCTCAAGAGCTTCGCCCGGATCACGGCACCGTTCGCCGGCGTGATCACGGCCCGCAACTACGACGTGGGTGCGCTATTATCGCCGAGCAGTGCCCGCCCCTTGTTCCAGATGGAGCAGATCGACACGCTTCGCGTTTTCGTCAACGTGCCACAGACGTCGGCCACCGCCATCGAGCCGGGTCAGAAAGCTGAGCTTCGGGTGAGCAACTATCCCGGCCGAGCGTTCCAAGGCAAGCTCGTGCGATCGGCCGGTTCGATCGATCCGACCACGCGCACGCTTCGGGTGGAGATCCACGTTCCCAACACCGACCGCTTGCTGTACGCCGGCATGTACGGCCAGGTGCGACTCACGCTCACCAAGAACCGGCACGCCTGGCTGGTGCCCGCCAGCGCGTTGATCTACAACGCCGACGGACTGAGCGTGGCCATCGTCGAAAACGATGCCGTGCACTTCCGCGAGGTGACCGCGGGACGTGATTATGGCACGCGAATCGAGATACTGGAGGGCCTCACGGGAACCGAGCAGGTGATCACCAATCCCGGCGAACATCTGCTCGAGGGCTTGCCCGTGGAGGTGGTCGCGGCCAAGGACGTGGAGAAGCCGAAGAAGTGAGGCTTGGGACCTGAGACTTGAGGCTTGAGCTATGAGCTGAGGGCTATGAGCCCCACAGTCGGCTGACGGCTGATCGCTGACAGCTGACAGCTAAGTTCATCGGTGCCCATCCGTACCACCCGTGGCTGCAATAATCCGTGCCCATTCGTGTCATCCGTGGTTTGAACGAGTGCGGAGAGGAGTGACAACATCAGTGGTTCAAATGGCGATTGCCGTGCGGACCTGATCGAGCGTGACGCTCTCGATCGGGTCGTCGAGGTCGGCCGGAGCGACGACGGTGACGTGGTCGCCGAGGGGTCGCCAGATGTGCGGATCCGTGGTGCCGAAGACGGCGACGACCGGCAGGCCCAGCGCGGCAGCCAGATGGGTCATCCCGCTGTCGTTACCGACGTACAGGTCGAAGCCGGCCATCTGTTGCCCGGCTTGTGACAGATCCTCTTCAACGAGGAGCGGCTCGTCGCGATCCTGCAGCACGCGGGCTTGATGGAGTTCGGCCGGTCCCAACATCCAGGTCACGTCCACGCCCCGAAGCGTCTCGGCCAGTGCGATGAACCGATCCAACGGCCAGCACTTGGCCTTGCCGCCGCTGCCGGGATGGATGAGGACACGCTGCGGCGGCCACTTGCGGCGGGCCGGCATGTGGATGCGCGCGGGAACGGGATCAGGGATTGGCCAGCCAGCGGCGCGGATATCGGCAGTCCACTGAGCACTGATATGGCGGCGCTGCTCACGGGTGAGCGGTGTCGGCCGAGGGTCGATCGAGACGAGCTGTCCGGAGACTGATGCCGCCAGCCGCCGGTGGATGCCCTCCCGCCGTCCGCTCAGGAAGCTCAACACGTAATCCGCGCCGGCCAGCGTTCGAGCCAGCCGCTCGCTCAGCGGAAGGTCGGCGCAGAACAGACGATACAGCCCCAGTTCCTCGGGCGAGAGCCAGACATCCACCACGCTGCGTCCGGCGGCAAGCCGGGCCGACGGCGCGGTCGCAATCGCCGTGACCGAGTCGGCCTGCAGCGTGTCGCGGGCCGCCTGAATGACCGGCAGCGTCAGAAGAAAGTCGCCGATCGCGCCTTGATGGAGTATGACGAGTGTTGACACTTCCGTTTACTTCTTGCGGGAGGCGTTCCGGCTCCGGTCGGCTTGGTGCAGGATCAGGCCGGTGACCTTGCCCTTCTCGTCCTTGATGAACGTCAACTGAGCATCCACGACGCGGCAGAAGAACTTGGCCGGCGCCTCGGCGAAGACCGGGTAGCGATCCTGGCCGTTCAACTCCGCGTAGAGCTGAGAACCCTCGCGCAAGACATGAAACACTTCGCCGGGAGCGAATTCGTAATCGCCGACGTACTGCTCGAGCTCCTCGGGCGGCACATCGATGACCGGGCGGATCGGCTTCAGTTCCCAGCGGGGCTCGAGCAGGTGCCGGCCGACGTCGTCGATCTCGTGCGTGGAGTTGCACAGAACAACGGCGCCGCACTTGCGATCGGGCCGATAGCCGCACCAACTGCGAAATCCGCCGGTGCTCCCGTTGTGCCAGATGATCTCCGTGTCGAAGCGGGTGAAAACGTGCCAACCGTGAGCGATTTGCAGATCGTCGCCGGCGGCGAAGCGGGGCTGCGTCGTCCGTTCGATGACGGCCGTCAGCTCGGTCGGCTTGGTCCCGATGGCCGCGGCGACGAACGTCGCCATGTCCTCGGCCGTCGAACGCAGCGCGCCGGCGCCGGCCAGGCTGTTGAGGGTCCACGGCAACACCTCCCGATCGCCCGCATGCCCTTTGGCGAACCGGCGGAGTTGATCGGCGTTCAGCGTGATGCGGGTGTCGTTCATGCCCAGCGGCTTGCAGATCCGCGCGACGATAAGTTGCTCGTACGATTGGCCGGTCACTCGCTCCAGCACGTGACCGAGCAAGCCCATGCCGACGTTGGAATACTCGTACTTCGATCCGATCGGGCGTTCGAGCTTGCAGCCGGCGAGGAATGCATAGAGCCGATCGACCGTGTAGTCCGCGTACGGGTCCAGCGGGTTGCGGGGTTCGAAGTTGTCGGGCATTCTCGGCAGGCTGGACGTGTGCGAAACGAGACTCTCGACGGTGATGGGCCGGCCGTCGTACTCCGGGAGCTTGGTGCCGGCCGGCAGATAGCGGCTCACCGGGGCGTCCGGCTGCAGTTTCCCTTCCTGCACGAGTTGCTCGTACACGATGGCCGTGAACACTTTGGTGACCGAACCGATTTCGAAAAGCGTGTGTTGGTCGAGGGGCTGATCGCTGCCCTTGGCCGGCTTGCCGAAGGCGTAAAAGCGAGTCCCCTGCTCGTCGATCAAAGCCACCATCACACCGACGGTCTCGCCGTTGTCGATCCGCTGTCGAATGGCGGATTCCACATCAGACGGCAACGACGTGGCCGCTGCGCTGGTTGCTGGTGAACTTGAACCCAACGCCACGAAATTCGCGAGCAGCATGCAATTCATCCTGTTCATAGCACCGTCCCCTTTCCGACGCGGGGAGCGGGCATCTTGCCCGGCTGATTATGCGCGATCCGAATGTTAATCGCCATGGACAAGAGCCCACGAACGACGTGTCCACTTTTCAAGCTGAGGACGGCTTCGCCGCCCTCAGCTTGAAAAGTAAAGAGATTTGACGCGGCTCCGATCCCGTGGGCTCACGCCCACGGCTACTGACTTTCGCGCCCTTTCAGGGCGAGAGCATGGCCTTGTGGGCCCACGGGCGTCTCGCCGCCTCGATCAGGCGGGCGGGACGGCCGGGCTCCAAGTCGATCATTCTTTGATCAACAGCGGTACGTAGGCGTCGGGCCGGCGGTGGTGCTTGCCGTAGATGCCGCGGTTCCTGTGTTCGCGCAACGCCTGCAGATCGAGGTCGGCGACGAGGATTTCCTCATCTTGCCCGCCAAGCTGCAGCACGTCACCGGTGGGTGCGATGATCATGCCGTGGCCGCGGAAGTCGGGGCCTCCCCAGTTGGCCATGGCGATGTACAGCTCGTTTTCATATGCCCGCACGCGAAGTTGATCGCGATGAATCGGAAAGATGCACGTGCAAGGGGTGGCCTGCGGCACGGCGATGATATCGGCCCCCAGTGCCATCAGACACCGGGCGGCTTCGGGCACCTCGCGATCGTAGCAGATCATGATACCCAGATTGAACTCGATCCCGCGGATGCGGCAGGGCCAGACGTGGAACTTGTCGCCGTTGGTCCAGCCCATCTGCGACTCGTACTTGTTGATGTGGACCTTGCTATAGGTGCCTTCAATCTTGCCCTCGGGCGAGAGCAGCACGGCAGAGTTGTAGTAGCGATCGCCGCGACGTTCGTGCAATCCCCAGACGATGTAGACCTTCAGTTCCGCGGCCAAGCGGGCAAAGTGCTCGACGGACGGGCCGGGCACGCTCTCCGCCATGGCACGGCTCTGTTCGAGCGTGAGGCCCTTCGAACCCGGCGAGGCATAGCCGGTCAGCGTGCACTCGGGCAGCACGATCAGTTCGGCCCCCTTGGTGAGGACAGCCTCGCGCACGAGGCGATCGGCCCGCGCGATGTTGGCCTGGGGATCGCCGGTGGCGGGCAGCATCTGAATGCACGCGGTACGGACGGCGTGCGGCGATTTGTTCGACGGCGACAACGCTTTGCCTCCCTCCTGCGGAGCCGACTCGCCGACGCGGCGAAGCCAGATCTTGTGCAATCCCATGAGTTGCGTGCCCGCGATCGAAATCGGCCGGCACTCGAGCCAGGCCGGTCCGGCCGCCAACTCGAGCGTGCCGACGGTGACCGGCGGGCAATAGATGTCATTGCCGCCAGTGGATCGCACGGTTCCTTCGCAGCTCGAGTCACCCACCACAAAACGGAAGCGCGAGCCTTCCTCGCCAGGCGGGCAGGAGTACGAGATCGTGACTTCATACTTGCCGGCCTGCGTGACGTCGATTTTCCAACGGACGTAATCCTGCACCTGCGTCCAATCGGCGATGTAGTCACGGTGGTAACGTCGATGTCTGGGCTTGACTTTGCTGCCGACCGCTTCGCCCCAGACCACATCGATTTCGACGGGATTCTCATCGTCGCGCCCCACCTCGATGGGCACCCGCTCGTAATCGCGGCCCGCGGTGACCTCGGCGAACCAGCGTTCAAACTCGGCCCGCAGTTCGCGGACCACATCGGGATGCTCGGCCGCCAGGTCATGCTCCTCGCCGGGATCGGTTTGGAGATCGAACAGTTGGCCGTTGACCAGTTTGTACCGCGGCCCGTGGATCGCCCATTCCTTGTTCGGGTCCGGACGAGTTCGGCTCCACTGGTGGTAGAGGTACTTGTGCGGACTGGGCCCCCCGCCGTTGCGGATGAGCGGCAGGATGCTACGGCCGTCGATCGGGCGATCATTCGGCACGTCCGCGCCGATCAGCTCGCACAACGTGGGCAGCAGGTCGATATGCTGAGCCATGGCCTCGACGCGGACGCCGCTGGGGAAGTGCCCAGGCCAGCGAACCAGGAGCGGCGAACGGATACCGCCCTCCCAGACGGTGCCCTTCTGGCCGCGTAGGCCCGCGTTGTAATAGCTGCTCACGCCGCCGTTGTCGCTGAGGAAGATAACGACGGTCTTCTCGGCAAGCCCGGTTTCATCCAGCGTGGCCAAGAGGCGCCCCACGTTGGCATCGACGCGCTCAACCATGCCGTATATACGAGCCTGCCGGAGCGGCAGCCCCTTGGCGAGATACTTGTTGATGTTTTCGTCGGGCACCAGATGCGGGCTGTGCACCGCATTGTAGGGAACGTACATGAAGAACGGCCGGTCGCGGTTGGCCCGCACGAATTCGATGGCTGCATCGGTGAGAACGTCAGTCACGTAGCCAGCAGTGGTCGCCCGCTCGCGGTTGCGGAACAATTCATCGGAATCGTCGTAGCGGTTGATATACCCGTACTGCCAGAAGCCGAAGAACTCGTCAAAGCCGCGATTGTTGGGGTGATACCGCATGTACCGCCCGAGGTGCCACTTGCCGAACAGCCCCGTGCGGTAGCCGGCCTGCTGAAAGATCTGGCCCAGCGTGATTTCCCGTTCGTCCAGCGTGTCCCGGCCCATGTAGGTGTCGATGGCACCCGTGCGTTGGAAGTGCCGGCCGGTCATCAAGCTGGCCCGCGTGGGAGTGCACACGGGCGAGCAGTAGAACCGCGTGAAGAACACACCCGTGGTGGCCAGACGGTCGAGGTTGGGCGTCTCGATCACCGGGTTGCCGGTGACCCCCAGGTCCCACCAGCCCTGGTCGTCGGTCATGATGAGCACGACGTTGGGACGCTCGCGGGCGGCACGTGCGACGCTGGCGGGGCAGACGACCAAGACCGCCAGGATGCACGCGAAACGACAATACATCCTCACCTTTGATCTCCTCTCGTTCACAACGTCTCACGATGCCGCGTTCAGGCGATCCAGGCACTCGATGCACAGGATGAGCGCGCGCGGCAGGTGGAACGGGTCCTTCACGGGCAACGCGACGGTCTGCGTGAAGGGCCGACCCTGCCGATCGAGCTTCTGACACCACTCGCCGTGTTCCGGCACGGGGAAGTGGGCGTAGCTCCACGCCCGGATCCGCTCGTGCCAATCGAGGCACCACGGCTGGCGGCTGTGCTCGTGAGCCAGGAGGGTGGCGTAAAGACACTCGGTGTGCGGCCACCAAAGCTTGGTGTCGGCGAACGGCCAGCCGACCTCGGGACGCCGCTGGGCATCGACGGCGTAGAACAGGCCGCCGAACTCGCGGTCCCAGCCAATCTCCAGATGCCGCCGGATGACTTCGCACGCACGATCAAGCGTCTCGGTGTCGCCGCGGTCGCGGGCGATGTGCATCTGGAACCACATGGACTCAATGGCGTGACCGGGGATAACGGCCGTTCCGCGCGGGGGCGGAAACTCGCTGCCGTCCGCCTGAAGCCACTCGACCACGTAGCCGTGCGGCCGCAGGAACAGGTCCATCACCCGCCGATGATGGCGGGTCGCCTCCCGCTCGATGTCGCGGTCGCCGGTCACGGCGGCGAGGTTGTGAAACACGTCAGAGAACAGCATGCTCAGACCGTGAGCCTGGGCGTCGCGGGCGGGCGGCTCGGGATACGGATACATGGGCGGCAGTTCGCGCCCGGCCAGCGCGGCTTGGACGGCGTGAAACGTGCGCATGGCCGTATCGAGCAGTGCGTCGTCATGCGTGGCCTTCCACAGTTCGACGAGACCCGAGATGACGAAGCCGTCGTTGAAGATGCTCTCGTAGCCGCGTTTGACCTGGCCGTCGGCGTCCATGAGCATCGGCCAGTGGCCGTTGTCGAGCGGCCCGTGCGCATTCACGAACGTGAAAATACGCCGAGCGGCGTCGAGCCACCCGGGCCGCCGCTCGATGGTGTTGTAGAGCTTGCTGAAGACGTACACGGCCCGCCACTGCGACCAGCCCCAGCGATCGCGGCTGACCACCACGCCGTCGTCGCCGATGCAGGAGTTGATCCCCCCTGCCGGGTCGAGTGCGTGGCGCTGCCACCAGGGAACGATGTCGTCGAGCAGTGTGCGGGCGTAAAGATCGCGAAGTCGTTTCAGATCCATGACGAATAGTCCAAGATGTCTGCTGGTCGTTCTCGTCCTTTATCGAACAGAACCGCGGGGCTGGAACCCCGCGGCTCGTTTCGCACATTCACACCTTAATACTTTCGCACGGTCTGACAACTTCGCGCCAGTGCGCTATGACGTGCGGGGAATCTGAGCGCGGCACTCGTAGACCTTGGCGAACGCGTCGGCGAGCTTGCCGATGCCGGCGGCATCGGTCAGGAACACGTCGTGAAGCATGAACGTGGCCTCGCTGTTGCAGGCGCGCTCGGTGTAGGGGCAGCGCTCGGCGTACTGGCGGAAGTCGGGAAACTTGTCCACGCCGAAGGCGAACGCGCGATGGCCCATGGTCCGCTGGATGTTGAGGAACAGCGGGTTCATGTAGTTGGCCCAGCCGTAGCCGATGCTGATGGGCACGCCCTCGGCCTGGAGTGCTTTGACGAAGTCGTTGCGATGCACACCGTCCCAGCCCTCGCCGGTGAAGCGCGTGACGATGACCGACAAGCAGCGTTGCGTGCCTTCGGGATGGAGCGTGCGGAGCTTCAGGCCGGGGATGCCGCGGATCTTGGCCGCGAACGCCTCGTAGTTCTGGCGGCGCAACTCGCATTGGGCGGGCAGACGGCGAAGCTGGCCACGAAGGATGGCCCCCTGCCACTCGGTCATGCGGCAGTTCGTGCCGCTGGCGTGGTGCTCATACCAGACGCCCGTCTTGATGCGGCCGCAGTTGCGGTAGCCCCAAAGCTTCTCGGCGAGGGCGTCGTTCTGCGTGGTCGCTACCCCGCCTTCGCCCGAGCTCATGACCTTGGAAGCCTGGAAACTGAACGTGCCCACGTCGCCGATGCTGCCGGCGGCCTGGTTACCGCGGATGATGGCACCGGCGGCCTGGCAGGCGTCTTCGATCACCACCAGGTTGTGCTTGCGGGCGATGGCCATGATAGCGTCCATGTCGCAGAGCTCGCCGCCGAAGTGCACAACGAGGATGGCACGGGTCTTGGGCGTGATGGCCTCCTCGATGCGGGCGGGGTCGATGTTGTACGTCTCGGGGTGAATGTCCACATAGACGGGCAACGCACAGACGCTGAGGATGGCCGACGACGTGGCGATGAACGTGTAGCCGGTGGTGATGACCTCGTCGCCCGGGCCGATGTCGCAGGCTCGCAGCGCGATCTCGAGCGCATCGGTGCCGCTGGTTACGCCGAAAGCGTGCTTGACGTAATGGGCGGCCGCGAACTCGCGTTCAAAGCGTTCGACCTGCCCCATGTCATCCGTAACCCTGCCGTCGGGCCGGGGCCCCCCGCCGTAGGCGTACAGCCACCACTTGCCACTATGCAGCACGTCGAGCAGCGCCTTTTCGTCCTGCTCGTCGAAAACCGGCCACTTGGCCAAGGGTCCGTCGATGGTCTTGGAACCGCCGTTGAGAGCAAGCTTCTGCATGTGTGGGTCCTCCCGGATTTGAGCCCGCATGCTACCACACGGACGGTAGTGATGCCATAGGAACTGTGAGCGATGAGCCGGACCGGGCTGTGGGGCATGTCCCGAGAATAGTTGAAAAAGAGCGGTTCTCCTATGGAGTTTGCCACGGTGGTAAACTCCGCTTCGACAGTAAATTAAGCAAGGAGAACCGCAATGAGAGCAACGTACCGAAGAAAGGTGGCCAAGTCCAGCATCGGCGCTGAGCCTGAGATCATCGGCCGGGAGGACGCGTTGCGCGGACGGGTGGCGGTGGAACTGCCAGTGTCACTGGCGGAGGTGGTTCAGCGAGTCAGCGAGGAGATCGGGATTTGTTTCACACGTCAATGAGACATTTCGGGGGTGTCCGTTAGGCTACGGTCGGCTCCCTCCAGGGCAGCAGGCGGGAACGATAGATCGTGGCGCCGATTTTCATAATGCACGGACAGTCGGAGGCAGTGAACGCCATCCTGGGCGTCACCAGCCGCTATTGTCCGCGCCAACCACAGCCCGAGTCAATGGGCGAGGCGAAACAACCGCCTCGCGAGGCTGCGGGAGTTGTCCGGGGCAAATCAGCGCCCCGGCGGCGGACCGGCCTGCCGAATACGCCGGTCCGCCGATGGATGCGTGGCCACCGGATCGCTGGAAGTAAGCCCAGTCGACCGCCACGGCCACCTCGCCTCCGCCTAGCCGCCGAACCACGCCTGGCCTGACTCCCAATCAACCATGCGGCTCATTCAGTGGACGCGATAGTCTGAAGGTCAGGCTGCGTCGCTCACGGCCCGAAGTGGAGAATGACTCCACCCTCACCAACGGCAAAGACGTCCTCGTCACTGCTGCCCCATACGCCATAGAACTTGACGCTAATGGGTAGGTTCATGGGCTGCCAAGTCGAGCCATCGAAATGGACGATCTTGTTGGTACCCACGGCGAAGGCACTGTTGGGGCCGCTGCTCCATACGGCATTGAGTCCGCTGGGGCCATCCATTCTCGTCCATCTCGTGCCATTGTAATGGGCGATGCCATCACCCACTACATAGACGTCAGTTGGCCCGCTGCCGCCAATTCCTCGGCATTGCATGCCGGGGTTGTATACCGACGTCCAGCTATCGCCATCGAAATGCTCAATGGCATTGCTTCCGCTCGCACCGTAAACATCATTGTAACTTGTGCCCCAGATGGCATGAAAGGGAGAGAAGCTTGTACGAATAGTCGTCCACGAGTAGCCGTTATAGTATTCCGTCAAGTGGTTCGCGTAGGGAGGCAGAGCTTCGTTGTGCATTGTGTAAAGCACACTGTAGCTGCCGAACCCCCACACATCCATCTTCGATACTGCACCCCATGTGAGGCCCATGTCTGACCACGTCGTGCCGTCATAGTGGAGCATCTTCACCGGCCCATAAGCAGTCGTCGTAGCAGATTTCGGCTGGTACCCCCCGACGTATACGTCCGAAGGGCCGCTGCCCCAGACGCTTTGAAGCACAAACTTGTTGAAAGACGGAATACTGGCGCTCTGGGTAGTCCAAGCAAAGCCGTTGAATCGTAGAATTGTCCCATTGGAGCCCACGGCAATGACATGATTGGGGGCGCTGCCCCAGACATCCCAGAGTGTGTCGCTCCTGGGCGTGCTCATCCTCGACCAACGCAGGTGCTCCGTAAACACCGCCCGCACCGTCTTATTTCGATCCATCTCAATTCTCGCGGGGTTGGCTGTGCCGGAGTAATCGCCTTCCCAATAAGCGAATCTCCATGCGAATTGGGGCGTCGCGGTCACAGTCACGACGCTGCCTTGCTCGAAAGTTCCTCCAGGCACATCCACCTGCCCCTGGCCCACCGTTTGCACGGTAAGCTGATATTTCGTCTGAACGAAAACGGCCCGAATGCTCTTGTTGCCATCCATGACCACCGACACGGGATTCGCGGTCCCGCCGACGTCGCCTTCCCAGCGTTGGAACTGCCAGCCGGCAGCCGGCGTGGCCAACACCTGCACCGTTGAGCCAGACTCGTATTCGCCTTGCTCCGGGAAAACGCCACCTGCGCCTGTCTTGTCAACGGTTAAGCCAAAGCGTGTGGTCAATGATCCAACAGTGACGGTCACGACGGCATTGGCCTCTCCGCCGGCGGAGTCGTGCACCACCACCGTGTAAGCGGTCGTCGCCGAAGGAGTGGCCGTCGGGCTTGGGCTAGTGCTATCGCTGAGGCTGGCCGAAGGTGTCCACTGGTAGCTGTAGGGAGGCTGTCCGCCGGTCACCCCCACCGAAAGAGTACTGGACTTGCCCGCGTTGATCGTGGGCGGCGTGGCCGAGGCAGAGATGGCCAACGGGGAATTTTCGATTATGTCCTGGGCAAAGTAGGCCTCACCAACCACACGGGGCCAAAGGTCGTAGGTGATGTAGAAGTACCCACCATCTCCCCACGACGCCCCCCACGAATTGAGCACTTTCACTCGACGGGCCGAGTCGTTATAGCCGCAAGCAAGGACCGCATGGCCGCCCCTGTAAGCTCCTTCTATGCGATCGTAAACTGCATTGCTGCCGGCGGTGGCAAGCGGTCCGAAGCTCTCGTAAATGTCTACCCCGATCGGAAGGGGCCGCCCGGCAGCCAAGTGAGATTTGATTTCGTTTAAATCCATCTGGTTGACCTTGCGCCAGTAAGCGATCCTGAAAGGCTCTGCCGCAGAACGCTGAGCTGGCGTAGGCTGGAGCGTGCAGTCTTTGTCTGTATAAGGCATGACGCTCAACGGCGGTATTCCCACCTCCGAAAGGAGATTGAGAGCATCTATCATGAATGAGCCGTTTTCACAATCCGGATCCGGGGTCAGGTGAATCTGGTTATACACAAAAGCAGGACTGAACTGGTGATCCGCGACACTACTGTTCCAATTCCGCTCGATGCGCTCCTGGTAACCCTTCAGCCCGTAGCCAATTGCCCAACCCACACACGAGCCCTGGTTACCCTGGTCCCCTGGGGGCGGCATGTTCGGAGACAGGTCCACCGAAGTAGGAAGCGTGCCGCGCCGAGGCACTGCGGCTAGTGGGATGGAGTTATATTCCTCTTCCGGTAACCACTTCAGGCCCAACGGCCGGCTTATTGTGGGCGTCGGGGTGTCCTGTCCAGGCTCAGGAAAGCAACCCTGGCCTGAGCAGAGGAAAACCATTACCAAGCAAGCTGATACACAGCCAATCCACGTTTTGACCGACATGCTCATGATCTCCTCTCGATGAAAAGCCACAGTGGCATCTCACGATCGTTGATGGTGGGATAGGTGATGTTCGGTTCGGCCAAGCCCTTTGGCCGCCTGAGTGACGGGAGGTACGGCAGGCCCCAACAGTCTTTGTCCGAACAGGGGTCTGATCGGTTTCGACGTGCCACTGCCGCCGACCTGTCCGGCCCGCGGAGGTCAGGTGGCAGAAAACCGCGTCGAATAGCAATTTCAGGTGAAGATTCCCCCCCACCTTTTTGCACGAACCGGCCAGCGAGGCGACCAACCGGCTCGCCGGGCAAGTATCTACTTGGCGGCGGTAGACCGCAACGCCTTCGGCGGCAATAGAGGGCCCGCCGGGTCTCACGCCCAAGCTGTTCCGGCCAGCAGCTTCGCCACATGTGAGTTAGCATGCCCGCGATGCCCTGGCCTTCCTGTTGAACATGGTCCGCGTGCCCCCGATCCCAACCCTCTATTCTTCAGACAATTACCGCTGGTCCTTGCCGATTGACGTGGTGGATCCGCTGACAGGCCGCGGCAGAAGGCCGGTTTGCGGCCTCTCGCAGCTCTCACGCCGCGCGAAGCTGATCGCCTCGTCATTGTGGCGTCCAGCCCACCTGGCGCCACGAGGCTAATCATCTGAGTGCCTGCAAAAAGACACTCATGAAGCCCCAATAAATACCCGTTTAACTAATTACTGTCAATCTTGAATGCAACATAAATATATCACCTGATGTTAGGGTATTTTTTCCCGAGCGGCTCAGGACCCTCTTTTTTCCAGGTCACGTCGTGGTCCCCCCGGATACGTTTAGCGTTTTAAGGACCCGCAACAGAGGAGTGCAGAGGGCAGGCTGGCGGGGTACCCACCGCACTGTCGGCCGCCGGCGCCCAGCTCTCACCGACGCAGGGATCCAACCGCCTGTCCATGAATAACGATGCATCCGCGCCGGTAGCGGGCCGGGAAATGAGAGCTCAGGGCCAGCAAAGACGGAAATGTGCAGCGGAACCGACCGACGCCGCCGGCTCGTTTATGGAGCCAAGCGGCAAGAAAGCAGAGCCCTCGCCGTAGCACGTCCGCTTCCGGGCTGCTAACGCTGCTAACGGTCTCCGGTAGCAAGGGGAATGACGAAGCCGGAATGAACGAAAGAAGTCCGAATGACGACCAGAATGGCGAAAAACGCCAGCGTGACGAAGGCCCGCATTCCGGCCGCGCCTCGCTATTCTGGCTCACAGCTCATAGCTTTTCTTCCTCATTAGTCATTCGGATTTCGTCATTCGTCATTCGCCCCGCGAAGTTCCACCAACGTCACGGAGTTGGCCTCCAGCGTCGCGTCGAGGACGAACTTGGCGCCTTCGAGGGCTCCGCCGCCGGTCCGCTCGAGCTCGGCCCGATTGCGGTCGTGCCAGACGTTGCTGTGCGTGCCATCGATGGTCCACTGCACGTACTTTCCGCCGGCGAGTTCGCGCGGCAGCGAATCGATGGTGAGGCGCACGTGCCGCCGCAGATTGTGACGGTAACGGAAGTTCACCACGACCACGGCGAGCCGCCGGGTCTGGGCGTCCCACGCGGCCACGGCGCAGACTTCGTCGTCGGTGCCATCGACCGGCAGCCATCGACCCGACAGGCCGTTGAAGATCTTGGCCATGTTGAACGTGGGCTTGGGCACATTGTCCTGCATGATCATGGACCAGTCGCCGCGGAAGCCCATGTCGTTCTGCTTGACGTAGAAGAAGCAGGGCCGGTCGATCTTCTTGGGAATGAACGCGCGGATGACGCAATCGGCACAGTAGGCCGAGCCGACCTCGTGATCCTGCGGCCGGTTGGGCCACCATGCCTCCGACCACTCGCTGAGCACGAACGACTTGACCGTCTTTTTCACCTGGGGGTAGTCGTCGAGGTGCTTGCGAAACTCGTCGGCTTGACCGGCGATGATGTCGGCGGGATGGAAGTACTCGTGCCAGCTCACGAAATCGAGCGGAAGCTTTTCTTGCACACACCAGGCCATCAAGCCACGGGCAAATCCGCGGCCGTTGGCGCAGAAGCCGTAGTCGCTGCTTTCGAACGGGCCGCTGGCCAGGGCCGGACCGCCGACCTTGGCGTCAGGATCGGCCCGTCGCACGCCGCGGGCCGTGGCGCGATAGAGCTTGGCATAAGCTTCGAAGCGGCGCACGGTCTCCTGATCCACGCCGGTCTTGCCCAGCGCGGCCTCGTACAGCCGACGGAACTCGGGCGTGCCCGTATCGTTGGGCCCCGGCTTGAGCCAGCCAGTGTTGACCTCGTTCCACACTTCCCAGGATGAGACGCGCACGCCGCGCTCGATGGCACGAGCGGCCGCACGATAGCAGAGTTCTTCCCAAACGCCGTAGTCGCGCGGTGCGCTCTGACGATCGGGATTGTCAACTGCGTCGAGCGCGTGCGGCATATACGACACGGCGAAGATAGGCTCGGCGCCGAGTTTCTTGACGATGAAGTCGGTGCGCTTGTCAAAGTCGGTCCAGTCCCAAACCCACTCATTGCTTGATGGCGAGGCACCTTCGGGCTTCTTGAGCACGTTGGTGAAGATGTTGTCCATCCGGAACCACTTGAAGCCGCCCTCTTTCAGCTTGGCTGCGGTTGAATCCTCGTAGTCGGCCAGTCCCCCGCCCTGACTCAGACCGATAATGCCGTCCGGCACGGGCTCCAGCGGCTTGGCGGCGTTCACGCTGATGCTCAATCGCTGCAACGCTCGCTTCGGCTCGAGGATGGTCCAAGCAGCCTCGTCGAACTTGTCGCCGCCCTGCACCTTGCCGTACACCTGCACCTCGATGCGCACGGGCGTGCCGGGCACGGCTTTCTCGGCCACCAGCACGAGAGCCGGATGATCGTTGTCGTAGCGTGACTGGAACCGGCCATTGAGAAAGACCTCGCCGCCGTCGCCGCAGTTGATACGGATGCCCACGGGTTTACCCGCAGTCGATTGGTTGTCAATTTCCGCGGGAATTTTCAATTCGCCGATCAGCCAGCGGAACTGATTGTCCTGCGGCCACGAGTCGCCGGGTCGGATCGTCTGGGCGTCGCCGGGAATGGACTGCGGCAAACCGCTGCGCTCGCCCGTCGGCGGCAAAACCTTCCACTCAGCCATCGCCGGCGCGGCAACCAGCAAACACATCCATGCAGCACGAACCATTGGTGCACGAACTGAACTCATCGAGTCTGTTTCCTCTTGAAACCTGAAAGGGGGAGAACCGCCGACGTCGGCATGCATTGCTGTCACCACTGTGTTGCATTCTCGCCAACCACTACGGCTTTTTCAAATCTGCTGCGGGACGCACGCGTTCTGACGATTGGCTCGCGAGGTTGCAACACAACCAAGTCTTGCGAGCCCAGGCCATGTTGACCGGGACCCGAGAAGGCGATTTCCCCCATTGTCCCCAGCGCCGCGAAATACTGGCCGTCCCACCTTCCGGCGCGTTCCGTGCATACAGGAATGCGGATCGCATTGCGCCCTATTTACTCGATTTACCGCACAACTTACGTTGAGGATTCCTGCCTATTTCGCGATCGTCCCCTGATCCCAGAGAGCTCGTTGCGGGCGTGGCCATCGACAAAAACTGAGCCGGTCGCGTTCGTCTGGCTGAGCATTAAACCGAGCTAATAAGACAGCAACTGACGCGCGCAAAAATGCTTGAAAATAAAGGGTTTTTTCGCGTTGAAAACCGGTTAACGCGACTTGACTTCCACATGTGAGAAACGTTACTATCGCACAGGCAACTGCCTCGGCATTCGGTAAATTTGGAGGGTTCGCGTGCAGGAGCGTTTCAGCCCTGTCACCATTTCGGGGACCGAGGCCGGGAAAGTCCAGCGCATCTTTCCGCTGTGGAGGCAGCGACGTCATTCGAAACCATACCGGCGGCCTAAGCCCGCACGAATGGCGCGCGGAAGGACAGGAGAGGGGATCCACGCAACCACACCAAAGTGGAGTGGGAAGTCATGTTACGAGGGTGCGAACGCGTGTGTCGTTCGTGCCAGTCACTTCTGAGGAGGAGAGACGATCATGCAGCATACGAAGAAATTGGCAGTGGTAGCCCTGACCGTCGCGGCGATGTGCACTGCGGCGAGCGCGGCCGGTATTGCGTACCAGAACACCACGGGCGGCTGGGTATACCAGTTGAACGCCCCCACGGGCTGGGCCGTCGTTGGTGCGGCAAACATCGTGCTCCCGGGCGCCGGTCCGGACGGCGGCGATGCTTGGTATCGGTATGGTGCCACTGGCGGCCAGGATGACCCCACCCAGGCTTTCTGGGACTTCAGCTTTGCCGATCTGCCCAATGTGGGCCACGACCTGGAGCCCGGGCAGTATGCCATGCAGGCGTACGTCTCGGACTACGGCAGTCTCCCGCACGAGGGTGACGGCGTGTTCGGTTCGCGGCATGGGCCGTGGGGCTGGAACGCCCTGGGCAACTTCTCCTCGTGGAACGGCGTCTCGCAGGCCACTCCGGGCTGGACCGATATGGGCGACTGGACCGGGGGCTATGTCTGGCTGTCCAAGACGGGTGATCCGCAGGACATGACGATTTCGGTGAAGTGGAATCCTTGGCCCGGCTACGGCGGGCTGGCCGTTTCCGGCGTTCGCATCAGCACGGACGGCAACTTTGAGCCGATTCCCGAGCCGGCCACTGCGCTGCTGGCCTTGCTGGGCCTGCCGCTGCTCCGCCGCCGCATCCGCTAAGCGAATCAAGCAAGTCGAAACGCGTTGCGGGCAGAGCGGAGTTTTCTCTCCGCTCTGCCCGTCTTGGACTTTAGCCACCTTGTGCGAACGGAACGACGCGATGACCAGGCTCACTGCTGCAGCAATTCTTTCGGGAGCGTCGCTGGCCTGGATGACACTCGGCACGACCGAGGTGCGAGCCGAAACACTGACTCTGCCGTTTTACGAGAACTTCGAGCCAACGCCTCCCGCTCCCTCCAGCGGAGGGTGGGATTGGTCCAAGGAGTGGCATGCGTTCAACACGATGGGCGACCGCGGCTACCTGGGGCCTTGCATGACGGGCACGATTCCGCCCGACGAGCCCCGCTGCCCGTGGGATGACCTGGCTCTCAAGGACGTGAGTTCGACGTACCGATGGGGGCCGCTGAAATTTGAGAGCTGGCCCGACAAGGACAACGGAGGTCACGTGTTCAGCGGACAGCGTTCCGGCCGTCAACCGACCTGGGATCCGAACTGGGGGGCGATCTACCACGTGTTTGAACCGCCCACCAGCCGAACGCTTCGCCTCAAAGTGCAAGTGTGGGACGAGGCCGGTATTCTCTGCGACTGCGACCCCTGGGGATCGCCTTCGCGGCCCAATTTCGACGTTCACGGCGGGATCGAACTGACTAACGGGATTCGCAGCGAATACTACTTCATCGGCGTCAACAGCCACCAGAGTTGGGACCACTACTCGCTGGCCACCAAGAGCGAAGGCTGGATCGTGACGCCCGTCCCCCGCACCAGAGGCTGGCACAAGCTCGAAATCGTGGTGCATCCGTACTCAGGAGCCGCCGGCGACGTGGAGTTCTGGATCGACGGCGTTCTGATCCATCAAGGCTATCGCAGGCCCGGCGATGCCTTGCCGCCCACCGGGGTGCACGTGAATCACCTGAGACTCGGCGGCGACCCCGCCATCGTGGAGGAGAGCAGTCTCACCAACACGATGGAAGAGTTTTGGTATGACGAAGTGGCCCTGACCAACACGAATAATCCGGCGGCGGACTTCAACGGCGACGGCGCGGTCGACATGATCGACTTCGCGGCGTTTCAGAAGTGCTGGACGGGGCCGGGAAATCCGTTCTATGCCGTTCCGACCAGCGCCGGCTGGGACAATGAGAACAAGGTCTGGCTCGAGCCCATCCTCTTCGACGCAGCAAAATGCCAGGCGATGGATCTGGACGGCGATCAGGATGTGGACGCGGCGGACTTCGACCTGTTCCTGCAATGCGCATCCGGTCCGATGATCCCTGCGGACAAAATGTGCGGCCATTGACGAACGCAGTACAAAGGAGGAGATGCGAAATGCGAAAGCTGACGCTGATTGCGGCGGTCCTGGCGACCTGGACCCCTGCGGTGCTGGCCGTGCCGAACTTCACCGACGACTTCGAAGCGGGCGTCGGCGGCACGCACAACTGGTACAACTGGAACAGAGGCGGCACCAATCCTGATCCCTGGCCGCCGCCAAATCCCAGCGGGATCAACAACCTGCTGACGACCAGCGACAGCCACAACCACACGCCGGGGGGCAAGTACTCCGCTCAGGCGTGGGCGAGCGATCCGGCGGCCTGGAATGCTTACAGCGATTTCGGCGCCTACTCCGGCGCGATCAAGGCCTGGGTGTACGTCTTTGAGGATTACAACAACAAAGGGACCAACCCCTCCCAGCCCGTGACCAACATGTTCTCGCTGTACGGTGATGCGGCCAACCCGGGCGAGTTCACCGATTACATTCAGCTGGGTGTGGTGCCCTTCTACCCGAGCGGCAGCGAGCGATACGGCTTCCGCACGTTGTACAACGATTCGACGGGCGGCGGCATCATCGACACCGGCGTTTCCCGCAAGGCCGGCTGGACCAAGCTGGGCATCGAGGTGGATGCCCTGGCCGACGGGGGCCAGATCCGTTTCTACATCGACGACGTGCTGGTCGGTACTTCATTCCGGGCTGGCGCCAATAACGGCGCGGGCGGCCTGAGCCCCGTCGATCTGCGGTGGGTCCGCCTGGGCAACAACTCCAAGAGCTATGAAACCTTCTGGTACGACGACGTGAACGTGGTTCCGGAACCGGCGGTGGCGGCTCTCATGCTGATCGGGCTGGGGCTGGTCGCACGCAAGCGCCGCGGATGATGGTTTCCGCGAGCTTCTCATGACACGACGGGCAGCCGGTTCAGTATTGGACCGGCTGTCCGTTCTGTTTATCAACTCACCGCCGACGTCATGCAGCAAGCCAGGAAGTTTCATTGTTGTTAGGGGTCACAGTGATAGGCTAGTCTATTGAACCGAGTTAACGCTTCGCTAATGAGGCGTCGGGCCACCGTAGAGCATAACTTTCGAAATCGTTTCGGCTTAAGCGCAGACATCGCGTTGATTTACCCACTCACAAGCGTTAAAATTGTCGATAGATGGACAGGAGTTTCGCTCCTGGCCTAGCCATTCAGGGCGGTCTGTCATTTGCACGTGGTGGTCAGATGGTCAACGGCTTCGCTCATGCCATGACGAGCGAGGCGTAGGCTGTTCGATTCTTCGGAACGGGGAAAAGTGCCATGCGTTTGCAGTTCGTATTTGCCCTCGCCGCGATGCTGATCGGTAGCCCAGGCGCGTTCGCGCAACGTCAATGGATTGTCTACCCGAGTGAATATACGGGTAGCGGTTGGTTCGACATGCCTTCCGGCAACTACGACGTGAACGATCCGGCCAACCCGTCGCGGCCCTACAGATGGGCAACCGGTTTCGACGGCGAACGTCGCGCATATTGGGACATCACCGCCGAGAACGCCATTCCCATCGGGCACAGCGATCCGTTCCCCGCCAAGCCCGCTTTCTACCAGATCGAACACTGGGTTCCCACGGAGAATCCGGTCGGTGTAACCTGGGGCGGCTACACCACCGTCGAAGTGTCGTTCAGCGGACAGCCGGGCGAGGACGAGGAAGGCAAGATCAATCCCTTCATCCCTTGGAACGGCAGATATCGCACAAATCATCAGTGGTTGAAACTGGTTTTTAGCTGTGGCACATGCAACGGTGGCGGGGCCGAACCGGCCCGGTGGCGACAAGCTGGCCCCCGGTCCCCATGCGCCGGCGGCACCGACTTGCGACGCCCCCGAAAACTCGCCCGACAGCCGGTTCGTCTACCTGCGGCGGGGCAGCCGGCTCTTCATCAAGTTCAACTTCGACTGGGGCTGGGAAATGTACGTCCCCATGACCGCCGTTCGGATCACGGAGCTGGTTCCCGTGCCACGTACTTGTGACGCCGCTACGCAAGGAGGTCCCGTCGATCTGCGATGCGTCGGGAACGCCGATCCAATCTATGGCAGTGGCGAACTGTTCGCCAACAGTCCGCACCGCTCAGAACCTGAAGTGACCGTAGATGGTGATTGGGCGCTGGCAGTAGAGGGCTACACGGTACCGCTCTGCCCCTTCCCCGAGTTCAACACCGATCCTGAGAATCGGCCGTCGTACCCGTACAACGTGGCTCTCACGCAGGGCCTTCCGCCCACGGGCGACTACACGGCCCGTTTGCCCGATGGGAACGTCAACTTCAAGCTCCGGTTCGACGGACACAACAGCATCAAATGGCGCAGCAACTCAACCGGTGATTTCGACGGCAACAAAGTCTATACGCTCAACGAGGTTGCCGAACGTGAGTTTCTGCCGGGCCATTACGGCAAGATCTCGCTGCTTACCGCATGCTCCGGCGGACGCGGACATAAGTTGAACGTACAGGCACATTACGAGGATGGCACCAGCGAAGTGGTGCCGGTGAATCTCTACGACTGGTTCGACCAGGTAGGCGATGCCGTCTCAGTCGGCTTGGACAAGGACGGCTATCCGATCGGCCCGAATTCCACGGGATTCAAGCTGCTCAGCAAGTACGGTGAGTCCGTCGAACATGTACGCGGCGGCGGAACGAGCGGGGCCTTCCTGTTCGCTCACACCGTGCCTGTGAATCCGGCCAAGACGCTGACCCAGATCAGTTTCAGTCTGGAATCCCCCTACGCCCCGCCGGTGGTTATCGAGAGCCGTGCCGGAGGTCAGAGCCACATGAACTTCAGCACGACGGGCGGTTGGAACCAGGATTCGGCCAAGTCCGACAACAATGAGGTGACCGCAGGGATCGGGAGCCTGTGGGCCGGTTCGGGTCAGGCCGGGACAACCGCGACGTTCAGCTTCACACCGGTCGTCACCGCCTACTATGACGTCTTCGCCACGTGGGCCAAGTCGCTGGACGCCTGCACGGAGACCGCCTTCATCGTCACGCATGATGGCGGCTCGACCACCGTGTTCCGGAACCAGCGGGAAGACGGAAATGGTTGGCGCCACTTGGGCCAGTATCCTATGACCGCCGGTGTGACTTATACGGTCACGATCGACTCGGCACAGTCTACCGGCGGGCCGCGCATCTACGCCGATGCCGTCCGGTTCACCGTTCCGGGGATCACGGCCAATCTCCTCGCCGTCACGCTGGCAACCGGCGTCGCCTGCAACGTCCCGTGGGCGGACGCGGACGGGGATGGCGAAGTGGATGCAGCCGACTTCGGTGCGTTCCAGAGATGCCTGACCCTCACCGGCGCACCGATTCTGCCGGGCTGCGAGTGCATGGACATCAACCACGATTCGACGATTGACTGGACCGACCTTAACAGCTTCAGCGAATGTGCGCTGGGGCCGGATGTGAAGTATGTGCACGACGCGAATCCTCCGCACTGGCCGAATTGGCCGGCGCTCTGCCCGGGCATGCCCGCGGAGTAGCGGAGGCAGAATATCGATCGCCGATAGTTCGTGTGTATACGAACGATAATCAATCTGACCGCGAGCGTGCCGCCCAGGCGTCCACATCGACCAACGTCGGGGCGGGCGCCCGCCGAAAAGGGTGCGGATGAACGCGGGTCGAGGGATCGTGCCCGCGGCGCCTCTTGGAGGAGAGCTTCGATGAGCGCGAGCATGGTTCAGTGCAGCAGGCCCCGACCACGCGCCGGGGCATTCACTCTAATTGAGGTCCTGGTGGTGGTGGCCATCATCGCCCTGCTCATCGCGATTCTGCTGCCCTCGCTCGCCCGGGCCAGGGCGGCGTCGCGAGCCACGGTCTGTGGCTCCAACATCAGAATGGCGATTCAGGGCATCAACCTGGCGATGACCGACAACTCGATTCACCGCCAGCAGTGGTCCACCAACTTCGGCTGGGCGACCCACTCGTTGCGTCAAAACAAAGGCGCGCTGGAGTTGTATACCTGTCCCGACGATCCGAGCCCGCGGATCATTCCTGCGTTGCTGTGCCGTCTTTACGAAGGCAGCACCTACCGCGGCATGACCTCGTCCGATGCCATCTTTAACCGCCTGCGGCAGGTGGCCAACGGCCACTGGCAGCTGGACATCCAGGATCAACTGAATGACAGGTTATTCGGCGGAGACGCCGGTAGCAACGGCGAGAAGAACGACTTGCTGCTCGAGTACGAGCCGGTCCCCGGACAGAAGTGGACCGTCGCGACCAACGTGGCCAACGAGCGGAGCTGGCGATACCAGGTGCTCTCGTACGACGGGAAGACGCTGCACAGCGACGATCCCGGCGGCGAGATTACAAGCGGATGGCGAATCAACGCACCGATCATGGCACTGAGCTACGGTGCCAACGCTTTCGCCGGCCTGCGGAACGTCAAGGGCAACCCCGCCCTCATCGTGGAGTCGGCCAAGTTCGGCCTGTTCCCGCAGGAGCTAGGCAATTTCCCCGCCGACAACCTTGCGTGGGCGCTGCGATTCCGCCATGACGGCAAGGCCGGCGTTTCCTGGCTGACCGGCCGGAATTACACCAGCACGTTTGACCTGCCCAGCCCGGATAGCAGGCTCGATATCCCGGATACTCTCTATCAGCCGCAGAATAAGATGAATGTCGGTTTTCTCGACGGGCACGTGGAACGGCTGGGTCACTGGCAAATGATGACGCCGTTCGCCGGAGGCACTACCACCGATATCGGCCGGCCCATTCCCAAGGCAAGCCTTTGGTTCGGTCAGCGGCGCGGGCAGGATACCTACTGATTGATCCCCGCCCGGAACGGGTTCGCTCGCGCGCGTTCTCTCGAAGACGCGGAGGGGGATTATGGCCAAGGTGTGGTGGCTCGGAGTCATCTTCGTCACCGCTTCCGTGTCGGTGGGCGGAATCATCCAGCAGGAAACCGTCGCGCCGGGCGTGATTTTCACCACCTACAGCGCGGCGGGGCCCAACAATGTCTTCGTTGTTGCGATCGATCGCCTGCGCAGCGAGTACAAGCTCAAGGTCGGCTTTTCCCAGGCCGGGCGGAATTACACCGCGCGTGAGCGGACCAGCACCATCTGCAACCGCTATGACCAGCTCCCGGGCGAGAACGTTCTGGCCGGCATCAACGGCTCGTTCATCGATACCGTCAACATGCCGCGGATGCTCGGAATCAACCAATCCGCCGGCGAGATGCTGGACACGCCCGCACTCAACCCCAGCTTCACGTATCACACGGTAATGATCGGCCCCGAACGAAAGCCGATCGTGCGCACCAACTTTGATCATGTGTTGGGCACGATCACGTTCGCCGACGGTCACGTCATGAGCCTGCGGCAATACAACTTCAACATGAACGGGCCGTACACGCCGATCAACAACACGGTGTTCGCGTTCACACCGGGATTCGACTCGGTGACGCCCACCGACTTTTCGTCCAGCCCGTCCTACGCCGTCGAGGTTCAACTCAGTGACGTTACCTATCCCATGCGCGGCGGTAAGGAAGTGTCGGGCATCATCACCGGGCTGATCACACCCACGAACGGCCACACACCGATCCCCCCCGGCGGCATGGTGTTGTCCACGCGGGGCACCACCAGCAAGGACCAGATCCTGGCCCACGCCAAGCTGGGTGAGCGAGTGCGGATTCGAATCGCCACGAGTGCCGAGGAGTACAACAACTCCGACGACGCGATCACCGGCATCGGCTGGATCATCCATAACGGCACGGCCTACCCCGCCGGCTGGACCAACCTCGAATCCGGAGCCGCCCCCTACTCGCGCCACCCGCGAACGGTGCTGGCCTGGAACGACACGCACTGGTTCATGGTGGTCTGCGACGGCCGCACCAGCGCCAGCGTCGGCATGACCTTCCAGGAGATGGCCGACTTCCTCACCGGCACGCTGGCCGCCCGCGAAGCCGTCAACTACGACGGTGGCGGCAGCTCGACCATGGTGGTCAAGGGCGCGGTGCGAAACGTGCCATCCGACGGCAGCGAGCGAGCCATCGGTAACGTCCTCATGCTCGTCAAGAAGGACACCGCTACCGTGTTCCCGTTCGCCGATCCGTTCACCTCAGCCGGCCGAGCCCCCGGCTGGGACGACAAGTTCACGTACAACGACGTGGTCGCCTTCACCCCGACCGCCCCCGGCGGTGACGGCCATGTCCTCCGCGTGCTCAACCCCACCGGTGCCGTCGAGACCACGCGGCGCGGTGATTTCGGCGACGCCGACTACTCCGTGGCCGCCGACATCTATTGTGAGTACCGCCCGAACCCCGGCAACGGCACCTCGGGCCGCGAACACTACGCCCTGTTCGCCCGCGATTCGGGCACGGGAGCGCTCGGCCTGACCAACTACGGCAAGGGCAACTGCTACGCACTGGTCTACGACTCGGAGTCGGGCCGAGTCATGCCGGGCAAATACGTGAACGGTGTGTTCACCGATTTCCTCGCGTCCACGCCGCTGACCATGACGTCCACCGCGTGGCGGCGTTTCCGCATCGACTGCCAGAGCTCGCGCATTCGTTACTACGTTGATGACGCGCTTATCGCTGATGTCACCGACGGCACGTTCGCCAGCGGTTACTACGGTGTGGGCTACCAGAGCTTCGTCGTCGGGCAAGCGCGACACGGCACGCGAGCCGAGAATTTCGTGGCTTCACAAGAAGGTGCCCTGCCCGCGCAGGCCTTCAACCCTCAGCCCGCCCATGAGGCCGTCCACGTGCCTCTCGACAGCGTCCTGAGCTGGACGGCCGGCGCGGGAGCTGCGTCGCACGACGTGTACCTCGGCACGACCAGCCCCGGCACGTTCCGGGGCAACCAGACTGACACGACGTTCGATCCCGGCCCGCTCAGCGTGGGCACGACGTATTATTGGCGTATCGACGAAGTGAACGACAACGGTACGACCACCGGAACGGTCTGGTCTTTCACCACGCAATACTATCTCGGCGACACCGACAACGACGGCGACGTGGATCAGGAGGACTTTGGCCTGCTGCAAGCGTGCCTGACGAATATCGGCGTAGCCCAGAACGATCCGGCCTGTGACCGCGCCAAACTCGACGCGGACAACGACGTCGACTTTGAAGACGTCAGCCTGTTCATCGAGTGCTTCTCCGGCCCCAACAACACCCCACCGACCTCCTGCCTCACCACCCCCTGATCCCCGAGGCCCCTTCGCATCCATGACGTCACCCGCGTTGGTGACGCCCGTTATTGTCCGCAGATTTCGCAGATTGTCGCAGATTAAAGACCTCTTGATGCTGTAACACGAAGTGCACGATCAAATCGGACTCGCCCAACACAATGATGTCCAGCCGCCCGTCGCATCGTGCCCATGGGAGCGTCGACCGCCGAATAACGGCGGGCCGATATCAGTTGTCGAGCGTGGGGGCGGACGCGTCGGACACCGGACACGTGCCGCCCACGCGAATCTGCGGCGGCATGGCAATGTTGGGGAACGTGGCCTCTTCCTTGTCCTGCAGTTCGACCATCTTGCGAACGGCCAGCTCGCCCACGCTGTACCACGAGACATCCACCGACGTGATGGTGGGAAGTCCCGGTGCTCGCCACAGGGCGGCATCGCTGCCGACGAGAGCGGCTTCATCGGGCACACGGAGCCCGGCCCGCTGACAGGCCATGAGGGCTTCGACGCCGGTGACGCTCGAGGCGGTGTAGATACCGTCAGGTCGATGCTTACGGAGCCGATCCGCCAGCCAGACCTCCGTGGTCGCGGCGTCCATTCCCGCCGGGACGGTCAGCACCTCGATGGACGCGCCGCTCTCCTGACTGACGGACATGAAGCCCTGGTTGCGCAGCCGAACGGCATCCCAGGTGACCTCGTCTTCGATGAGCAGGAGCTTCTGCCGGCCCGCGTCGCGCAGCAGCTTGGCCGCCAATCGGCCGGCGGCGACGTTGTCCACGTCGATCGCATTGGACACACAGGTCGTCGGATTCTCGGGGAACACGATCACCACCGGCAGGTTCTGTTCGATCTGGCGCCGGATGTGGGCGTCCAGCACCGGGTGCGGTGTCCGCAGGATGGCGCCGAACACGCCGCCCTCCAGCACGCCCCGCACGCGCTTGAGCGCCGCCTCCGGGTACGGCGAGCCCTGCGTGGCCAGCACCGGATACAGCCCCAGAACCCGCGACGCCTCCAGCGCCCCGGCCAGGAACTGCCCCTCGAATGCCTGGTGATGCCAGGAAATGGCATCGGCGACGCCCGACCCGCGGAGAATCAGCCCGAAGAATGACGGATGCGGAGCCCGCAGGCTCAGGGCCATGATGTTCGCCTGGTATCCCATGCTCTCGGCGATCTCGCGGACCCGGGCCACGGTCTCGGGCTTGAACTTCTCGACGATCTCAGGCCGGTTGGTCAGGATCAGCGAGACGGTGGCCCGAGAGACGCCGGCCCGGTCGGCAATGGCCTGCATGGTGGGACGAGTATGCTTGTGCTTCCGGACGTCCGGCATAACATCGCTCCCGCGAATTTTCGTCAGAATGGATCACCATTATATCGCCCCGCCCGTCGCATGCACTCCAGCAGAGCTTCAGTCCCGGACCGGGTGCAAGCGAGCACCACTCGGCGGTTTTCCGTCTATCACAAGAATCGCATGTGTCTAAAGAGCGCGCACGGTCGATGCAAACGCGCCGGACTCTTGACCCTGCGCAAGTTAGTGATTACATACATAGGATCGAAATTCGCCGGTCTGGCATGTGGCGCGGTCCAGCCGGTCACCTACGGGGTTTGACTGCTTCAAACATTTACAGGCCTGACGCGCCCACCGAGGGCTTTCGAACGATGCACATTTACATCGGCTTGGATGTCGGCGCGGTCAGCGTCAAGGCAGCGGCCCTCGTCAACACGGAGATGGCTCGCCGGATCATGGAGCAAGCGGGGGCGGCGGCCGACCTGAACATGCTGGCCGGCGTCAGCGACCCGAGCCTGACTGCTCTGACCATCCCGCCGGTCCGCACGCGCGGCCGGCCGCTCGAAGCCGCTCGTACCGCCCTGGATACGCTGCTCGCACGACTGGATGCCTCGCAGGTCGCCTCCATCATTGTCACCGGCAGCGGCGGCAAGCTGGTCGCCGAAGCGTTGGGCGCCCAGCGATGCAACGAATTCCAGGCTCTGGCCCGGGCCACCAGCCTGATGGCCCCCTTTGCCCGCACTGTGTTCGAGATGGGTGGCGAGACCAGCAAGTTCCTGCGGCTCGCGCCCGATCCCGGCAACGGCGCGCTGGGAATCGTGGACTACAGCACCAACGGCGACTGCGCTGCCGGCACGGGTTCGTTCCTCGACCAGCAGGCGAACCGGCTGAACTACAAGGTGCAGGAGATCGGCAATATCGTCGCCCAGGCCGAGCGGTCGGCACAGATCGCCGGCCGATGCAGCGTGTTCGCCAAGAGCGACATGATCCACGCCCAGCAGAAGGGCTTCACGCCGCCCGAGGTGCTGCGAGGCCTGTGCCGAGCCGTGGCTCTCAACTACAAGTCGGCCGTGGTCAAGGGCCGCACGCCCGAGCCGCCCATCGTGTTCGTGGGCGGCGTTTCCGCGAACTCGGCGGTCATCCGCGAGCTGCGAGATGCGTTCGATCTGACCGAAGAGGCGATGACCATTCCGGCCGGCGCGGAGTCATTCTGCGCCATTGGTGCTGCCGCCATCGGCCGAACCGGCCACCCAGAGGCCACTCGTGGTACGGATACTGCTGCCGGCACGAAGCAGGCGGGAAGCCCGAATCACAACGGCTCCGGCCAGGCCGGCGCTTCGGCAATGCCGTGCGAGTACAACGCCCAGTCGCATCTGGACGGACTCGTACAGGCCACCGAGAGCACCAACCAGTACGCCTTCGCGACGTCCCCTCCGCTCACGCTGGACCGGGTCACGCTTCTGCGCGACCGGGCGAAGCCGTACGAGTTTCCGGAGGACGGCCGAATCATCGAGGCCTATCTCGGCATCGACATCGGCTCGGTGGGAACGAAGCTCGCGCTGATCGACGATCACGGCGACGTCATCCATTCCATCTTTACCCGCACGGAAGGCCGCCCCATCGAGATCGTCACCCGCATTCTCCGCGAGCTCGAGGAAGCGGTGGGGTCCAGGGTGCGGATCAAGGCGGTGGGCACGACGGGCAGTGGTCGTGAACTGATCGGCGAGCTCGTCGGAGCCGACGGCATTCACGACGAAATCACCTGCCATAAGACCGGGGCGAGCTTCGTGGGCGACCGGCTGCTCGGCCGCCGCCCCGACACGATCTTCGAGATCGGCGGGCAGGACAGCAAGTACATCAGCCTGCAACGGGAGACGGTCGGCAGCAACGGCGAGGCCGGCAGCGGCGAGAGCGTCGTGGTCGACTTCACCATGAACGAAGCGTGTGCCGCCGGCACGGGCAGTTTCCTCGAGGAGCGAGCCGAAGAACTGGGCGTGTCCATCAAGGGCGAGTTCGCCCAGCTCGCCCTCAGCAGCCGGGCTCCCATCCGCCTGGGCGAGCGCTGCACGGTGTTCATGGAGCGCGATGTCAACACCATGATGCAGCGTGGAGCCAAGCGCGAGGACATCATCGCCGGATTGGCCTACAGCATCGCGTACAACTACATCAACCGCGTGGTGCGCGGCCGCTATATCGGCGATTGCATCTTCTTCCAGGGCGGCACGGCCTACAACGACGCGGTCGCCGCGGCATTCGCCGCCGTCACGGGCAAGGAGATCATCGTCCCGCCCCACAACGCGATCCTGGGGGCCATTGGCGCGGCACTGCTGGCCCGCGACAAGGTCAACGCCTCCAAAGCCAAGACCCGCTTCCGCGGCTACGACGTGCAGGCCGTGGACTATCAGTTGCGCGAGTTCACCTGCAAGAGCTGCGGCAACTTCTGCTCCGTGCAGGAATTCACCGTCGAAGGCGAAAAGACGTTCTGGGGCGACAAGTGCTCGGACAAGTATCGCAAGCGGGCCAAGTCGCAGCGTCAGCCCGTCATTCCCGACCTCATGGAGATCCGCCGCCAACTGCTCGCCGAGGACGACAAGGGCGATCCTCCCGGCGCCACCGTGACCATCGGCATCCCGATGGCCATGTACAGTTGGGACCTGCTGCCGCTCTATCGGCGGTTCTTCCGCGACTGCGGGTTCAAGGTGGTCATCTCGGCCGAGACCAACCGCAAGACGGTGCGCATGGGCATCGACTCGGTGGTGGCGGAACCCTGCTTCCCCATCATCGTGGCCCACGGGCACGTGCTGGATCTCGTGGAGCGCAACGTCGATTACATCTGGCTGCCCAACGTGTTGTCGGCCGAGACGAAGTTCAAGCACACGGAAAGCCACGTCTGTCCGTGGGGCCAGACGCTGCCGTTCGTGATTCGCCAGGCGCCCGCGTTCCGGTCGTGGCAGGGCAGGATTCTCTGCCCCACCGTGCGGTTCCGCGAGGGCACGGAGCAGGCTCGCGAGCCGCTGGTCGAGACCGTACGGCAACTGGGCGTGAAAAAGTCGGTCGCGAACCGGGCGTTCGATGCCGGTGCTGCCGCCTTGGCCCGGTTCCGCACGGAGTATCAGCGGGCCGGTCGCGAAGCTCTCGAAGTTCTCGACCGCACGGGCGAGCCGGGCATGGTCCTGGTGGGTCGACCTTACAACGTGCACGACTCGGGCGTGAGCCTCTCGACGGCCAAGAAGCTGCGCGATTACTACGGGGTGAACATCATTCCCGTGGACGCCTTGCCGCTGGCCGACGTGGACGTGCGCGACATCAACGAGAACATGTACTGGGAATACGGCCGCAAGATCATTGCCGCGGCCAAGCTGATCGCCGAGCGGGCGAACCTGCACATTATCTACATCACGAATTTCAAGTGCGGGCCGGACTCGTTCGTCAAGGGGTTCATCCGCCCGGCCTCGGGCAAGCCGTTCCTTACGCTGCAGTTCGACGGGCATTCCAATGATGCCGGCATGATGACGCGGTGCGAGGCATACCTGGACAGCAAGGGGATCCTGCGATGGTGGAGACAGTGCGGGAAAGAGGCAACGGCCGGGGCATCCAAGGTCGGACTGTCTACATCCCACAAATGGCCTACGCCGGTGCCCGGCTGAGCGTCGCCTGCTTCAAGTCGGTGGGCATCGACGCCGAGGTGACTCCGGCGTCGGACGCCCGCACGCTGGAACTGGGCGGCCTGCACACCAGCGGCGAAGAGTGCTTCCCGCACAAAGTGACGGTGGGCGACTTCCTCAAGATCTGCCAAACGCCGGGATTCAAGCCCGAGCGGACGGCCTTTCTCATGCCCACGGCTCACGGCCCCTGCCGATTCGGCCAATACTCGCCCTATCTGCGCCGGCTGATGGAAAGCCTGGGCTACGGCGACGTGCTGGTACTCTCGCCCACGAGCGAGGACGGGTACAGCGGCTTCGGCGACGCCGCCCGCGAGCTAGTGCCCTCCATGTGGCTCGCCGTTGTCGGTGGCGACATTCTCCAGCGTCTGCTGCTCAAGACGCGGCCCTATGAAACGCGGGCGGGCGACGCCGACGCCGTGTTCGAGGAAGGCATCGAGGCGTTCAGTCGCGTGCTGAGCAAGCCGGGGCTCAAGCGCGGCCAGCGCGTGCTCGCGCTGGTCGAAGAGGTCCGCAAGGTGCGCGACCGCTTCCGCTCCGTCCCCGCCAGGTACGAGAAGGGGCGTCCGCTCATCGGCCTGGTCGGCGAGATCTTCTGCCGACTGCACACGTTCAGCAACGAGGACACCGCCCGGCAGATCGAGCGGCTGGGCGGCGAGTGCTGGTTGAGCGATATCTCCGAGTGGATCTGGTACACCAACTGGTACAGCGACAAATACATGGCTCGAACGCGGGGCCGGCTCAACACCCGCTATTTGAGCATGAAGCTCAAGGTGGCCTTCCAGCGACGCTATGAACAGATGCTGCTGGCCCCCCTGGCCGAGGATCTCCGCGGCTACGAGGAGCCGCACGACATTCGCGAGGTGCTCGAGGCGGCCAAGCCGTACCTGCCCGCCGAAGGCTGCATCGGCGAGATGGTGCTGAGCTGCGGCAAGACCATCTACCTGCACAAGAAGGGCGCCGACGGCATCCTCGACATCAGCCCGTTCACCTGCATGAACGGCATCATCTGTGAAGCCGTCTACCCCGCCCTCAGCGCCGCCCACGATGATATACCCATCCGGGTGTGCTACTTCGACGGCGTGAACACCAACATCGACCGCGACCTGGAGATCTTCCTCGACCTGGCCCGCGCTTACCAGAAGCGCAAGCGCTACCCGCGCGTCTATCCCGCCTACTTCCGTTGATGTAACGCGGGTTCCGACCGGCGGCCCGCGTTGTGATGCAGGCATCTTGCCTGCGTTGTGCACGTTGGAAGCGTGCACCATGGCGAGAAAACCTCGTCGACGGAGCCCTGCTGCTTCAGCGTAACTGCTTGCGGAGCGTCATGTCGAAATCGCGGATCATGGTCTTGTAGATGCCGCCCACGATGGCGCCGTACAAGACGACGGCAACCGCGGCCCCCATGGCCATCAGAGGGCGGACGCCGGCCGCCGGCACCACTGCACCCAGGCCGCCCCCAGTCGCCTCGACCAGCGTGGGATCGACCAGCAACACAACCGACGCGACGAACGTCAACGGCGAAACGGCGGCAGCGACCGGCCCGGTGGTATTGAGGAACCCGAGGCCGCACAGCCCCAGGCCGAAGCCTACCGCCACGAGGATGCCCACACTGACCAGCACGGCCTGGATCGACCGCGTGCATTTGAGGGACATGTAGAGCCCCACCATGCACGCGAATGCGGAGTAGACCACGAGCACCACCGGCAGGATCAGCGCGCTTTCGATGAAGACCAGCGGCGCCGGCGCGCCGCGGGCCAGGTCGTACAGAGCGACGGCCAGCACGGTCACCGCAGGCACGGCCAGCAGGGGCAGCGTGAAACTCACGAGACCGCGCAACTTGCCGAGGATGATGTACCGGCTGGTCAGCGGCGTCGTCAGGAGCAGTTCGATCGTGCCCGCCTCGCGTTCGCGAGTGATGGCCATGGCCGCCGTATTCACGCCCATGAGCATGACGATGATGAACTCGACCGCGATCAAGCCTGACAACCACTGGCGAGCGGCCACCAGCGGCAGCGAGCCCGAAGCGTACTCCATGATAATGAATCCGCCCGCCACGGCACCGCCGATGATGAACCCGTAGCACGCCAGGCGGCTGCTCGCGGGACTGCCCTTGGTCACCGCTTCCCGCCAGGCAACGGGATTGGCCCACACGCGGCGCACTCGCCGGGTCTTCTCACCAGCTTCACCGACCCGGCCCGCCGCCCGCCCGGGCAGCAGCCGGCTCCACCAGCCCACCTCACCCTGCTTGATGCCGCGGCG
>Ga0116169_1000332_pt1 | contig 50616 bp, 53 predicted proteins | sample AD_UKC130_MetaG_FD_89796 | JGI IMG/M metagenome (GOLD analysis project Ga0116169, IMG submission 89796) | Active sludge microbial communities of municipal wastewater-treating anaerobic digesters from Canada - AD_UKC130_MetaG | ecosystem: Engineered > Bioreactor > Anaerobic > Digestate | place...
GAGATGACCTGACCGTCGGCGAGGTCGCCATCGCACAGTTCTTCATTGTGGGTGAGTTTCCAGAGCACCAGGTCGTCGGGGTGCAGCAGGATCGGCGCCTTGGTCGCCTCTCGCAGCGCCGGTGCCACCCGGACGTGATCGTCGTGGGCGTGGGTGCACACGATCGCCTTGACCGTGCGGTCCCCCACCACCGCGAGGATGTCCTCGACCGAGTGCGGCGCGTCGATCACGATGCATTCCTTGTCGTCGCCGACCACCCAAATATTGTTGTCGACGTCGAAGGTCTCACCGTCGAGGCTGAAGGTGCCCGACGACACCGCATGGTCGATCCGCGCGGTCATCAGAACGCCACCACTGAACGGAGCACGTCCCCGTGGTGCATTTTCTCGAACGCGGCCTCGATGTCGCCGATCCCGATCTCCTCGGAAACGAATGCGTCAAGGTCCAGCCGGCCTTGCTGGTAAAGGTCGACGAGCATCGGGAAGTCCCGCGACGGCAGGCAGTCGCCGTACCAAGACGACTTCAACGCACCGCCTCGACCGAATACGTCAATCAGCGCCAAGTCAGGCACCTTCCTGTCCGGCGTCGGCACCCCGACCAGGACGACAGTGCCAGCCAAGTCCCGGGCATAGAACGCCTGCTTCCAAGTTTCGGGGCGCCCGACCGCCTCGATCACCACATCGGCGCCCTCGGCACCCTCGTAGGTCTGAGCGCAGATCCGCTTTATTTCCTCGACGGGGTCGACCTTGCTGGAGTCGACGACGTGAGTGGCGGCCATTGTTAGGGCAGTTTGGAGTTTCTTCGCATCGATGTCGACCGCGATGATCGGCGAGGCACCAGCCAGCGCTGCGCCCGCGATCGCCGCCACTCCAACACCGCCACAACCGATAACAGCCGCGGACTTGCCGCGCGTGAGAGCACCGGTGTTGATCGCCGCGCCGATGCCCGCCATCACGCCACAGCCAAGCAGCCCGACTGCAGCCGGGCGGGCCGACTCGTCGACCTTGGTGCACTGGCCGGCTGCGACGAGGGTCTTCTCCGCGAACGCTCCAATACCCAGGGCAGGCGACAGTTCGCGACCATCTTCGGCCAGCGTCATTTTCTGGGTGGCGTTGTGGGTGTTGAAGCAGTACTGCAGGTCGCCGCGCTTGCAGGCGCGACACTCACCGCACACTGCGCGCCAGTTGAGCACCACGAAGTCACCAGGAGCCACCGAGGTGACGTCTGGGCCGACCGACTCCACGATGCCCGCCGCCTCGTGGCCGAGCAGGAAGGGGAACTCGTCGTTGATTCCGCCCTCGCGGTAGTGCAGGTCGGTGTGGCACACCCCGCATGCCTGAATCTTCACGACCGCCTCGCCCGGGCCCGGGTCTGGGATGTTGATTGTGGTCAGTCAGACCGGCTGGCCTTTGCCCAACGCCACCACAGCTTGCACTTGCTGCATGTTGCTCTCCTTGGATTCATTGGTCGCACGGGCAAGAATCGGAGCTAGCCCAACTCCTGCCCGCCCAACGGTAGGTGACGGTAGTGACCGCCAGTTCAGAATTCGACTTCGCCTCTCAAACCGGGTTTCACGATACCGGCACCATTTAGCCGTCCACGGTGACGTTCTGGCCTCTTGCGAAGTTCGCATTGGCCGGCGCCAAGTCAGTCCAAGAAGGTATCAAGGACTGACTCGGCTTCGGCCTCTTCGATGAGTTCCAGGACACCAATACCGAGGCCGATTTCAGCAACCTGCTCCCCCGCTTTGGTGAACACTGCGGTGACCGGACCGTCGTCGTCGGCCAGTTCGTAGGCGTCCACTCGGCCGATGCTGGCGGCGAGCAGTCGCGCCAACGCCGAGTCGCGACGCTCGTAATAGGTGTCTGCCTCAGCAGCCGGAATCCAATAGCCATCGATGCGCACCGCGGCCACACCAGTGGCCGAACGCGGCGCTCGCTCAAGCCAATCGATCGCGACGGTCGGGTCGATTGTTTCGGCCACAGCAGCCACCAGATCGGACAAGTATTTGATCGAGTCGCAACCGTCTTCCCCGCTTGAGGAGACAACGATTCTGCCCTGCTCCAACCTGGCTAACGCGCCACCTTGGACCACTGAAGTTTCATTCGGCCAAGGGTGCGCCTCACCAAGTTCGACCAGGTGTACCAAGACTTTGGCGGCCAAGTTCGGCTCACTGAACGTGCCTTCGAGTTCAAGCAGCGACGAATCGCGATAGCTCTGCCCCAGCACCCACGAGTAGTTCAGTTCCCACCTGTTTTTGGTCACCTCACGATGAAACCAGACGTCCGGTTGAGGGTTGCAGCAGTGTCAAACCTCGCCCAGCGCCGGGTAGTCGGTATATCCGTGGTGGTCACCGCCAAATGCCTTCGATCGGTCGGCGGCGGCAAAGGGCCCACCTTGGGCAAGTCGCGCCGGCAAGTCTGGGTTGGCGATGAAAAGCGAGCCGAATGCGAGCAAATCGGTGGTTCGGCCCTCAATCAGCGACAGTTCCTCAAGTCCGGTTGGTCTCGGCCGTGTGGACGGGTTGAGGATGAACGTATTTGGCCAGGCCGAACGCAAGGCATTCGTGAGGTCTCGTTGACCTTCAGACTCCAGCACATGGAGGTAGACCAGTCCAAGATCGGCCAGTCCGGCGACAAGTTTTTCATACGTTTCGCCCAACTCAGTTTCAGTGATGTCGTGCAAATGGCTGCCCGGAGACAACCGAATGCCGACCTTTTCGGGCCCAATCGCCTCGGCAACTGCCCGCGCTACTTCTAGGGGGAACTTGATCCGCCCGTCGATGCTGCCACCCCAACTGTCTGCGCGAGTATTCGCGCTAACTGAGATGAACTGTTGAATTAGGTAGCCGTTGGCGCCGTGTAATTCCACGCCATCGAATCCGGCCTCGATCGCGTTGACCGCAGCGTCAGCGAAATCGGCAACGGTTTCAACTATTTCGGCTTCGGTCAGCGCGTGCGGGACCTCATAAGGCTTCGGGCCCGCATGGGTGTAGATCTGACCAGCAGCAGCCACTGCCGACGGTCCAACGACGTTCATTTGGCCCGGCAACAAATCCGGGTCACCTACTCGACCAGCATGCATGAGTTGCGCAAAGATCACTCCCCCCTGATCGTGTACTGCCGCAGTTACCTTGCGCCAGGAGTCGACCTGCTCAGCGCTGTGCAGTCCGGGGGTGTCCGGGTAGCCCTGGCCTACTACCGACGGCTGGACTCCCTCGGTGATGATCAGGCCAGCACTGGCCCGCTGGGCGTAATAGGTGGCCATCAGTTCGGTCGCAGTGGCCCCGTCACCGAAGGCGCGGCTGCGAGTCATCGGCGCCATGGCAATTCGGTTCTTTAGTTCAATCTTGCCTAGTTGGTAAGGCTCGAAGACGATTGACATGTCAGCCCTCCTGATTCCAGAGCAGGGACAACGCCCACGCACCGGCAGTAACTACGTGCATGAAACCCAGCGCGAGGCCAGTTGCCCAGTCGCCGGCGTTGACCTCAAGCGCATAGGGCTGACCAACTTCCCAGGTCGCACCGGCTTGGTCAGCGACCCAAAAGGCGACCACGTTCAGCACCAGCGCTACTGCCGCGCCACTGACTAGGTAGGCGGGTCTGACTGGATTTTTAGTCTTTGCCGTCCCGTGGGACTGTTGATTATTCATTGAGAAACTCCATCGTTGAGTGAGTCATGCAATTTCACTGTACACCAATTGTTTACTCACTCAACTATTGACTGGGTGTGTAGAATTTCAGGCATGACAAGTCACGACCGCCAGTACGCCGACGCCCGGTACCTGTCTCAATTGCTGGTTTCGATCGCGGAGCAGGCAAAGGCCGATTTCGCCGATACGGTCGCCCCACTTGGTCTACCCATTCACCTGGCGCGCGCAGTTCTGCTGCTTGATCAGCCGGCCCCGATGCGCGATCTGGCAGACCAGCTGGCCTGCGACCGCTCCTACATCACAAACCTCGCCGACCAACTAGAAGAACTCGAACTAGTCGAACGCGTCCCCGGCCAGGACCGGCGAGTCAAACTCCTAGCGCTAACGAAAAAGGGCGTCCAGACTCGCGACGCGATCTCCAAGGCCGTCGCCGAACGCAGCATGGTGTTGCAGCGGCTAACCGACGCGCAGCGCGAAACCCTCAGGCCGCTGTTGGAATTGCTTGCGGGTCAGGAATAGCGTCGCTCTCATCGCGAAACCTAGCTGCCTTGCTTTGGTTTTCGCGGCTTCGGCGCCGGCAACGCGTCTGCGGTTGCTCGGGCAAGCTCGGCGAGATAGTCCTCGTCAGCCAAGTCCGCTTCGGCAACGACGTAGTGCGGCTTCGCGCCCGGGTAGGGACTCGCCAGTTGTGTGCTGCGCAAAAGCCCGGCGACCGGGTCAGTTGGTTTGAGGTACAACCGGTCGTCGCAAACCATCGCAATGACTTTGTCGTCCAGATAGATCAGCCATTCGCCCATCATTGAACGCGACCGCGCCAGTCCGGCCGCCGACATCGCCTCGACAATTGCGTCTACCCGGGCGCGACTAGAAGCCATTATTTGCTCCTGAATGCAAAGCCAACCTAGCCTCGAATCGCGTCCGGTCGATGATTCCGCGTTGATGGCGGCCAACACTGATCACCGCCTGCTCATCACGGGCCTCGACCTCGAACGTCAACGTCCGCCCAGCAACCTCAATTAGCGTGACGTCGATGGTGACCGTTGCCCCCGGCACGGTGGGAGCCTGATGGGACAAGTCCACATGGGTGCCGACCGTCAGTTCGCCCTCGCCAAGATGACCCTCGAGCGCCTCAAGACACGTCCACTCAATGATTCCGACCATGTAGCCGGTCGCCAAAACCTCCGGCATGACCACAAAGCCCGGCGCCTCAGGCAACAAGTAAGGGACCGTTCGCTCAACCGGCACCTGGTAGTGCTTCGTGTGAGTGAGCCCTGGCTTCAACGAATCTTTCACCGCTAACTCCTTCACCGGTCACAACCTGCTGTTGTCTTACGACCGTAGCCGAAGCCAAACCTGAGTTCCTGACACCGCCACAACGGCTCTGCCTACTTGACTTCGGCGCGCCGCAACGTGAACAGCCCGATCGCGAGCGGAATGACGATCCAGATCATCGTGGTCGAGCCCAGCATCGCCCACTCTTTCGCGGTGTTCGTGGCCCCAGCGAAGAGTTCGACTTGGGTGAAGTTCCAGTCGATCCACGGTTGCAAGTCCAAGAACCACGGCTTTACCATCGCAAGCAGTTCAAGGACTCCGGACAGCACGAACGCGACCACGAAGTAGCCGACAATCGCAGCTGCCGAGGCCCTAAGAACCACGCCGAGCGTGAAGCCGATCGCCATGCCAATGAGGTTTCCAAGCGCCATCTGGGGTGCGGCCGCCAGCGACACGTCCCAGACAGTGTCGACACCGGCGAGGGTTGAGCCGACTAGGTTGCCGACGGCCCCCACCGCGAAGGCGATCGCCGTCGAACCAAGGCCCACCAGCACTGTTGCGATCGCTTTCGCGTCGACAACGCGGCCTCGGCTGGGCACGAGAGTGAACGTAGTTAGCCCACTGCGCTGGCTCCACTCACTCGTGACGGCCAAGATCGCGATCATCGGCAAGATCACCGACATTGGTAGGCCGATCGCAGTCGCAAAACTCTCGTAGGTGACCTTGCCCTGTGGAGCGAAAACGATCACCGCCACGGTCGCAAGCACCGACAAGACGCCAATGCTGACAAGCATCCAGAACCCCGAACGGGTGTTGAACATTTTGCGCAGCTCAACCTTCACGAGCCGAGTGGTCGCGATGGGCTGAACCGTCCGCCTCACCGGTGAGGCCTTCGTGCCTGAAGACGGTGGGAAGATCATGGCGGTCATAGCGCGACTCCTTCGCGTTGGGTGTCTGCAGTAAGTGACAAGAACATTTCTTCAAGACCTGCGCCCTCGGCAGGTCGCAACTCGGTTAGGGCGATTTGGTGCGTCAGCGCCACCGCACCGACGCGAGCCGGATCAGCATCCGTGCGAATTGAGCCATCCCCGGCGAGCGTGCTCGCTATCCCCGATGCCTCGAGCGCGTGGGCGAGGTCGCGCGGTGACGTCGCCCTGGCGAGAGTCCCAGCGGCCGAGAGGAGTTCTTCCTTAGTGCCGGCCGCGACAATCTTTCCGTTGCCGATCACTACTAGGTCATCGGCGATGACTTCGATCTCGTGCAGCAGGTGTGAGGACAACAGCACCGTGCCGCCATGGCTCGCAAACTCCGTAAGCAGGTCGCGCATCCACCGGATGCCAGCCGGGTCGAGTCCGTTGGCAGGCTCGTCGAGGATCAGCACCGTCGGGTCACCGAGTAGCGCGGTGGCGATACCGAGACGCTGACGCATCCCGAGGGAGTAGTTGCGCACGCGGCGCTTCGCCTCAGCGGGGGTCAGGCTCACCAGTTCGATCATCTCGTCGACCCGGCTACGAGGCAGGCCCATCGTGTCCGAGGCGACGGTGAGGATCTCTCGGCCCGTGCGGCCGGCGTGCTGAGCCGAGGCATCGAGCAGGACGCCGACTTCAAGGCCAGGATTGGGCAGGTCAGCGAACCGGACGCCATCGATGGTGGCCGAGCCCGACGTCGGAGCGGTCAGACCCACCATGACGCGCATCGTGGTGGATTTACCGGCACCGTTCGGCCCGAGGAAGCCGGTCACACGACCGGGCTGGGCGGTGAAGGAGATGTTGTCGACAGCGGTGAAGCCGGCGTACCTGCGGGTTAGTGATTCGACAGTAATCATGGGTTCAACCCTCGCCGCATCGTGGCGCGCGTACATCGGTTCAATGGCCAGACTTTGCCTAACCGAAAGCACCAGGACCTGACCGTACTTTCGGCCGACGGCGCTAATAGTCCTGCGCTAGTCCCGAACTCGACCGGTCTCGTATGCCCACATCGCGACCTCCACCCGGTTCCGGGCGCCGAGTTTGGCCATGAGGCTGCCTATATGGGCCTTCACCGTGCTGAGGCTGATGTGTAACTCCGCAGCGATCTCTGCGTTGGTGCGGCCCCGCGCGAGGGTGGCCAACACTTGCTCCTCGCGTTCGGTGAGCTGCTCGATGGGCTGCACCGGCGGTGCCGCCCGACCCCTGCCCGCGAACGTCGCCAACAGTCGACGAGTGATGCTGGGCGAAATGAGAGAGTCGCCTCGGGTTGCCGACCGGATCGCCTCGCCGAGCAGTTCAGGCCCAGCGTCCTTGAGTAGGAAGCCGGTGGCGCCAGCGGCCAACGCGCCGTGCACGTATTCGTCCAAGTCGAAGGTGGTGATCACCACGACCGCGATCGGGTTCTCGACCCCCGGCCCCGCCAGAAGACGGGTCGCTTCGGTGCCGTCGATGACGGGCATCCGGATGTCCATCAGGCACACGTCGGGACGCATTTCGCGGGCCAGTCGAACCGTTTCCTGGCCGTCGCGCGCCTCCCCCACAACCTCGATGCCCTCTAGGGTGCCAAGGATCAGCCGAAGTCCGGTCCGCACTAAATCTTGGTCGTCTGCGACCAGCACCCGGATACTCACGCGGCCACCTGTCTTGGCAGTTTCGCGCTGACGACCCAGCCGCGTCCGGGGCTAGGGCCTGCCTGACAAACGCCACCGAGGAGCAGCGCGCGTTCGACCATTCCTGTGATCCCAAAGCCAACTTCGGATGCCAGATCGGTCGTGACCGGGTCACCATCGTCGCGCACTTGGAGGTTTACCGTCGACTGGCCTGCAGAAACCAACACGTCAATCACGGTGGCGTTTCGCGCATGCCGCTGAGCATTTGTGACCGCCTCTTGGGCGATCCGAAAGACAGCAGCGTCGATTGCCGCCGGTAGTGCGGTCAGGTCGTCTGAGACCGTCACCTCGACCCGCGGCCCGGGGGTCGAGGCCCGCGACAGCCTCACCAAGTCCCCCACTCCTGGTTGGGGGGCGTAGTCGGCGGGCGTCTCGTTGCGAAGGGCCCGGACGATCGTCCGCATTTCAGCCAGCGTTCGTTTTGCCTCCACCTCGATCACCTCCAGCGCCTCAAGTGGCGACGACGGATTTGTGGCCGCGAGGGCTCGCCCGGCCTGCGCATGTATTGCAATGGCCGAGACATGGTGCGCCACCGTGTCGTGGAGTTCGCGCGCCAACAGGACGCGCTCTTCTGACTTGATTTGCTCCAGTTTTCGCTCCCGGGCCCCGTGCTGGGACCGCACAGCCCAACCCAGTGCCATGGTCGGCACCAAGACAGCGAACCCGCCGATTGGCTCGGTCAACCCGGCCCAACTGACGACGGTCACCAAGGTGGCTGGGACCAAAATGATCGCCAGCCCCGCCATCGCCTCTCGCCCCGAACCCCACCTGAAAAGCGAGTACGGCAACAGCATGACGTAGAGCATCGAATACACGTCTAGGGCCGAAGCACCCGAAGCGACCAGGCCGATGTCCACCACCGTGATCGCACCAAAGGTGGCCGCGACGACGGCGAGCGGGTGGCTCCGCCGCCAAAGCAGCAGCGGCGCCAGCGCAAGGGTCAGTATCACCGACAACCACGGCAGCGACAGGTCCTCACGCAGCAGGCCCTCAAGCACCACAGAGACCGTCACGGCTGCGAGCAACATCCAGTCGCGCCATACCCGAACAGGCGGGGCCTCGGGTCGGGGTTCCTCCAGCAGGGACCGCAGTGGATTACTCACCGCCTCAGCGTAGCGATCACACATCGCCAGCGGATCGGCCGAAAGTCCTAACCTGACCTCGGCCGAAGGCACCATCGCAGACCACCCTCATCAGGCACGTCGAGACCGTTTTGGCCTTGAGGATCGCTCTGCGACACCTAACCGAGATGGCACGTTCGTCGGCGGCATACACGAGGCCGTCCCGCGAGTACGAGCACATTCGCATCGCCCAAATCGACCTTCGTGGTGCCAAGAACCTCAGGGCTTCGCCAGTCACTCCACTAGTCCGGCATCGTTTTGGAACTTGGCCAACTCGACAAGGATGGGTCGCCCACACTTGCGCTCAGCCTCAAGGAACGTCCCAATCGACGCGAACGATTCGTATCTGGCCAAGCTTCAGAACAGACCAAGTTGGTCCAGCAGTCCTTGCGCTGCGGCGATGATCTTCTCAGCGTTGCCGACGCTTTGGCAAGCAAGAGTTGGCCGTTGGCGGCCTCCCCTATCAGTTTCTGGAGCTCCCCGCCTGCGACGAGTGCTTCGATCTCGGCCTCGCCCATCGTCCAGCGGGCCATCACGAACTCACCAGTTCACGGGTATCGAGCACCCAGGCGTGGGCCGATGCCTTGATTTGCTTCACGAGCGCATCCTCGGGGTCAGTCCACTGCTTCGCGGACCGGACCACCGGGTTGACCTCGATGCCGAGGCGGGCCGACGCACGATCGGCTGCTTCGTAGAGGTCTGCGCGGTCGACCTTGCCGACGACCAGCACGTCGATATCGCGTGGTGGCGGGCCGGACTCGCCTGCATAGCGGGCAGCCCAGGATCCGAAGATGACGACTTGCTCCGCTCCCGGAATTGCGAACTCCTCCGCAATGACCACGCGGGGGCCGAAGGTGACCTCCAGGAGCTGGGTGAGCGCCTTCGCCGCGGGGTGATCAATGTTGGCTCGGATGAGCCGGTTACGGCCGAGGGTTCGACTGACGATGAGGCCGGCCTCGTCTAGCCGCACGACCTCGCGGTGCAGGGTCGATAACGGCACCTCGAGACGCCCGGCAAGATCGCTCACGCCGTACTCGGTGTCAGGATGCAGATAGAGCCACATCAGCAGCTCCGCCTGATGCTGTGACCGGAACACCGGAAGCAGAGCCGGACCATCACTGCGCATAAATGAAAGATACATCCCGTTTATAGGGATCGTCAATAGGGCTCTTCGGATTCTGGCGGGGTTTGGGGAACGAAGATGCACCAGCCCTCAACTTGCGAGAAAAGTGTTCAGGCCCGGAATCCGTAGATTCCGGGCCTGAATTTGGTAGCGGGGACAGGATTTGAACCTGTGACCTCTGGGTTATGAGCCCAGCGAGCTACCGAGCTGCTCCACCCCGCGTCGGTGAAACCAGTTTACCGGGTCGACTCGCGAAACCCTAATCGGGGGCAGGCCGGCGGCAAAACCTCCGTCAAGCGGACCGCGACAAACCTCGGAAAACAGTTGCGGGGCGAACCATTCGGCCCGCCCCGCAACTGCAACAACTACTGCTCAGTCTTACTTTTTCAGCGCCTTCTGGGCCGCTTCCAACGCCGCAGCCATGCTGTCGATCCGCTTCTGGTAGGTCGCCAGATCGCCCTTCTTCAGCGCCGCCTGAGCTTGGTCGTAGTACTTGGACGCGTCAGCCAAATGCTGCTCAGCCGACTTCGCCTTGCCGGTGTCGGGAGTCGAAGGCGCATCCGGTTCCGGAGCCGAGCCCGGTTCCAAGCCCAACGCCACCCGCAGCGCCTCGTCGAGCGTCTGTCCCACGCCGACACCGTCGCCGAACGTCGCGGTGATCAACTGCAGCACCGGATAAGAGCCCTCACCCACGCGCTGGATGTAAATCGGCTGGACGTACAGCATCGCGCCGCCGACGGGCAGCGTCAGCAGATTCCCGCGCAGAATGCGGGTGTTCTTCGACTGCTCATACTGCAACAGCGCTGCTCGAACGCCAGCGTCCGATTCGAACTGGGCCGCGATCTGGTTCGGGCCACCAACACGCGTATCAGACGGCAACTCCAGCACCTGCAACTTGCCATAGTTCTTGGTGTCAGACGCCTCAGAGTTCACACTCATGAATGACGCCAAGTTCTGCCGATTATTCGGCAAGTAAACCGTCGTCAGGCTGAACCGAGGCGACGCCAACTGGCCCGGGTTGCTCATCGACAAGTAGTAAGGTGGCTGTTTCGTTCCGCCAGCGTTCGACGGATCTTCTGGCACCTTCCACCGTTCGCCGTCTTCATAGAATGTCTGCGCGTCGGTCACGTGATAGCGGCTCAACACGTCGCGCTGCACCTTGAACTGATCAACCGGGTAACGAAGGTGGCGAAGCAGCGATTCGCTGATCTTCGACTTCGGCTCCACTACTCCCGGGAAAACCTTCTCCCAAGTCTTCAAGACCGGGTCTTCGGTGTCCCACTCGTACAACTTGACGCTGCCGTCATAGGCATCAACAACAGCCTTGACCGAGTTGCGCATGTAGTTGACCTGATCGGTCGGCAACGCGATTTGGCTAGCGTTTTCAGTCAACGTGTCGCTAGTGGCCTCATCTAGTGATCGGGCCTCCGAATATGGATACGTCTTGCTGGTGGTGTAACCATCGACAATCCACACGACCTTGCCATCAACAACCGCTGGATACGTATCCCCGTCCAAAGTGAGCCAAGGCGCAACCTTTTTCACGCGCAAGCGCGGATGCCGGTCATAGAGGATCTTGCTGTTCTCGTTGACGCGGTCAGACAGCACAATGTTCGGCTCAGCGAACTTGAAGGCGTACAAAAGCTGGTTGAACAGCGTGCCCATCGGCACCCCGCCCTTGCCGTCATAGACGTTCGCCGAGAAGTTCTCGTCATCGCTGGACCCGCTGCCACGAGGAGTGTCGACCTCGACCGGTTCAGCACCCTTAGGACGACCGACGATCGAGTAAACGGGCGACAACTCACCAAAGTAGATTCGCGGGGCCTGGCTGAACTCGATCTGTCCAACGGGCGGGATGTCCTTGACTACCCACACTGGTTCGCCTTGGGGTCCGCGCTTATTTCCGTATGCTGCAATACCGCCGTAGCCGTGCGTGTAGACCGTGTGGTCGTTTGACCACGTCCGCTGCGAAGCCTGCAAGCCGTCAAGGTCAACTTCACGCGCGGCGATGATGACGTCTTGGGGCTGCGGGTCGTCACCGATCTGGTATCGGTCCACGTCCAAAGTTTCCTGGACGGTGTAGTAGCCACGAACCTGTTGCAACTGCTGGAAGGCCGGCGAAATCAGTGTCGGGTCAAGCAGACGTGTGCTGACCCGCGATTCGGCGGAGGCGTTCAACTCCGCTGGCGTCAACTCAGTCTTGGCCGAGTACGGCTTCGTTTCAACATCGTCAACGCCGTACGCCGCACGCGTGCCTTCGATATTTCGGGCTAGGAACTTCTCCTCGCGGTCCGGCTCTGACGGCTTGACCTGGAACTGCTGCATGATCGCCGGCCATACTGCGCCAATCAAAATAGCGGTGATGAACCACAAGCCCAAGCCAACAATCGGCAGCGTCCACGACCGCAGAAACACCGTCGAGAACAGCATCAGGGCACACAGGACAGCAACGACGATCAGGATATTTTTCGCAGGAATCTGGGCGTTCGCACCGGTATAGGTGATTCCGTCGAAAAGCCCAGAGGTGTCATAGGTCATCGCATAGCGGTCGAGCCAGTATGTCGCCGCGCGGACCAGCATCGCGAGCCCACCAAGTACCGCGAGTTGGACTTGCGCAGAGCGACTGAACTGCACGCCTCGCCCACCGAACCGGATGCCACCGAACACATAGTGAACGAACACGGCCAACAGAATCGTGATCATCAAAATCATGAAAACGAACGAGACAATGAACTGCAGCCAAGGCATGTCGAAGACGTAGAAGCCAATGTCCTTGCCGAAGTGAGGATCCTTCTGGTTGAACGGCGTCCCGTTCAACCACAGCCGGAAGATCTCCCAACGGCCGTTGCCAACCAGTCCGGCGAACAAACCAACAAGTCCGCTGACCGCGAGCCACGCCGGTTTCGTCACCGGAGTCAGCGCGAATCGGTACCGGGCCGCCGGATCGTCGCGGCGAAGGCCAAGCGGGTTCGGCCGGCTGCGGTAGGCCAGCCAAATGTTGAGCGCGACAAAAGCGGCCGTGACGATCGCAAAGCCGACGAACAACAGCACCCGCGTCGTCAATACGGTGGTGAAAACACCCTGGAAGTCGACCGATTTGTACCACAACCGCGAGGTCCACAGGTTGACGAAAACTGACCCGACAACCAGCAACACCGCCAGCGTTATCAGGGTCGGAACCAGCACCCGACGGCGCTGATTAGTTGGCTGGGGTTCACGGCTCGGCGGTTGGACTCCGAAAATGTCGCTCACGACTCTCCTGGCTCACTGCTGTGGGTCTGGTTCGTCTCAGCCTACGCGGTGCTCGGTTGCGCCACTCCTAGCGTCTTGGCTTGCGGGCGCTAGTCCTGTTCTTCAATGAGGGTCGAATGCAGCAACTGAACCAATCCCGGCAGCAGGCCAGGACCTTCCAGTAACGGGGCGTCCTCAGGCCCACGAGCCCGAACTGCAGCATGTTCAGAACCGTCGCGCAACACCCCCGCGATGATCCTCATTTCGCCCCGGTCGGGGTGCTGAGCAACGAAGTTGGCCGCCTCGACCGGGTCGGTTGGCAGTTCCGCCTCCGCCTCTGGCGGGAGGGTGAGTCGCTCCATCACTAGGACGCAGCCGTCGACTTCGGCGGGCCAACCAATTTCGGGCAATAGGTCTTCGGCGTGACGATCGCGCGGGAGTTCCTGCTCAACCGGGGTGAAGGAATCGGGTCCAGAAAGTTGGTCCGCCAGCTCCGGCTGCGCCGCCAAGATGTCGGCCGTGCGCACCAGCGCGAACAGTCGCGCCGGCTGGTCCCAGCCGGCCGCTCCAACATGTTCCTCGACCTCCAACACTGCTTGGCGCAGCGGCGAATCAGTGCCCTGGTTTTCGATCTTCAGCACGACGGCACCTTTGCTTTCGGGTTCTTGGCCAAGACGTCCAGCGCGTCGATGGCTTCGGTAAGTTTGGCCACCTTGACCAACGTCATACCGTGGTCGCTGCCGGCGGCGGCCTCGGCGCAGTTCCCGGCAGGAACCAAGAAAATATCTGCCCCGTTGTCTGCCGCACCAGCCATTTTCTGGCCGATCCCACCAATTGGTCCTACGGTTCCGTCTGGACTGATCGTGCCGGTGCCGGCGACGTTCTGACCGCCAGTTAGCGGCCCGGGTGTCAGTTGGTCGTAGATCGCCAACGCGAACATCATCCCCGCGCTGGGCCCACCGACTCGGTCGCCAATATGGTTCTGGACGTCAACGGGGAAACGAAAGCCAGGACCAACGGCGATACCGACTCGTGCTTTCTTGGAATCGTCGCCGAGCAGTTTGGTGGTCAAAACGACCGAACCCGGTTTGCCGTCACGCACGTACCCGACTTCGACCTTCTCGCCCGGCTTGCGAGTCCCGACCGCCTCGGCGACGGCGCCCTGGTTGCTGACTTTCTTGCCGTCAACGCTGGCAATGATGTCGCCCTTTTCAAGCTTGCCGTCTGCAGGGCTGCCCTTTTCAACCCCGGCAACCACTGGCACCTCGGCGACTTTCAATCCTGCTGCGCGAAGACCTGCCGCCCTTGACGCGTCTTGCGAAGTGGCCAACATGGCGGCGCCTTCGGCATCGGACTCTTCATTCGTCTGACCATTCGGGTAGACGAAGTCGTGCGGCAAGACCTCAATATCTGGGTCGAGCCAACCCTGAATTGCGCCGAGCAACGACATCTTCGCCTCGCTTCGCGTGACCGAAACGGTCGTAAAGTCCAGTCGCCCCTCAGTCGGGTAGGTGCGCACGTCGTCACCGAAAGTCAGCATCGGCTCGTCGCCGATCGTGCCCAACGTGTTGAACACCGGCCCCGGACGCATCGTCACATAGGGGACTGACATGAACGCCACCGCACAAACCAACACGATCAGCAACGAAAACGAGATGCTCAACGTCAGAGTGCGGCGGCTCAACTGCATCGGATTCGGCACACCGACACCCTATTGCCCTTCGCAAAGCCTGTTTGCGCCCTGTCGGATTCCCCTGTTAACCGGGGTTTCCGTCACTGATCGTGGGAAGTTTCCCACCAGAGGTGTCGGTTTCCCCGGCTAACCGGGGTTTCCGACACCCGGCCTTGGGCGCGAACGCCTAGGCTGGAGGCATGGCCGACGACTCAGCGCAGAACCCGCAGAACCCGTTTGAAGGCACGCCGTTTGAGGCGATGTTTGGACAGTTTGCTGCAGGCGGCTTCGACTTGAATCAGATGATGTCGCAGGTGCAGCGGATGTTCCAGCCGCATGAGGGTGCCGTCAACTACGAACTCGCCAAGGACATTGCCCGTCAAACTGTGGCTTCGGCCGGGCCAGATCCGAGCCCGCATTCGGGGCAGGTTGGCGCCGTCGCGGACGCCGCACAGCTGGCCGAAATGTGGCTCGACAAGGTCACCGAGTTGCCAGCCGGTGCGAACAAGGCGGTCGCTTGGAGTCGAGCCGATTGGATCGAGCAGACGATCGGAAGCTGGCAGGTGATGATCGAGCCAGTCGCCGAACGGGTGGTGGCCTCGATGGGTGAGGCGATGCCAGCGGAGATGGCAGCAATGGTCGGTCCGCTCGGGGCGATTCTTGGCCAAGCCGGCGGGGCAATGTTTGGCCAGCAGGCCGGATCGGCAATCGGCACCCTCGCAACCGAGATGTTGTCTTCGACAGAGGTTGGGCTGCCGTTAGGTCCAGCGAACACCGCCGCAATTTTGATCCACAACGTTGCGAGTTTTGCAGCCGACTTGGAAGCCTCCGAGGCCGACGTGCTGCTCTACGTGATGTTGCGCGAGTGCGCCCACCACCGCCTTTACGCGCACGCGCCGTGGCTGCGAGATGCGGTTCTGAACGCGATCGGCGATTTTGCTCGCGGCATCAAACTCGACCTGGGTTCAATCGAAGAACAAATGCGTTCGGTCGACCCGATGAACCCAGAGGCGATGAGCGAAGCACTGACCGGTGGCCTATTCGACCCACAAGTCACGCCCGAGCAAGAACGCGCCAAGGAACGCCTAGAACTTCTCCTCGCGTTGGTAGAAGGTTGGGTTGACGAAGTCGTCACCGTCGCTACCGCCGAAGTCATGCCCGCAGCGATCGCGCTCAACGAGGCAATCCGGCGCCGCCGAGCCAGCGGTGGGCCGGCCGAAGAAACGTTTGCGACGCTCGTTGGCCTAGAACTTCGACCACGCCGACTGCGCGATGCGGCAAACCTTTGGAGTGCGCTGCGGTCACAACGTGGCGCGACCGCCAGAGATTCAGTGTGGAGCCATCCAGACCTGTTGCCGTCGGCCGCTGACCTTGACGACCCGTTGGGGTTCGTTGAACGCCAAGTTGGCGAACTGTCCGACGCCGACTTCGATGCGGCCTTGTCCGAACTGCTCGACGGACCAGACCAAAGCGACAAGACCGAGTGAAGGAACTCACCGAAGACATCCGCCGAGTCCTAACCGAGTGGGACGCCCCCGACTGCGACCAGGCAGACCTGCAGTCCCGGTTCTATGCCCACGCAGCCGAAAACGCTGAACCGGGCGCTAGGTCTTGTGCGCCCGATCACGTGACTGCCAGCGCCCTAGTGGTCTCGGCGAACCACGACCAAGTCGTCCTCGTCCTACATCCGAAGTTCGGCCGGTGGCTGCAAACTGGGGGACATTGCGAGCCAGAAGATAAGTCTCTGGCCGCAGCCGCGCTGCGGGAGGCAACCGAAGAAACCCAGATCGCTGATCTTCAGATCGTTCCAACGCCAGCGCTGCTTTCGCGCCACCGGGTCAACTGCCACGAGAACGGTCACCACCTCGACGTCCAGTATGTCGCCGTAGCGCCGGCCGGTGCCGAACCGCAATGCTCGGCCGAATCCGACGAAGTGCGCTGGTTCGCCCTAGACGAGTTACCTGAATCGACCGACGAATCGGTCAGGAGTCTTGTTCGTGCTGCCATTGAACGCCTGCAAGAAACGCCATCGCCTGCTCCAATTTAGGGTTCCGGCTAATCAGCTTCTTAAACGCGGGTCCGTGACCAGAAACCAATAGGTGGGCGAGTTCGTGGACGATGACCGCATCGATTACATATTCGGGCATCTCTTGGAGCCGATGCGACAGTCTGATCTCGCCGGTCGATGGGGTGCATGATCCCCAACGACGATTCTGATTGGTGACCCAGCGGATCGAGGTGGCGCGCGGCGCTTCTGGCAGGTAGCGATCCCCCAGTTCGATCGCACGCTGCTGCAGTTGCGCATCAGCCAGTTTGCCTACCGAACGTTTACTGGCTTTCGCGTCGAGTTTTGCCACCAAATCAGCAACCGCCTGCTCCTCTTCGGCCGCAGACATGTCCGCCGGAATCATCACAATCGTGCGACCGCCGTCTCGGCGAGCCGAAACCGTTCGCTTTCGGCGGTGGCTGCGCCGCACCTCGATTTCATCCATGGGTTCACCGTAGGCCCGAGGTCCGACAGCGCCGAAAAGAAGTCGCTGCAAAAATTTTTTTAGAGTTTCTCCCGACAACTTTTCTCCACAAGTTGTAATCACGTTTTCGCAGACCAACGGGCTCTGGCGCGATGACTCCACAAAAGCGTCCACAACCTTGCTCGGCGGTTCCCACACCTTGTCCCCAAGGTTGTCCACAGGCTGGGGAAACAACTCGCGGACAAGGCATTGACCAGGTTCGTCCGAGGCCCTACGGTGAGCGATGTCGAAGCCCCTGGCTACGGCGTGCTGGGGAAGGCGCGCCGACCGGGGGCTTCGGCGTATTTACAGACGACTGGGCCTACGCTAAAAGTGATTTGTGCCACATTCGGTCGCACGACACCTGCAAGGAGACACCAATGGCTGAGACCTGGACTGGCGAGTTTTACTGCGTGAAGTGCAAGGAAAAGCGAGAGACGTCCGGTGAAGTCCACGTGAGCGAAAAGGGCACCCGCATGGCCAAGGGCATCTGCCCCGAATGCGGCACCAAGCTCAACCGAATCTTGGGCAAGGCCTGAAGCTCCGCGCCGGTGGGCTGTGGATCAACGGCCCACCGGCGCTTCACCTCGGCCACCATTGGCCTATGGCGGCTCCCACCTCACGTCCTGGCGAAAATCCCGGCCTGTTCGGACCGATGCTCGCGCCCGGCGCGATGCTGTTGCGCCGAGATGCCCAGCATCTTCAGATCGGTACCGCCCCTGGCGTGGTCGTGGCCGAAACTCCCGGCTTGGCGCGGGTCCTGCGCCTGCTGGACGGCTCACAAACCGAAGCGCGACTAGCCGAAAAGGTCGCCCGCGACATCCCCGAGTTCACCGAAAACCTGTCAGCTTTGCTCAATCGACTCCTCGCCCACGGCGCCGTTGTCCAACCGCCGCCAAAGCCGCGCCGGTTCGGCGTCGCCGTTCGCAGCGACCAGTCAACCGAGCGACTCGCCCAACATCTGCGCACCGCATTCGGCCCGCCAGGCCTTGCGCCCGAAGTCGAGGTCCTACTCAGTGCAGGTGAGATTTCGCGGTCGAACGTTGAGTCCCTGTGGCTCGCCCAGATCACCCACCTGCCGGTCGTCATCGACGAACGCCGCGTGCGAATTGGCCCACTCGTCATCCCCCAAGTAACCCCGTGCCTAAATTGCCTGGACGAGTTGATCACGGCCACGAACCCGGCGTGGGCCGCGCTGCTGCCCCAGTTCGAACGCTACCGCCGACTTCCGCTGTCGATCAGCCCACAATTGCTCTTTCGAATCAGCGCCGAAGTGGCCAACCAGATCGACTACCTCAGTCGTGGCGAGCGCGCCCCGACAGTTGGCGCCGTGCTTTCGGTTGGGCCCGCACATGACCGAGTCGAACTGCAGCCGGTCCCGTTCGCCAGCGGTTGCGAATGCCTGCTGTTGGCCGCATGAGCCCGCCGGTTGACCCCTGCGCACTATCCTGACGGGGTGGCCGACGACAAACCGGACGAGGCAACCGAAGCCCCGCTCAGCGGAAGTGCCCTGCGCCGGGGCGCTCGACTGGCAAGCATCCCGGCCGGCTTTGCCGCCAGAACCACTTGGGGCATCGGCAAACGAATGGTTGGCGTGCCCGCCGCCGCCGTGCTAACCGACGTCCAACGTCGCACCGCTGACCAAGTGTTTTCGGTCCTAGGCCAGCTCAAGGGCGGCGCAATGAAGTTCGGCCAAGCGCTAAGCGTGTTTGAGGCTGCGTTGCCCGAAGAAATCGCTGCGCCTTACCGCGAGGCGCTAACCAAACTCCAAGATTCTGCCCCGACCATGGGGCCGGCCACGGTGCGCCGAGTGATGGCAGCCGAGTTCGGGTCAGATTGGGAAGCACAGTTCCCCGACTTCGAAATCAAGGCCGCCGCGGCCGCGTCCATCGGCCAGGTTCACCACTCTTGGTACCTGCCCGAGCCGGGCAGCGAACCGGTCGAAGTCGCGGTGAAACTTCAGTATCCGGGCGCGGCCGCCGCACTTCAATCGGACCTTCGCCAAATAGCGCGACTGGCTCGACTGTTTGGCACGTTCGCTCCGGGCATCGACGTGAAGTCACTGGTTGCCGAAATGCAAAAACGAGTAGTCGAAGAACTGGACTACTCCCTCGAAGCCGAAGCTCAAGCCGCCTTCGCCGAAGGCTTCGCCGACGACCCAGTGATTGTCATTCCCAGGCCACTGGCGCACACCGAACACGCCCTCGTATCTGAATGGTTGCCCGGCGATCGCTCGCTGGCCGACGTGGCCAACGACGAATCCCAAGAAGAACGCAACCGCCTCGCCGAAGCGTTCGTCCGGTTCTTGTTCACCGGGCCTAGCCGGGTCGGTCTGCTGCACGCCGACCCGCATCCGGGGAACTTTCGGGTGCTGCCAGATGGTCGCCTAGGGGTGGTGGACTTTGGCGCGGTCGCGCGACTGCCCGACGGCCTGCCTTCAGTAATCGGACCGCTACTTCGCGCGGCCACCGAGGACGACTACGAAACCGTGTTGGTCGGGCTGCGCGGTGAAGGGTTCATCCGACCTGGCACCGACATCGATGTGAACGTGCTCGCCAGATACATCGGCCCGTTGGCCGAGCCGGTCAAGAGCGAAACGTTCGCTTTTAGCCGCGACTGGCTGCGCGGCCAGAGCCAGCGAATCACCAGCCCCGGTACCGAGGGCATGTCCACGGCGTTGAAACTAAACATCCCACCGTCGTATCTGATGATCTATCGGGTCTGGTCTGGCGGCGTGGCGATGCTTTCGCAGTTGGGCGCGACCGCTCACTTTCGCCAAATCGTCGCCGAATCCTTGCCCGGGTTCGCCGAACCCAAGCAGTAGCAGGCAGGCCAGGGCGCCTAGTTGCCAGCGACAATCTGCAGGACGTCGTCACCGTATTTTTCTAGCTTCGAGCGGCCGACCCCCGACACCTGAAGCAGCGCGGCAGAACTGCTCGGCGAGGTCGCCGCGATCGCTTTGAGGGTCGCATCAGTGAACACCGTGAATGCCGGTTTGCTTTCGGCCGTAGAGATCTCTTTTCGCCACGCCCGCAGCCGTTCAAAAAGGTCGTGGTCGTAATCGATGTCCTCGGCAGCCAAGGCGAGCTTTCGCTTCGGCGCGCGCGAGACCGCCACGTCGGCCGGACGCAACCGGTCGAGGAACCGACTCGGGGCTCGCCTAGCCTGTCCGCCGGCCTTGCGGGCCGCCGACCACGACACCATCAGATGGCGGCGGGCGCGAGTCAGGCCGACATAGAACAGTCGCCTCTCCTCCTCGACCGCTATCGGATCGTCGAGGGCGTACACAAAAGGCAGCGTGCCTTCTTGGGCGCCCGCAACGAATACCGCATCCCACTCAAGACCCTTTGCCGCGTGAAACGTCGACAGGGTCACCCCGTCCATAGACGGCGCATGCGCCTGGTCTGCTCGCCGGTCCAGGTCGAGCACCAGCGCGGAAACGTTGGCGGCCGGTTGGTCTTGGGCGAGGTCGGCGGCCATCGTCACTAGCGCGTTCAGCGACTCCCACCGGTCCCTACTCGCGCCCCGTCCGGTGGGGGCGGTCTCGGTGAAGTCCATCGCCGCCAGCACCGCACGCACGTCTTCGACCAGGTGCCCGGCACCTTCGCCCGCGTGCGCCGACCCGCGCAACAGCGTCACCGCCTGGCGAACTTCGGGTCGTTGGAAAAATCCCTCGCCGCCACGCAGCGTGTATGGCACCTTGAGCCGCCCGAGCGCCTCCTCATAGACCTCCGACTGAGCATTTATCCGGTAGAGCACCGCCATCTCGCGATACGGCACCCCTTGGGCGGCCAAGGCCACGATCCGGTTCGCGATCGCGTCTGCTTCGGCCGGTTCGTCGGCGAACGGTCGGTAATCGACCGCCGGCCCGGCCGAGTTCTGCGATTGCAGCCGAACCCCGAGGTTCACCGAAGCGCCACGGCCAGCGAACACCTCGTTCGCTGCGGCAACAATCTGTGGGGTGGACCGATAGTTGCGCACCAACTCGATTTGAGTTGCGCCCGGGAACTTTCGGGTCGCAAAATCGCTAAGGATCGACGCAGACGCGCCCGCGAAGGTGTAGATCGTCTGGCGCGGGTCACCCACCACGCAGACTTCGTCGCGCCCACCCAGCCACAAGTCGAGCAGGGTCGCCTGAAGCGGGTTGACGTCCTGGAACTCGTCGACCACAAACCAGCGGTATTGCCGGCGAACTTCGGCAGCGATTGCCTCGTCGTCGGCCAAAATGGCCGCGGTGATGAGCAGGATATCTTCCATGTCGATCTGGCCGCGATCACGCTTTAGTTGCTCATAAACCCGCAGCACCACCCCGACGTCGACCGGGTTCACGTCGCCGACCTCGCGGCCTCGTTTGACCGCTTCGCCCGCATAGTCGTCCGGGCGCACGTTGGAGACTTTCGCCCATTCGACTTCGGCCGCTAAATCTCTCAGTAGAGCCGGGTCGGCCTTCACCCCGACTTGGCGGGCGGCTTGGGCCACCAGCGCCATCTTCGACCGGATCACTTCTGGGAACTCGGTGCCGTAAACCCGCGGCCAGAAGTATCTGGCTTGCCGAAGCGCCGCCGAGTGGAACGTCCGGGCCTGTACCCCGCCGGCACCCAACTCGCGCAACCGTTCGCGCAGTTCGCCGGCCGCCTTGACGGTGAACGTCACTGCCAACACTTCAGTCGGTTGGTAAAGGCCAGTGGCCACGCCGTAGGCGATTCGATGAGTCAACGCGCGGGTCTTGCCGGTGCCGGCGCCGGCGATCACACAAACCGGCCCGCGCAAGGTCGTGGCAACCTCGCGCTGCTCAGGATCTAGGCCGGCCAGCAGGTCTTCAGAGTGGGTCATGATCTCCTGATTGGGATAGGGGTGGAATGCTCAATAGTGCCGAACCCGGCAACTGATCGACAGCGTAGTGCGAGGAAGTGACAGTCCATGACCGACTCGGTTACCCACAACTTCACCATGTACAGCACGCCATGGTGTGGTTACTGCCACCGGCTCAAGGCACAGTTGAATCGCGAGGGCATCCAGTTCGCCGAAGTCGATATCGAACAAGACCCCGAATCGGCGAAGATCGTTGAGCAGGCCAATGGCGGCAATCAAACCGTGCCTACCCTCGTTTTCGCCGACGGGACCGCGTTGACGAATCCGTCGGTCGCCCAAGTAAAGGCCCAACTCGGCCTCAGCTGAGTTGCGACTGTTAGCTGACGTTCCAGCCACCTGGCAGCGCCTCGCCGTACCAGTCCTCGACTAGCCAGCGCGAGATCGAAAACCGGGGTGGTGGCAACATGATTTGTTTGCTCTGGCAGGCGGCAAACAGCTCTTCGCGGCTGAACCAGGCGGCCTCAGCGATCTCCACCGGGTCAAGGGTCAATTCAGTGGTCTGGGCACTGGCCCGAAAGCCAACCATCAGGCTTTGCGGGAACGGCCACGGCTGACTGGCCCGATAGGAGACCTCACCGATCGTTACGCCGACTCCTTCGGCGACCTCGCGCCGGACCGCATCTTCTAGGCCTTCGCCCGGTTCGACGAACCCGGCCAACGTGGAGAAGGCTTTGGCTGGCCAGCCAGGGTTTCTGGCCAACAGCACGCGATCGGCCTCGTCGGTGACCAACATGATTACTGCTGGATCGGTGCGCGGAAAATGGTCGGCGTCGCAATTGGGGCAGGTGCGCAGATGGCCGGCCTGGGAGCTGTAGAGATATTCGGCGCACCGCGAGCAGTAGGTGGTTGCCTCCTGCCACCTCGCAATGCCGACGGCGTGAATCGCCAGCGACAGTTCGTCCGGGCTCAGCAGCGGCGCGAGGGTACGAATGCCGACAGGCGCGAGTTCGGGTGGGACTCGCTGCACGGCGACGGCCGCATAAGTCTGGCCAGCCTGCTCGCCGAGCAGAATCCATTCGCCTTCGGGAGCCTGATCGGCGCTCAACCAGAGCAGGCTCGGACCGTCAACGGTTGCCACCTGCTCGGCGGCCAGAACCATCACCTTGACCGTCGGATCTGATTTTAGGTCGATGGTCTTGCGGAGGTGGCCGCCGCGAAAGTGACGAGTCCGGTCGAAAGCAAATTCCACTTCCTCACCGTAACGCGAACAGTCGCTCGAGTTCGGCCCGATCGGGCAGGTCGGTAAACGTCTGCACCTCGCCGCGACGAACGTAGTAGAAGGTACCGACCACCTTTTCGACTTCAAGTTGCTGCAGTTCGGCCCAAGCCAGTCGATAGATCGCCAACTGCAGTCGGTCGGCGTCAGCGTTGCGGTTCGTCTTCCAGTCGACGACTTCAAAGCCGTCAGCGGTGGCGAACACCGCGTCGATTCGGCCCGGGACTTGCAGACCGCCAAGGCGCAAACTAAAGGGCGTTTCAACCGCGACCGGTTCACGGCCCGCGAACGGCCCGTCCTCGAAGTTGGCTTTCAGTTCGGCCAGCGCCGACTCGTCGGCGACTTCAAAGTCACCGCGGCCGGGCAACTCGTCTGGATCGAGCAGCGTTTGTTGGCCATAACGAGCCTCGACCCAGGCGTGAAATCTGGTGCCGAACCTGGCCGCAGCCGAGGGTTGGCGCGGCATCGGTCGCGCCAACCGGCGGACATAGGCCGGTTCGTCGGCTACCAAGGCAAGCAGATCGCTGGTTGAAACCGTCGACGGCAAGTCCACTGCCAATTCGCGCTCGTTCCGTGCCCGAGCTTCAGCTATGAGCAAATCCAGTTCGGCGCGCAGTCCGACTAACTCTGGCGAGGTCGGGGCTGGCCGAGCTGAGTTGGCTAACTGTTCGCGGACCTGGCTTGCGAGTCGCTCTCGACGGTCGAATGGCGTCAACTGGATCGGCCAGGCAGCGCTTAGGTCGCTGAGGTGCGGGTTCTCCTCGTCGGGCTCGGGTTCTGGCGCCCAAACCGCCGGCTCCTGACCCTTATTCGCGAGCCATTCTTTCGCGTCGGCCAGGAACTGGGAGACGCCTCGCGGCTTGACCTGCGTCCGACCCCAACGATGCCCGCTGATGTGCAGTCCGCGCCTTGCGCGCGTGAACGCCACGTACGCCAGTCGAGTCTCTTCTAGCAGCGAATCGGCAGTCATCGCGGCCTTGTATTCGTCAAAGTCTTTAGTGGTCCAGCCTGAAACTTGCGGGACCGAATCGCGGTCGCCGCGAAGCGGGCCGGGCAGTTCGGCAGCGCTCGACACCCAGCGTGACCGCCCCCGACCCGAGGGGAACACGTTGCCGGCGACGAACGGCACGAACACCTCGTCAAATTCCAGTCCCTTGGCTTTGTGGATCGTCAATACTTTCACCGAGTTCGCCTCGGTCGGCGCGCTCAACTCCATCCCGCCGTTGTATTCGCGCTCGGCCGCCAGATAGGCCAACAGACCAGGCAGCGAGGCGTAGCGGTCGTTTTGGGCGTAGTCGCCGATGGCGTCGAGCAACAGGCCGAGGTTGTCGGTCGGTTGGGAAGCCACCGCAAGCTCGATGTCTAGGTCCAACTCGTGCACTACCCGGCGAGCCAGATCCAACAACGGCTCATGCGCGTGTCGGCGTAGCCGGCTAAGCATCGCCGCTAGTTCACCAAATCGCTTGCGCGCCTCGGGCGAATAGTCCAGCTCGCCGGGCACTTCGATCGCTTCGGCCAACGAGATCACTTCGGTCGGGTCAACGCCAGCGGTGGCATCGTCGAGGGCCGCAGTTAGCTTTTCTTCGGCCGATGGTGCCTCTCCCGGTTTTTCTGGACGCCACGCTCGACCCAGTTGCCCGGCCCGCTCCCCCAGCAGCGCCAAGTCGCGGTCGCCGACGCGCCATCTAGCACCGGTCAGCAGTCGCAAAACAGCCGGATTCGCGGTGACGTCGTCGATTATCGCCAGCACTGACAACACATCGACGACTTCTGGCTGGAGCAGCAGACCCGTTAGTCCAACAATCTCTACGGCGATCCCACGTGCTCGCAGCGTCCGCACAAGTTCGGCGTTTTCGGTGGTGGTGCGAACCAGAATCGCGATCTCACTTAGCTCAACCCCGCGGTCGATTGCCGCCTGAACTTGGTCGATCAGCACCTCGATTTCGGTAGCCACCGAATCGTGCAGCGCAACGCTGACCTGTCCTGCCGGGTTCTCTGGCGCCGCCTTCAGCGGCTCGACCACGTCGGCGACCTGTTCGTAGTAGCCGCGGGCCACATAACCGGCCAAGTCGATGATTTCTGGCGCGCACCGCCGGGTCACGTTCAGGCCGAACAGTTGTCCTTTCGTCCCGTTCGCGCTTGGGAAGTCCTTCAAGAAACCGGTCAGGTTTCCCGACGCCGCCCCGCGCCACCCGTAGATCCCTTGGGCTGGATCACCGACCGCACTGATCGGGCGACCAGCGAACAGTGACTGCAGCAGGTCACGCTGGGCGATCGAGGTGTCCTGGTACTCATCGAGCAGCACCACGTCGAAGCGTTCTTGCAGCGACTCGCGAACTGGTGCCAGCTCGGCCAACTGCGCCCCCCATGCCATCTGGTCGGAGAAATCCATCACCGCGGCCGCGGTCTTCGCCTCGCGGTACTCCTGGACCAAAACCGTCAACTCATCGCGCTTTCGGCACGCGTCGGCCAACTCGGTGTTCCATTTGAGTGGTTTTGCCAAGGCCGCTACCTCGTCTATTCGAGCCTGATCGAAATCGCGCACTGCCTCTGGACTAACCAAATGTTCGGCCAACTGGCCATCTAGGGCGAGCAGATCGCCGATCACCAAAGGCACCCAGGACGAGACATAGCTCAGCGGCCCACGGTGTTCGCGAACCACTCGCGCAGCAAGTTGGAAGCGCGTCGCATCGGCGAGCACCCGCAGGTCAGGTTCGATCCCAAGTCGCAGTCCGTGTTCGGCGATCAGGGTGCCGGCGAAGGCGTGATAGGTCGAGACCGTTGGCTCGCCATAGTCCGAAAAGTCACCAACCAGTTCGAGCGATTTACGGACCCGACCGGCCAGTTCGGCCGCAGCCTTAGCAGTGAAGGTCAACCCCAAAATCCGGTCCGGGTCCAGACCGAGGTGACCGACCAGCCAGACGACTCGCGCGGCCATCACCGCGGTCTTGCCCGCACCCGCGCCCGCGATGATCGCCTGCGGGATCGCCGGGTCGGCAGTGATCGCGGCCAACTGATCTGGGCTGAAGGGAATATCGAGCACTTCTTTGAGGTGCTCGGTGTCGCGAATAAGTTTGATCTTTGCCGGCGCTGTCATTGGCTTGCTCCGATCGTTGGGGCGGTTGCGGTGGGGCAAACCGAAGTGAAGTCACACATCTCGCAGGTCTTGCCCGGCCGAGCCACCAACTGTTCCTCGCGGATAGTTCGGGCGGACTCAGCGATCAGGTCCAAAGCAAAGAAGGGTTCGTCACCAGTTGGTCGCGCCTGAGCGACCACCTTCGGGTCGTCTGGGCGCTTGGCGCCAGCACCGACGCGAAGATGCACCAATTCGGCGCCGCCTGCTTCGGCGTGGTCGATGCCCAAGTCCGCGACCGCACCGTTTTCAACCGTCACCTGATAAACCCCAAGTTGGGCATGGGCGGCAACTTCTGGCCCCGAAGCGGGCCGCTTCGCCGTCTTGAAGTCAACGACGTGGACCCGGCCGTCAGCATCGAGTTCGACTCGGTCCATCGAACCTCGAATCACCACCTGCTCGCCGCCGGCGACCAACTCGATCCGGAACGGATGCTCAGCGGCCAAAACGGTTCGCGGGTTCGATTTATGCCAGTTCGCGAACCGGAGCAGCGACTCTTGCGCGGCTTGGCGTTCACGATCGCTCAACCAGGCGGCCTGATGATCAAGTCGGTGCCAGACCTCGTCGAGGCGGGCGTTCATTTCGGCTAAATCAGGTTCAACCTGCCGGTCGACCACGTCAGCGGCAATCGCGTGGATCACCGAGCCGAAACCTTGGGCGGCAGTCGATGCGGACTCGCCGTGAGCTTCTCGGCCAAGGAACCAGCGCAGCGGGCAACTGGTGATGGCATCTACTGCCGAGCCAGACAGGGACACTGGTTCATCGACCGGCCGCCACGGCACGTCGGCCATGGTCGGCTCAGCCAACCCCCACCACCTTGAAGGGTCGGCCGCCCGCGAGGCTGGCAAGTCAGCGTCCACGATCTCGGCGAGCATCGCCGCGAACTCGGCGCGAACTGCAGGGTCTTGGGTCTGTTCGCCGAGCAGGCGCAGTTCGGTGATCATGCCGCGAAGCGACACCGGTCGCGCTGGCCGACCGAGCGGCCTCCGCTGGCCGGGTTGACCGAAACCGCCCTGACCGAAACCGGCATCGATGAGTTCGGTGACGAACCGTGACGGCTGATCGCCATCATCGGTTGGCGTCTCGATAGCGGTAACGACAAGTCGCTCGGTGGCACGCGTGCACGCCACATAGAACAGTCGCCGTTCCTCCCGCAGTCGTTCGCCGCGCGCACCAGGTGCAATCGGGCCAGTCAGCGCCTCGGCTTTGAGCAGGCTGCCCTGGCCGCGCAAATCGGGCCAGGTCTGAGACTGGACCCCGGCAACCACGACCAGCGACCACTCCAGCCCCTTGGACCGGTGGGCAGTCAGCAACCTGACGGCATCTGGGCGCACCGCGCTGGACTCGATCTGATCGGCCGGAATCTGTTGGGCGCGCAGGTCGGCAATGAAGTTGGTGGCCGAGCGACGTCGGGCGAACTCCTCTGACCGGGCCGCATGGCGAAAGAGCGCACAGATGGCGTCTAGGTCGCGGTCGGCGGCCGCGCGCGACTCGATGTCGCTCTCCCACTGATTGGTCAGCCTGGCCGGCCACGAACTGCCATCCCAGAGCTTCCACAAAGCTTCTTCTGGTGGCTGACCGGTTCGCAGAAGTTTGGCCGCGCGCGCCAGCAGTGCGGCCAAACTGCGGGCCGCCTCGATCGCGTCAGCGGTTGCCGGATCGGTTGCCCCAAAACCGAGTGCCGCCGGATCTTGCAGCGCGGCTGCGATCTGATCGGTCGATGAGGTTTCGCGGTCGCGCCGCCGAAGGGCACGGCCGAGTCGGCGCATTGCCGGACCGTCAAGGCCCCCCAACGGCCCGGTGAGCAATGCCTCGGCCAACTCAGGGGCCAGCGGCTTCTCGCGGGCCAGCAAGTCTGCGGCCTCTAGCGCCAGCAGCAGCGATCTGACTGCCGGTTCGCCAACCAACGGGATTTCGTCACCGGCAACCTCAACGGGAACGCCGGCCGGAATCAGCGCACGCTGCAGTCGGGTTAGGTCCGCGCCCGTTCGCACCAGCACCGCCATCTGCGACCAATCCAGACCATCATCGAGGTGTGCGCGCCGCAGCATGGACGCGATGTTTTCTGCTTCGGCCGCCGCCGAAACATAGGTCGCAACCTCGACGATTCCGTCGGTGGACGCCAACGATTTAAGGTTGCGATGGCGCTCGACCGCGGTTCGGTCAAGGCCTGGCGGAACCGGCGGATTGCCGAGCGCAACTTTGGCGGCAGCGAGGATTCGCGGACCAAACCGGCGCGTCGCGGTCAGCGCAATCATCGGCGCCGGCACCACCGTCGCCGAACCAGAAGTTGAAGAAAACTGGGCAGAAAACTGGGTGATCGCAGCGGGGTCCGCGCCACGGAAACCGTAGATCGCTTGGTCATGGTCGCCCACCACGATCAAGTCGCGGCCGTCGCCGGCCAGATCACGTAGCAGCTGCACCTGCAGCGGGTCGGTATCTTGGTATTCGTCGACGACCACCAGCCGGAAGCGGTCGTGCAAAACTCGCCGGTGGTCCGGGTCTGCCGCGATCGCCGCCGCCCGAGTGACCAAGTCGGTGTAGTCAGTGACGTTCTCCAAGTCGATGACCTGGTGGTACTCCTCGATTGCTTCGGCGACTGCAGCCCATTCGGGCCTGCCGCTGAGGCGGGCCAGTTCGGCCAGCGCCGCCGGGTCTAGTCCTTGAGTCGCCGCGGCCGCCATAAACGACTGCAGTTCTTCAGCAAAACCGCGAGTGCCCAAGGCTTGGCGAATTGATTCGGGCCATTGGTCAGCCGAATGCCCGGCCAGCAGTTCAGAAATCACCGCATCGCGCGCGGCCGCAGTCAGCAACTCCGGCGGCGATTCAAATGCTTGCGGGTCGCTGAACTCTCTCACCAAGGCGTAGCAAAACGAGTGAAAAGTCATCGCCGGCACAGTTGCGGTCGTGCCGGGCAGTCGCTGCGCGATCCGTTCGCGCAGTTCGCCGGCGGCCTTGCGACTGAACGTCAGCACGAGAATCTCGCCGGGGTTCAACTCTTCGCGCTCGAGTCGATCAGCAACCGCCTCAACCAAGGTGGTGGTCTTACCGGTGCCCGGCCCGGCAAGCACCAAAAGCGGCCCGCCGCGATGATCGACCACCGACTGTTGGGCGTCGTCCAAAGTCGGCGCCGGTCGACGTTCGGCGCTCGGGCGGCGCAAGGTGAGTTCGATTGGCATGGGAATCATCGAACCAGAACGGACCGACAGTTTTTCCGCAACCGAGTTTTTGCCTCAGAAGCCGTCGGCGAGCGCTGCCGCAACGTTGACTCGACCGTTTCTAACAGGAGTTTGTTCTGCCAGCCAATGCTGCTGCGCCTCGAGCATCAGGTACGGGGGCAAGGTGCCGTTTGCTCGCACTACTCGCCACCAACAAACCGCGTGACCGTCACGAGCCATCACCGCCCCAACCTGCCGGGCGCCGCCGCGGCCAAGTTTCTGCGCGACCAACCCGTACGTCACCACTCGCCCGCTGGGAACCTGTTCGACCAACTGCAGGACCGCTTCTACAAACGACTCATCCATGACTCACCCAACCGTGAAAATGAAGTTTGGCCACCAACCCAAGCGGGTCAGTGGCCAAACGTCAATCACAGCAATTTAGTAGGACGGCTGACTGGGGTCGATTTGGTTGACCCAAGCCACGACACCGCCGCCGACGTGGACGGCGTCGGCGTAGCCGGCACCCTTGAGTACGGCCAAAGCCTCAGCCGAGCGAACTCCGGACTTGCAGTGCAAGACCACTTGCGTGTCTTGAGGCAAGCGATCGAACGCCTTGCCCGCCAAGATCTCGCCCTTAGGGATCAGCACCGAGCCGGGGATCTGGTTGATCTCGTACTCGTTCGGCTCGCGCACGTCTACCAGCACGAAGTCACGACCGCCGTCGGCGCGCTCTTTCAACCAACCATCGAGCGTGGTCACCGAGATGGTCGCGTCGGCGGCGGCCTCAGCGGCCTCATCGCTGACGGCGCCGCAGAACGCCTCGTAGTCGCCCAGCAACGCCGTCGGCAGTTCGCCGTTCGGGTCGCGGCGGACCTTGAGCGTTGAGTAGCGCATTTCGAGTGCGTCATAAACCATCAGTCGCCCGATCAGCGGATCGCCGATACCGGTGATCAACTTGATCGCTTCGGTGACCATGATCGAACCGATCGAAGCGCACAGCACGCCCAACACGCCACCCTCGGCGCACGACGGCACCATTCCCGGCGGCGGCGGTTCGGGGTAGAGGTCGCGGTACTGCGGGCCTTCTTGAGCCCAGAAAACCGACACTTGACCTTCGAAGCGATAGATGGAACCCCAGACGTAAGGCTTGCCCAAAATCACGGCCGCGTCGTTGACCAAATAACGGGTGGCGAAGTTGTCAGTGCCGTCAAGAATCAGGTCGTACTGGCTGAAGATCTCCAGCACGTTGTCGTTGTCGAGGCGCTCTTGGTGAACGATCGTCTTGACGTACGGATTCGTCTCGGCAACAGACTCCGCGGCGCTAACTGCCTTCGGCTTGTCGAGGTCTGACTGACCGTGAATAACCTGCCGCTGCAGGTTCGACTCATCGACCACATCGTCGTCGATGATGCCAAGCGTGCCGACGCCAGCGGCCGCTAGGTAGAGCAGCGCTGGGCTGCCAAGGCCACCGGCACCAATAACAAGAACTTTGGCGTTCTTGAGGCGCTTTTGCCCGGTCATCCCAACGTCGGGGATGATCAGGTGCCGGCTGTAGCGGCGGACCTCATCGGTGGTCAATTCGTCTGCGGGTTCGACCAAGGGGGCGACCACGGGCTTCTCCTTCGATTGCGATGTCACCGGATACAACTCAGTGACCGGTCTTATTGTTCCGTGCCTGCCCAAAACTCGGACATCGTGTCCGCCGATTGGGACGCGATGCTTTGGCCGCGCTTGGTGACTGGCGAGTAACCGTGCGGCTAGGGTGTAGAGGTGACCGAGAATCCAGCAACGAGGACCCGAGCCGGCAGAATGCCGAGGTCGGCCCGGCGGGCACAACTTCAAGCGGTTGCACTGGACGTTTTTGTTGAGCAGGGCTACCACGCTGCCTCGATGGATGAGATCGCAGATCGAGCCGGGGTTTCCAAGCCGGTCCTGTACCAGCACTTCCCCGGCAAACTTGAGCTTTACACCGCGCTGATTTCTACTGCGGTTGACTCGGTAATCGACGGGGTTCGCGAGGCGCTGGCCTCCACCCAAGACAACGCCGAGCGCGTCCAAGCCACAATGCAACTTTGGTATGACAGCGTCGCCGACCAAGAGAAGGCCTTTCGCCTCGTTTTTGAGTCCGACCTGACCAGCGACTCGGCCGTTCGCGAACTGGTTGACCGGGTTACCAGCGAATCTTCGGCCGCCATTGCCGATGTGATCGTCGCCGACGCTGGGCTGTCACAAGGGGCCGCCCGACTGCTTGCGGCCGGACTCGTCGGCATGGGACATGTCGGCGCTCGCGCCTGGCTCTCGGGAGAGTCAGATCTGACCCGTGAGCAGGCAATCGAACTTGCCTCCAACCTCGCCTGGCGAGGGATTGGCGGCTTCCCCCAAACCCAAGATCGAAGGAGTTGAGTGACCGTGGAGGTCAAGATCGGTGTCCAGCACGCCGCCCGCGAACTAACTGTCGAGACTGATGCCGAGCCCGATGCGATCCTCGCGTCGTTGAACTCGGCGATCAAGGATGAGTCGGTTTTCATCCTCACCGACAGCAAGGGCCACACCGTCGCCATCCCGGCCGACAACGTCGCCTACCTGTATTTCACCGCCGACACCGGCCGCAAGGTCGGCTTCGGACTGACAAGTTCCTGAGGCCCCAAAACTTCTGAGGTGCAGAGCGGCCGACATTCAGGCGGCTAGGCCCAGTTTCGCCATCCGTTCGGCGTGCGCTTCAGTGATCCGGGTGAACATCCGCCCGATCGAGGCAAGATCGAAGCCGCCGGGGCGATCAGCCGAGCCAACAACCAGACTGGTCAACTCGTCTCGCTCGGCGACCACCATTTGGGCTTGACTGAGCGCTTCGCCCATCAGCCGACGTCCCCAAAGCGCGAGGCGGCCGGCGATCTTCGGGTCTTGCACAATGGCTTCGCGCACCTGCGCAATGACGAACTCGCTGTTGCCGGTCTGACTCATTGTCGCCACCACCAGCTTGCGGGTGTCTTCGTCTAGGAACGCTGCGATCTCGCGGTAGAAGTCGGCGGCCAGTCCGTCGCCGACGTACGCCTTGATAAGTCCCTCAAGCCAATCCGATGGCTCAGTCTTTCGGTGGAACCGCGCGAACGTTTCGCTGAAGGAATCCATTACCGCGTATGGGTCCTCGCCGAGCTCTTCGAGGCGATCGCGCAATTGCACGAAATGCTCCCACTCCGCGGCCGCCATCGTGTAGATCTTCACCCGCGTCGACAGGTCCGGAGAACGCATTGCGTCGCTGTTCAGTTCGGTGACGGCGCTGAGTTCGCCAAAGCAAAGCAGGCCCAAAAGTTCGACCACACCGGAGCGGTAGTTAGGGTCATCGAGCGGGCCGGTCGCGGCTTCATCAGATGTCATGGCTCGGACTTTAGCGCGAGGTAGGGCGCCGCAGATAGTCGCTAGCGGTAGACTGGCGCAGTATTCGCCGATCCTGCGCAGCAGGGTCACCGCATTTTTCCGAGATCCGCAGCAGTAGATCGTTCACAGAACAGAGCAGACCCCTGACTACTTTCGCCGACTTGGGCGTTATGCCCGAGATTGCCTCCGCGCTTGCCGACAAAGGCATCGAAGAAGCATTCCCCATCCAAGAAATGACCCTCTCGGTCGCCCTAATGGGCACCGACTTGATCGGCCAGGCTCGCACCGGCACGGGTAAGACGCTGGCCTTCGCCATTCCGGTGATTCAGCGCACTGTCGCCCCCCACGATGCCGATTACGACCAGCTGGTCGAAGCGGGCAAGCCGCAGGCGCTGATCGTCGCGCCGACGCGCGAACTAGCGATTCAGGTCGCTGGCGACGTCGAAACCGCGTCGAAGAATCGCGGCACCCGCAACCTGACGATCTACGGCGGCGTTCCCTACGAGCCACAACTCGAAGCCCTCGAAGCTGGCGTAGATATCGTGGTCGGCACTCCCGGCCGAATCCTAGACTTAGTGAACCGTGGCGCCCTGGACATCAGCCACGTCAAAGCCCTCGTGCTCGACGAGGCCGACGAGATGCTCGACCTAGGCTTCCTGCCCGATGTCGAGTCCATTTTGGCGCGCACGCCCGAGACCCGCCAGACAATGCTGTTTAGCGCGACCATGCCTTCGGCAATCATCACGCTGGCCAGAAAGCACATGCGCCACCCGATGAACATTCGCGCCGAATCGGCCGAGTCGAATCAGACGGTGCCGGCGACCAGCCAGTACGTCTGGCAGGCCCACGAGATGGACAAGCCAGAGGTCGTGGCCAGGATTCTGCAGGCCGACGACGTGGCTCGAGTGATCATTTTTACCCGAACCAAGCGCCAAGCCCAGCGAGTTGCCGACGATCTTGCCGATCGCGGGTTCCCGGCCTCGCCACTGCATGGCGACATGGCTCAGAAGGCCCGCGAGAAGGCGCTCGATGGTTTCCGCGAGGGCAAAGTCAGCATCTTGGTTGCCACCGATGTGGCAGCTCGCGGCATCGACGTGGCCGATGTCAGTCACGTCATCAACTACACGTGCCCCGAAGACGACAAGACCTACGTGCACCGCATCGGCCGTACCGGCCGCGCTGGCGCCACCGGTAATGCGATCACGTTCGTGGACTGGGCCGACCTGCAGCGCTGGAAGCTGATCAACAAGACCCTCGACCTGCCGTTCGACGAGCCGGTTGAGACCTACTCGACCTCCGATCATTTGTTCCATGACCTTGGCATCGACCGGAACGCGAAGGGCCGGTTGAAGCCGGCAGCGCCGAAAGAGCCGCGCCCAGACGTCGGTTCAGGCCAGTCCCGCAGCGGCAAGTCCCGTGACGGCCAGTCTCGTGACAGCCAGCGCAGCAACTCCAACCGCCAGCGCACTCGTACTCGCTCCGGCGCTCCGGTCGAGGCCAAAGCAGGTTCGGGCGACCAAAACGCACCAGCGGGTGAGGGTCAGGCACGTCGTCGCCGTCGTCGCCGTCGCCCAAGTGGCGAACAGGGCACACCAAAGCCCGTCAGCGAATAAGCAAGCGCTCGGGTTAGGTTTCAGGCGGTTACGACGACTTTGGTGCCGATTGGTGCCCAGTCCCACAGGTACTTCGCGTCGGATTTCTCTTGGCGAACGCAGCCTGCCGACAGCGCGGTGCCCAACTGGTCAACGGTCTGTTCCATTTCGCCGTTGTTGTAGACCGGAATCGCATGGAAGCCAATCGGCGCGCTATATCCGGTAGCAAACCGCACGAAATACTCCATCGTGCCGGTGTAGTCGAAACTCGTTGCCTGTCGCTGCTTGGACTGCACTGAGTACGTGCCTGGCTGGAGGTTGTCGAAGCGACTTCCCGAAACGAGGTAGCTGCGGTCGACTGACTCATTTTTCTCAATCAACCAAACCCGCTGATCCGACTGGTCAAAGACGATCCGTCGACCAGTTCCAGAACCGGCAGGTGGTGGTGGCGTTGCGGCCTTGGCCTGCGCAGCCGGTGCTGCGGTCGTCAGCGCAGGAGTCGGTTCAGTTGTCGGTTCAGTTGTCGGCGCAGTCGTCGCTTCAGTTACGGCCGAGGCTACCGATTCGATCGCCGCCGCTGCAGTTGCCGTCGCCGCTGCCACAGAAACATCTGCGGCAGGATCTGGCGTCGGCCGAAAGATCGCGGCACCGACAATGACTGCCGTCAGCGTGGCTGCACCCACCAGCAGACCGACGCGACCAATACGCAGCTTGACCTTCGGCGCTGGCGCCTGCTCAAGCCTCATAGGTTCGACGTTAGGCCAGACTATGCGGCGATGACCGACCTCACGATTCGTCCGCGTGGCGGAGTCCTCGTGTCCGGGATCGTACGGTGGCAGTTCGCTCATTTGCCCGAAATCAACACCTGAGCAATCGCACGGTAGGCGTCGGCGCCCTTGTGGTTCTTGGCCGTGCTCAAGATCGACTGCCCGATCGCGGGCGCCTCGGCAAACCGGATCGTCTTAGGGATGGCCGGCTCGAGTACCGGCAGGTCGTAGGTTTCGCCGATCGCGGCCAAAACATTGCGCGCGTGGGCGGTGCGGCCGTCGTACATCGTTGGCAGCACGCCGCGAATAACCAAGTCGGTGTTGATGAACTGGCGAACGTCGTGAATCGTGTCGAGCAGCTGGCCAACGCCGCGGTGCGAAAGGGTCTCTGCCTGAAGTGGAATCAGCACCTCGTCGGCGGCCGAGAGAGCGCCCACGGTGAGTACGCCCAACGCCGGTGGGCAGTCCAACAAAATCCAGTCGTAGTCGTCGGCAACCTTGGCCAACGCCACCCGAAGCCGCTGCTCACGGCCAGTGCGGGTTACTAGGTTCTCTTCGGCCTCGGCCAAAGAGATGTTCGCGGCCAACAGGTCAATGCCCTCGTCGGTGGTGACAATCGCGTCGACGGCCGCAGCCTTGCCCAAAAGCACGTCGGCAACGGTCGTATCAATCTCCTCTGGGTCCAAGCCCAAGGAGAAAGTCAGGCTGCCTTGCGGGTCGAGGTCAACGAGCAGAACTCGTTGTCCGGCCTCGGCCAAAGCCGCACCGATCGAGGCGACGCTAGTGGTCTTGGCGACGCCGCCCTTTTGATTCGCAAGCGCAATCGTGGTGGTCACGCTCATATTCTGCCATTGACCTAGTGCGACCTAGCTCGCCGTGACCGATCCGGGCGCAACTTCCACGGGGGCAACTGGCATGCTAAGCCAATGACGAGGACTGCCCTAATCACTGGCGCGACCGCCGGAATTGGTAACGCGTTCGCCCGAATCCTTGCCTCGCGCGGCACGAATCTGGTTATCGTCTCGCGCACCGAAGAACGCCTTGAATCTGTTGCGAGCGAGCTGCGGACCAAATTCGGCGTCGAGGTCGAGGTGATTGTGGCCGATCTGGCCACTACCGAAGGCATGGCTTTAGTCGCCAACCGGCTGACAGAAGCGGGCCGACCGATCGACCTGCTGGTCAACAATGCCGGAGCCTCGCTAGCCGGCTGGTTCGGCACCACCGACATCTCCGACGAGGACCGGCAATTGGATTTGCTCGTGCGCGCACCGATGCACCTGATGGACGCGGCCATCAAGTCGATGTCTGGTCGCGGCCACGGCGGAATCATCAACGTCGCCAGCGTCGCGGCGTTCACTCCGCGCGGCGCCTACTCAGCTCACAAGGCCTGGCTGGTGAACATTTCCCAGTGGGCCAATATCCACTACGCCGACGTGGGCATCACGGTCCAGGCCTTGTGTCCGGGCTTTACCCGCACCGAGTTCCATCAGCGAATGGGTGCCAGCATCGACGACGTGCCGCGCTGGATGTGGCTAAAGGCCGACCCCCTGGTGAAGGCCTCGCTTAAGGACCTCAGCAAGGGAAAGCCGATTTCGGTGCCGTCAATGCGGTACAAATTCCTGTCAATGCTCGCACGGCACGCTCCGGCGGGTCTGGTCGCAAAGTTTGCGAAGCGCGGCCGATGAGCGTCCCCAAGACACTCGAGGTTCCCGATGGCGTCGAATCGCGAACCATCACCACCACTCGCTCGACTTTCGCGGCTCAGGTTTGCCATGCGCAAGGTGATCGACGTGGCTCGATTCTGTTGATTCCTGGCTGGACTGGCAGCAAGGAAGACTTCACGCCCGTGCTGCCGTTACTGGCTGAAATCGGCTACGACGTGGTCACCTACGACCAGCGGGGTCAGTACGAATCGCCCGGCGCGCCCGATGACGACTACTCGCTTTCGGGTTTAGCGGCCGATGCTCTTTCGCTGGCTGAACAGACTTTCGGGGACGAAAAGTTCCACCTCCTTGGGCATTCGTTTGGTGGCTTAGTTGCCCAGGTGCTGGCGATTGAACACTCAAAACGGATCCGCACGTTGAGTCTGCTTTGTTCGGGCCCTGGCGCACTTGGCGACTCTCCTGCTCGCCCCCTGAAACGAATTTCGCAGGCTATCGGCAAGACGCCACTGCTGCAGATTCACCAACTGCGAGATCAGGGCCTCAAGCAACCCGCGCAGATCACCGCCTTCCTAGCTAAACGATTCACCTCCAACGCTCCGGCCTCGCTCAAGGCAATGACTCAGCACCTGCTCGACGCGCCCGATCGCGTTGACGAGGTTGCCGCGACCGGGGTTACCTGCTGGGTTGGTCGCGGCGAGACTGACGACGCATGGCCGCACGATGCCCAAGCGAAGATGGCCGAACGACTAGGCACCGAAATCGTGATCTTGCCGTCCGCGGCGCACTCGCCAGCAGTCGAGGGCCCCGAGGAGTTCATCGACGAATGGCGAGACTTCCTGGAAGCGAACTAACCCAGGAGTCGCGCCAGTTGCTCAGGGTCGGTGGTGTTGGCCCCGAGGTGAAACTGGTGGCCCTTACCGGTTCCGTGATAGTCACTTGACCCGGTCTTCGCCAAGCCGAGAGCGTCGGCGATCTTCGTCAGTTCGGCGCGCGCGAGTTCGTCATGGTCGGGGTGGTCGACCTCAATGCCGCCAAGGCCAGCGGCCGCCAACTCCCCGAGCACTTCGGCAGTCAACTTCTTCTTACTTTCTCTGGCCCACGCGTGGGCTATTACTGTCTTGCCGCCGGCGGCGCGCACCAACGAAATCGCGTCAAAAAGATCCGCCGAATAGCGACCCACATAGCCGGGTTTGCCCGGCACGAGCCAGTCCCGGAAAGCCTCTTCGCGATCGGCGATATAACCCTTGGCGATCATCGCGTCGGCCACATGGGGCCGACCCCAGGCGGCCGCGTCGCCGGCGACGGCCAGAACTTCTTCGGCGTTTATCTCGATCCCGTGTTCGCCGAGTCGGTCCAGCAGTCGGGGCAACCGCTCAGTCCGGCTTGTAATGACTCGGTCGAGTTCGCCAACCAACTCCGGGTGCGTCGGATCGAACTCGTAGCCAAGCAGGTGAACGCTGACGCCCTCGAACACCGTCGAGATTTCGATTCCCTTGATCAGCCTGATCCCGACTTCGTCGGCGGCGTCCTGCGCCTCGGCCCACCCTTCGGTCGCATCGTGATCAGTCAACGCCACCCCAGTAAGGCCCGATTCAGCTGCTTTGCGGACGAGTTCGGCAGGGGTATCGGTGCCGTCGGAACGGCTGGAGTGAGTGTGGAGGTCAACGCGCACGTTCTAACCCTAGAACCTCAGCGCGGCACCAGCGCCCACAAATCCAAGTCGAGCAGCACACCGGTGGCGTATTTTCCGTCTTCACCGCGCAGCGTCATTGACTCGTCGCGCCCCTTGGTGGCAACCAACCGAAGTCGGATCGCGCCGACCCCTGGCGCACTGGTTTCGGCCTTGTCGAGCACCTCACTCCAGGCGTAGACCGTGTCGCCAGCGAACGCTGGGGCCGCGTGCGAACCACCGTTGATCGCCACGATCAGTTGAGCATTAGCCAGTCCGTTGAAGGACAGTGCCCGCGCCATTGAAATGACATGGCCGCCGTAGATCAACCGGTTCCCATCGGGCCGGGCTTCAACGTTGAAGTGCACCTTGGCGGTGTTTTGCCAAAGGCGGGTCGCCATCATGTGCTCGGATTCGGACAAAGTGACGCCGTCGACGTGATCGATCTTTTCGCCTACGGCGTAGTCGTCGAATCGGTGCGGTTCGCCGGCGGCGGCGAAATCGTAGGAAGTCATGTCCAGACCCGCGGGGATCGGCAGATCGGCGGCGGCCACAACCGAACTAAGTTCGGGCAAAACCGTTTCGGGAGCGGGCGCGGCCTGGTCACGCTTGTGCACCATCACCCAGCGCGCCCAGTCGAGGACGACTTCGCCGTTTTGATCGGTCGCGGTTGAGCGAACGTAGACGACGCCGCTCTTGCCGTTGGAGTTTTGTTTGAGCCCGATCACTTCAGACTTCGTCGAAAGAGTGTCACCGGTGACGATCGGTCGATGGAACCGGCATTCGGCGTACCCCAGGTTCGCCACCGCGTTCAGTGATACGTCTGGCACGGTCTTGCCAAAGGCGATGTGGAAGGCGATGAGTTCTTCAACCGGCGCCGGCGAAAGACCCAACGAGGCCGCAAACTGGGCCGAAGACGGCACGGCAAACCGAGTCGGGTAAAGCGCGCCGTAGAGGGCCCGATCACCGTCGGTGATGGTTCGCGGGGTCGCGTGCTCAATCACCTGCCCGAGTTCGAAGTCCTCAAAGAAGTTGCCGGGGTTTGTCTTGCTCATGGTTTCCTTTGTCCTAACAGCCGAATAGGGATGGAATTTCGGCTGGAAATTAGTTACTGGTCGGCGGCTTCAACCCGGCGAGCAATTCTTGACCCTTGGCGAGGTGCTTGTGCTCAACTAGGACCTCGAACTTGCTTGGCAGGACGGCCTTGACGCTGGAGAAGTCGCGTTCGCCCCGGCTGAAGAAGTAGCCGACTGCGGTGATTGCCACGCCCCACACGATGCCCATGGCCACGCCGGTGGCGAGCGCGTTTAGCCACTGGCCCTTCGCGGCGAAGATGCCCAACAACAGTCCGATCAACAGTCCGAACCAGGCGCCCGCGGCGATGCCACTGAGGATGACCCGGCCCCAAGTCAGCCGGCCAGTAACGCGTTCGAGTTGCTTCAGGTCGGTGCCGACAATTAGCACGTCTTGAACTGGGAACTGCTCATCGGCGAGGTGGTCGACGGCCTTTTGGGCGTCAGCGTAGGAGTCAAAAACCCCGAGCGATTGCGGGTAGTCGAGCGTAAAGATCTTGGCCATGACTCGATCCTAGGCCCGACGACGAAACGGCCCGCCCCCACCTAAGTAGGGACGAGCCGCCTCACGCGAAATTGGGCTCGCTCAGAGCTTGTAATCCTTGAGCAGGTTGCGCCCGATGATCATCTTTTGGATGTCGCTGGTGCCTTCACCAATGAGCATGAACGCGGTCTCGCGGTAGATCCGCTCGATCTCATATTCCTTGGAGTAGCCGTAGCCGCCGTGGATTCTGAACGAATCCTCGACGACCTCGTTGGCGTTCTCGGAGGCAACCATCTTGGCCATGCCGGCCTCGACGTCCATCCGCTCGCCTGAATCCTTCAGGCGAGCCGCGCGGACCATCATGTTGTGCGAAACCTCGACCTTGGTACCCATGTCGGCTAGACGGAACAACACGGCCTGGTGGTCGGCGATCTTCTTGCCGAAAGTCTTTCGCTGTTGGGCGTAAGCGATCGCGAGTTCGAAGGCACGAATCTGTAGGCCACATGCGCGGGCGGCGACGTTCACGCGACCAACTTCGACGCCGTCCATCATCTGGAAGAAGCCCTTGCCCGGGGTGCCGCCAAGAATCTGGTCGGCACCGATCTTGTGGTCTTCCAAGATGAGTTCGGTCGTCTCGACGCCCTTGTAGCCCATCTTGTCGATCTTGCCCGGAACGGTCACGCCCTGAGCAGTCTGGCCGAAGCCGGCTTCCTTCTCGACCAAGAAGGTGGTCATGTTCTTGTATACCGATTCGGCACCTTCGTCGGTCTTGCACAACAGTGCAACCAAGGTGGAGGTGGCGCCGTTGGTCAGCCACATCTTCTGGCCGGTGATCGAGTAGGAGCCGTCGTCAAGCTTGGTGCCCTTGGTGCTGACCGCGGAGACATCCGAGCCGAGGCCCGGCTCCGACATGCTGAACGCACCGCGCACCTCGCCGGTAGCCATTCGCGGCAGGTATTTGGCCTTTTGCTCTTCGGTGCCGTGCTGCATCAGCAAGTAAGCGACGATGAAGTGCGTGTTGATGACGCCCGAGACGCTCATCCAGCCGCGGGCGATCTCCTCGACGACCAGCGCGTAGGTCAGCAGCGACTCGCCGAGCCCGCCGAACTCTTCGGGGATCGTCAGACCGAAAACGCCCAACTCTTTGAGTCCTTCGATGATCTCGGTCGGGTACTCATCGGCGTGCTCGAGTTCTTGGGCGACCGGAATGATCTTCTCGTTGACAAAGGTCGTGATCGTCTTGAGGATCTCGGACTGGATGTCAGTTAGACCCTCAGTCGTGGCCAGACGTCCCATAGTTGTACTCCTTGAAAAATGGGTGGGAATCGCACTGAGCCTACCGGGGTGACCTGCGCGGCGACGGGCCGAGGTGGCCAGATCGGTTTCGACTGCGCTCACAGCCGCAAAGCAAAGTCGCCTGCCTTGAACGGTTCGCGCCGTCTTGGCCGGTAACCTCAGCACTGTGACCAATGCGCCGAACCGGATCTTCGTGTCCCGCATCGTCGGCCAAGCAGTATTCGACCCGGCTGGCGACCAGGTGGGCAAACTTCGCGATGTCGTCGTTGCAGTCCGCACCAGTTCGCAACGTCCCCGTGTCCTCGGTTTAGTGGTCGAAATCCTCGGTCGGCGGCGAGTCTTCTTGCCGATCACCCGGGTAATCTCGATGGATTCGGGCCAGATCATCACGACCGGCGTACTGAACCTGCGTCGCTTTCAACAGCGATCAACCGAAACACTGGTCGTCCACGAACTTTTTGACCGCCAGGTCGTCCTCGACGATGACGTGAAGGCCAGCGTCTATGACTTAGCGATCGAGCAAGACCCGCGTCGTGATTGGTACATCTCGACCGTCGCTACCGCCGAACACACCAAACGGTTCGGCCGAGTCGGCGCCAGTCATGTGGTTGCCTGGGACGAGGTTCGTGGTCTGGCCAGCGATGCCAGCGCCCAAGGCGCCACGCACCTGCTGGCAACGATGGACGAAATGCGACCGGCCGACTTAGCCAATGCCTTGCGCGACTTAGCACCGAAACGACGAATGGAGATCGTCGCCGCTCTTGGTGATGAGCGTCTAGCCGATGTGCTCGAGGAATTGCCCGAGCGATTCCAAGTCGAAATCCTCGGCGTGCTCGACCCCGAACGCGGCGCGGATGTCTTGGAGGAGATGAACCCCGACGACGCGGCCGACCTGTTGGGCGAATTGCCGGCCCAGACGGCCGAAGAACTACTAGAACTCATGGAGCCCGAAGAAGCCGAGGATGTGCGCCGACTGCTCAGCTATGAGGAGCGCACCGCCGGCGGCATGATGACCACCGAACCCGTCATCGTTGGCGCCGACGCCACCATCGCAGAGGCCTTGGCGATGATTCGCGAACCCGAGCTAAGCCCGGCACTCGCTTCGACGGTTTACGTCTGCCGGACGCCGTTGGAGACTCCTACTGGTCGCTTTTTGGGTATCGCGCACTTTCAAGCGCTACTGCGTGAGCCGCCGTCGACTCTGGTTAGCCAGATCGTCGACAACGACATTGACTGGCCCAGGCCGACCGCCAGTCTTGCCGAAGTCGCCGGACTGTTGGCCGCCTACAATCTCGTGGCGCTGCCGGTGGTCGACGAGAACCAGCACCTGCTCGGTTCGGTGACTGTTGACGACGTGCTCGACCACCTGCTTCCCGAAGGGTGGCGCGAAAATGGCTGACCGCGAACGCCTAGATCAACCACGCCAACTTCGTCGACGTCTCGGTCGAGGCTGGTCCACGAGGCGTGAACTGGACCCCGAGGCCTTCGGCAAGTTCGCCGAAGGTGCCGCGAGGTTCCTTGGCACGGCACGCTTCATCGCCTGGATGACAGTTTTTATCGCGATTTGGCTGCTGTGGAATATGCCGCTGGGCCCAGAACGACCGCGCTGGGACGCCTACCCGTTCATCTTCCTTACGCTGATTTTGTCCCTGCAGGCGTCCTATGCGGCCCCGCTGATTCTGTTGGCGCAGAACCGCCAAGAGGCCCGCGACCGGATCGCCGCCGAACAGGACCGCGACGCCGCCGCTAGATCGCACGCCGACATGGAGTTCCTCGCGCGCGAAGTGGCCAGTCTGCGGATCGGCTTGGGCGAAGTCGCCACCCGCGACTTCCTGCGCAGCGAACTGCGCGGTTTCCTCGCCGAGTTGGAAAAACCAGACCCCGAAGAATCGCCTACCAAAGGCGATTTAGACAACTGAGGGCGCGAACTGCCGTTCTTGGCCAAGACGTAGACTGGGCCGCATGTCTGCGCCCACCACCGAACAAATCATTGAGGCCCTCGCGAAGGTCAATGACCCCGAGATCAAACGGCCGATCACCGAACTGGGCATGGTAGATGCGGTCACCGTCGGAGAAACCGAAATCGTGGTGCGGTTGCTGCTGACCGTTGCCGGCTGCCCCCTCAAAGACACCCTCACCCGCGACATCACCGCCGCTGTTGGCGAAGTTGCCCCGACCTACACCGTTCGGGTCGATATGGGCGTGATGACCGACGAGCAGCGAAAAGAAATGCAGGCGCAGTTGCGCGGCGGTCGCGCCGAACGCGAGATCCCATTCGCCCAGCCCGGTTCGCTCACCAAGGTTTACGCAATCGCCTCCGGCAAGGGCGGCGTTGGCAAGTCCTCGGTGACGGTGAACCTCGCAGTGGCGATGGCCCGCAGCGGGCTGAAAGTTGGCGTCGTCGACGCTGACATTTATGGCCACTCGATCCCCGACATGCTCGGCGTTGGAGACGAACGGCCGACTCAAGTCGAAGACATGATCATGCCGGTACCTGCGGTAATTGACGCCGAAAACGACATCAGTCTCAAGGTGATCAGCATCGGCATGCTCAAGCCGCGCAAGGATCAGGTCGTCGCTTGGCGCGGCCCGATGCTCGACCGGGCACTCGTTCAAATGCTTGCCGACGTCTTCTGGGGCGATCTGGACGCATTGTTCCTCGATCTGCCGCCAGGCACCGGCGATATGGCGATCAGCTTCGGTCAGCACCTGCCAAACGCCGAAGTAATCGTCGTCACCACCCCGCAGCAGGCGGCCGCCCAGGTCGCCGAACGGGCCGGCACGATGGCCTCGATGATGCATCAGCGGGTGGTCGGCGTAGTCGAGAACATGTCTTGGTTGCAGTTGCCGACCGGCGAAAAAATGGAAGTGTTCGGCAGCGGCGGCGCCGAACAAGTCGCCGGCACTCTCAGTGCTCGCCTCGGCTACGAGGTGAAGGTCCTGGGCCAGATCCCGCTGGAAGAGAAGCTCCGCGAGGGCGGCGACAGCGGACTGCCGATCGTTGCGGCGGCCCCCGAAGCGGCCTCCGCGAAGGTGCTCCAGCAGATTTCCGACGAACTCAGCGGCCGGACTCGTGGCCTTGCCGGCATGCAATTGGGTCTGTCACCGGCCGGTCGACTGTAGGATCCGGTCGTGGGCCTGGGCTGGATGGAGATCGGCACGATCATGGTCGTGGCGATGGTTGTGTTCGGCCCAGAGCGACTTCCGGCACTTGCCAAACAGGCCGCACAGTTCGTCAAAATGCTGCGTCAGATGGCCCAGAACGCGAAGGCCGAACTCGCTTCAGAGTTGGGCGAGGACTTTCAGGGCATGAACTTGCGGGACTTGGATCCGCGCGCCGCTATCCGCGACGCGATGCTTTCGGAGCCGCCCCCAGTTCAAACGCCAACAAAACGAGTCTTGGGGCCGAATGAGCAGCCGCCGTTCGATTCGGAAGCTACCTGACCAGTTGATCTGTTAATCGGTCAGCAGCCGACGCTGCCCAGCACCCGCGTATGACCAACGAGTGGTTCACGGTGTTGCAGTTCTCTACGAAGCATCGCCCGGCCGCGATGAATACGAGTTCTGACCGTCGAAATTTTCACGCCGAGCACGTCAGCGATTTCAGCTTGGCTCAACTGCTCGACATCGCACAGCACCACCGGCACCCGAAAACGCACTGGCAGGGTCGCCAACGCGGCCTCAATATCGGGATCGAAACCAGCCCCGACCACGACGTCATGAGGCAGCGCGGACGGATCAACGAGACGCTCTTCGTGCATTGGCGTTAACGCTTGGGAACGCTGACGACCCGACTTGCGGGCCCGATCGAGGAACATGTTGGTGGTGATCCGGTGTAGCCAGCCTTCAAAGTTTCCGTCTTCGTATTCGTCCATCGAGGCAAACACCCGCAAAAAAACGTCATGAGTGAGGTCTTCAGCGTCCTGACGGTTGCCGGTGAGCCGGTAGGCCAATCGACCAACTTGAATACTGTGTCGGGCATAGATTTGCGATTGATCTGCTGAGGCCAAGCCGACGCCGGTCATGGTTCTAATTCTTGCTACCTATTCTGAGAGAACCACAAGAGTTCGCTGACTGTTGGCGAAGTGTCGCGCGTTTGGCCAGCGACACCGGCACAAGGTCACCGTGGCGACCCAGTCACGTCGATAGGCTGACGTCAACCGTTCGATGAATAAGAGGCACCATGACCACCGATGCGACTTTGGCTTACGCAGAGCAGTTCCAGCCCGAGGATCACCACCTGCAAACCGCCCGTCAACATGCCGAATCCGTTGGTGTGGTCCCGGTACTGCCTGGCGCTCGCGCTGCCTTGACGTTCTTGGCTGGCGCCGCTGGCGCGCACAACATCGCCGAGATCGGCACCGGCACTGGCGTCTCGGGCTTGGCCTTGCTTCGCGGCATGGCCGACGGCGGCGTCTTGACGTCGGTAGACCTAGAGGCCGAGAACCAGCGGCTGGCTCGTGAAGTGTTCTTGGCCGCCGGCATTGGTCCTACTCGCTTTCGGCTCATTACCGGCTCGGCCTTGCAGGTTTTGCCGCGGCTCAATGACGGCGGCTACGACATGGTGTTCTGCGACGGCGACAAGGTTGAATACGCCGAATACTTCGAAGAGGCCCTGCGGCTGACTCGGCCCGGCGGTTTCGTGGTGTTCGACAACGCACTGTGGCATGACCGGGTGGCCGATCCGTCACAGCGTGACCCAGAGACGCTCGCGATTCGTGAGTTGATTGAACGTGTTGGTGCTGACGAGGATCTTTCGTCGCTGCTGATCCCACTGGGTGACGGCCTGCTGGTGATCCAGAAAGCCAAGTGAACGCCGGCTGCGGCCTACGCTTCGAATTTGGCCGCTGAGCGGAACCCTGCCGGCCCGCGAACAACCGCGACCACTTCAAAGGGCTCAACTACTGGCAGCGAGCCCACAAGTTTCGTACCGGGGACTTCGGCTGCACGCTGCTCGAAGTCGGCTTGGAACTGGGCACGAGCGTCGTCGCTAACGAAAACGTAGGTCCCTTCGAACCATTCGCCCTCGCGCGCCCGCCAAGTCTTGAACCTAAGTCCTGGCAAACCAGCAAACTTAGCGTGGGACTCATTTTCGACATAGTCGCGAAGTTTCGCCAGAGTGTCGGCAGGAGCCGCCGCTAACGACCAACGGACGGTCAGTCCGTACACGGCGTCAGACGGCCTTGAGTGCGTCGCCGAGTGTGGCGGCCTCTTCGTTGTTCAGCTCCACAACCAGACGTCCGCCGCCCTCAAGTGGCACGCGCATCACGATGCAGCGTCCCTCTTTGGTGACCTCCATCGGTCCGTCGCCGGTCCGAGGCTTCATGGCGGCCATCTGGTACCCCTCTCGTTGCCTGCCCGCGAATCGGGCACAGCGTCCATTATCGCCCATCGGGCCTAACTATTAGGCCGCTGGGGTCAAAGAACCTCAGGCAGTGCGCAGTTCGTCGCTTTCGAGTCCTGCTTCGAGGGCTGGCTGCGGCGAAACAATGGCCGGGTCGATCTCGGGACGAATCCCAAGCATGGCAACCAGTTCTTGCTCAGTGGCTAGGCGCTCTTCGAGTTCATCGATCTGGCTGGCACCAGCAGCGATATCGGCACGCAAGCGCGCGATCTCAGTTTCGCTGGCACGTAGCCGGTCGCTGACTGCACGACGGAACGAAGCATCTACTTCGAGATGCTCACGCTCACGCTTGGCTTGCAGCCGAGCGTCACGAGACCGGTCACGCGCAAACATCAGGCGCATATCGCGGATCTCTTCGGACATAAGGACGGTCGAGGAAATCCCCGCCGAGAGGGCCACGCAGGCGGCCATAATTAGAGCCGGAATCGATTGCAGGGTCACGGCGACAACCACAACGAGAGCGGCCAGAGCAAGCACGAACGCGGCGGATGTCACGCGCAGCGAACGGGGAAGTGTGCGGCTGGACATGCGGACAGACTAGGACGAAAACTTCGTCCAAATCGTGACGGCACGCCGAGCGAAACGACAAAGTTTCAGGTTGTACCTGAACGTTTAGCCGCTTCATATGCCGCGAGGTAGCGCGGCACTACCGCCGAGGCCGTAAACCAGGTGGCCCGACGTTTACCTGCGTTCCCTAAGAGTTCGCGGCGGGCCGGATCTGCCAGCAACGAATCGATTGCTGCGGCCATCTCGGCGGGTTTAGGTTCGACGACTAGGCCCGCGTCGCCAACAATCTCTGGCAACGAGCCGATCTTTGATGCAACGAGCGCCGTGCCAGCTGCCATTGCCTCAATCGCGACCAACCCAAACGGCTCAGCCCAACGCGAGGGCATCACCACTAGAGTCGCTGCCTGCATTGCGCCTTGGATCTGCTCATTTGGCACGTGTTGAAGTACTCGCACATCGGCAGTGCCAGCCAGCACGCGCCAAGGCGCCGGATCACCGTGCCCAATCAGCACCAACGGCACCTGGGACGCCAACTCGCGGTGCGCCTGGATCAGCAAATCTGCACCCTTATGCGCCGACAGGGCGCCAACGAACAAGATGAAGTCACCCTCGGGCAAACCCGGCGGTCGGGGGCGAGTTCGCTCGGCCAAGATGTCGTCGGCGACAAATGGCGGCACCACCGTGCTGCGCTCTGGTTCAGCAGCCGCAGCTGAAGCCGCGCCCACCGCAGCGGTGATCGGCAGGAACTGCGACACCTTACTCAGCCGGTGCCGCCCTTCGCGCAGCCCGGAAGCAAGCGCAGTGCCTTTGGCTACCCCGTAGAAGTTGCTGGCACAGCGCACGCAACGACCCAGTGACGGCCCGGCGCATTGCGCGTCCAGCTCGTCCAGATGGATCAGCGTCTTCTTAGCGCACACTAGGCCGTAGTCGTGCAGCGAGGTGACTAGTCGAGTGTCTGGTCCAAGTCGCAGCGCGGAGGCCGACGAGACAATCCAGCCGTGCGCGTGAATGATGTCTGGTTGCCATTGGTCGATGAGTTCTTGGAGTCGCCGAACCAGTGGCGGGTCGGGTGCGGTTGGGTGCAGCAGGTGGTCGTCCGATTCGGCGAACCTAGCCAGCTTGTGGGTCCAGCCGCGCAACCGGTGAACCCGAACCGAGCCCTCGTCGCTCACTTCGGGCAATCCTTCGCGAGCCAGCGTGGCCACTGCACTCTCGTGGCCTCGGTCGGCTAACTCGTTCGCCAAGCGCTGTACGACTTGCTCAAGTCCGCCAGGCGCCGGCGGATAGGAGTCGCTTAGCTGCAGGATCCTCATTCGGCTGACCGTTCGAGGGGTGCCGAAGTTTTTGCCGGCACGATCTTTCGCCAAAAGACGAGGGTGACCAAGGCGCCAAGCGACTGCGCAGTTAGCCACCAGATTCCGACCGCGTCAATTCCCCAACTCGGCAAAGTCACCCAAGACATCACCACTACGAAAACCGCCATCGCTAGGTTCAGCCAAATCGCTGCGGCCATTCGGTTCGAGGCGCGCAAGACGGCGACAACCACGTTGGTCAAGGCGTCGGGGATTGAGGAGAGCGTCAACAGCACCAGCAGCGCCGCACCTGCTTTTGCGTACTCAGGACCAAATACCAGCAATAGCAACCGGCCGCCAACCAGATAGGCCACGATCGGCAAGGCCAGCAGGCCCAAGATGAGCTTTAGGCTGCGCAACACCAACGCGTCGTCGACGCCGTTGGTGGCGGCGGCCGAAAACAGTGCTGTCGACACAGCTGGACTGACCATGAAGAAAACCGAACCAAGCATCCAGGTGATGTAGAAGTAGGCGTTCTGTTCCGGATTCAACCGGGCGACCACAATCAGCGGCAGCAGGTAGCCCGGAATCATCGCCGTGACCGTGATCAGGTGCTGGCCCACGAGCGAGTGCCGCATTTGCCAAAGATGCTCGCGAACATCGCCGAAAACTGGCGCGAGCGACCGGTCGCCACGGCGCGAGAACGACCACCAGGTGTAGCCAATGGACAATGCAGCCGAGATAGTCCAGGCCCAAAAAATTGCTGCGGTACCGCTGAATTGGATCAGCAGCAGCGCAAAGAACGGGATCCGGAGTCCACACATCAGCGTGTTGCGCAGGAACAGCACCGGACCACGGGCCTCAGAGATGCAGATGTAGTCGACCACTGAGCCGACCGCAAACAAGACGGCCGAGGCCAAGAAGGCCGCGCTTGCCCAACCGGAGTCCAGGCCTGGCACCAGGGCGAACCCGGCGGCCGAGGCGGCAATGATCAACACCCCGCCAACCAAACTCGTGCCGATTGCAGTCACGAGGCCGACCGTGACGTACTGGCGCCAACGGCGATCGGTTTGCGCTTGCGGCAGCCATTCAACTAGGGCGGCCGCGGCCCCAATGCTGGCCACGACGGCCACCAATTGGACGCCGCTGGCAAAAGCCGCACCGATACCGCTGGTGGTTGGGTCAGACAACCGGGTGACGACCATCCAGAAGACAAAACCCAAGCCGGAAGTGATCAGCGTGCTGCCCATGATGGCAACGCTGTTTCCCACTACTGGATCGCGAAGCGCACTAAGTCGACTCATCGGACGTACACGGCCATGAAGACTTGCCGTTCGATTGGTTCGCCAGTCGGGCCGACGAACCGGACGGTCACCTCGATCCGGGCGGCGCCAGGGGTTTCGGGCGCACGAACTCGTGCAGACCCGCGGAACCCAGAGTCCGAGTCGGCCACCGACGGCACCGAAGTCACATCGACCTTTGTGGTCTGATCGTCGCCGAGGCGAATCTGCGACCACGGCACCTGCTTGACCTCGTAGCCGAAGGAGTGCAGTTCCCAACTGACGAAGACTTGCGCACCGGCGTCTACTTGTCGTTCCTCGATGGAACTGGCCACGGCTGGGTCGGTGAACGACAAAACCTCGAACTGTTCTACCGGTCGGTCTTGGATCGCGACGGCAATCGAGCCGGCTAATACCAACACGGTTGCGGCAAGGACTGCGGCGATCACGTCGCGCATCGGCAAGAAGCCGGCACCGATCGCTTCGCGACGGAAGACCACCGCCGCCAGCACCATCGCGGCGCAGACGAACGACATCGTCCCCGCCACCTCAGTGTGGCTGATGCCACGACCGCTGTAGTGCAGGAATAGTCCCACGATCAACATCACCACA
>Ga0116169_1000339_pt1 | contig 49795 bp, 41 predicted proteins | sample AD_UKC130_MetaG_FD_89796 | JGI IMG/M metagenome (GOLD analysis project Ga0116169, IMG submission 89796) | Active sludge microbial communities of municipal wastewater-treating anaerobic digesters from Canada - AD_UKC130_MetaG | ecosystem: Engineered > Bioreactor > Anaerobic > Digestate | place...
CCGCGGTGAACAACGCCCAAAATGCCGCCGACCTGGAAGCGCTGATTCGCTCCAAGGCAGCGGAGTTGGGGCTGGATTTAACCGCCTTTAACAAGCTGAATGCCTATGAGCAGGCGGCGGTGCTGGAAGAGGTCCTATCCAGGAGGCCTGCAGGAGGGTTTGACTCCCTGGAGCAGTTTAAGAGCGTCTTTGACGCCGCCGTTGCGGCAGCTCAAGCAGCCATGGAAGTGGCCTTGAAGGCGATCAACGAAGCCGCCGATACGGCGGCCATGAAGAACTTGCTCACAGAAAAAGATAACATTCTCGAGCTCGGATTGAGCCGCTACAGCCTGGCGGCGGAGGAGCTTGATGCGCTGGCCTCAAGGCTCCTGCAGCTCAAGCCCTTTGCCTCGGTAAAAGAACTGCAGCGGCTCCTGCACATTGGAGTTATCGCCGTGCGCTCCGGCTTCCCCATCCACCATACCCGCTACAACTATACCCTGGCCTGGATGGTGGACAAGCAGATGACAGTGGGGCCGCAGACGGATCTTTACGGGGGTGGCTGGAAAAATGCCAAAAGAGAAGATGTTCAATATTATCTTGATCCCTATAATTTTATCGACATGAATTATGATGGAACGCCGGCCCCTTCGATCAGGGTCACGGAAGACTATGTCCGCCTCCGCCAGCGGCCCACTACGGCCAGCCCCCAGCTGACCGATGACGCCGGCGCCCTCATTTATGTCTTTCGCAACGAGGTATATGCCGTGCTGGGGCAGGGGCCGGCCGAAGCGGGAACGGCCCAGGGCACCGAGGGGACCTGGTACAAGATCAGTGTGAGAGGCAAGGTGGGATGGATCTGCGGCCTTTACGCCGAGGAGATGGGAGGCACTTTCGCCGCCACTTCCATGTTCCAGTTCCTGCTCCTCTCCGGGAGCGCCGGCTCCACCGTGGCCGACCTGGATAAAATCCTGGCCGGAAAGGGAATTCTCAATGGCAAGGGGGCGGTTTTCATGGAGGCCAGCCGGAACAACAACATCAACGAGATCTTCCTGGTCTCCCTGGCCCTCCACGAGACGGGAAACGGCACCAGTGCGCTGGCCCAGGGGATTGATTACCCCGACGAGGACGACCTCTTCCCCGGTCAGGACACGGTCAAGGTTTACAACATGTTTGGCATCGGGGCGTACGACAGCAATCCCAACTACTACGGCGCCCAGCGGGCTTACCGGGAGCGCTGGTTTACCCCCGAAGCGGCCATCCTGGGCGGGGCCAAGTTTGCTTCCGAGCAGTACGTGAACCATCCCACCCATATGCAGAACACTCTCTACAAGATGCGCTGGAATCCCAACAACCCGGGCGTCCACCAGTATGCCACCGACATCGGCTGGGCGGCGAAGCAGGTCGGGCGCATCAGGAGCCTCTATGACCTCATCGATACCTATACCCTAAGCTTTGATATTCCGCGCTACAAGGAATAGGGCAAAGAAAATGAACGGGGCTGTCCCCAGGGGCAGCCCTTTTTTATTTGGCTACTGATCTGGAATTCTCGCCTCAAACTTCTCACCTATCACCGTACAATTGCGCAAGAGCGGGCTTCCAGCCCCGCCTGAGGCGCGGTTTTTATTTGTCAAGCATTTGTGCGGGTAGTATACTTTAAAGAGAAGATGCACAAGCAGAAGAAATCAGCAGCAGACTGGGGGAAGCAGTATGGGGACAACGACAATTATACTGGTCAGGCATGGAGAAACGGACTGGAACAAGGAGAAAATTTTTCGCGGGCGCATCGATGTGCCTCTTAACGAAAAGGGACTGATGCAGGCGCGCAGGACCGCGGCCGCGTTGCGCGAAATCCCCCTGAAAGCGGTTTACAGCAGCCCCCTGGCGCGGGCCCATGCCACCGCCGAGGCGATAGCGGAAGCCAGGGGCTTGGCCGTGATTAAGGATGAAGCCTTCAACGATCCCTCTTTCGGCCTCTGGGAAGGCCGTCCTGTTGCTGAAGTGGCCCGCGAGTATCCCGAAGAATTCAGGAACTGGCAGGAGGCGCCGCACCTTTGGCAACCTCCCGGCGGCGAGAGCCTGGCTTCCGTGAGGGAGCGCTCCTGGAGGCGGCTGCTGGAGCTGTCCCGGGAGTATGCCGGTGAAACGCTGGCCATTGTCAGCCACCGCGTGGTCCTGAAGCTGCTCATTCTTTCGGCCCTGGGGCTGGACGAAAGCAAGTTCTGGATGATTGCCCAATCGCCTTGCGCGATCAATGTTCTTGCCTGCACGGGAGAGAGCTTCACGGTCAACCGGATTAATGAGACCTGCCACCTGGAGAGCCTAGCGGAAGCAATTTTCAAAGGCGATCATTAGCAGGGCGGGCTGCGGGGTTTATCCAGGCTTTGCCCCCGGCCATGAGTCAAAGTCACCCTCTCCTTGATTCACACTAGCCGGAAAGGGTTTTATGATCCTGCCTGGGAGGACGGGGGACAGCCAGGGCCAGGACGATTGCCGCTCCGGCCAGGATGGCGAGAACAACAGGAATGCTGAAAGTCGAAGGCAAGAGGGAGCGGACGGAGCCGAGAACCAGGCCCGCCAGGGCCAGGGAGACGGCGTCCCGGTAGCGCCGAAAGAGGGCGGCAAGTAGGCGGGACAGCGCGAAGATGCCCAGAAGGGCCCCGGCGCTGAAAACGGCCAGCTTCAGCCATTCCCACTTGTTCACAGCAAAGATGACATCGTCGTAGATGTTCATGATCACCAGGGTGGAACTTCCGGATACACCCGGCAGGATCATCGCGGCCCCGGCGACAATGCCGCCGGCAAAGAAGTGGTGGAGCGAAACGGCCGGCATGGGGGTCCAGCCTGGGGCGGGATTGGTGAAAGCGAACCATACCAGCAGGAAGCAGGCCAGGCCGATTAAAACCGGCAGGAGGCGCAGCCTGACCAATTTGCCTTCATGGAACAGGATGACGCGGAGAGAGGCGACCAACATGCCCAGGAGGAAGGCCATTAGAATATCGGCGTAGTTTTCCAGGAGATAGCCGATTATTTTCACTCCCCCCAGGGCGGCGACGGCCCCGCCGCAGATATGGGGCAAGTAAGGACGCAGCCGCAGGGCGGAGAAATCTTCTATGAGCTGCTTGTAGAAGCCGAGCAGGAGAACTACCGTCCCGGCGCTGATCCCGGGCAGGATGAAGGCGGTGCCGATGGCCATTCCTTTCAAGAAATTAATGAACAAGGTTACAGGACCTCTTTCCCCGTGATGTTTATATTTATTATGCCTCAGGTTTAGTTATTCGCCTTGTTGACCACCGTTCCTCTTTTTGATAAATAAAAAGGCGAGAAGCTGAAGCGACTGCGCGGGAGAAATCGGGCTGAGCTACCCGGGAGGCGATATATTGCCCCATTTTTATAGCGCGGATAAAGAGCCCGTTGTCAAGGTGGAGATAAAGGGGAGGGTGCAGCGCATCGGCGTAGTTTCCGACACCCATGTGCCGAGCCGGGCGCACTGCCTGCCGCCGGAGCTGCTTAAAGGGCTGGAAGGGGTGGATCTGATCCTGCATGCCGGTGACCTCGTTGACGAGAGCGTCCTTCTTGATCTGCAGGCACTGGCCCCCGTGGAGGCAGTAGCGGGAAACATGGATCCGCCGCACCTGCATGAGCGGTTGAAGCGCAAAAAGCTGGTCCAGGCAGGCGGCATTCTCATCGGGCTAATTCACGGCGACGGCGGAATGCGCCGGTCCACCCGGCAGCGTGCCGAGGAAGCCTTCAGGAGCTTCCGGCCGCAGGCCATCATTTTTGGGCATATCCATCAGCCGCTCTGCGAATACTCGGGTCCCACGCTCATCTTTAATCCCGGATCCTGCGTGGACCCGCGCTGGTCGGAGCGGCCTTCATACGGGATTTTGCATGTTAAGCCCGATGGAACTGTGAGCGGCGATCTCATTTACCTGTAAGTAGCTTGGCCCTTGCAGGCAAAATAAAGGCAATTTTGCAAAGAGGCTGTAAAATAGAAAGGAGAGGAGAAAAAGTGGAAGAAGCCAAGAAAGGGAAACTGGCGGAGCGGATCTTGGAAGAGGCCAAGGAGAAAAAGCTGCCCTGCAAGAAGGCTTTTGCCCTGGCGGAGGAATTTAATTGCCTGCCCCTGGAGGTGGGGCGGCTTTGCGACGAGCTTAAGGTAAAGATAATTGGCTGCCAGCTGGGCTGCTTCTAAAAGACGTGCCCAAAGGCAATGCGGCCGTGCGATTATCTTTGATTATTTGTCCACCCCCTTAAAGGGGGGTTTTTTCTGCAGCTTGTGCCCAAGGGCAGCCTTGCCGCTGCCTGGAGGTCTCATTGATCTACCGTATAAAGGAATTTTAAATTGCTCATACTACAATTTAGCAAATAGTGAAGGAAAAAGGGAGAAAGGGGGCGGAATAGAAAGAACCTACAAGATATAGTGCAATAAACATTATTTACGCGATAATACGGCGAAAAAACGGGAATAGGTTAAGATTGCATCAGTTTCTGATTCTGATATATTTTTTTGTAGGCATTGTTAGCACTCACTCATGGCGAGTGCTGCTAATACGTGGTCAAAACTAAATTATCAAAGGAGGCATATGCATGACCCTCAAACCCCTAAGCGATCGCCTTGTGGTCAAGGTCCTGGAGGCTGAAGAGAAAACTGCCAGCGGGATCGTCTTGCCGGACAAAGCAAAGGAGAAGCCGCAAGAAGGAGAAGTCATTGCCGTAGGCCCGGGGAAGGTCCTGGAAAATGGAACCAGGCTCGAGATGGAAGTCAAGCCCGGGGACAGGATCATCTTCTCCCGCTATGCCGGCACCGAAGTGAAGGTTAAGGGCGAAGAGTACCTCATCCTGAGGCAGGACGACGTATTGGCCCTGGTCCAGTAGGCTGCTAGAATGAGCATGCATGCACCACAAGCATAGCAAAAGGAGGTTAAATCCATAATGGCAAAGCAGATTATCCATAGAGAAGACGCCCGCCGGGCGCTGGAACGGGGTGTAAACATCCTGGCCAACACCGTCACCGTGACCTTGGGCCCGAAGGGGCGCAACGTGGTTTTGGACAAGAAATTCGGTGCGCCGCAGATTACCAATGACGGGGTTACCATTGCCCGCGACATCGAGCTTGAAGATCCCTTTGAAAACATGGGCGCCCAGCTGGTCAGGGAAGTGGCCACCAAGACGCAGGATGTCGCCGGGGACGGCACCACCACGGCAACCCTGCTGGCCCAGGCGATTATCCGCGAGGGGCTGAAAAATGTTGCGGCCGGCGCCAATCCCATGTTCCTCAAGCGGGGTATTGACAAGGCCGTAAAAGTGGCCGTGGAGGAGCTTGAGAAGCTGAGCAAGCCGGTGGAAACCAAGGAAGATATTACCCAGGTGGCTTCGATTTCCGCCGACGATGAGGAGATCGGCAAGCTCATTGCCGAGGCCATGGAGAAGGTGGGCAAGGATGGCGTAATTACCGTCGAAGAGTCCAAGGGGCTCACCACCGAGATGAAATGGGTTGAAGGTATGCAGTTTGACCGCGGCTACATCTCCTCCTACATGGTCACCGATACGGAAAAGATGGAAGCGGTTCTTGATGAGCCCTTCATCCTGCTCACCGACCGCAAGCTCAGCAATATTCAGGACCTGCTGCCCCTTCTGGAGAAGATTGTCCAGAAAGGAAAGCAGCTGCTCATCGTGGCCGAGGACGTAGAAGGCGAAGCGCTGGCCACCCTGGTGGTGAACAAGCTGCGCGGCACCTTTACCTGCGTGGCCGTGAAGGCGCCCGGCTTCGGAGATCGCCGTAAGGCCATGCTCGAGGACATTGCCATACTCACCGGCGGCCAGGTTATCTCCGAAGACGTGGGCATTGACTTCAAGAACGTGGATCTCAGCATGCTCGGCCGGGCTCGCCAGGTCCGCGTGAGCAAGGAAGAGACGGTTATTGTTGACGGCGCCGGCAAGCCCGAAGATATCAAGAAGCGGATTAGCCAGATTCGCGTGCAAATCGAGGAAACCACCTCCGATTTCGACCGTGAGAAGCTGCAGGAACGGCTGGCTAAGCTCTCCGGCGGCGTAGCGGTAATCGAAGTCGGTGCGGCCACGGAAACCGAGATGAAAGAGAAGAAGACCCGCATTGAAGACGCCCTCTCGGCTACCCGTGCGGCGGTGGAAGAGGGGATTGTCTCCGGCGGCGGCGTGGCCTACCTCAATGTCTCCATGGCCCTCGCCAAGCTGGAGAAGGAGCTCAGCGGCGATGAGCTCACCGGCATGAACATTGTGCGGAAGGCCCTGGAAGAGCCGCTGCGGGTTATTGCAGAAAACGCGGGTGCCGAAGGCTCCGTGGTCGTGGAGAAGGTCAAGAGCATGGAACAGGGCTACGGCTACAATGCCGTTACTGCCCAGTTTGAGAACATGTTCAAGTCGGGCATCGTCGATCCCACCAAGGTGGTGCGCTCGGCCATTCAGAACGCTGCCAGCATCGCGGGGCTGCTTCTGACTACCGAGGCCGTTGTCACCGACATCCCCGAGAAGAAAAACAACAACATGCCCAGCCCCGACATGTCGATGATGTAAAAAAGCCGGCAGGCAGCTGCCGGCAGCGCGGGCAGGAAGCGGCAGCGCTTCCTGCCTTTTTATTGCTGTCGGCAAGCAGGCAACAAAGCAACAAATCTGAATGCTAAATATTTAAAATAGCAAGTCAATTACATCCATTTTGCGCTATAATGGGGATGGGCCCCAAAAGCCCTCCCATCATTTTTTTCAGGAGGTTGCCATGATTGATTTTTCCTTGACTCCCGAGCAGGAAGCCCTGCAGAAGATGGCGCGCGAGTTTGCGGAGAAGGAGATAGCGCCGGTGGCGGCGCAGTACGATCGCAGTGGGGAGTATCCGCGCGAAATCGTAAGGAAAGCCTTCCAGGCCGGCCTGGTTTACGGCTCCATCCCGGAAAAATACGGCGGGGGCGGCATCGGCGCGGTGGATCAGCTGTTGATCGTGGAGGAGCTCTCCGCGGCCTGTGCCGGGATCTCTTCCTGCATCGCCATCAACAGCCTGGCGGCAATCCCGCTGGTCAATTTCGGCAGCGAAGCCCAGAAAGATAAATATCTCGGTACAGCCTGCCGCGAGGAGAAGCTGATGGCCCTCTGCGTAACCGAGCCGGGAGCAGGTTCCGACGTGGCGGCAATGACCACCATGGCGCGCCGCCTTAACGGGGAGTATGTCATCAGCGGCCGGAAAACATTTATTACCAACGGCGGGGTGGCGGACTACTACATTGTCTTTGCCACGGTGGACCGGTCAAGGGGGCATCGCGGCATTACTGCCTTTATCGTGCCCCGCGAGGCGGAGGGCTTATCAGTAGGAGAAAAAGAGGACAAGATGGGCCAGCGCGCCGCCGATACCAGGGATGTTATTTTCGACGAGGTGGTCGTTCCCGCCGCCGACCGTATCGGGAAGGAGGGAGAGGGCTTCAAGATCATCATGCAGACCTTCAACCATTCCCGCCCGGGGGTGGCTGCCTCCGCCGTGGGAGTGGCGCGAAGCGCCATGGAGCATGCGCTGCAGTATGCGCTGGAGCGGGAGCAGTTCGGCATGCCCATCTTCATGCACCAGGCGGTCATGTTCATGCTGGCGGACATGGCCAGGGACATTGCCGCCGGCAGGCTGCTGGCCTGGCAGGCCGCCTGGAAGGGGGAGCGGGGCCTGGACAATTCCAAGGAAGCGGCCATGGCCAAGGTATTTTGCGGCGACATGGTCATGCGCGTGACCACCGACGCCGCCCAGATCTTTGGCGGGTACGGCTACGTCAAGGATTACCCGGTGGAGAAGCTGATGCGCGACGCCAAGGTGTTCCAGATATACGAGGGGACTTCCCAAATCCAGCGCCTGCTCATCGGCAGGGCCCTGGCCAAAGAGAAGCTTAAATAAACCCGGGACACTAGGGACGTACCTGTTTGTCCCACTAATGGGTAGGTAATTGGGCATCGTTTGTATGGGTCGAGCATGCCCGGCCCGGTGTAGGGGCCGGGCACCGCCCGCCCGTCCCATGTGAAAGGGGGCTCCCGGCCCGGCGTGCCGGATATTTTTCCTGCTTCTGTTTTCCCGCTTCTTTTTTTGAATCACTGTCGATCGAAGTAGATGTTCTTGCCAGTGGCGGAGATGGGGACGCCGATGACCATCTCGCCCCTAATGAGTCCCATTCTGCGCGCCACCACACCAATGCGGAACATGATGCGGTTGTCGGCGTTGAAGAGAGAGGCCGTTTTCACGGCAGAGCCGAGGGCAATGCCCAGGTCGAGGACACGCCAGCTGCATAAAGGACCGGCAAAATCAGCCCCCTCGGTAAAAGCCTCTTTCATCTCGCGGCAAGATTTTAAGCCGCAGGCGCCGCAGTCAGCCCCCAGGGGTTCGGAATCGGTAAGGGAGAGCAGCAAGACGGCGCTGGAGCGGCGCACATTATCGCCGTCGCGATCATAATTGCGCCTGCCCTTTTCCCGCCCGTATTTTTCCATTTCGTCGGCCAGCTTATTGATATCCGCTCCGGTCAAAATTTTGATTTCGATAAAGTCCGCGCCCAAGGCCTTCGGGGCGGTACGTGCGGAGAGCGCCATCATCCCGGCCACAATTTCCAAGATGGAATCCATGTCCTCGCCTCCCGAGCAGTTTTAGATTTATTTTAAGGCATGTCCGGGCAGGCGTAAACCGGGCTGGGCAGACGTTGCCAAAGGCAAACAGGGGATAATGTGATTCTAACTTGGTATAGTTATTTATCCGACGTGCGGTGCTCAAACTTCGCAAAGGTGATAATGTGATTCTAACTTGGTATAGTTATTGGGAGAAAATCAAAAACGCTGCAGGATTTTCACCGCTTGTGCCGAAAGAAATAGATGACAAGAAAAAAAGTGCTCGCGATGCTAATATTTTGCATTGCGAGGGAAAGTGTACCTAGGGTTCCGCTGGTGAGGCGAAGCGGGGAGCTTCGCCCGCCAGGCTGGTCCGAGTGGTACAGGCGCTTAAGGAAGCGTTGTGTAAAGGCAGCTTTCTTGGGCGCTACACCGGAGGGACAAAAGCCCAGGCGGGTAGGTTTCGCTCGCAGCCTACTTGCCTGGGCTTTTAAACTGGGGGGTGATTCCTGCAGAAGGAGTAAAAAGGCGTCTCCTTTGGCAATCTAGAGCAAAAACAAACACGAGGAGGTATGAAGCAGCGTGCTGGAAAAATTTTTCAAGCTGAAAGAGAACCATACCAACGTCCGCACGGAGATTATCGCCGGGATCACTACATTTATGACCATGGCCTACATTATCTTTGTCAACCCCGATATACTTTCCACCACGGGGATGGACAAGGGAGCGGTGATGACGGCGACAATACTCTCCGCTGGATTGACCACCATTCTCATGGGCCTGGTGACCAACTATCCCTTTGCCCTGGCCAGCGGGATGGGGCTCAATGCCTTCTTTGCCTTTGTTGTGGCCCCGCAGTACGGCTGGCAGGCGGCCCTGGGTGCGGTATTTGTTTCCGGTATAGTTTTCTTACTGCTCTCGGTTACACGGGCCATCGGCTACATAGACGCCGCTGTGCCTACCACGCTCAAGCGGGCCGTCTCTGCGGGCATAGGCCTATTTATTGCCTATATCGGGCTGCAGAACGGCGGGATCATTGTCGCCGATGAAGCCACCCAGGTAACACTGGGCGATCTGACCCAGCCAGGACCGCTGCTAACCCTCATCGGCCTGCTGATCATCACTATTCTCATGGCCCGCAAGGTGAAGGGTGCCATCTTAATCGGGATTCTGCTGACCACCGTGGTGAGCTTCTTCATGGGCATCAAGGAAGTACCCACCGGGATCGGGGATATTATCGGCTTGCCGGCTTCGCTGGCTCCCATTGCCCTGAAGCTGGATCTGAAGGCCTATCTTGCCGTTCCTTTCTTCATCATCTTTTCCTTCCTTTTTGTCGATGTTTTTGACACCATGGGTACCCTCCTGGGGACGGCGTCCCGGGCCGGCTTTCTCGATGAGAAGGGGCGGCTTCCCCGCGTCAACCAGGCCATGCTTGTCGATGCCATCGGGACCGTGGGCGGCGCCCTGCTGGGCACCAGCACGGTGACCACCTACGTGGAGAGCACGGCCGGGGTTTCCGAGGGGGGGCGCACCGGGCTCACCTCGGTCGTAACCGGGGTGCTGCTTTTGCTCACTCTCTTCCTTGCCCCTCTGGCGGGCTTGATCCCCTCGCAGGCGACGGCCCCGGCGCTGATCATCGTGGGTGTGCTCATGGTCGGCGGGATCATGAAAATCAATTTTGATGACTTTACCGAGGCCCTGCCGGCTTTTCTGACCATCATTTTCATGCCGCTGGCATACAGCATCGCCGATGGCATTGCCTTCGGCTTTATCGCCTACCCCGTGGTGAAGCTCGTTGCCGGCAAGGGGAAAGAGGTGCACTGGCTGGTTTATATTCTGGCCGTGGTGGCCCTGATCCACTTCTTCTTCTAGGGCGGGTAGAAAGGAAAGCTGCATGGGGGCTGCCCCATTTGCCGGGGCACCCCCCATGGCTTGCTCTTCAAATTCCCCCCGATCCTCCTTTTTAAAAGGGGAGAAGGGCAAGGCTAGAGCAAGGGATGAAAGCTTGGAAAGAGCTTGTTGCTTCCTTTGAAAGGGGATAGTATTTTCGAAAGGGTTTTTAAAGCCCCCCTTTAAAGGTTTAATAAGGGTATTATTCCCCCGTTCCTCTTTGGGGAAGTGTGAGTATCAGTGAAAAGAGGTGAGGGGATGTCTGCGCGGCCGGAAGTGGGCATTGTCATGGGCAGCGACTCGGACCTGCCGGTAATGGCAGAAGCGGGCGCCGCGCTGGAGCGCTTCGAGGTGGCCTATGAATCGGTTATCGCCAGCGCGCACCGCCATCCCGAGAAGGTGGTTCGCTATGCGCGGGGCGCCGCGGAGGCGGGCTTGAAGGTGATTATCGCCGGCGCCGGCGGGGCCGCTCACCTGCCGGGGGTGATTGCCGCGCTCACGGTGCTGCCGGTAATCGGGGTTCCAGTATCTACACCCCAGCTGGGGGGTCTCGATTCCCTCCTGGCTATTGTGCAGATGCCCCGCGGTGTGCCCGTAGCCACGGTGGCGGTAAACGGCGCTTACAATGCCGGTCTCCTGGCGGTGCAGTTCCTGGCCCTGGAAAACAAGGATTTGCAGGAGCGGCTGTCCCGCTATCGCCAGGAGCTGGCAGCACAGGTGGAAGAGAAAGACGAGCGCCTGCGCCGTCTCGGCTTTCACCGCTATAAATCCGAGATTTTAAAGGCCGGCGGGGAGAAGCCCTCGTAACAAGGTTAGGAGGCGGGCCATAATTAAAAGGGCTCCAAAGAAGAATTCTACAATAAGACGGCAGTGCTGGTGATATTCATATTGGGGGGGCAGGAAAAGCAATGAAGTCCAAGGACGAACAGCCCTGGCGTGAGCTGGGGCTTACGGGTGAGGAATACGAGCGCATTAAAAGGGAACTGGGGCGCGAACCGAACCTGGTGGAGCTGAATATGTACAGCGTCATGTGGTCGGAGCACTGCAGCTACAAGCATTCCCGCGCGGCGCTGCGCCGGCTGCCGGCAACAGGCCCCCGCGTGCTCCAGGGCCCGGGGGAGAACGCCGGCGTGGTTGACCTGGGCGGCGGCCTGGCGGCGGCGTTCAAGATCGAGAGCCACAATCATCCCACCGCGGTGGAGCCCTTCCAGGGCGCGGCCACGGGGGCGGGGGGGATTATCCGCGACATCGTGGCCATGGGGGCGCGCCCGGTGGCCCTGCTCGGCTCGCTGCGCTTCGGGCCGCTGGAAGATGGGCGCAGCCGCTACCTCTTCGAGCGGGCGGCTGCCGGAATGGCCTGGTATGCCAGGGAGACGGGGATTCCCGTGGCCGGGGGCGATATTTACTTTGAAGAGAGCTACCGGGGCAACCCGCTGGTCAACGTCATGTGCGTGGGGCTGCTGCCGGTGGAGCGGCTCGTGCGAGGACGGGCCTCCGGGGAAGGAAACCTGGTCCTGCTGGCTGGAGCCCCAACGGGCCGTGACGGCATCCACGGCGCCAGCTTTGCCTCGGTGGAGCTAACCGCGGAGATAGAGGAAGAGGAGCGCCCGCCGGTGCAGGTGGGCGATGCCGCCCTGGGGAAGGCGCTGATGGAGGCGACCCTGGAGGTAATTGAAAAGGGCCTCGTCGTGGGAGTGCAGGACCTGGGCGGCGCCGGGCTGAGTTGCGCTTCAACCGAGACAGCGGCCCGCGCCGGCAGCGGGATGGAATTGGACCTGGACCTGGTGCCGCTGCGTGAAGAGGGGATGGCCGCCTACGAGATCCTCACCTCGGAGTCGCAGGAACGAATGCTTTTAATCGTGGAGCCGGAGAAGCAGGCGGAGGTGGCGGCGGCCTTCACCAGGCGGGGGCTTTACTGCGAGGCCATCGGCCGGGTTGCAGGCGACGGCATGGTAACGGTTAAGCACCACGGGGAGACCGTGGCCCGGGTGCCGGCGAAAAGCGTGGCCGAAGGCGCTCCCGTCTACGATCCCGCCTCGCGTGAGCCGTCATACTTCCGCGAGCTGGCTTCCTTTGACCCCCTGGAGCTGCCGCGGGAGGAGGATTTCAACGGCGCGCTCTTAAAGATTCTTAGCTCCCCCGACGTGGCCGGAAGGGCATGGATGGCCCATTGCGCCGGAGGACAGGGAGTGGAAGCCGATGAGGGCGCTGCTCTGCTGCCGCTGCCGCAGGGGCGGGCTATGGTCGTGGCCGTGGCCGGAAACGGGCGACAGGTATTCCTCGATCCCTACCGCGGGGCGGTTTTTGCCGTCTGCGAGGCAGCGCGCCTGCTGGCCTGCGCTGGGGCGGAGCCGCTGGGCATTACCGACGGCCTGAACTTCGGCAGCCCGGAAAAGCCGGAGGTATACTGGCAGTTCAAGCAGGCGGTAGAGGGCATTGCTGACGCCTGCCGCACGCTGTCGCTGCCCGTTGTCGGCGGCAACGTGAGCTTTTACAATGAGGTGGACGGCGAGGCTATTTACCCCACGCCGGTCATCGGGGCGGTGGGGCTGCTGGAAGATGCGGCGAAGCGCTGCGGCACGGGCTTCAGCGAAGACGGCGACCTGCTCTACCTGCTGGGAGCGGACTCCGTCACCCTCGGCGGCAGCCAGTACCTGAAAAGCTGCCGCGGCCGGGTTGCCGGGGCGCTGCCGACTATTGACCTGGATCTGGAGCGGCGGCTTCTGGAACTGCTGCGCCGCCTTACCGGAGAAGGGCTCCTGCGCTGTGCACGGGCCCTGTCGGAGGGCGGACTGGCTGCGGCCCTGGCGAAATGCTGCCTCCGGGGAAGGCGCGGCGCGGCGGTAAAGCTGCCCGCCACCGAGCGGCCGGAGCTGAGCCTTTTCGGAGAGGGGCCCACGCGGGTAATAGTGGCGGTGAGTCCGGAGAGTGCTGCGCGCCTCGAGGCGCTGGCCCGGGAGGCGGCCGTGCCGGCAGTGATACTGGGGCAGGCCGGCGGGGAGAAGCTGCGCATTGCCGCGGGCGCGCGGGAGCTGGTGGACCTGCCGTTGGCCCAACTGGAGAAAGCATACCGGGAGGCGATCCCGTGTCCCACTCCATAAGAGAAGCCTGCGGGGTTTGCGGAGGCTGGGCCGAAGATCAGCCCATGGCCTACCTGGCCTGCTTTGCCCTGTACGCGCTGCAGCACCGCGGCCAGGAAAGCGCGGGCATTGCCGTGGGCACTGGCGATGGTGGGAAAATGTGGCTAAAAAAGGGGCCCGGCCTTGTCTCCGAGGTCTTTCCCGATACCGAGGAACTGAAGCAGCTGCCAGGACCGCTGGCCCTGGGCCATGTCCGCTACGCCTACAGCGGGGAAGGGCGGGGGCCGGAAAACAGCCAGCCCCTGCTGCTGCGCTACCGCCACGGCGAGCTGGCCATTGCCCACAACGGGCGCCTGGTGAACGGTGCCCGGCTGCGCGAAGAGCTGGCCGAGCAGGGAGCCATTTTCCAGACGGAAACCGACAGCGAGCTTTTGGGGCATCTCATAGCCCGGCAGAACAACCCCTGCCTGGAAGAGGCGGTGGCGGCGGCGGTGTCGCGGCTGGAGGGAGCCTTTGCCTTCATCCTCTGCGACGGGAAGAAGATTATCGGCCTGCGCGACCGGCATGGTTTCAGGCCCCTTTCACTGGCCCGCCTGGGCGAGAAGGGCTATTTCCTCGCCTCGGAGACCTGCGCTTTCGACACCATCGGGGCGCAGTTTATCCGCGACGTGGCTCCGGGAGAGGCGGTGGTGATTGACGATGGGGGGATAAGATCCTACCAGGTCCTGCCCCCGGCGCAGCCTTCCCTGTGCCTCTTTGAGTTTATCTACTTTGCCCGTCCCGACAGCAACCTGCAGGGGAAGAATGTGCACCTGATGCGGCGCGAGCTGGGGCGGCGCCTGGCCCGCGAGCATCCCGTCGATGCGGACATGGTTACGGGGGTGCCCGATTCAAGCATTGCCGCGGCTTCAGGCTATGCCGAGGAGGCGGGGCTGCCCTACGAGATGGCCCTGGTGAAAAACCGCTACATCGGCCGCACTTTTTTGCGTCCCACGCAGCGCATGCGGGAAGAGGGGGTTGACCTGAAGCTCAACGCCGTGGAGAAGATCGTCCAGGACAAGCGGGTGATTATTGTCGATGATTCCATTGTCCGGGGCACCACCAGCGTGAAGCTGGTGCGGCTGATGCGCCGGGCGGGAGCCAGGGAAGTACACCTGCGCATCAGCTCGCCGCCGGTGATTGACGCCTGCCTTTACGGCATTGACATGCCCGCTTCCCAGGAACTGGTAGCCCGGCGCTACAAAATCGCGGACATAGCCCGCGAGCTGGGGGCCGACTCCATCGGCTACCTCAGCCTGGAGGAGACAGTGGCGGCGGTGGGGCTGCCGGGGGAGGGGCTTTGCCGGGCCTGTTTTACCGGGCTTTACACCATTCGTTGAGGACGGTAGCGGCGGTTAATGATAACATCATGTTAAATTTTTTGCGACAAAGCAGGAATTTACTCTGCCTGTAGGTAATTAGAATAGCCTATAGACAGGAATCTGCTCTATTATTAGGGTCGTTTTAAAGGAGGATTGTATCAGATGGAGTGGTTATTGTACGTGGTTCCACTCTCCGCCGTTATCGGCCTTATTTTTGCCTTGCTGCTCTGGCTCAAGATAAAAAGAGCCGGCGAGGGCAGCGAAAAGATGCAGGAGATAGCCAACGCTATACACGAGGGGGCCATGGCTTTCCTGCGGCGTGAGTACAGCTACCTGGTAGTATTTATCATCGTGCTGGCAGCGGTCCTGGCCATCTTCATTGACCCCCTAACGGCGATTTGCTTCGTCATTGGGGGGATCTTCTCAGCGCTGAGCGGCTACGTGGGCATGAACGTGTCTACCCGCGCCAACGTGCGCACGGCCCATGCCGCCCGCACGGGGCTTGGCGCCGCCCTGGCCATTGCTTTCTCCAGCGGAACAATCATGGGGATGATGGTAGCCAGCCTGGGCCTGCTGGGCCTCGGCGTTCTGTACATTATAATCCGTGACCCCGCCATCGTTAACGGCTATGCCCTGGGGGCCAGCTCCATTGCCCTCTTTGCCCGCGTCGGCGGCGGCATCTACACCAAGGCAGCCGACGTGGGGTCGGACCTGGTGGGCAAGGTCGAGGCAGGCATTCCCGAAGACGATCCCCGCAACGCCGGCGTAATTGCCGACAACGTGGGCGACAACGTGGGCGACGTGGCCGGCATGGGAGCGGACCTCTTTGAATCTTACGTCGGATCGATGATTGCCGCCATGACCGTGGGCATGGTCACCATGTACGGCTTTGCCGGGGTGCTGCTGCCCATGCTGGTCTCTTCCATAGGGATCCTGGCCTCGGTATTCGCCTACTTCTTCGTCCGCACCAGGGAGGGAACCCGGCTTAGCTCCGTGCTGGAGCGCGGCCTCATCATCAGCGCCCTGGTGGTCCTGGTTGTCTCCTTCTTTGTCACCCGTAATTTGCTGGGTGATCTGGGACCCTTTTATGCGGTCGTGGCCGGGCTGCTGGCCGGGGTAGCCATCGGCTGGATTACCGAATACTACACCTCGGACCACTTTAAGCCGGTGCAGCAACTGGCCAAGTCGTCGCTTACCGGGCCGGCGACAAATATCATCGGCGGCCTGGCCGTGGGGATGAAGAGCACCGTTCTCCCCATCCTGGCCATCGTGGCGGCCATCCTTATAGCCTACGAATGCGCCGGTGTTTACGGCATCGCCATCGCCGCCGTGGGCATGCTCTCCACCGTGAGCATGACCGTGGCCGTTGACGCCTACGGCCCCGTGGCCGACAACGCCGGCGGCATTGCCGAGATGGCCGGCTTGGAGAAAAATGTACGCGAGATTACCGACCAGTTGGATGCCGTTGGCAACACCACCGCCGCCATCGGCAAGGGCTTCGCCATCGGCTCGGCGGCGCTGACGGCGCTGGCGCTATTTACCGCCTATTCACAGGTGGCCGGCCTGCAGGTTATTGATATCAACAGCGCCAGGGTCATTGCCGGTCTCTTTATCGGCGGCGTGCTTGTTTTCTTCTTTTCCTCGCGGGCCATGGAGGCGGTGGGCAATGCCGCTTTCTACCTCATTGAGGAGATCCGCCGCCAGTTCAGAGAGATTCCCGGCCTGATGGAGGGGAAAGCACGGCCCGAGTATGCCCGCTGCGTGGATATCAGCACCCGCGCCGCCCTGAAGGAGATGATCATCCCCGGCCTTTCGGCGGTGGTGGTGCCGCTGGCCGTAGGCTTCCTGCTGGGCAAGGAGGCCCTGGGCGGGCTCCTGTGCGGTGCCCTTCTCATAGGCGTGCTGCAGGCCATCTACATGGCCAACGCCGGCGGCGCCTGGGACAATGCCAAGAAGTACATCGAGTCGGGGCAGTACGGCGGCAAGGGCAGCGAACCGCACAAGGCCGCCGTGGTGGGTGACACCGTAGGCGATCCCTTCAAGGATACCGCCGGCCCTTCGCTCAACATCCTCATCAAGCTCATGAGCATCGTCGCCCTGGTTTTCGCTCCGCTTTTCTTATAAAAAGCCGGTGACGGCATGGAGTTAACCATTTACTGAAAGGATGGAACAGGCACAAAGGTGAGCAAGTACATGGACTACCGGCAAGCGGGGGTGGACATCGATGCCGGGGAAGCTGCCGTGGAGCGGATCAAAAGATTAGCTCGCTCCACCTTCCGCCAGGAAGTGCTCCAGGACCTGGGCGGCTTCAGCGGCCTGTTCGCGTTAAAAACGGAAAGATACCGCCGGCCGGTGCTGCTCGCCGGATGCGACGGCGTGGGGACGAAGCTGAAGGTGGCCTTTGCCCTGGGCAGGCATGACACGGTGGGCGAAGACTGCGTGGCCATGTGCGTGAACGACATCCTGGTCCAGGGCGCGGAGCCGCTTTTCTTCCTCGATTACCTGGCCGTGGGGAAGCTGGACCCCGCGCAGGTGGAGCAGGTGGTAACGGGCCTGGCCCGCGGCTGCCGCATCGCCGGCTGCGCTCTTTTGGGCGGGGAGACGGCGGAGATGCCCGGCTTCTACCCTCCCGGGGAGTACGACCTGGCCGGTTTTGTCGTGGGCGTGGCGGAGGGCGATGCCATTATCGACGGAAGGGCCATTGTTCCCGGCGATGTGCTCATCGGCCTCGCCTCCACCGGCCTGCACAGCAACGGCTACTCCCTGGCCCGGAAAGTGCTCCTGGAGCAGGCGGGACTCTCGCTGGACGACAGGCCCGCGGAACTCGGGGGGATTGCCCTGGGCGAAGAGCTGCTCCGGCCCACGCGCATCTACGTTCCGCTCATCCTGCCGCTCCTCGGCCGCTTCCGGATCAAGGGAATGGCCCATATTACCGGGGGCGGCCTGCCGGGCAACCTGCCGCGGATCCTGCCGCCGGGGCTGCGGGCGCTTATCGAAGCTTCTTCCTGGAAGACACCGCCCATTTTCGGGCTCATAGAAAAGCTGGGGCCCGTGGCCCGCGGGGAGATGTATCGCACCTTCAACATGGGCATCGGCTTTGTGCTGGTGACGCCGCCGGAAGAGGCCGGCGCCATTATTGAGGAGTTGGCGGAAAAGGGCCAGGCCGCCTACCGCATCGGCATCATTGCACCCCTGGATGCGGAGGGGGAGGCGCGAGTTTACATAAATCACGGCTAGCCGGCGGGGCGCAGGCGGCAGGCCCAATAATCTGGAGGGGAGTGGATGATGAAGCGGATTGCGGTGCTGGCCTCGGGTGAGGGGACTAACCTCGAGGCCATCCTGGAGGCGGTGGAGCGCGGCGAGATTAGCGGACGGGTAGTGCTGGTGATCAGCGACCGGGAGAAGGCGCCGGCACTGGAGCGGGCCCGGCGCCGCGGGGTGCGTGCTCTTTTTCTTGATCCCCGCGCCTTCCCGGGACGTGAAGCGTACGATGAGGCCCTGGCCGCGGAGCTGCAGGAAGCCCAGGTCGACCTGGTGGTCCTGGCCGGCTTCATGCGCCTCCTTTCGCCGGTAATGGTCAGGGCATTCCCCATGCGGATCATGAACATCCATCCATCGCTGCTGCCCTCCTTCCCCGGCACAGAGGGGGTCCGGGATGCCCTGGAGTACGGCGTGAAGGTAACGGGCTGTACAGTTCATTTCGTGGACGAAGGGCTCGACACCGGGCCCATTATCCTGCAGGAGGCGGTTCCCGTGATCCAGGGCGATACCGTGGAGACACTGCATGCGCGAATTCATGCTGCGGAATACCGCCTCTATCCAAGGGCCATCGAGCTCTTCTGCCAGAACAAGCTTAGAGTTGAAGGAAGAAGGTGTTACATTGACGCAGAGTAGCGGATATCCCAAGCGGGCTTTAATAAGCGTTTCCGACAAAAGCGGCATTCTGAACCTGGCCCGCCAGCTGGACGCCATGGGCTGGGAGATTATCTCCACCGGGGGGACGGCCCGCGTTCTCTCCGACGCCGGCATTCCGGTAACGGAGGTGGCCAGGGTGACCGGCTTTCCCGAGATTCTCGGGGGGAGGGTAAAAACGCTGCATCCCAAGGTCCACGGCGGGCTGCTGGCCCGGCTCGAACTGGCAGAGCACCGGCAGCAGCTGGCGGAGCAGGATATTTTGCCCATCCAGCTCCTCGTGGTCAACCTCTACCCCTTTGCCGAAGTGGCCGGGCGTCCCGGCGCCCGCCTGGAGGAGGCGGTGGAAAATATCGATATCGGCGGCCCGGCCATGATCCGAGCCGCGGCTAAAAATTACAAGCATGTCAGCGTGGTGGTAAACCCGGCCCGCTACCAGCAGGTTGTGGCCGAGCTGGCGGAAAAGGGCGCCGTCTCCGAGGAAACCCGCTACCGCCTGGCGGCTGAAGCCTTCGCCCATACGGCGCATTACGATGCCATCATTGCCCACTACCTCAACAGCCGCCGCGAAGGAGGGGGCGAACTCTTCCCGCCGCTGCTTACCCTGCCGCTGCGCAAGGTCATTGACCTGCGCTACGGGGAGAACCCGCAGCAGGAGGCCTCCTTCTATGCCCTCGACTGGTGCCGCCAGGGGCTGGCGGAGGCGCGGCAGCTGCAGGGGAAGGAACTATCCTTCAACAACCTGAATGACCTGCATGCGGCCTGGGAGCTGGTGCTGGAGTTCAGCGCGCCTACGGCTGTAGCGGTAAAGCACACCAATCCCTGCGGTGTGGCTTCGGCGGCAACCATTGAGGAGGCCTACCGGCGGGCCTACGAGGCCGATCCTGTTTCCATCTTTGGGGGAATCGTGGCCCTGAACCGGCCGGTGTCCGAGGAACTGGCCCACGAGATGACCAAGATCTTCCTGGAGGTGGTGGCCGCTCCCTCCTTTAGCCAGGAGGCGCTGGAGGTCTTCAGGAAGAAAAAGGATGTCCGCCTGCTGGAGATGGCCCCGCCTGCGCAGGCGCCGGCGGACCGGCTCGATGTGAAGAAGGTTTCCGGCGGCCTGCTCCTGCAGACGGTGGACAGCGAGCCGGTGGACATCTCGAAGGGCGAGGTGGTTACGGCGAGGGCGCCTTCAGAAAGCGAGTGGCGCGACCTGGCCTTTGCCCAGAAAGTGGTCAAGCATGTAAAGTCCAACGCCATTGTTGTGGCCAAGGGAGAGCAAACCCTTGGCATCGGCGCCGGCCAGATGAACCGCGTGGGCGCGGCACGCATCGCCCTGGAGCAGGCCGGTGAGAAAGCCGCCGGCGCGGTGCTGGGCTCCGATGCCTTCTTCCCCTTCCCCGATACGGTGGAAGTGGCGGCGAAGGCGGGGGTAACGGCCATTGTCCAGCCGGGCGGCTCCCTGAAAGACAAGGAGTCCATCGAGGCCTGCAACCGCCACGGCATTGCCATGGTCTTCAACGGAAGGCGCTACTTCAAGCACTGATGGAACCGGCGAAGGGGGAGAGAGCGGTGCGCGTACTGATTATCGGGGGAGGCGGCCGGGAGCATGCCCTGGCCTGGAAGCTGGCGCAAAGCCCGCTGCTGGAGAGGATCTACTGCGCCCCGGGCAACGCCGGCATCGCCGCCGTGGCCGAGTGCGTGGACATCTCGGCCGTTGATATCGACAGGCTGGAAGAGTTTGCCCTTAAGAAGAAAATTGACCTGGCGGTGGTCGGGCCGGAGGCGCCCCTGGCGGCGGGCCTGGCCGACCGCTTTCACCGCGCCGGGCTGAGGGTTTTCGGCCCCGGGCGCGAAGGGGCCCGGCTGGAATGGAGCAAGATCTGGGCGAAGGAGTTTATGGCGCGCTGGGGAATCCCCACGGCCGCCTTTGCCGTTTTCGACGACTATGATGCCGCCTGCCGCCACCTGGAGAAGCACTACGCCGGCAGGCCGGTTGTGGTCAAGGCGGACGGCCTTGCCGCCGGCAAGGGGGTCACCGTGGCCCGGGACAGCGGCGCCGCCGTGGAGGCGCTCCGCGCCATGATGGTGGAGAAAGATTTCGGCGCGGCCGGGGAGAGGGTGGTCATCGAGGATTGCCTTGAAGGCGAAGAGGTCTCCGTTCTCGCCGTTACCGACGGGAGCGAGCTGGTCATACTGCCCCCCTCGCAGGATCACAAGGCCATCGGCGAGGGCGACCGCGGCCCGAACACGGGAGGGATGGGGGCCTACGCCCCCGCGCCGCTGCTCACGGCGGAACTGGCCCGCAAGGTGGAACGTGAAGTCTTCCGACCCTTCCTGGCCGGCCTGGAGCGGGAAGGAATCGATTACCGCGGGGTCATCTATGCCGGCCTCATGGTCAGCAGAAGCGAGATTAACGTGCTGGAGTTCAACGTCCGCTTTGGCGATCCCGAAACGCAGGCCATCCTCCCGCTGCTGGAGTCGGACCTGCTGCCTCTCCTGCTGGCGGCAGCGGAGGGGCGCCTTGCCGCGGCCAGGAAAGAGCTGGATGTCCGCTGGCGCGACGGGGCCGCCGCCTGCGTGGTCCTGGCCTCGGCGGGATATCCCGGGCCCTACGAAACGGGAAAGGTAATCCAAGGCCTCCAGGAAGCCGCTCCTGCTGAAGGCTCCGCTCCTGGCAGGAAGGATGGGGTAGTGATCTTCCACGCGGGAACGTCCTTTGACAGCCAAGGTCGCATCGTTACTGCCGGCGGGCGGGTTCTTGGCGTCACCGCCTGGGCGGGGAGCCTTCCTGCGGCGCTGCAGAAAGCCTACCGGGCGGTGGAAAAGATCAGCTTTGAAGGCTGCTACTACCGGCGCGACATCGGCCACCGCGCCCTGAAGAAATAATTGTTTTCATTTCCCTTGTTTTTCTTGTCCCCCTGTGAGCTTTTTTGTGCTAAAATAATGTTGCAATATTTATACATTTGACAATATATAGACAGCATGAACCTGAAACAAAGGGGGGATACTCTTGACGCAGGAGAATTACGCCCTTGCCGGCGAGCGGCAGGCGCTTTACCGCCCCGCCGGCTGCAGAAGGCTCTTCACCAATCCGGACGTGGATGAGGCGAGAGCCTTATTTCGTGAAAAATCCCGCCAGAAGGTGGAGAAGGTAACCACGGTAAAGGAGGCGGTGGCCCGCCTGGTGCACGACGGCGATTACATTTCCGTGGGGGGCTTTGGCGGCACCCGCATCCCCACGGCCCTGCTCCACGAAATCGTGCGGCAGCGAAAGAAGAACCTGGGGCTGGCCGGCCACACCGCCACCCACGATTTCCAGATCCTTGTTGCGGGGCGCTGCATCAACCGCTGCGACGTGGCCTACGTCATCGGGCTGGAGGCGCGGGGCCTTTCGCGCACCGCCCGCGAGGCCATTGAAAAGGGCGAAATCGAAGTCACGGAGTGGACCAACGCCGCCCTGGCCTGGCGCTACAAGGCGGCGGCCATGGGTATATCCTTCATCCCCACGCGGACGATGCTCGGCACCGATACGGTGAAGTACAGCGCCGCCGTGGAGATGGAATGCCCTTTCACCGGGAAGAAATACCTGGCCCTGCCGGCGCTCTTTCCCGACGTGGCCCTCATCCACGTGCACCGTGCCGATGTCTACGGCAACTGCCAGATCGACGGGATCATGGTTTCAGACTACGACCTGGCCCGGGCGGCAAAGCGCCTTATTGTCACCACGGAGCGGCTGGTGCCCGAGGAGGTCATCCGCCGCGAACCCCACCGCACGGTGATCCCCTACTACCTGGTGGACGCGGTTATCGAGGTGCCCTACGGCTCCTACCCCGGCAACATGCCCTACGAGTACTTCAGCGACGAATCCCATCTCCAGGATTGGCTGCGCGTGGAGAAGGATCCCGAGGAGCTGGCCCGCTTCCTAGAACGCAACATTTACGGCGTGGAGGAGTTCTGGGAATACGTCCAGTTGAACGGCGGGCTGAAAAGGATGGCCGAGCTGCGGCGCCAGGAAGTTCTCGTGGATATATAGGCTCCGGGCCTAGCCTATTTGTATATGCACATTCTCCCTTCTTGAGCAGGAATGGGGCGCTTTGGGCAAGAATGAATAAACGCCCGGTATTTACTGCCGGCGGCGGTGAAGCCCGCCAAGGGGAGGGGCATTGCCGCCCTTCTCGTGGAGAAGGACCCAAGTAAATGCCAAGGAGGAAGATAGAATGGATTTCATGCTGGCGGAAGAGCAAGAGATGACCAGGCAGATGGTCCGGGAATTTGCCGAAAAAGAGGTTAAGCCCAGCGCCGCGGAGAGGGATGAAACGGAGACCTTTTCCCGCGAGATCTTCGACAAGATGGGGAAGCTGGGCTTGACCGGGATCCCCTGGCCGGAGGAGTACGGCGGTGCGGGCAGCGACTTCATCAGCTATGTCATCGCCGTGGAGGAGCTTTCCCGGGTGGACGCCTCTACCGGGACGACCCTGTCGGCGCACATCTCCCTGGCCAGCTGGCCCATTTTCAAGTACGGCACCGAGGAGCAGAAGCAGAAGTACCTGGTGCCGCTGGCCCTGGGCGAGAAGCTGGGCGCCTTCGCCCTCACCGAAACTACCGCCGGCACCGATGCGGCGGCGGGGAAGACCACGGCCAGGCTGGATGGCGACAGCTATATCCTAAACGGGAGCAAGATCTTCATCACCAACGCGGGCGAGGCCGAGATCTACATAGTCTTCGCCCTCACCGACCCGGAGAAGAAGGGACGCGGCATGAGCGCCTTCATCGTGGAGAAGGGGACGCCCGGATTCTCCTTCGGCAAAAAGGAGAAGAAGATGGGGCTGCGCTCCTCGCCCACGCTGGAGCTCATCTTTGAAGACTGCCGGGTCCCCAAGGAGAACCTGCTCGGCCGTGAAGGCGAGGGGTTCAAGATTGCCCTGAGCACGCTTGACGGGGGCCGCAATGGCATCGCCGCCCAGGCGGTGGGGATCGCCCAGGGGGCGCTGGATGAAGCCCTGGCCTACGCGCAAAGCAGGGAGCAGTTCGGGCAGCCCATTGCCAACTTCCAGGCCATCTCCTTCATGCTTGCCGACATGGCCACGAAAATTGAGGCGGCGCGGCTGCTGACCTACCAGGCCGCTTACCTGGAAAGCAAGGGTCTGCCCTACGGCAAGGCCTCGGCCATGGCCAAGCTTTTTGCCTCGGAGGCGGCCATGGAGATCACCACCAAGGCCGTGCAGATATTTGGCGGCTACGGCTACACCCGGGACTATCCGGTGGAGCGCTTCATGCGCGATGCCAAGATTACCGAAATTTATGAGGGCACCAGCGAGGCGCAGCGCATGGTTATTTCACGCTATCTCCTCAAGGGATAGCCGTCTCCGGCATGGGCGGCAGGCGTATCACCATGGGGAAGGGAGCATAAAGAGGCATGGCTGGAGGGAAAGAGAAGGGCCTGGTGATGGTCTACACCGGTGACGGGAAGGGAAAGACCACCGCAGCGGTGGGCCAGGCACTGCGGGCCCTGGGGCACGGCATGCGGGTCTACATGATCCACTTCATGAAGGGCCGCGATTACGGTGAATTCCTGGCCGCAGAGAGGCTGCCGCACCTTACCGTTGACCGGGCGGGCAGGGACAGCTTTGTCAACCGGGAAAACCCCGATGCAGTGGACATCGAGCTGGCCCGCGAGGGCTTTGCCCGGGCGGCCAAGGCCGTCAAGAGCGGCGAATACGACCTCGTCGTGCTCGACGAGATCATCGTGGCCGTGGACTACGGCTTAATCCCCGAGGCGGAGTTGCTTAAGCTCCTGGAGGATAAACCGCCAGGGGTCCACCTGGTCCTGACCGGGCGCGGTGCTTCGCCGGAGCTGATCAAGCGTGCGGACATGGTCAGCGAAGTGCTAATGATCAAGCATCACTACCACAACGGTGTTCCCGCCTGCAAGGGGATAGAATATTAGGGCAGAAGCTGCGCAAGCTCAGAGCTAAGCGAAGGGTTTCACGTTTGCACGCGCCGCGCAACCGCGGCGTTTATCCAAGCAGAAATCCTTCGCTTTCTCTTTGCCAGGGGAAAGGAACAAATTTCGCGAGATTTTTCGGGCTGCAACCGGGCCGTTATGTTATCCCAGAAAGTCTTGGCAATGGCCCTTGGATGGTTACCCATGACCGGAGGGCTACTTGCCTGATGCACTTTTGCCCCCGTATGTCCATACAATATATCATTATGGGAGGCGAAGTGTATGGAAGAAAAGGCGGTAGATTTTGATAGCCTGTCCGGGTTAATCAGGTCAACTCTGATGCGGATGGATGGGGATGAATTGTCGGGTATATTCTATTTACTGGAGACGGGGAAGCTGCCGCAGATTATCCTGGAGGCGCTGGGCTTGGATAGGATGGAGAAGGGCCGCGAAGAGCTGGTGGCCATAACCACGACTATGCTGCAGGCTGCTGTACAGGAGATCCTGGCTCACAAGGGCGCGTAATTTTGCGGCGGCAAAAGGCAGCGGGGAACAGGCCCATGCAGGTCAAGAAGGAATCGGCAGCTGCGGCGACGAAAAAATTAGTCTGTGTGATGGCAATATACGGTAATCAGGCCTTGTTTTTATATTTCTGCCGGGAGATAATAAACGGGAAAGGCGAAATCCAGAAAAGGCAGGTTGAGTCGTTCGTGAAGAAGGAGCAGGTAAATGAAGCGGCAGCAAGGATTGCCCAGCTGCGCCGAGAGATCGAGGAACACAATTACCGCTACCATGTCCTGGACGACCCCGTAATCAGCGACAGCGAATTTGACGCCCTCATGCGCGAACTCATCGAGCTGGAGCGGCAGTACCCCGAGCTGCAAAGCGAGGATTCTCCCACCAGGCGGGTGGGGGGGGCGCCCCTGCCCGGTTTTGCCACCCTGACCCATAAGATCCCCATGCTGGGCCTGGACAACGCCTTTGCCCTGGAGGAGCTGCGTGAATTTGATCGCCGGCTGCGCAGGCTGGCAGGGCTTTCTTCCATCGATTATTTCTGCGAGCTGAAAGTAGACGGGCTGGCTGTTTCGCTGCAGTACGAGGAGGGCCTTTTTGTCCGCGGCTCCACCCGCGGCGACGGCTTCACCGGGGAGGATATCACCAGCAACCTGCGGACGATCAAGCAGATCCCGCTGCGGCTGCCCGAGGCGGTGACCCTGGAAGCGCGCGGCGAAGTATACATCAACCGGGCCGATTTTGAGGCCATGAACGAGCAGCGGCGGCAGAACGGCGAGCCTCTTTTTGCCAACCCCCGCAATGCCGCCGCCGGCTCGCTGCGGCAGCTCGATCCCCGCGTGACCGCTTCTCGCTCGCTGCGCATCTTTCTCTACGGGATGGGGGAGCACAACCTGCCCCTCAAAACCCATGCCGAACTCCTGGACTACCTCGAGCGGCTGCGGCTGCCGGTCAATAAGAACCGGGCCCTCTGCCGCGGCATCGACGAAGCCTGGGAGTTCTGCCTTAGCTGGCAGGATCGGCGCAGCGAGCTGCCCTACGAGATCGACGGCATCGTGATCAAGGTGAACGACCTGGCGCTGCAGGAGCGCCTGGGGAATACGGCCCGCAGCCCGCGCTGGGCCATCGCTTTTAAATACCCCCCGGAGGAGAAGAGAACGAAGGTTATCGACATCCAGGTCAACGTGGGGCGCACGGGAGCCATTACCCCGGTGGCCATCCTTGAGCCCGTTTTTATCAGCGGCTCCACGGTGCAGCGGGCCAGCCTGCACAATGAAGACATCATCGCGGAGAAGGGGGTCATGATCGGCGACACGGTGGTGATCCGCAAGGCCGGCGAGATCATTCCCGAGGTGGTGCGTGTGCTCAAGGAAGAGCGCACCGGCGAGGAGAAGCCCTTCCGGATGCCGGAAAAGTGCCCCTCCTGCGGGGCGGCGGTGCACCGCCTTCCCGGCGAGGCGGCGCGGCGCTGCCTCAACCCCTCCTGCCCTGCTCAGCTGGTAGAGCGCATTGTGCACTTTGCCTCGCGGCGGGCCATGGACATCGAAGGGTTGGGGCCGGCCGTGGCCGAGCTGCTCTGGCGGGAAGGGCTGGTGCGCAGCGTGGCCGATCTCTATTACCTCGAAGTATCCCAGCTGGCGCCACTGGAGCGGCTGGCTGAAAAATCGGCTTCCAACCTCGTGGCTGCCATTGAAAAGAGCAAGGGCCATCCCCTGCACCGCCTCCTTTTCGGCCTGGGGATCCGCTTCGTGGGGGAGAAGGCGGCGCGGCTGCTGGCGGAGCATTTCCTGACCCTGGATAAGCTGCGCCGGGCGGAGCGGGAGGAGCTTACCGCCATTCCGGAAATCGGGCCGAAGATTGCCGACGCCGTTTACCGCTTCTTCAGGGAACCGGAGACGGAGGAGCTGCTGGAGAAGCTGGAGAAGGCGGGAGTCAATTTCAGCGAACCCGTTGCCGCTGCTGCCGCCGCCGCTGCACGGACGCTGGAGGGAAAAACCTTTGTTTTTAGCGGCGCCCTGGAACGCTTTACCCGGGACGAGGCGGCGGAGCTGGTGCGGGAGCGCGGTGGCAAGGTCGCCTCATCGGTGAGCCGCAAGACGGACTACCTGGTGGCCGGCAGCGAACCGGGAAGCAAGCTGGCGCGGGCCCGCGAACTGGGCGTGGAGGTTATCGACGAAGAAACTTTTATCCGAATGCTGCAGCTGTGATCCGGCCGTGCCCATCCCATGACGCCGCCGCGGCGCGGCAAGAAACAAGCGGCTGCAACTATTGACCATGGCAGGTGGAAGAATTGATGAAATGGATGAATAAGCTGGAGCGCAAGTACGGGCGATACGCCCTAAACAACCTCATCTTCTATGTAATCGCCCTTAACGCAACGGTCTTTATCCTATCATACCTGTCGCCGCAGCTTGAAGAGCTGTTGATTCTTTATCCCCAACGCGTTCTCCAGGGCGAGCTATGGCGCCTGCTGACCTACATTTTCATTCCGCCCACCTATTCACCCTTGTGGATTATTTTCGTTCTCTATTTCTACTACCTCGTCGGCAGCGGCCTGGAGCAGGCCTGGGGGGCTTTCCGGCTGAACCTCTACTATCTCCTGGGGATGATCGGCACGACCCTGGCCGCCTTTATTACCGGGGCCGGCTACACCGGGGCTTACATTAACCAGTCGCTTTTTTTCGCCTTTGCCCATCTCTACCCTGATTTTGAGGTATTGATATTCTTCATCCTTCCCGTGAAAGTAAAATACCTGGCCTGGCTGAACTGGGCCATACTTGGCTTCACGGCAATATTCCTTCCCCTGCCCTACAAGCTTGCCGCCGTTGCGGCGGTGGCGAACTACTTTATTTTTTTCGGCCCCGACATCTACCGCCGGATCAAGCTGCGGCGGCAGGTGCAGGCAAACCGCCGGCGCTTTTTTTCCGAAGTGCGCAAGGCGCAAAAGAAGCGCTAAGCCGTTGCGGGGATCTTTTTCAGAATTCCTGGAAAGACTATGAAATGATATGATATAATATTAAATAATGAAAATATTAATTTTAAAGAATATACGCGAGGAAAGGAGGGATTAAATGAGGATATCGCTCTTCGTGGACGGGGGCAACTTCTTTTACATGCAGAAGAAGGACCTGGGCTGGTGGGTCGATCCGCGGAAACTGCTCGATTACGTTAAAAGCAAGGGCGAACTGATTGACGCCAATTATTACGTGGGCAAGGATGCCCATCCCGAAGCCAGGCAGGATAAGTACCTCAAGGCGCTCACCTACATGGGCTACTCGCTTATAACAAAGGATCTAAAAAATGTATTGCAGGATGACGGCACTTATAAGCAGAAGGCCAACCTTGATATCGAGATTGTCCTGGATATGTTTAATACCATAGACCACTACGATATGGCGGTACTGGTCAGCGGTGACGGTGATTTTGAACGGCCCATAAAGCTGTTGAAAGCGCGCGGCAAGAGATACCTGGTCATGGCCACCAAGAATTTTATTGCCAGGGAACTGAGGGAGGCTGTGGGTATGCACTACGTGGATTTTCAGGATATCAGGGAACTGGTGGAAAAAGATTAATCCGTGCTGCCGGCAGTCAAAAACGTAAAACCCCTGACGCAGGGCAGGGGTTTTTGCACTTCAGGTTGCCGTAAAAAAATGGCAGGGGAGACAGGACTCGAACCCGCAGCCCCTGGTTTTGGAGACCAGTGCTCTACCAGTTGAGCTACTCCCCTGCTGCCCCTATTTTAATCCAGCGCCGCACTTTTGTCAAACAGCTCGCGCACCGCGCCGGCATCCACCGGGGCTCCACGTCAAATAAGCGGCTAAATCGGCCCTGCAATGAACAAAATGGGACAAAAAGGTACGTCCCCATTGTCCCACTTCTGGACGTACTTGCCCCGGCTTCCGGCCTATACCTTGGCATATTGCACAGACAGCCCCATTAATATAAAATAAATTTTAATCACCTTTCCAGGAGGGGCAGAGATTGGGCTCATTTGCTGCCGGCATTATCGGCTGCGGCGTCATGGGCGCGGCACTGGCCCGGAGGCTGGCCGCTTCCGGGAAGATTGCCCCACCCGAACTGTGGCTTTTTGATGTGGAGGGGCAAAAATCTGCTGCGGTGGCCATGGAGTTGGGGGCAAAGGCGGCAACGGAGCCGGAAGCGCTCTTCCGGCAGTGCCGCTACATTTTCGTGGTCGTTAAGCCGCAGGACGTCAAGGCCGCCGCCAGCGGCTGGGCGGAGCTTTTCCAGCCCCCCGGCCAACTGCTCATCTCCCTCGCTGCCGGTATCACGACCCGCTTTTACGAAGCGCTCCTGCCGGAGGGGAGCAAGGTCATCCGCCTCATGCCCAATACCCCCTGCCTTATTGGAGAGGGGGCCGTAGCCATGAGCGCCGGGAAGGCGGTGACTCCCCAGGAAGCGGCGGAGGTAGAAGATCTCCTGCGCTGCCTGGGCCTGGTGGTTCCCGTTCCCGAGCAGGCCATGGATGCAGTGACCGCCCTTAGCGGCAGCGGCCCCGCCTACGTCTACCTTTTCATCGAGACCCTCATCGATGCCGGGGTGAACTTGGGCTTGAACCGCGCCACCGCCAGGGCGCTGGCCGTGCAGACTGTTCTCGGGGCGGCGCAGATGGTCCGGGACAGCAGCCGCCACCCTGCGGAACTGCGCAACGACGTGACCTCGCCCGGGGGGACGACAGCCGCCGCCCTGGAGGTGCTGGATGGCGGGCGCTTCCGGGGCGACCTGATCAGCGCGGTCAAGGCGGCGGCGCGGCGCGCGGGAGAGCTGAGCCATGATTAGAGAGGACTTCCGGCCGGAGACGGCACAGCGCATCGTGGTCAAAGTGGGCACCAGGCTGCTCACGCACCAGACGGGGCAGCTGAACCTGGCTTACATTGAGCGGCTGGTGCGCGAGCTGGCCGACCTGAAAAACCAAGGGCGCCAGGTCATCCTGGTTTCATCGGGCGCCATCGGGGCTGGCATGGGGCGGCTGGGTCTGAAGCGCCGCCCGGAGACCATCCCCGAGCTGCAGGCTGCTGCCGCCGTGGGGCAGGGCGTCCTCATCCAGCTATATGAGAAATTTTTCCTGGAATACGGCCAGGTGGTGGCGCAGGTCCTGCTCACCAGGGCCGACTTTGCCGCGAGGAGCCGCTACCTCAACGCCAGCAATACCATCCTCACCCTGCTGCGCTGGGGCGTGGTGCCCATTATCAACGAGAACGACACCGTTTCGGTGCAGGAGATTAAATTCGGAGACAACGATCGCCTCTCGGCGCTGGTGGCCGGCCTCTGCGACGCCGACCTGCTGGTGATCCTCACTACCGTGGAGGGGCTATACGAGGCAGACCCGCGCCTTTCTGAAAGGGCCCGCCTGATCCGCGAGGTAAAGGCCATCACCCCCGAGTTGAAGCGCTGCGCCGGCGGAGCGGGCGACGAGCTTTCCACGGGCGGGATGGTGACTAAGCTGCAGGCCGCCGAGATAGCAGTAAATTCGGGCGCGGGGATGTTTATCGCCTGCGGCAGGGATCCCGGCGTGCTGAACCGCATCCTGCGCGGCGAGAACCCGGGAACCTATTTTTACCCGCGAAATAGATATCTCAACCGGCGCAAGCGCTGGATCGCCTTTGGCCGGAACGTGCAGGGCAGCGTGACCGTGGACGATGGAGCCAAGGAGGCACTCTGCAAAGGCGGGAAGAGCCTCCTGCCGGTGGGGGTACTCAGCGTGGAGGGCTCCTTCGAACGGGGCGCCCTGGTTTCCGTCCTGGACCGGAGCGGGAGGGAAATTGGCCGCGGCCTCTGCAACTTTTCTTCGGAAGAGCTTTCCCTGATCAAGAAGCATCCCAGCAGCCACATCACCCGGCTCATCGGCAGGGAAAGCGGCGACGAGGTGATTCACCGCGACGACCTCGTGATTTGTGATGCGAACGATTTAAACTGGAGTTAAAATAATGTAAATTAGAGACGAGAGGAGGCCCCCAGATGCATCCCGAAGTGGTCGCCAAAGCCGAACGGGCGCGGCAGGCGGCAAAGGTAATGGCGGGAATTCCCACCGGAGCCAAGAACGAGGTGCTGCAGCGCATCGCGGCGGCTTTGAATGAGAGGAGCGAGGAGATTATTAAGGCGAACGCCGGGGACCTGGAAGCTTACCGCAGCCGCCCCGGATACAGCAAGGCCCTTTACGATCGCCTCCTGCTGAACAGGGAGCGCATTGCCGCCGCAGCAAAGGGGCTGCTGGAAATTGCCGCCTTGGAGGATCCTGTGGGCGAAGTCGTGGGGATGCGGCTGCGGCCCAACGGGCTGCAGATTGGGCAGGTGCGTGTGCCCATAGGCGTGGTGGGGATAATCTACGAGGCCCGGCCCAACGTCACCGTTGACGCCGCCGGCCTGACCCTGAAATCGGGCAACGCCGTGATCCTGCGCGGCGGTTCCGAAGCCATCCGTTCCAACCTCTGCCTGGTGGGGATTATCCAGGAGCAGCTGCGCGCGGCGGGGCTTCCCGAGGCCGCGGTTCAGCTTATCGAAGATACCGACCGTGAGGCGGCCCGCGCGCTGATGCGCCTCAACGGCCTGGTGGACCTGCTCATCCCGCGCGGCGGACCCGCGCTGATTAAAACGGTTATTGAAAATGCCACCGTGCCGGTGATCCAAACCGGCGCCGGCAACTGCCATCTCTATGTTGACGAGGGCGCCGACCTGGAGATGGCTGCGGCCATCACCCTTAACGCCAAGACGCAGCGGCCGGGCGTCTGCAACGCCATCGAGACCCTGCTGGTTCACGAGGCCGTGGCGGACCAGTTCCTGCCCCCGGTGATGGAGAAGCTCCTCGAGGCCGGGGTGGAGCTGCGCGGCTGTCCCCGCGCCGCCTCCTACAACCATGCGGTGAAACCGGCTACCGAAGAGGACTGGTCCACCGAATATCTCGACCTCATCCTGGCGGTAAAGGTGGTCGCCGATATGGACGAGGCCATTGATCATATCAACCGTTACGGGACGATGCACTCGGAGGCCATTGTCACCCGCGATTATGACCGCGCCCGCAGCTTTTTAAATCGCGTTGATGCGGCGGCGGTTTATGTCAATGCCTCCACCCGCTTTACCGACGGCTACGAGTTCGGCCTGGGGGCCGAGATGGGAATCAGCACCCAGAAGCTGCACGTGCGCGGCCCCATGGGCCTGGAGGCCTTAACCAGCCTGAAATACATCATCTTTGGATCTGGCCAGATCCGCCGTTAAGATGCCGCCGCATCCGGCGGCGGATGACGTAAAGGAGAGTAGAAGAGATGAAACGGTTTTACGACGGTTTAAAAAAAGGTTCAGTAATGCTGGTGGACACGACGCTGCGTGACGGCGAGCAGACCGCCGGCGTGGTTTTTTCCAACCAGGAGAAGATGCGCATCGCCAAGATGCTCGACCATATCGGGGTGCACCAGATCGAGGCGGGCATCCCGGTCATGGGCGGCGACGAGAAAGAGGTCATCCGGCAGATTGCCTCCTTCGGACTCCAGGCGAGCATCATGGCCTGGAACCGGGCCAACGTGGATGACGTCAAGCACTCCCTGGAATGCGGCGTGGACGCCGTGGCCATTTCCATCTCCACCTCGGATATCCATATTGCCCACAAGCTGCGCACGTCGCGGGAATGGGTCCTGGAAAACATGACCAAGGCGGTGGAGTATGCCAAGAAGGCGGGAGTTTACGTTTCGGTTAACGCCGAGGACGCCTCGCGCAGCGACCTGGACTTCCTGATCAAGTTCACCCGCGAGGCCCAGGCTGCCGGCGCGGACAGGCTCCGCTTCTGCGATACGGTGGGGGTGCTGGAACCTTTCCGCACCTACGAGGTGATCAGCCGGATCATTGACGCCACGGGCATGGACGTGGAGATGCACACGCACAATGATTTCGGCATGGCCACGGCCAATGCGCTTGCCGGGATCAAGGCGGGGGCGCGCTTCATCGGGGTAACGGTTAACGGGCTTGGCGAAAGGGCGGGGAATGCCGCCCTGGAAGAGGTGGCCATGGCATTGAAATATCTCTTTGGGGTTAATCTAGAAGTAAATACGAGGGATTTCTTGAACCTGTGCGAATACGTGGCCCGGGCTTCCGGTCGGCCGCTGTACCCGGGCAAGCCCATCGTGGGCTCCAATACCTTTGCCCATGAATCGGGGATCCACGCCGACGGCGTCCTGAAGGACCCCCAGACTTACGAGGTGTTCAGCCCCGAGGAGGTGGGGCTGCAGCGCCAGATTATCATCGGCAAGCACTCCGGAAGCAAGGCCATAAAAATGAAATTTGAAGAATACGGCATCGCCCTTTCCGACGAGGAGGCGAGGGACATCCTCAGCATGGTGCGAAGCGCGGCCATCGATCTGAAGCGCCCACTCTTCGACAAGGAGCTCATGTATATATACGAGGACTACCTGTACGAGCAGAAGAGGCCTTCCAAGGCCCAGGCGCCTTCCGCCGAGGAGGATTGAGCAGCCTGGGCGGAGGGCCGGAGCCGGGGAAAAGCATAGCTGAACCATGCCACTGAAAGGGAGTGAACGCGATGTGGGAAGACTTTCTCTCCGCCACCATTGGGCTGCTCGTCTTCAGCAAGGAGAAGGCCGAAGAATTTATCGACATGCTGGTGGAGAAGGGCGAGATGCAGCGTGACGAGGCCCAGAAGCTGGTCAACCGGCTCATTGAGAAGGGGAAAGACGAGAAGGACCGCCTGAAGGAGCAGCTTCAGCAGCTGAAGGAGAAGGTAGACAGCTCCTGGAAGGAGAAATTCGTCAGCCGCGAGGACCTGGAGCGGGTTGAAAGAAAATTGGATGAGCTCATTGCCTTGATTAAAGACAAATTGACATGAAATTGGGACTGGGACCGCTGCGGCAGCTGCGCCACCTGGAGCGCTACCGCGAAATCCTGCGAGTCTTAATCAAGTACGGCTTTGCCCAAGTTCTCGATGAACTTCATCTCTATGGGCTTAGAGAGAGGATTTTCGCCCGCGGCAGGAAGAAGGCGGATGGGGCGGCGCCCCAGACAATGGAAGCCCGCCTGCGGATGGCCCTCACCGAACTGGGGCCCGCCTTTGTCAAACTGGGGCAGCTCCTGAGCACCCGGGCGGACCTGCTCCCGCCCTCCTTTATCGAAGAGCTCTCCAGGCTCCAGGACCGGGTCCCCCCTTTCCCCACGGACCAGGCGGAGGCCATACTGGCCTCCGAGCTCAATGCCGCGCTGGAAAGCCGCTTTGCCCGCTTTGACCCGGAGCCGCTTGCCGCCGCCTCCATCGGCCAGGTGCACCGGGCGCTTCTCCACACCGGCGAAGAAGTGGTGGTGAAGATCAAGCGCCCCGGCGTTGATGAAGTGGTTAGGCGGGACCTGGACATTCTCATCGAGCTGGCCTCCTTTGTGGATCGCAATACGCACCTGGGCCCGCTCTACCAGTTCACCCGCATTGCCGAAGAGATGAAGCAGCTCCTGCTCCGGGAGTTAGACTATACCATCGAGGCGCGCAATGCGCAGCGCTTTCGCCAGAACTTTGCCGCCGAGGGACGCGTGTACATGCCCCGCGTCTTCTGGGAGAGCAGCACCCGCAATGTGCTCACCCTGGAATACCGCGAAGGGATCAGCCTCAATCGCTACCTGGAGCAGCCGCTGCTCCAGCCGCCGCCGCAGAAAGTGGCGGCAATTCTGGCCGATGTCTTCTTCAAGCAGATTTTTGTCGACGGTTTCTTTCACGGCGACCCCCACCCGGGCAACATAGCCGTGCTGCCCGACGGGCGCCTCTTCTTCATGGATTTCGGCTCCGCCGGCCATATTAGCGAGACGGTGCGCGGAAAATTCATAGCCATCGCTCGCGCCCTGCAGGGATACGATTCGGCAGCCGCCGTGGATGAACTCCTCGGCTTGGCCTTCGTCCCGCCGGTGATAAACCGCCTTGAGCTTATCCGGGACCTGGATGAACTGCTGGAGGATTATTTCGAACTTCCCCTGCAGAACATCGTCATCAGCGAAGCCATCCGCAGGCTGATGCAGGTAGCGGTTAAGCACCGCCTGCGATTTCCCCACGAGCTAACCCTGCTAGCCAGGGCCGTGGTGACCCTGGAGGGAACGGTGTCGCGCCTGGATCCGGAATTCAGCCTCGCTGATGCGGCGAGGAAGTATGCCCTGGAGCTGCAGCGGCGGCAGCTGAAGCTGGAGCTGCGCCGCTTCCGGAGCGCCTGGCGCGGCTACCGGCGCCTCTTCGAGGAGTTCCCGGAGCAGGCGAAGGAGATCCTGCGCGCCTCCGCCGCCGGTGAATTAAAATTGAAGCTGGAGCTGCCCCAGCTTGAGCCGGTGATGAAGACGGTAAAAAACATGGTCAACCGCCTCAGCTTCAGCATTGTCCTGGCCAGCCTCATCATCGCGCTCTCGCAGAGCTTGCAGCTGGGCCACAGCGCCTGGCTGGAAAAATTTCCCCTGGCCGAAATTGTGCTCGTTGGGGCTCTCTGCGCCGGTATCTGGTGGCTTGTGTCCATCTTTCGTTCAGGGAGAATGTGACTGAGATAGCAGGAGGAGGGTGAACGGTGGAAAGAAAAGTCTATGCCATCGGCGACGTCGGCGGGACGAAGACGCTGCTGCTGCTGGTAGACGGGGATAGGCAGGTGCTTTGGCGGCAAAGGCTGCGTACCCCTGCGGGGTCTCCTCCCGAAGTGGTGGTGGAAACAATTGACGAGGCCCTTTCGCAGGGACAGCGAGAGATCGGGCTGGACCGACGGCATCTTGCCGGCGTGGGCATCGGCATAGCCGCCCTGCTCGATTTCGACGAGGGCGTCATCTACGAGTCGCCCAACCTGCACTGGCATGAACCCATACCCTTTCGCAGGATGATGCAGGAATGCTTTCCCTGCCCCGTGTACATCGACAATGACGCCAACGCCGCCGTTCTGGGCGAGGCAACTTACGGCGCGGCGCAGGGCCATCGTTATGCCGCTTATATCACCATAAGCACAGGGATCGGCGGAGGGCTCTACCTTGACGGAAAGGTTTACCGGGGCAGCAGGGGCTTTGCCGGCGAGATCGGCCACATCAAGCGTTTCGGCAAGGGGCGGCGCTGCGGCTGCGGCGGCGAAGACTGCCTGGAGGCATGGGCTTCAGGCGAAGCGATGGCGCGCAGCGCCAGGGAATTGTGGGACGAAAGCGATCCCTCCATCGGGCCGCTGAACACAGCGGTGGTGTTTGATCTTGCCGCGGCGGGGAATCCCCTGGCCCGCTTCATTATTGAACGGGCCATTGAGGACATCGGCACCAGCCTGGCCAACCTGGTGACGCTGCTCAATCTTTCCTGCCTGGTCATAGGTGGAGGGGTGGCCCAGAACCGGTCCGATTTTATCGCTCAGCTCCGTGATATAATTAACCGGGCGGCCATTGCGCCCTCCGTTAAGGTAACCCGCGTGGAAGTGGTTCCCGCCCGCCTTGGCGCGGAGGCGGGGGCATGGGGCATGTTCGCCATGATGCAGGCAAGCGAGTGCTGAAGGATGGAGCTGCCGGAATTTTTTGTGCTCATACAGGATTTTTGCGGCGCCCTGGTGGAGAGATACGGCCCCTGGGGTGTGGCTGCGGCCATGTTCATTGAGAGCGCCGGGGTGCCCTTTGCCTCCTCGGTGGTCCTGCTGGCCGCGGGGGGGATGTTTTTAACCGGCCGGGCCAAGTTCTGGACTCTCTTCATCGCCTCCACGGCAGGGATTATCGCGGGAAGCACGCTCAGCTACCTGATTGGCTACCTGGGCGAGAGGCTGGGGCAGGTGGTGGGGAGCCAGGTCCTGAACCGCCGGAAGGCGGCGCCGCCGCCCCGGCGTCCGCCGCGCCTGGAGAAGATTTACGCTTTCATGGAGAAATACGGCACCTACTCCATCTTTGCCGGCCAGCTCTGGGGGGTGACGCGCACCTTCATCTCCTTTCCCGCCGGGGCCATGCACATGAACTTCCTTGTTTTTCTCGCCTCCACCGCCCTGGGGGGCGCCCTCTTCAGCCTCTGGATTATCGGCTGGAGCATCATTTTGACCGGGGCAGCCGGTCTGCTGCTTCTCCTCTTGAGAATTCTCACCTCCCTCTCCCCCTGGATCTGGCCGCCGCTGCTGCTCTGCGCCGCCGGACTGGCATGCCTCTACCTCAAAAAAAGAAGAAAGTGAAGGCAGGTGCACTTAAACGGCCGGCAGTCCCGGCGTTCGCCCTCCGCTTTCATACCTATCTCCGGCCTGGGCTGCCGCCTTATATCTTATTGACAAAACGGCGGATGAGGAGGCAATCGAGAAGGGAGACAAAGAGATAGCAGGCGGTGTAGGCGAAGATGACCCCGTTGATGCCCCAGCTGGGGAGGGCGGCAAGGTGATAAATCATGGCCAGGCTGATGGCCGTTCCCAGCAGATCGGTGGCCACGGCGACAGCCGGAAGGCCCATGCCGTGCAGGATGGCGGCGGTGGTGAACTGCAGGTAGGCAAAGGGCGCCGCCGGGGCCAGCCGGGAAACCAGCCCCGCAGAGGCGGTGCTTCCATAGAGGATGGCCGCAAGGGGGGAGGCGGCCAGGTAGAGCAGCGCCGCCGCCAGCGAGCCCACGGCCAGCGTTCCCCACAGCGACATCTTTACCAGCATTTCCAGGCGGCCGCGCTGCCGCAGGGTAGTTGCGCCGGCCACGGCGGGAACGAGGGTCGTATTTAAAGGAATTATTAACACGGTGGGCAGGAAGAGCAGGGGCAGCGCCATCCCGGCCAGCTCCCCGAAGAGGCTGGTCGCCCTGGCGGCGCTGAAGCCGGCTGCCTGGAGCCGCGCCGGGATCATGAGCGACTCCACCGTCTGGGTAACGGAGGTGCCCAGGCGCAGGAGCAGGGTCGGCAGGGCCAAGGAGAAGATCTCTTTCAGCAGCGAAAACGATGGCGGGCGCCGCGGCGGCGGCGCCTTCACTTCTGCCGGCTGCATAAAGCAGAGCACTCCCAGGCAGGCGATTTCGCCGGCAATGATTCCACCCACCAGGCCGGCAAGGGCGCTCTCCATGCCGCGGGGAAGCAGAAAATAGGCGGCAGCAAGCCCCACGACGACGCGGGCAAGCTGCTCGGCCACCTGAGATAGGGCCGTGGGGGCCATGTTTCCCAGGCCCTGGCTGTAGCTGCGCAAAATGGAGGAGACGGCGGCAAAGATGTATGCCACCGGCATGAGGCGCAACATGCCGATGATACGCCGGTCGGGGATAAAGGTGAGCGGCAAAGAAGTCGCCAGCAGGAGGAGCGCGGTGATGGCGGCGGCGGCGACGAGGACAAGGCGCAGGGAGAGCTGGCGAACCCTTCTCCGGCCGGCGATATCGCCGGTGGCGCTGCGGTCGGCGACCATCTTGGTCACGGCCCCGGAAAGGCCGAGGCCGGCAATCACGGCCAACAGGGCATAAAGGGGCAGGATCATCTGGTAGAGCCCCAGCCCTTCGGCGCCGATGATGCGGGAGAGGGCCATCCGGTTGAGCAGCCCGATGATGCGCACGAGTATTCCGGCCGCGGCCAGCTGAACCGTTCCCCGGATGAGAGAAGATTTGAGGCTGGCGGAAACCATGGCAGTATAATTCTATGCGCTGCAACACAGTAGCAGAAGAAGACGTTTAAAGATGGGGGAGGAGGAATAAAGAAACCGGGCAGCGATTATTGCCCGGGCGAGCGCAGGATTCGGCAAAAAGTTCTTTGGGCGGCCAACTTTCGGCAGCCTCCGGCGTTCAACTTACCTGCCGCCGGGGATGGCCGCGCGGGCGATCTTGGACATGGCCCGGCCCACCTTCTCCGCCCAGAGAGGGTCCTCGGCATAGCGGGGACCGATGGCCTGGAGATTATTTCCCCCGTAGTTGCGCGAACCACGGATCAGGTAGCTGTTGCGCAGCAACCTGGCGGCGTAATAGATGCACTCCTCCTTGGAGGAGAAAAGGAGGGCATTCTGGTAGGGGTTGGCGCCTCCGGCACCAAGGCCAAAGAGGTTGTTCTTCTCGCGCGCCAGCTTGGACATCCCCCCGGCGCTTTCCAGGTAGGCGATGGCTGCGAGAACGAGGCTGTTCACGCCGTAAAGCTCTTCGGCACGCACCAGGAATGGCCCCGTGCCCTTCAGTCCATGGGCGCCCAGGCTGTTCCAGGCCCGCTCGTACTGCTTTGCCGTGAAGCTGGACTTGGTGAGCACGGGCATGGTGGAACCGCGCATGGAGACGGCATTCTGGTAGGTTTGACGCTGGTTGAAGAGTATGGTTTCCAGCTCGCTGTTTCGCTGTTCCACTGTTTCTATCCTGGTCAGGGCCTCCTCCAGGTCGCGGAGCAGGGCGCGGTTTTCTTCATGCACTTCGGTCAGTTCCCGGGCGGTGCTCTCGTATATCTCTTTCAGTTCGTTGATCTGGCGGGTCAGCTGCTCATACTTTTCCCTCTGCATCTCGGAATAGTACTGCATGTAAAGCAGCCCCAGCATGGTCAGCATGCTCACTGCCAGGAAGGCTGCCCACCTGTAGCGTTGCATCGTCTCGACCCTTAAAAAAGTTTTCTCCCGGAACTTATTTCCTTCGCCGGATATTTTAATTTTCGGTTAAAATCATAAAAATCCTTCAACAAAGCTCTCCCGGCATGGAGATGGCGACCTTAAAGTGGCAAATAATGACAGGATATTGCATTCTTCCCCCGGCAATCCTACTAGAAAAGAGCTGCAGGGGAGGTTTAAAGGAATGACCGAAGTAAGGTGCACGGTAAAGAGCTGCCACTACTGGGATGAAGGCGATTACTGCACGGCCGAGACGATCTGGGTGAAGAACAACTTCGCCGGCGATGCCGACGACGAACTCTTCCGCGGGACGGCCTACGAATTTGCCAAGGAGCCGGGCACGGAAGGGAAAGAAGGGAGCCGGGGAGAGAAAAATGCCTCCACCTCGAGCCAGACCTGCTGTGAAACGATGCGGCCGAAAAAAGAAGGCGGCGAGGGCAGGCGGGGGGCATGCCGGTAAAATAAGGACAAAAGACCGCCAGGGAAGAAGCAGAAGCCATTCTGCTTCTTTTATTTTGCCGGCCGGGAGCCGCCACCTTCTCCTTTCCTCGGCCGGCAATTTTGGTATAATGAACGCAGAAAGGAGAGAGGAGGGTGGCGAGAGAGATTCAGGAAATGGAACTGCCCCTGCAACCGGAAAGCGGCGACAAAAGCTACCTGACCATCACCTTCGGCTGCCAGGCCAACGAGTTTGACACGGAAGTCCTCGCGGGGATGCTGGAGAGCCTGGGCTACCGGCCTGCGGCAAGCCCCGAGGAAGCCGACATCATTGTCGTCAATACCTGCGCCGTGCGCAGGAAGCCGGAGGAGAAGGTGGCCGCCCTGCTGGGCCGGCTGAAAAGCCTGAAGGAGAAAAAGGAGTCGCTGATCATTGCCGTGGGCGGATGCATGATCCAGCAGCCTGATGTGGCGGCGGAGCTGGCCCGGCGCTTTCGCCATGTCAACCTTTTTTTCGGCACCCATGCCCTGCCCCGCTTCCCGCAGCTGCTGCAACAAGCCCAAGTGAGCCGCCGCCCCCTCATCGATATCGAAGAAAACGGGGACTGCCGAGAGGGGCTCCCGATGCGCCGCTCCAGCAGCTTTCGCGCCTGGGTGCCGGTAATCTACGGCTGCAACAATTTCTGCTCCTACTGCATTGTTCCTTACGTGCGCGGGCGGGAACGCAGCCGCCCCTTTGACGAGATCGTCCGCGAAGTCCGCTCCCTGGCCGAAAAGGGCTACCTGGAAGTAACCCTGCTGGGGCAGAACGTGAACTCTTACGGCCATGACCTGGATGAAGGGCGCGATTTTGCCGACCTGCTGGAGGCGCTGGATCGCATTGACGGGCTCTCCCGGATTCGCTTTCTCACTTCCCATCCCAAGGATCTTTCACCGCGCCTTATCAAGGCCATGCGCAGCGGCAGCAAGATTTGCGAGCACCTGCACCTGCCGGCGCAGGCCGGTAGCAACCGCATTCTCCAGCTGATGAACCGCCGCTACACCCGCGAGCGCTACCTCGAGTTGGTGGAAAGGCTGCGGGAGGCCATCCCGGGCATTGCCCTGACTACCGATCTCATGGTCGGCTTCCCCGGCGAAACGGAGGAGGATTTCCAGCAAACCCTGGCCCTGGTGGAGGAAGCCCGCTTCGACCAGGCCTTTACCTTTATCTACTCCCCGCGCCGCGGAACCCGCGCCGCGGAGATGAAAAAGGAAGAAATACCGGCGGATGAAAAGAGGGAGCGCCTGCGCCGCCTGGCGCGGTTGCAAAATGAGATCAGCCTGCAGATAAACCGCACCCTGGTGGGCAAAAGGGTGGAGCTGCTGGTTGAAGGTAAAAGCAAAAACAACCCGGCGATGCAGAGTGGGCGCACCCGCACGAACAAGCTGGTTCATTTTGCCGCGGAGGAAGACCTCACCGGCAAGCTGGTGGAGGTGGAGATTACCGCGGCCTACACCTGGTACCTAGCCGGAAAGCTGCTTGAACCGGCGAAGGCACCGGCTTGAGCGCTGTGTCGGTTTGGCAGGAATGCCGGAGAAAGGGGAGGAGAGAGGCATGAAAGGCGGTAGCCGACGGCGTTTTCTTTTCCTTGTCCTGGCGCTGCTTCTGCCGGCGCTGGTCCCGGCCGGCTGCACGGGGCTTCGGCCGGAGGCGGTGGCGGAGCAGTTTTTCGCCCTCTGGGCGGCGCAGGATTACCCGGCCATGTACGAGCTGCTGAGCAGCAGTTCCCGTGAAGCCTATACCAAGGAGTACTTTGTGGAACGCTACGGCAGCATCAGCCGGGGGATCGGCCTGGAGGGCGTGGTGGTGGAGGAGATTGAGCGCACCGCATCGGAAGGCCACCGGGTGGAGTTATCGCTGGTGGCGCGGCTGGAGACCTCCACCGTGGGCTCCATCCCCGTTCACTACCGCGTGGAGATGAGCCGTGAAAAACGGGGGGCGCCCTGGCTGCTGCAGTGGCAGCCCGGGCTCATCTTTCCGGAGCTCACCGACAAGCGCCGGGTGGATCTGCAGGTGGAGCTGCCGCGGCGAGGCGCCATCACCGATCGGAACGGCAAGGTTCTGGCCGGAGCAGGAATGTTTAAAGAAGTCGGCGCCGTCCCCGGCCGCTACGAGGACGAGGCGGCCCTGGCGGCCGCCCTGGAGGGTCTGCTAGGCCTCTCCCGGGAGGCCATCCTGGCAAAGCTGCACCAGCCCTGGGTCCGCGAGGGGCTTTACGTGCCGCTGGCCCTGCTTGCTCCCGGGCAGGAGCAGCTCGTGGAGCGGCTGCTGCAAATCCCCGGGGTGATGATTGACGAGGTGGAGAGGCGCAGCTATCCCGCCGGGACCGTCGCCGCACACCTTACCGGCTACCTGGGCGAGATCAGCGCCGCCGAGCTGGAGGAGATGAAGGCCGAGGGATACGCGGCGGGAGATCTCGTGGGCAAGTCCGGGCTGGAGGCGGCGCTGGAGCGGCTTCTTGCCGGGAGCAAGGGCTATACCCTGCGCATCCTCGAGGAAGACGGCAGCGAGGCGGCCCTGATTGCCCGGCGTGAGCGCCGCGACGGGGAGGAGGTCAGGCTGACCATCGACCTGGAGCTGCAGGAATGCGCCGCTGCGGCCCTGGGGACAAAAAGGGGCGCGGTGGTGGCCCTGGATCCGCAAAGCGGGGCCGTGCTGGCGCTTTACAGCAGCCCAGGCTTTGATCCCAACCGCTTTATTGCCGGCATGAGCGCCGCGGAGTGGCAGGAGCTGCAGGAGCACCCGGGAAAGCCCTTCCTGAACCGGGCTCTCTCCGGCGTTTACCCGCCGGGTTCCGCATTCAAGCCCTTTACCGCGGCGGCGGCAGTGGCCGAGAAGGTCCTCGATCCCGCCGCCAAGATGGATATTACCGGGGAGCGCTGGCAGGCCTCGCCCTCCTGGGGGGATTACTACGTGCGGCGGGTTCATCCCGAGCTGACGAGGGTGGACCTTTTCGAAGCGATGAAATATTCGGACAACATCTATTTTGCCCGGGCCGGCCTGGCCCTGGGGGAAGAGAAATTTGTGGAGTACGGCAAGCGCTTCGGCATCGGGGAGGAGATTCCCCTCCCCCTTCCCGTGGCCCGCTCCCGGCTGGCGCGCGAGGGGATCAAATCGGAGATCCAGCTTGCCGACAGCAGCTACGGGCAGGGCGAGGTCATGTTCACGCCGTTGCAGATGGCCCTCCTGTACTGCGCCTTTGCCGCAGGGGGCACCATTCCGCAGCCCTGGCTTCTGATGGACGAGGATCCCGCTCCCTGGAAGGAAAGCATCCTCGATGCGGCAGTGGTGAAGACGGTGCACCGTGCGCTGGTGGAGACGCTGCACGGGGCGAATGCGCCGGGGGCCGCGGGGATTGTGCCCGGCTTTACCGTGGCCGGCAAGACCGGCACCGCCGAAACGGAGGGCGGGGAGGGGAATATCTGCTGGTATGTAACCTACGGCCCCGCGGAAGCACCGGCCATCGTGGTGGCGGCGGTGGTTGAAGGGGGCCGCTGGGCCTCCACCGACGCCCTGCCTGTGGGCCGCGCCGTGCTGGAGTGCTACCTCCGCATGGCCGGAGAGCAGTGACGCCGCAGCGCCCTCTGCTGCTCGATCTTTTTACTCCAAGGATGTGAACAGGCTCGTGAAAGACTTGACCCCCATGATGAAGCAGTACCTCTCCATCAAGGAGCAGCACCCGGACAAGATAGTCTTATTCCAGGTGGGGGACTTCTTCGAGATTTTTTTTGACGACGCCGTCGTTGCCGCCAAGGCCATGGATATTGTCCTTACCACCCGGGACAGCAACAAGGATAATCCCATCCCCCTGGCGGGAGTGCCTATACATGCCGCGGATACATACATCAACAAGCTCCTCTCCAAGGGCTTCAAGGTAGTTATCTGCGAGCAGGTGGAAGACCCGGCCACGGCCAAGGGGCTGGTGAAGCGCGAGATCACCCGCATCCTCACCCCGGGGACGGTTACCGATTCCGAGATGCTCGACGAGAGCAGGAACAACTACCTGGCGGCGATCACCTCACTCCCCGGCGGGGAGGGCGCCTACTTCGGCCTGGCGGCAGTGGACGTATCCACCGGCGATTTCAGGATCAACGAGTGGTCCGGCGAGGAGGCGGCGGCGCACCTGGCCGAAGAGCTGCAGCGGCTGCAGCCGTCGGAATACATCTACACCTCCCAGGAGGCCGCCGAACTGCTCCGCCCCCACCTGGGCGTCGCCGAAGCTTCCAGCACCGTTTTCGAATATAAGGCCGCGCCGGAGCAGGTGCGAACCCTCATCTGTAGGCAGTGGGGAGAGGAAATCTGGGAGAATCTTTCCCTGTCGCGTTACCCGGCAGCGGCGGCAGCCGCCGCCCTGGCCTTGAGCTACCTGGAGATGCTGCAGCACCCCGCCCGGGGGAGGCACTTCCGTACATTGGAGTTCCTCGCCCCCGGGGGCAGGATGACCGTGGACGGGATCACGGCGCGAAACCTGGAGCTGACCCGCACCATCCGGGAGGGGAAGAGGCAGGGCAGCCTGCTGGGCCTGCTCGATCATTGCCTTACGGCGATGGGGCGGCGGCTGCTGCGCCTCTGGGTGGAGCAGCCGCTCACAGGGCGGCAGATGATCGAAGAGCGCCTTGACGCCGTGGAGGAGCTTCTCCAGAACCCCCTCCTGCGGAAGAAGCTGCGCGACATCCTGCGCCAGGTCCTGGATATAGAGCGCTTCTGCAGCCGCCTCTGCAGCGGCCGGATTGGCGCTCGCGAGCTGGTGGCGCTGAAGGGGACGCTGCAGAAGCTGGAGCCGCTGGCCGGGCTCCTGGGGGAATGCCGCTCCTCCCTGCTGCACTCCCTGCGGCAGCTGCCCGATTTCAGCGCCCTCATCGAACGCATCGGCAGCGTCCTCGTAGACGACCCGCCCCTGCAGCTGCGCGAGGGCGGCCTCATCCGGGAGGGCTGCAGCGAGGAGGTGGACAGGCTCCGCCGCATCGCCCGCGACGCCAAGGGCTGGCTGCTGGAATTCGAGAAGGGGGAGCGCGAGCGCACCGGGATCAAGTCGCTGCGCGTGGGCTACAACCGCAACTTCGGCTACTACATCGAGGTAACCCGCCCCAACCTGGGCCTGGTCCCCCCGGAGTACCAGCGCCGCCAGACGCTGGTCAACGCGGAGCGCTTCATCACCGGGCCTCTCAAGGAGATGGAGGAGAAGATTACCGGCGCCAGGGAGCAGCTCTGCCGGCTCGAGTACGAGATCTTTGAGGCGCTGCGCGAAGAGGTGGCCGCGCAGGCCCCCCTGCTGCAGGCGGCGGCGGGGCAGCTGGCCCGGCTCGACTGCCTGCAGAGCCTGGCCGAGGCGGCGGAACGCTATCGCTACTGCCGCCCTCGCTTTACGGAGGAGAACAGGCTCCGCATCAAGGGGGGGCGCCACCCCGTGGTGGAGCAGAACTCGGCGGAGCGCTTTGTGCCCAACGACCTGTTCATGGATGAGAAGGCCTCCATTCTCATAATCACCGGGCCGAACATGGCCGGCAAGAGCACCTACATCCGCAGTGCCGCGCTCATCTGCCTCATGGCGCAGATGGGCTCCTTCGTCCCGGCGAAGGAGGCAGAGCTGCCCATCCTCGATCGCATCTTTGCCCGCGTCGGGGCCAGCGACGACCTCAGCAGCGGCTTGAGCACCTTCATGGTGGAGATGCGGGAGACCGCTTCCATCCTCAAGGAAGCCACCAACAGGAGCCTGCTCATCCTCGACGAGATCGGCCGTGGCACCAGCACCTATGACGGGATGAGCATCGCCCGCAGCGTCCTTGAATATATCAGCCGCCGCATCGGGGCAAAGACCCTCTTCTCCACCCACTACCACGAGCTCACCAGGCTGGAGGAGGAGCTCCCCGGGATTAAGAACTACACCATGGCCGTCAAGGAGAAGGGGAAGGAGGTCATCTTCCTGCGGCGGGTGGTGCCGGGGCGCTCCGACAAGAGCTACGGGATCAACGTGGCCCGGCTGGCGGGGCTCCCACTGGAGGTGCTGCTGCGGGCCGAGGCCATTCTGGCCGAGTTGGAAACGGCGGCGGCGAAGGGGAGCCAGCTCAGCCTGGTCCCGCTGGTCATGGAGGCGCCGCCGCAGGATGAGCGGGCTATGGAGGTTGTTGAAGAACTGAAGGCGCTCGATCTCAATCGCATCACCCCGCTGGAGGCGCTGCAGCAGCTCTACCGGCTGCAGCAGAAGCTGTTCCAAGAAGAAGACAACAGAGGAGAGATCAATTAAATGGCAGGGAGCCGGGGAAAATGATCCGCGTACTGGATTCACGCGTGGCCGAGAAGATTGCTGCCGGCGAGGTCATCGAGCATCCCGCCTCGGTGGTGAAGGAGCTGGTGGAAAATTCCCTCGACGCCGGGGCCACCCGCATTGAGATCAGCGTCACCGGCGGGGGGAAGCACTCCATCAGGGTAACCGACAACGGCTGCGGCATCGCCCCCGACGAGGTGGAGCTGGCCTTTTCGCGCTTTGCTACCAGCAAGCTTTCCTCGCTGGAAGACCTGGAGGCCATCATCAGCCTGGGCTTTCGCGGCGAGGCGCTGCCGAGCATCGCCGCTGTCTCCAGGGTGACCCTGACCACGCGGCGGAAGGAGGATTTTGCGGGCACGCGAATCCGCGTGGAGGGGGGAGCGATCTTCCCGCCCGAAGCGGTGGGGGCGCCGGAGGGAACGGAGGTGCTCGTGGAAGACCTCTTCTACAACACGCCGGGGCGCATGAAGTTTCTGCGCGGGGAGCCGCAGGAGCTGGCCCGCATCAGCGCCCTGCTTACCTCCTTGGCGCTGGCCCATCCCGGCTGCTCTTTTACCCTGGCCAGCGAGGGGAAGACGGTGTTGCGCACAACGGGAGACGGCTTCCTCCTTCACGCCATCGGAGCGCTGTACGGCAGCGAAGCCGCCGCGGCCATGCTCCCGCTGCAGGGCCGCCAACCCTCGCTGGGCCTCGCCGTGGAAGGCTATATCAGCGCACCTCATTTTAGCCGGGCCTCCCGGCGCTGGATTACCGTCGTCGTCAACGGGCGCGTTATCCAGAGCCCTCTCCTGGCCGGGGCGCTGGAGCGGGCTTACGGCGGCATGCTGGCGCGGCGGCGCCATCCCGTGGCTGTGCTCATCGTGAAAGCGCCTCCGAAGCTGCTTGATGTAAACGTCCACCCGGCAAAGAGCGAGATCCGCTTTCAGCGTCCGGAAATTTTCAACGAACTCGTCTTCCGGGCGGCCCGTCGTGCCCTGCTGGGCCGGCCGGGGGCGGGAGGGCCTCCTCACGGCTGGATGGAGGAGCAGCAGAGGGAGTGGCGACGCCAGCAGTTGCAGCTGCTTGATCCCGGGAGGGGCAAAGAGAGCAGGGAAGCGGCACCGGCGCCGGCCGCCTCTTTTACCGCGGCCGCTTTCTCATCGGCCCCGGAAGCAAGTCCCGGCGATGCCGCCGGGGGCTGCCGCCTCATCGGCCAGTTCCTTCACAGCTACCTGCTGGCGCAGGAGGGGGAGGAGCTTCTCGTCATCGACCAGCACGCCGCCCACGAGCGCGTGCTCTACCACGCTCTCCGCGCCGGCGAGTGCGGCCTGAGGCCGGCGCAGCTGACCCTGCCGCTCAACCTGGAGCTGCCCCCGGCCTGGTCAGTGCGCCTGGAGTCCCTCCTGCCCCTGCTGGAGGAAGCCGGGTTTATCTTGGAACCTTTTGGAGATAATAGTTATATTCTCCGGGCTATTCCCTCCCTCATGCGGGAGGGCGGCGCAGCGGAGATATACGCCTTCCTGGAGGATCTCCTCCAGGAGGAGCCCGAACCGGGGGAGGCGATGGAGGAGCGCCTTTGGCAAAAAATCGCCTGCCACGGGGCGATCAAGGCACGGCAACCGCTCTCCAGGGACGAAGCGGAGCAGTTGCTGCGGGACTGGGCGAATACTCCAGGCGGCGCCTGCTGTCCGCACGGCCGCCCGGCGGTGATTCGAATACACCGCGCGGAACTGGACAAGAAATTTCTGCGCAAGGGAGGGGGACGCCAGTGAGCGAGAAGATACCCCTGCTGGTACTTGCCGGTCCCACCGCCGCCGGCAAGAGCGCCCTGGCCATGCGCCTCGCCCCGCTCCTGGAAACGGATATCATCAGCGCCGATTCGGCCCAGGTCTACCGCGGCCTGGATATAGGCACGGCCAAGCCCACCGCAGAGGAGCAGAGGCTGGTGCGGCACCACCTCATCGACCTGGTGGATCCCGACGAGGATTACAGCGTCGCCGACTACCAGCGTGACGCCCGGCGGGTCATTAAAGAGCTTTGGAGCCGCGGGCGCCTTCCCTTCCTCGTGGGGGGGACGGGCCTTTACCTGCAGGCCGTCATTGACAATTACGCCTTCGGGAAGAGCGGGGGGGACAAAGCCTTGCGGGAGCGACTCGCGGCGGAGGCGGAGGCCGAGGGGGTGGAAGCGCTGCACGAGCGCCTGAAAAAAATCGATCCCGCGGCGGCGGCGAAGATCCACCCCCGCGACCGGCGCCGCATCATCAGGGCGTTGGAAGTCTTCATACTGGAGGGGCGTCCCATCTCGGAGCAGCCGGCCCTCACGCGGCAGCGAGGATCACCTTACCGCCCGCTCCTCTTCGGCCTAACCATGCCCCGGCCGCAGCTATACCGGGCCATAGAGGAGCGGGTGGAGATAATGATGGCACGGGGTTTTTTCGAGGAGGTCCAGGGCCTGCTTCGCCGGGGCTACTCGCGCAGCGCGCCGGGGATGCAGGTTCTCGGCTACCGGCAGCTGGCCGCCTGCATTGACGGGGAGCTGGCCCTCGAAGCGGCGGTGGCCGAAATCAAAAAGGAGACGCGGCGCCTGGCCAAGCGGCAGCTGACCTGGTTCCGGCGCGATCCGCGTATCATCTGGCTCAATGGCGCGGAGAAGGGGCTGGAGGAGCTGGCGGAAACTATTAGGCGCCAGGTAAAGGAAATCTTTGTTTATTAAGCGAATAATATACTGTTAAGATAATGTAGAGAAAAAAATGGAGGGACATCAATGAAAGGACCCGTCAATTTGCAGGATACGTTCCTGAACCAGTTGCGCAAGGAAAATATGCCGGCGACGGTTTTCCTGATCAACGGCTACCAGATTAAGGGCGTTGTTCGCAGCTTTGACCAGTTTACCGTCCTCATCGAGGTGGAGGGGAAGCAGCAGCTGGTCTACAAGCACGCCATCTCCACGGTGATTCCCGCCCGCTACATCAGCCTGCAACAGCCTGAGGAAACCGGCGCGGAAAGTTAACCGGGAGCCAAAGCCGCCGTCCTCCAGGGGGACTTTTTTAGCCCTTCATAGCAATGCAGCTTTTCCGAGAAAACGGTATAGCCATGATTCGAGGCCATGCCGTTTTTTATTTTGGGCCCGCTTCAGAGGGGGAAGGGGGCTTTTTTCTTTTTCTCTGCCAAAAGGGCGTTAGTGTAAAATTACTGTAGGGTTATGGAGGATATTTCCATATGGAAATAGAAGAGGAACCTCACATTCGAACAAACCCCCAAAGGAGGTCGAGGTTCCTCATGGAAATAGTTCGTTTA